>JAAUXT010007075.1_pt1 | contig 21910 bp, 26 predicted proteins | sample 7278171 | NCBI WGS metagenome assembly JAAUXT01 (sample SAMN14350112, study PRJNA611818) | marine sediment metagenome | isolation source: surface marine sediment (1.8m) | place: French Polynesia: Moorea | collected 2018-08 | reverse complement strand
GTCTTTTGTGTTAAATGGTTTGACATGGCTGCACTGGGCTAACAGTAGAATTACTGAAAAGGAATCTAATGTAAAGAACAAAGAGAATGGCACAGACGGGGCCTTATTTTCTGTTCATTATGAATTATTTTCAGATCTATGTTTGAAACAATCGTACAACAGTACTCGGCAGACCGTCCGTGTTGGCAGGAGAGCGTTGAAACAGTCCATTGCAGTTTGAAGCAAAGGTTGAAAGCCGTGGTCCCTCAAGGTTCCTGTCACCTGCATGCAGAGTCAATGTCTCAGTTCCAAAAGCTTTCACAGCGAAAAAGCGAGAACGTTTCTTGATCTGCCGGGCCAACTTGAGCTGACACTGAAAAACATGGACTTGACAGGGTCGAGTGTATTTCACAACCCGGTACAAGGATAAGAGAGACACGAACGTAATTGAGGGCAAATCAGACGCTGACCTGTTGGGATGGCGCGTGCGCTCCTGGCTATGGTTATTGTAGTCTTCACCATTCTGTGCAGCGGACATTGGTTTATTTCATGTGTAAGTAACTTTGCTTCGTGGAAGGAAGGCGCGAGTTGCCTGCAGACAGGGACACTGGAGATGTTTGATGGTGCTGTCGGCTATACAACATGTTTTTTTCTTGTTTCAGCCGGTGTTGCTGGGACTGAGCGGTGTTGCCGCTGCAGCTTCCAACCGACGCAAATGGGTTCGTTGAAGAATGATATCTCTCTGAGCTAATGATTCCAGCAGGATTAAAACAAAGATCCAGGTCGAATTGAGTTCCCGGGCAAAACTGAAGCGAATTGAGGAACACAATAATTGCTTGATTATCCGTTTCCTGTCGGCTCAATAGTCGCAGCGAAAGAAGACAGCTTGACATTCCCCACAGAAAATTGACTCCTGCAACCAATTGCGGCCACCTTGGTATTGACCGAAACGGGGAAAACGACTATCGGAACTGAAAACTGCGTGCAAGGCACGAAAAACAGTGCACTTCAGTTTCCAAACTGGAATGTCGCTTGTACGAGACTCAAATCATGACGAAAGAGTTGTTTTGATGCAATGACAAGCAAGATACAGAGGCAATGATCATGCTGCCTGTTCGCTGGCTGTGAGCTTCTGACCAGTTTGAACAGAAATGTCTTGAGTGCTACCAACATGAGTGGGTGGGCATCCAAGATGATCAACTCCAAATGATCCACACACAGACCTCAGTTTATTCAATTTCTAAACATGGTGTGTTCTCCACACTCACTGAACAGTGTGGATGTATCCCTCTTGCAAGCCTTGTTTGTGTATTGGAGGTGTTCTGGTCAACCCTTGCCTTCATCTCCTCCAGAAAAATTGTGCTTTTGGAGGTGAGTGAGAGATTCTGAAAGGCAAATCAAATTCCCAAAGAGAAACTCAATTGTTTGAAACGTTGTTTCTTGGGTCTCTTTCCAAAACTGGATGACATTGAAAGAAGCAGCCACTAATTAATCGGCAGCTGTATACGAGAAGCGAAGGCTGCATAGCAAAGCAAAAACTGATATCTTCTTCCAGTTGAAAGTTCTTTTTCCTTTCTCCTTTTGTTCATCTGCATGATGTTTGTTTTGCAGGTTTTGTTTTGGGTTGTCGTGTCTGCTTTGCTGGGCGGAGGCAGTTACGTCGGTCTCGCCTTCTCCGGGTGTCTGGACTCGAGTAGCTACGGAGTGGCTGTTCAGGCATTCGGCAAATGCAGAGATACTAATTTGCAGTGCCTGTGTGTGAGGTAAGCCGTTGGTGTTATTACCGAATCACTGCAGCAGAGAAGCACAGTTTTCCTTGCAGTTCTAGAAATAGTGGTTTTAACGAGCACTCAAATGTTACAGCCCGTTATTACCATGAAAGCGACGGAATAAACGGTCTCGAAATTGTCTCACATGCTGAGCGAGTCCCACACTGCACACTGCCCTTTCTGGAGATGTTCAATTACACAAGTATAATTGAAATCACAGATTCACACCGGTCTCCCATTTGTGCGTCACCGAAGCCTAATTACCTGCGGCGGTTCCTTCCTGAGCTGTCAGACCTCTCGCCCAAAGTGATGGATCTTGCGTCAACAGTCGTATGAATGTCGGACTGTTCTCAACCGCTTAGTGTCTATTGTTTCATGTGGTGCTTGCAGTGAGTGATGCCCATTTGAGGCAAATGGATCCAGCGTTGGCACCACATCTGCAGAATGTTGCAACGACAGGACGTTTTCTCGTGCATCAATTTCAGAGTGAGGGAAGAGGTGGTCGTGTTGACGTTTGCAACCTGCCAGCAAATTCGCCACGTTTCCACTCTGTACCTGACTCTGGTCTGCACGCTGATCCTCTGCATCACATTCGGAGTGCTGGGGACGGTGCTCGGATGTGTTGCTTCAATCTGCGTCTCTGGCTGCCATCCCAAGGTAAGCGGCTGCAGGGACACCTCAAGCCATGCACGGTCCGGTCCGTCTCGTATTGCCGTGAACACCACCACGGCAAATCAGTCGGTCGACTTCAGTTTCCTAAATTTCCTCTTTTGTGATATGAGTTGCATGCATGTGGGAAGAAAGAACCAAGACCGAAATTTGGTCCCTGCACTTGGGCCCGCACATGATGCGACGTCGTCCCCTGTCAAAGTTCACTCCTGATTCACTTTCTGCAGCTGAAGGGAGATCACGGGTAATCAGAGAGAATCTGGTTCCCGCTGCAGGTTGCAGGCAAATTCCCCTCGGAGGAGATTGGTTGATATTTTCTTGTATCACTGCGCAGGAATATGATGATGAAGTGGCGACCATGGCAATGCAGAGCCCGGCTCATCAGACGATCATCAGGAACGGGGGCTCAACCTACTCAGGCGCTTCCATGGCGCTGTCGCCTTTGACGGAAGTCTCTATGGCTGAGAGAGATGTGTAGTAGTGTGTCTTTATTTTCGCATCCTTGTGCCGATACGTACTTCCAAGAGACTACATTGCACTACAGACAAAACCTGGATTGTGATACGTGTTGTTTTGATCACAAATGATCACAGCATGAACATTTCCTTGTTACGTTTTCATTACATGCATTCAGTCAGGTTTTCATGTCAAATAATCAACCAAATTACGCACACGATCGTGGTTCAACTGAATGATTTTGCAATTTGCCTTTCCCGGGCTGGATGTCTTTGATGTGTGACATGTTTTTCCCATCTTGACACTGATGTCACTTCAAATTTCGTTGGCGAATAAATCTCCCACGGAACGTGATGGATCAGCCGTTCAAAAGCTTGTTGGACTTGATTGCCACACCTCACAACCTCGCAGCGGCCATGCAGGACAGTTGCGCTTCGGACACTGTTTTCGATCCAGGGGGGCCTTGGGAGGTGAGCCACGTCTGGCCCCTGGTACAATTGAGGTTTATCCACAATTGTGCGCCGCAGGCACAATCCCTTTCTTCTGGTTTCTTCATGACAGGACCCCAAATGAGTCAGACCCCACTGCATGGCCAGATCCTGCCTCCGCCCCTGGTATTCACTGTGGCAAGAGGAATGCTCCAGGTCTGTAAAACCGACTGATTGATCATCGACATTTGATTGACCGTAAGAGGTGCTGTCGAGCGAGGTTCGTGGATAAGCTGAGAGCCAGGTTTCTCAGAATGAATCCCCTGAAACTCGACGACAGGAATACAAATGGCCCTTTGGCGTGGTCAAGCCCATTCCGGAGAAAACAACACCAGGTGCGCTCAAGGTGAGTTGCAGCAAAAGGAATCGGGTGCACTTCGTTTGTCTCTTTTCTTCAAGTTTTCCACTTGCCTGGATTTGCAGTTTGCTGAAGGCTGAAGCCACTCGCAACTTTGTGCAGACAAAAATTGAGATTTTCCAGCCTTTCAAATTCATTCCTGCACCATTTGATCATTCTTCAAATTGTTTTGGCTTCCAACACATCACGTCATCGGATGACTTCTGTTTGGGTTAATTTTGAGGTTGGGCGTGACAAACAACAAACTTGCTGTGTCCATGGTCTCTCAGACTCAGGTTCTCATGCTTTTGGCTTTGGCGAGATATTTGCATTGCGTGTGAATGGGGTGGAGAAACATCGTGGCCCGTCGGAACACTTTCCTTGTATCGATTCCGTGGGTGATGACGACCTGCATGGCTTCTGGATGTTTTCCTGACCCGGCACGCGCTATCGTTGAACTTCTGTATGTCATTCTCGTGTTGTCCTCACGGGGCATTTCCTGATCATCTGGGTGAAGCGAATGTTTCATTTGTTGTTGCGCAGCTGAGCCAAGCACATTCAGGAACACGTTCTTTCTTTTGTGATCTCAAAGAGACAAACTTATACTCACTCACTCACTCACTCACTCACTCACTCACTCATTCACTCACTCACTCACTCACTCACTCACTCACTCACTCACTCACTCACTCACTCACTCACTATCACATTGTCCTCTCTACCCCTCCAGGCTGACGACGATTGGTCGGACGACGACAAGCTGTCGTCACGTGACGCCAAATCCTCGGGCCTCGTACCGCCGTCTGGCGGCAGCAGCGGCGCCGGGAGCCGGAAGTCGCCGAGTCCGTCGCCCTCTAGCGGAAGCTTGTTCGCCGAGGAACCGGAAGACGACTTGTTCAAGACGACCCCGTCCGCTCCGAAACCAACCGACAGGTACTGTACGCAAATCCATTTTGTTACGTATCGACGGCACCGAAGCACAACGCCCACCCCACCTCGGGATGTTGAGGTGAATATGAAACTCCGGATTTTCTACGGACAGGTGTTTGTCTGGTAGTTTTACACTGGTGCTGAATTTGGTCGTGGTCTGTACTCGGACCGGGCCAAGAACATCATGGTCACACACCACATGCAGTTTCGCAAAAGCTTCATTTTGCACAAACCATTTTTTCAAAGCAAGGAGACGTGCATCCAACTCCGTGAGCTCTTGAAGAAATTGAACTCCGCGATGGATTGAAAATTTTTTGAGCAAATGCAAGAAATTTTGGCAAGGAAACAAATAGGAAAGGCCCAAATACCTCACCTCCGCCCCAAAACACATTTTCTGAATTTCGGGGGGAAAACACTTGAGTCTATCTACCTCCTGTTGTTGTCTTCGCACGATGCTTGCGGTGTGAGGATCCGAGATGGCCAGTGCTCAAGCCAGGCGCGCGTCTGCACTGTTTAGTGTGCTTGTTGACAAATCAAACGTTTGATGAGGAAAATGACTCTTTTATGGAAACAATCGCAGAAAAGGTCGTGTGCGTTGCGTGTTTGGAGAAGATTTGTTGCGTTTTGGTGATGCACCCTGAGGGGGACGGTGATTGACACAATATTGAAGTTCGTCAGAACAATGATGCGCGCCTGCTGTCGCGCCAAACAAACATGTTGGTCCAGCACCAGTGATGAATGACTCGTCGTCAGGGAACGGTCAACAGGTCCCGTCATGGCAACGGTCAACAGGTCCCGCTGTGGCAACGGTCGTTATGGCAAAATTATATGTTGTAACTTTTGCTGATGATATTCAAAGGTGATTTGGTGCTTGTGGTGGAAACTCACTCGGGTTATTTTTGTTGGAGTTTGTGACAGTTTGATGGGTGACGGGCGCCTTCAGGGCTGCGCTGTGGCTCGGGTCGAATGCGACGATTTTGCTCCAGAGAAGTTCTTGAAACCAATCATGGGGGCATTCTTTCAGAGCATTCAGGTGCAAAAGAATATCAGGAGGGTGGGAGTCGCCTGGAGCAGCGCACAGTGCATCTGAATACCGTATCCACCCGTGTATAAGACGCACCTTTTTGCCCCAAAATTGACCATCATAAGTGGAGTGCGTCTTGCACATGGGTATGAGTTTTCATTGTTTTGATAACATCTCAATACCCCAAAAACATGGAATATTTTTGGGTGCATCTTACACATGGGTGGGACTTGTACATGGGTGGATACGGTACTTGGGACACCTGACGAGGTCAGTTTCATCTTGGAAGTGGAACGCGACCGGAGCCAGTGCGTCGAGTTGCGCGGAGCCGCGGGGTCCGCGTCTGTCGTCGGGACCCAGTTAATTAACGGTTCGCGCTGCGCCTTCCCTGCGCGCGCCGCACCGGAGCGGAGTCCGCGCGCGCGTAACAGCTGGTGCCGGATGCGATGCAACTGTGGCATTGGGTTCCATCCAGAAGACAAACACGCCGCGGCCGCTGGGCCATTCCGGATGGAGCTCTGAAAAATCCCGAGCAAACTGGACTGAGACACGTGGTGGTCAGTTTGGAGATCTGAGAGTGGGTTTGAATGAGGAAATGCCGAGGACGTGGGTGCCGTGGTTTGGGTCCAGGCTGTGGCAGAGTTTCTTCTGCAGTGCGATGCACAGAATGACTCGATGAGAATATGGCCGCAGGCAGATTTTCAGAGTGTGACACATGTTCAGTTCGTTTTGATCGAAACTTTGAACTCGGGAGTTCAGCACTGTTTGGTTTGGACTGTGCGGGTGAGCCAGGAGCGCTTTTGAACTGGATTTGATTTTTCTCTGTGAAACTGAACAATGGAGTTATTTTTGGACCTCATAAACTGCGATGGATAAAAAGTGAAATTTGCGGTCAGAAATTAGGATCAAGCTGACGAAGGTCGGACTCTGTCGCAGGTGCAAGGAATACTGACAGGAGAGGAACCTGCAGGGGGCGTCTCAGCACGTGCAGCTGAAAGGATTGAACAACCACAAGGTGTTGGCGTTGTCACAGTGCTGTGAACGTAGAAAGGAAGGACCGTTCCCATGACGACCGTCCTGAGTTGCTGGATTGAAGCGATGGTGTGATTGGGGACTCAGCATTGGAGTTTGAATCAACGCAGTGTGGACTGACCTGTGATTTTCTACGGAATCGCGAAGAACCTGGAGTTATTCCTATCGGGAAACGCTTTGAGTGCCTGATCTTGCTGTGGATTGAGGCGCACACGAGTGAGTGAGGAACAAGAGCTGCGGAGAGCCACGTGAGAGCTGAGTGAGAGCCTGGAGAGCTGAGTGAGAGCCTGGAGAGCTGAGTGAGAGCCTGGAGAGCTGCCCGAGAGCCTGGAGAGCTGAGTGAGAGCCTGGAGAGCTGCCCGAGAGCCTGGAGAGCTGCCCGAGAGCCCAGAGAGCTGCCCGAGAGCCCAGAGAGCTGAGTGAGAGCCGGGAGAGCTGTTACGTGGGATCCCATCCGGAGGCAGCCATGGCCTGCAAGAGAAAAATCTACGGAGAGAACGCTTTCAAAACCAAGTCGGGGGAAAGCAAACAGCTCACTCCGAAGGACAACACGAGCAGGAAGATTGCGCTGCAGAAAAACAGTTTCCATAGCAACGAGAACGGAGCTCTGGACAAGTCGCGCACCGAGATCTTGACCAGCCACGAGCACAAGATGAAATTTGCCAAACTAAAGACGTACTTTGCCAACTTGAGCACAAAGATTTCTCCGTCCAGGATTGGAACAACAATAAGAAATGTGAAGCTGTTTCCCTCCAAAAGCTGTGATAACCTGCTGTGCAATGGAAGTAACGTTGGCAACGGGTGTAACCATGGAGATTCGGGTGGTGAAGCGGAAGTGAGGAGCGTCGGACCGTGGCTGCTCAGCAGGAGTAAACCCATCAGTCTGAGAATCAGCAGGTTCAAGAACAGGTACCACGTGTGTTGAGGTTTCCGTCTGTTAGTCGCCCGAGTCGACTCTTGACTTGACTCGACACGGAACCCTCAATCCACACCGCATGACGCACAGCTTTTATGACATTCCACACCACACACTGCCTCATAGATGGGGTTGAAACCCATTTGCAGTCACGGTGATACACAGTGTTCAAGTGGAACTGTCTGTGTGAACACAACTACTCACTGTCCAGTTACTTTTCCTTTTGTGCCCATGATACCTATTTTAGGTGCGCTGTGACCTTGGCGTGCATGTGCGTGGATGTGCTTGGTGTGAATTCGGAGTCAGACAGTGGCTGTGTGCCTTGAAAGAGCGAGCGAGATTCGAATAAAGTGGCTCAGTGCAACGTAACGAGCTGGAGGGTCGTCAGCGAAACTATCGTCGCACCGTCGCTGAAGACCGAGTCTCGGTGACGTTGTCATGGAAACATGCGGCGTCAACATTCAGTCGCTCCCCCCTCGGCCCCAAACGTTTCTCAGATGTGAAGTTCCTGTCCTTTACTCGCAGAAAACATGACCATTTGACAGTGCTGTTGCCGTTGCTGGGCCTGAAGTTGCTTCGTCTGAACTGGTCTGATTTTCGTGTGTTTGCAGCAAAGCGAAGTCTGCGAAGGCGTCCGGATTGTTCGGAGGAGACGAAGAGGATGGTGACGATCTGTTCAGCATCACAGCCAAACCCAAAGCGAAGGTTCGTGTCACACATTTCAGCGGACCCAAGGAGGCAGGGGCCCACTGTCCACATTTGTCCTGCAAAAACATCTGCTTTGTGCCAATGCCACAGCGAAATCTACCCCTCGCCCCACCAAACCTGGTTCCACTGGCGTTCAGTCAAACTCTGATGGACCAGGGGTTTGTGTGTGTGTGTGTGTGTGTGTGTGTGTGTGTCTGTCTGTCTGTCTGTCTGTCTGTCTGTCTGTCTGTCTGTCTGTCTGTCTGTCTGTCTGTCTGTGAATGTGAATGTTTCTGTGAATGTGTGAGTGTTTGTGAAAAGTATTTCTTCGTGGAACTGCAGACAGAACACAGCAAGTTCCAAGTCCCACTTCCTCTCCCAACGCAGCTGTGTTCGCACAAGTGAAGACATGCGAGGGGCGTTCAGGTTGTGGTTTCCCCGCACAAGTTGTCAGCGTGTTCGCTTCCACTGGTTCACGTTGAATACCCATGGCATGACGTCGACGTCGCGATCCAGTCATGACGTCGACGTTGCGATCCAGTCACAACGCGGTGCAGTGGCCTTGGCGTCGTGTTGAGTAGGTTTCAACCAGACGCGGTTGAGACGCGGTGTTAGAGTTGAAGTGTTTGCATTTCAGGCGGGAGAGAAGACGAAGCCGCGCGCCACGAGCCTCCTGTTCGAGGACGAGCACGACGACGCCGACGCCGACCTGTTCCCACCGGCGGGGGGCGCTCAGAGCGCCGCCGCTCCACCAGCAGGGGGCGCGTCCGCTGCACCGGCACCCGCCGGCCCCGCGGGCAGGTCAGTTCGCTGAAGATGAAGAGAAGAGCTCGGGGATGACGCGGGCGGCACTCAGCTTTCAGTGTTGGGGGGGGGGGGCTGCGATCGTGAAATTGAACTCGTAACGGATATCAGCGAATTCAAGTCACTTTTAATTCGTCAAAACCCGCGTGACAAAAGGCTTCACATTTTCAAAGTGTGTTCCTGCAAAGCCTGTTTTCACATGTTCATGTTTTTTTCAGCGGGAGGAAGAAGCCAGTCGGGGGCGTGTCGCTGTTTGGCGATGGCGGCGCCGACCTGTTCGCGGAGACGAAGAGGAAGGTCACCGGAGGAAAGGACGACGTCAGCAAGGTGCGTGCGCCAACCAAACACTTGGTTTTCGTTCTTCTGTGTCGAGCTGACATGGACTTGCATTGTGTCGAGCAGCTGCGCAACCAATCATCTGGTCCCCCTGCTTGGTCACGTGTTTGTGCGACGGGTACAGTGGCGAACGTGCCCCCCCCCCCTTGAAAACACGCCAGAGAAACGGACACCTGCTGTGACTTGCAGGAGCCGGAGAAGAAGGCGGCGCCTGCAGAGGAAAAGGCACGGGAACCCACGGCGGCGCCGGCGTCCCGCAAGATGACGCTGTCGCTGTTTGATGCGGACGAGGACGACGGCGATCTGTTCGCAGCGCCCTCCGGTGCCAAAGCGCCGCAGCCGAAACCCGCCGCCGAGGCGGACACGGTGAGTGCACTTGTAACTCCTCTCCGCGGCTGACGTGGGGGGGGGGGGCGAAGTCCTGACCCGCCCCCAACCCTTCCAATACAACGAGTCCCTCCAATTTTATATCGCAGGCACTTGGTGCGTGCTTTTCAAAGCACGTTGACCCCTCCGTGAGGGTCAGGTCGAATAAGGTTTGCGTCGCCACACAAAGCCTGGGTCAACCATCACCAGAACGTCGTCCAACCGTAAAGAAACTTGCTGCAGCTCAACTTTGTGATTTTTGTGATTCTCGTGTGGTTCAGTTGTGTGTTCAGAGTTTGACATACTGAGCACCCACGATGCGGTGTTTTGTCGCTTGCGCGTGCGCATTGGTGTGTCACGTGCTTTCTGTCTCTGTTTTTCTTACGTGCGCGAAAAGTTCGGATCTGATTCGGAGCAAAAGCGAGAGAACGAGGAGAAATGTGATGCCCGTAGTAGGTGGACGAAGGACAGAAGGAAACAAACTGAAGTTCCGTTCTGTTTCCTCTTGAAAGGACACGCGTTTTGTTTCGCTTCCCAATTTCCTTCACTGTTGTACAGTGTGAACTCAAAACACGATGGATTCATCTGTCGTTCAACAGGAGCAAACGAAATTCGCACAGAAACCAAGAAAACGTGGATCCTTGGCATGGCTGTGTGTGGGTCAGTTCGGGGGCGCCAGCTGCGTTCGCGCGCTCACCACGTGCGCCTCGCGCATGCGCCGCGCCCGAGGCGCTCGCGTCTCTCGCCCGAGTCCCTCGCGAACTTTTATCTTTCATTCTACACACTATTACACCGCCGAGGCATTTCACAGGGACGTGAACCCGGGCCAGTTGTCTGGATGGTTGTGATTTTTGCTTTCCCCTGGAGGCAATACCGATGTCTTCTTGGAAGGTTGACTTGGGACGTCAGCTGTGATTTGGGCACTCCTGCAATGTGAAGATGGCTATGGGTAGATCTGAAGGCTTTGGCAAAAGGCAGAGGGAAGTGATGAAAAACTTTGTTCCCGTGAGCCTCAGAGATTTTGTTGCCAATTGTCAAGCGCCTGACAGGAGCGAATCCAATGGATTTTTACACGCGCCGAAATAATGTATTGAATTTGTGTATTGCCGTCACACTTCGGGAAAAATAATGTGGACGGAACCCTCCCCCCGTTTTCAGAATTTGGCAAAACGTGCGCGTTTCCTGCCTGGTCATTGGTTTGGGATTCAGGCAATTCGGCGCGCGTCTACACTGCCAAGTGTTCTAGTTTCGCTTGATCTGTGAACAGAATCTGGCAAAAGCTTTGCACAAGTGTGTGATTTTTCACGTGGTGTGTGCAAAAACAATTTCAGGATGTTGTTTGAAAATGCTGTCGCTTTGTTTGCGACAGAAGGTGTTTGTTGCTATGGTGAGTCGGTCAGTATTTGCTGACGCGAAACCTCGGCGCTTGACACCAGGTGTCACGTGTTGGCGACGCGTTTAATTTACGTCCCAAAACAAGTCGCCAAGCAAACAGAGTTGTGAGGAATGCTTAACAGTGCATTTGCTGCGCATTCTTGGGACAGAGGGATTTTTTGAGTGCTCTGAAGTTTTGAAATGTTTGGCGTGGTGAAAAATTTTTGCTTCGCGCATTTGTGATTTTATGTCGGATGGAGGTGCACACGAATGTCTCTGCGTACGAGCGCAAAGGAGAACACTAATTTCTTCCGTTGTGAATGGACTAGACGAAAGACGCAGTGTTAGACAATGAGATTTGTGAGGATACATACAAGTTCAGTTCAAACTGCCACGGAAGTTTGCACAGTGAATGGAGAAATACGATGAACGTCTTCAGTGTGGAAAATTGCCGTGACGAACGAAGTTGGTTGGACAGGCACTAGATGTGAGAGGGAGGACTCCTGCTGTGACCTTTACCGTGACCTTTGTCGTGACCTCTGCGGTGATGGACCAATCAGAACCGTGCGAAGTCGTGTCGTGCGGAGACTGCGGTGCGAAGTGCGAGATGACGCTCTTCAAGAAGTTCATCATGGGGTTCAACAAGAGGCGCATCGCCCTCATGTGGGACAAGCTGCGGCCGGTAGGTGGCGCTGTTGTGGGTGGCCGCGGCGTTGGTTGGTGCTGCAGGCGTCTCAAGTTGTTCTCAGCGAAGTTAGTCCCAATGGACACGAGGTGAAAGCCTGGGCCACGGGACCCAAACGCTCGGGCGTAGCGTACGCGAACGCTGATGCGTGCGTCGTTGGGCACGGTGTGCACGCTAAAAAGTGACCGTTGATGGCGTCGTGTTTCAGGGCCGAAAGCCGCGCAGCAAGAGCCGGATGCTGTTCGAAGACGAGGACGTGCTGTTCGGGGGCACGCCCGCAGAGGCGCCCCCTGTGGACCTGTTCGCGCCGGGCTCGCCCGTCTCCCCGACCAAGGTGAGCTTGCGCTGCTTCCACGAATAGTCTATTTCCAATGCGCCATGAATAGTCCATTTCCAACCTGATCCGTGTTGCAAATGTGTTGTGCGTCCCTGAAAATTCAACGGGCGACGTCTTGCATCGTTGTTGAGTCGACGCAACGTCCATTGGTGCAGAGACGCGACGCGTGTTGCTGATTGTGAAAATGGGTCAATGTCGGGGGCATACAGACAATTACGGATGAGGGATTGTGTTCGAAAGCCTGCCACATAGTCTCCTTGTTCTTGCGTTCTGTATGTCAAGCGTGTGACAATGCGTAGAGCGCCGAGGTAAAATATCCTGGCTTCTTTTCAGGATAAAGATCCGCCCAAGTTCGCGGATGACGACACGCCCACGCCCAAGATGGCGATCAAGGGCGCAACGACGTCGGCGTCCACGACGGACATCTTCACGGCGTCGGGCAGCGACGAGGACGACGCCGACCTGTTCGCCGCCGCCACGAAGCCAAAGCCGAGGGTACCCGAAGCGAAACCGAGCGCGCCCGAGGGGAAGCCGAGCGAACGCGCCGAGGGCCCTCCACCGACAACGCAGCAGAAAAAGGTGAGTGATATAGAAGTGATAAACTTGCATTGTGCAGTTTCTTTCTCCAAACGAGCGTCAACAACATGGACAGGCGCAGAAACTTTCAATTTTACTCCAGCAAAAACTCGACAACTCAAACATGTGTGAATTTGAACACGATCGGCGGCGTGAATTCCAACGCAGTCTCGTGCGTGAAATCGAACGCGCCCATGACAATCTTGCGCAGGTGGCGGTGAAGGGCGCGACGCTGACGGAGTCGTCGACTGACCGCGGCGCAGGCGCAGAGCGGGCGCTCTTCGGAGACAAGTCCGACTCGGGAGACGAAGACCTCTTCTCTGCGGGGAAAGGTGTTGCGGAGCAGAGCAGAGCCCCAGCCGAGACCAAGGTGCGTGGGTGGGTCTGCGCCGACGGACCCAGGAGCGCAGGGGAGGGGGCAATTCTACACAGGATCCGTGAGGGTCTTCGCTGGATCCCGGAGGGGAGGGCTGTTCTCCACAAGAAGAGAAAGGGGAAGTATTCACAAGATCTAACAGGCAGCAGGTCCTTGCTGCTGGTGTGGAAGAGGAAAGAGCTCAAGCCTACATGTGCGAAATTCTCAGTTTATCGCGAAAGAAATTCAGACCACGTGATGCGAAGTGACGGTGACGCCCTGAAGTTTTCCCTCAGGAGGCGCCACCGCCTGAAGCGAAGCCGAGAAAACCACCCGGCGCCGTCTCCATGTTCGGAGGCGTCGATATCGCCGCCGCCGTCAAGAAACGCGCCGGCAGCGCCCTCTCTCCAGACACGCCGCCGGCGCCATCGCAGGCGACGACGTCAGGTACAAATTTCAGTTCTCAAGGTCAGTTTTCAAGGTCAATCAGGAGCTGAGAAGTGTGAAGCTGTACGTTTTGGCTGACGAAATATTTCGCAAAAATTTTCAGATCCTTTGTCGCCGGCTGGAGGGTCTCCCCCAGCGAAGCCAGCTGGATGGAAACCGGTGGCGCCACCTGGTGCGAGCAGGAAACCCGCAGCGCCACCTACACGGGAGAAGCCGAGAGCGCCATCACTCGGGGAGAAGACGGAACCTCCCGAAAAGGTCAACAAGCCGTTCAAACCGGCCGTTGGAGGAATTGGAAAACTGCAGGTGAGATGGAAATTTCTGCTTGAGAAGTGGGCTTGCAACGCTGTGCAAGTTGGCGTCAGAAGAACCGCGAATGCTACCGGCTGCGCTCTCTGCCGAGTCAACACAACTTCAAGGGAGAAACGTGAACACACTGCGTCTGAAAGGCACTGATACTTGGACCTTGACCAGTGATAAGACATTCTGTCTTGTTGTTTCAGGCGAGCTTGGCGATCAACCCGGCCGCCTTGTTGCCCGGAGCTGCGCCGCCGACGCGCGACGAGGCGCCCGCTGGCGTCGGCTTCGATGAACCTGCGCAGGCGCAGACGCTGCACACGGCGCAGAAGGAACGCGCGCGCATCCAAACGAAGCGCAGACCGCCCACCAGACATGCGCGCAGAGCCGCCGCGGACGCCAGCCAATCAGAGCCATTCTCAGATTCCGGCGCGTCTGCTACACCCGTTCCCATGGATACCTCAGCTGCCCCAGCGGCGGAATCTGTCTCCAAGGCTGCTCCTGTGACTAGTCAGGCACTTTTTGGCAACGAAGATCTGTTGACGGATGTTGCAGTTACAAGCGACAAATCTTCAGGTGCTATCCCTAAAGTTTTCCCCAAGAAGGACAGAACAGACAGCGAAGGATCGAGAAGCGAAGCGAACAAAACTGACCAACCTGAAGGACCAAAGCGTGCAGCACCAGTTCCTGAAGAGACAAAGGACACAACGAAAAGTGCGAACAAAGAAAAGAAGAAAAAGGTGGCTGCAGATTATGACGACGATATATTTTCCGCAGCTGCGAAATCCACATTCAAAGCGTCACAGAAACCGAAGGCGGACGAGGATTTGTTCGGTTCGAAGAAGCCTCCGTCCAATCAGAAGCCTCTCCCAGTGGCGTCCATGTTCGAGCCTCCGCCATTGGACGATGATGACATTTTCTCCTCTGGTACCAAGAAGAAAAAATCGGCCATTGCACAAGTGCTGGACGACGATGACGACGACATATTTGCCGGAAGTTCTGTGTTCAAATCCTCGAAGCCGACGACGACGAAAACGGAAGTGAAGACGCAGGCGGTGCCCCCCAGTGTCGCTGAGGACGACATATTTGCTGACGCCAGCATCAACAAGCCGAAAGGTAACGAGCGAAGCCGAAAGATAACGAGCGAAGCCGAAAGGTAACGAGCGAAGCCGAAAGATAACGAGCGAAGCCGAAAGGTGACGAGTGAAGCCGAATTGTGTTTGCGAGACAGATGATCAGTTCAGAAATTAGGCAAGCAGCTATACTGACGCCCGCGCGCGTTTCGTCTGGACAACACAGCGTCGTCTCGTCGTCACCAGTCTCGGAATTCATCTTTCGTTGCACGACTTGTTGACGGAAACCATGATTGAAGAAGACAAGAAGACACCATCAATTTCTTTGCAGAGACGAAGCCGACGCGTGCAGCTGCGCCCCCTGTGGACGACGACATCTTCGCGGGCTCCACAGTGGCGTCCGAGAAACCGAAGCCGCCTCCTCTTGAGGTGAGAAGTGCTGGGACTTTCATTTCACTGGCCATGAAACTGCGAAATGAAACATTTGTACCGTGAAAAAGCTTGATATCGTTTTGAAGAACAGAGTGACGGATTTTCTTGCGTCTGCGTTACTGCGCAAATTCTCTGGACAAGGTTGTCGTTTTGGATGTGGTCCAGAGGTGCATTCTGCTTTGAAGGATTTACACGTTGCGCGACTGCTCTTGTACAACGTGTGTCCGGAATGCATGAGCGACACGTCACGCGTCACAGCGCTGACCAGTCCTCTTGTTTGCTCCGTGAAATCTCTCGTTGACAGTCAGCACACGCACACATCATTCACACACGCACATTGCCATTTTCAGGCCGACTCAGACATCTTCGGGTCCACGGACGAAGCCAAAGCGTCGAAAGCGACGAAGCGGCCGAAGAAAGCGACGACGCGCGACGAGGACCTCTTCCGGGACGACACGGATATCTTCGCCGACCTGCCCCCTACCGGGAAGCCCCGCGAGAAGAAAGCCAAGACGAAGAAGGAGAAATCCATCTTCAAGGACGATGTCGGTGAGTTTGATACATGGTCAGATTCGAAGGGGTGTCCTGAGGGCCTTGACCCCTGAAATATTTGCACTGTGGATCTGTCCAAAATGTGACTTTACCGAGACTGAGTGACGATCACTCCGTGGCGATTGCGCTCGCTTGTGCTCAAAGCGGTGCTCTTGTTTCAGACGACATCTTCGCCGAAAGTGCCTCGAAACCCAAAACGAAGAAAACGACCAAGAAGCCGGCCGCCGGTGGCGCCAAAGGCGAAGCAGCGGGAGACATCTTCAGTTCGGAGGCGCCCTCTATATTCGACGACCCCCTCAACGCTATGAAATAGCAGATGTTTTCAACACTGATCTTCCGTGTGTGGAGACGCAGACTTGTCAGGGTTGATTCCATGAAAGCAGGTTGCGCATGTTAGAAGGGGAGTTTGCAGCTGAAGGTGCGTTTCACGCTTCTAAATTTGAGATCAGTGTGTGGATGAAAATTGCCTGTTTGATGCAGACATCCTCAAGCGCACAGTTTAAAATGTTCAGTTGTGCCAAGCACAAGCTCGGGTTGTCAGTGTATCAAAGTGGAGGATCACAAAATTGCTGAGAGATCCGTGCGAATCTGGAATCTTTTTTCTCTGCCGCAGCTCCCTTTTCATCCAGAGATCACTCAAATTTCAAGGTGGCCAGCGCCTTCTGGTCAGGCGTGTGTCCATACTGACAAGTGTTCTGGTTATTCAATCAAGGATCACTGCAATCGATCGTGGGTGGGGTTCATGCGCCGTTCAGTGTGAGAAATACGTGTGCGCTTGGTCCGCGAGGGTGGGCTCCGAGTGCCCCCCCCCCGCCAACAGAACTCCTGAAACATTGAATCTTGGCCAGTTCTCCGAGGGTCTTTCTTTCTCTGCTCAGAGTCCGATTGCGTCGGCTCGTTGAAAGTGCCTTGACCAAAACGTTCTGCATCATTCCACATCTTGTCTGTCTGTTCATTGTTATCAATTGTCAAAACGGGAAAATATATTTGCACACATCATCATCGTTTGGCATTCTTCTTTCGCATTTATTTGCTGCAAATGTTACTGAAGTCTTCGTTCGAAGTTCTCTCCGTCTCAAGCCGTAAAGTTTTCAATTTGACCCGTTTCGGTGAACAGTGACGCAACATCTCAACAGAAAGTTTTACTTCTGATGTAGATATTTATCGCTTGACCCGTCATAATCAGACTTGAATTTTAACCGCAGAATAACATAATTTGCCGCAGCGTAGGCGACCAGCGCTCGAAGCGGATATAGTGCAGTTGGGACACGTTGCGAAGCGACGCAAGGTAGATTCTACGGTTGCCAGGCGACGCATCCTTCTGTGGCGCTCAGGCCACTTTTTAACCTTGAAACCCGAATTCCGTTCGACTTGCTGGCACAAAACACAGCACAAAGGAACATGAAAACACACTGAGACACAAACTGAACAGTCACACTTGCGTCGTCTTTGCCAGTTGTACAAGGGGATGGTGGGTGCGTGTACATCACTCGTGCTACGTTATCTTACAGCAAATGCATTGACGGTATGTTATCGTTACTGAATCGAACTGTGACGGAAAAATCGACAGAATCTTGTACGCAACTGACATGAAAAACACCCATTATCTTCTGCTTCGTGCTGCAAATACTTCCACAACAGAAAGCGGTTCCGCAAGAGGAAGTTTAGACAGGACAGCTCAACACTTGAAAACTTGACATTTTGTCCGCTGTACATTTGGAGTCAGCTTTGCCCAGTCGAACTGCACCAATACGACGAAATATTTGGTGCGACGTGCTGGCGGCCACGCCGGCCGAGCGACTCCGTTTGTTCAGAATGCATTGAACGTGCTGTGACTAAGTTTCGCTTCAGATCATTATGCGAGTCGCGTGAACAAACGCAGAAGCAACGTTCGCGCGAGATTCAGCAAAGCAACTGTGGCGTTTCTGCGGCAGATCCAGGGGCCGCCCAACCTTATCCCCCCCCCCAAATTTTTTCGCAAGGGGTAGTTTTTGGAGCTTTCTCATGCAGAATTTCTTGATTATTTTGCCTCCCTCTCCACCGTCAGGACGGGTTTCCCCCCGGACCAGAGTCCTGGATCTGCTGCAGAATTTTTATGGCACAAGCATCGGTCGATACCTCAAAATACAACATTCAGAAGTTGAAAACAAAACAGATCTGGATTTGCTGCACACTACAAGTGAATTATGAAACAGATCTGTATCTCCAAAACAATCACGCTGAGACCAGAGTTCGTGCCGCACGCTCTGCGATTCGGACGACGTGCTTCACGTCGCTCAGTTCCCCGCACTCGAATCCGTCGACGTTGTTTTCTGCAACTCGTGCCTGAAAAGGTGGAACTTTTTTGACGCAAGTAACCAAAATCGCCTTTCCCGTTTCAAGTAAGATCGTGTGTGTGTGTGTGTGTGTGTGTGTGTGTGTGTGTGTGTGTGTGTGTGTGTGTGTGTGCAAGCATTTTGTGTGTGCGCGCGTACGTGTCTGTGTGTGCGCGCGTATGTGTGCGTGCATCTCTGCACTGATCACACGACACGTACCGTTTGTCCGTGCTGCCCCACACCCACGCCATCTTCTCCGGCAGCTGTGCGAAGAAACTCTGGTGACTTTTCGCGGCGTCGGCTGACTGCACAGCGGGCGAGTGCGGCTCGCTGCCTGCGAACGAGCAAAGCATCGTCATCGTTAACGCACGGCATCACGCGACATGTCAGCTGATCGTGTTTGTTCGCCATCTAACGGCGAGACAGTAGAGGGCACGCTCAATACAATTTGGGGTGTAACTCCTGGTCGGTCAAGTACTTCATCCTCCATGTAGCGAATTGGGAGGGGTGTAACCCGGTCCTGACAACGCTCCTATTTTGTGCGTATGGTGGTGGTGGTGGGGGGGGGCGACCAATAAGGAAGGGGGACTGTTTTCGGGGGGGGGGAGCCCCATGACCCCGCAGGTTTCGCACCGGAAGAGCGTCGGTCTACTCACTGGGTTGGGACGAGTCCGTCGAGACGGACTTGGACGCGGTGAACCACTGTCGCTTCAGGTTGCAGTGGATGCTTCTCGCCTGGTACGCTGCGCACGGTATCGACGCCATGTCTGCAAAAGGACGCGCGATGGTGACGTCACAGGTGAAAGTACGTAGTGAAGAGTTTGGTGACCAGGTACGTGGATCTGCCGTTCGTTTTCACGATCCGACGGCAGACTGACTGGGTTTAGCGCGCTCCAAGTTGATCGCAACTGTGCCAGCATAAAAACGAACGACACCCAACTTTCATTGCCAGCACAATTTCCTCAGTCGCTGCCAAGCTTTCCATTGCTTGCAACTCCGTTTTTCGTTGACTCATCTCGCTCTTTGCTTCACCTGATTCGCTTGTTGGTCCCTTCCACACTATCAGTGGTTGTAAAAATTTGCAACAGATGTATTTGCACTGCGATTGCACTACAATGAGCCAGTTTCTACTTGGTCTGGAGGGAATATGATACTCTCCACATGTTTTCACTCCCTGGCGGAAAGTGGGACAAAAACACACAAAAAGAGCAAAACTACCATTTGCACTTCGTTGTGACTTCGGCACACTCTTTCCACGTTGGACAGTTGACATTCCGAACAGCGAGAGGTTTGTCACAAACAACTTTCCGCTCCAGTTGATACCCTCACCTGGGCTGCCGATTCTCACGTGTGGTGCAAGTGATTCTGCCCACGTCAGCAAACAACCTTCAGAATTGCAACATTGTGGCTTCTTCTGGATCATTTTGAGTCGCTGCCAGCCGCGTGGCCTTGAGAAAAGCAACTTTGTTTCAAAACCCGGCTTCGGCCTTCACCTCATGACTCAGATTGATCACTTGAGCCCAGACAAAGAGAACACATCCAGGATGTGGGGCTGTCCAGGATGTGTCCCGAAAAAGGCAACACAAAGAGAGTCAGAGTGAGAAAATGCCCTGCCAAAATCTAGCTTCTGCCAACAAGAAATTGCCACAACTTCACCATCAGACCGGCCGGAAATTTTGACTCGACCCACAGCGCCGTTGAAGTTTGACAGCTTGATCTGTGCCTCGCAATTCTTTTGCAAGCGAAACCTCCCCAAGAGCTTCGAACATCCATGAAAATTCAGGGCATGTTCTGCAAACAACTCCAGACTCGAGTGGTCGATCTCTTCGTTTTGCTTCAGATCTGAAATTTGGCGCACAACAAATGGTGCAGTTTATGGGAAAGGTAATTTCGATCAATGAAGTGCAAATATGATTTCAAATCGATTTCAAAAAGCCAATGACATCATAAACAGCTGCAGACATTCAATACGAGTTTTCCTTGGCGTGTTGGCCACATTCGTGGAGCTGTGCCACTGTCCTCGATCTGCAGTTAGGTCTCGTCCGCGACCCCAATCCTTCAAACAAGCCTGAAATTTTGGTCACTTTGTTCCTCTTTGGAAACGCGGCCTTCGCGTGAGACAGGCAGGCGTAGAGTCTAGATCTAGATTCTACTGGTTGGATCTAACTTTGCAAGGGAAAAATTGACGAACATGCAGAGTTCGCCAGCTTCAACAGATTAAAACTTCCCACTCTTGTCCCAGTCAATGCATGCAATGCATGTCTACGCGACACCTCTGGACACAAAGCCGTGCAAAAAGCAACCTTACCTGTCGGTCGTCCAGGTGGTAGAGATTGCACCGACAACTCAGGGAATGAACTCACAAAGGACGACTCAACCGAGAAACGACGCAAAAGTTTGAACTCGTCTTTTTTTCGCAACAGCCACCGAACAGCTGATCAGCACACACGCGAGTGGAGATTCCAAACGGGCCATGATGCATCGTTCGCCAAACTTTGAACTTCGTTTCTGCACATCCAGCACCAAAACAGCCAAGAATTTTCATCATATTTCGCTCCTCAGTATTTCTTTCAACTCACACACTCACCTGATTTGGTTTCTTTTGTCTCTCCGAGGAGAAATTCGCTGTTAGCTGAGTGCTGTGCAAGCTGTGGGACTCATACCGTGACCGGCCTTGACCTGCGCAGCGGCGCCACCTTACGGCCACGTGTGGTTCACGTGTCAAACTTACGTAACAAACAAAATATAAACACAACGCCTGTCACGTTTGATGCACAACCTCAGGGTGTTCGGAGAAAATCAACAAACTTGTTTGAGAGGTTTTTTATTGTTCGTTCACGAGAAAAAGCACACCAATCCAATTCTTTGTGGCGCCAATCACTCCATGAATGACAGCTATTTCCAGGTTGCGCGCCTGGCAACAGCTCCACCGCTTCAAAATCAGAATCCTTTGAATCCCTTCAGAGCAAAGTTTCTTCTGACGGTGGATCTGTGAGCGAACCTGACCAACAGCCAACTGAGGTTCGTCAAGTGTGAAGCGCCAGTGGTGAGCGTTCCAGTGTTTGCACTTCACATCTATCTATTCACTTTTCTCCTGTCACAAATTCAAGTCCAATGTGATTGTGCTGGAAACCTCTTGTCACGCCAGTCTAGTTCTGTTCAAGATGATTCAAGAGTCAGTTTTCTGTTCAGTGTTCTGTTCTTGAGGCTCGTCCGGTACGTGTCTTTTTGGTTTCTTCTTTAGCCTCGGGTGTGGAATTCCGGTTCTTCGGTAGTACGCGCGACCCTCCAAATACAGATCTGTTGCGTACTGCATGAACTCTTTGTCGTGATACCTGAAAGCAAAAGGAATGCGAACAAATGGCAGTTGCAAGTTGTTCTGTCTCTGCTGCTATTGAAGGCCAAGTTTGACAATGCGAAGGTTTTGTGCTGGGGCTGTGTATAACCTGCAAATTGGGGTGCCTTGACTAGGATAATTTTGAGTGGCGTACTTCTGTCCAAGTTCTGATGCGAGCGTCAAAGCATCAAGAATTATAAAAGGGGTGACGGTGGGACACGCACATCAACACTGAGTCATTCCTTTCCTAAGGAGCAGAACGGCTCAGCCTATGAATGCTGCAGGAGCATCTGCCTCGACGGGACGAATCCTCTACCTTGGACAGGTACCTAATAGC
>JAAUXT010066300.1_pt1 | contig 21913 bp, 24 predicted proteins | sample 7278171 | NCBI WGS metagenome assembly JAAUXT01 (sample SAMN14350112, study PRJNA611818) | marine sediment metagenome | isolation source: surface marine sediment (1.8m) | place: French Polynesia: Moorea | collected 2018-08 | reverse complement strand
TTTCACCTTTTCTCACCTGTAAAAAAATTTCCAATTTGGCGGAATTTTTTTCCGGTGTCGTGTGCAAATGTTCCTTTCAGGAAAAACCATGGCGCCCACAAACCCCCCCCCCCCCCCCTATATTCTTGCCACACGGGAGCAACAAATTTTGTCAGGAGTTCACAACACCCATTCCTCGACCTCAATTCGTTGGCACCTCAAAGTGTGCACAAGTTTCTCACATTGTGTCAGGAAAATTTGTTGAGAAGTGGGGCGGGGCGGACCAGAGCGTCTTGCTTCAGCACTGGTTTCCTCGCTTACCAATTTCATGCTGACCGAAAACTTCTTTCACATGTCTGACCAGATAGAATTTGCGTAACTTTTGAAACTTGTGGGTCCCGCCCTGCCTGCGACCGTGCGCTCTTCGGACGAACAGCCATCCCCAAAACAGCCATGGATACCAATGGTTTATTTGCTCATATTCACACGGACGAAATTCTACTACATCGATGTCTCTTGTAACAACATACCCTTTGGAATTATAAAAAAGAAAAATCAAGTGCGTACTTGCTCGTGCACCAGAGTCTGGTTTGTGGAACTCCATATCAAGAACAATAGATTCAAGGCAACAGAAAAAGGAAATTTTTGTCTTCGTGGTTTCAGAGCATACGAAACGCACTTGGAGCGAAATTTCAAAAACGTCTTCTGGAGAACCGTGACCTGAATCGTGCGTTGGTTGTCAAGGCGACGAGGCCAGTCTCTCGCAGAAAAGGAAAAAACACACCCTCCCCCTCACCCAATTCAAACAAGAGATGGCACTTCTGTGGAAAATCAAGATGCAAATCATAATTCAAACATCGTCTGTACATTTACCACATTCCACTGGCACATGTATCCAAAAAACTAAATAAATAAAAAAATAAATCGGCTTTTCATGCTGGACCTCGCAGTGTCCTTTTCTGTGTGCGTCCACAGGTCAAACATGAATGCCAAGACATATCTTCTAGAAGCAAAATGACCTGCAGACACGTTTTCTCTGTGGGTACGGGACATATTCAGACGACCAGCCTGTTTCACAAAATTTCTGACGAATCGCGCGTTGCGTCTCAGAGAACTCAAACGTAACCAACTGGATTTGACGTTTCTTTTGGCAGAATCGGCACCAAATTTCCGGCGTCAGTGTGCGCCGGGCGTGCGCGCGCGTCTTGGCAGAAAAAACCACTCGGAAGCTCCAGTGCCCGCCCCAAACGCACATGCGCACCCCGGTTACCTCAAGCAGTGAGCGCGTTCGATTTGCACGTTCGGCCAGCCGCGGGCAAAGTCGCAGCACTTCACCCCTGGAGATGGCGCGAAGGCAAATTCAGCTATTTTCGGCCACCTCGGCTCGTCCCGCGCGTAAATAGAACACGCCCAGTATACCAGCGACGTTTGTGTTGGATCACAGGGGAAGTTACCATTTCCTTGCACGTCAACAAAATTAGGATCTATTGTACAACGGTTTGTAAGTACACACGACGACATGCAGCGCGATTAAAGTCGCACGAGTTACCTGTGGAAGCGACCGGCCAAGCGTGATTCGACAACCCCCCCCCCCTCCATTCACACCACGTGCCCCAGCGCATCACGCACAGCTTTGACAACGTTCCGCATCATGCACCAGCACACGTTTGGGGTTGGAACTCATCCATGATTGTGGTGGTGTACCACGTGTACCTGAGTACACCAGTGTGGACACAACCGTGCACACCCACGCATGAAGCGCTTTTGGTGCACTGTGACCTTGGTGTGCACGTGCGCTGGCACACGCAGTGTGAAGTCGGGCAAAAGATACCAGGAACCATCGAACTCGTCCGATTTGGCGGACCTACCCATTCTCAACACGACACCACTGATTCCATCAATTTCACTTTGTACAAGGTAGTATCAAAGAATTCTGAGACTCAACATGACTAATTCTCGACCGCGCGCAAGCATTTCGCTCACGACAGTAATCATGCACAGTCTTAGAATTCTTTGATACCACTACGTATCACAGTGCAGCACTGATGTCACGAAAACGAACGACACACGCTGAGTTTGAAAGTAGATTTCTAAGTACATTTCCCAAGCGACTTTCAGCAGACACGAATCACAATCGCAGACGCAACTCTCCTTTTGTTGCTAAATTTTGGGGCAAAAAATGCGCCTTGCACGCCTTGTACGCGTTGAATTTGACAGTGATGCGCCTTTCGCCCGTTTGACTTGCGCGCGCATGCGCAAGTTTTCACGTGCACGCCACCAGCAGTTTGCCTCAATTTGTGTCCTGTACACCGCGCCAAAGCGCGGGACACGTTGACGCACAGCGCATGCGCGGAACAAGTTCGGGAGTACTTCCGTTTGCCGACAGATGCTGACATATGATTTGAAAGGAACAGTCACACTGGATGCGTCGTGCGTCCTCCGTCAGGAAAATAACACCTCCTAAGATCAAACATCGTCTGTTTTTGAACGAAAATGCAACGCATCCAGTGAGAACACGGCCTGTTAGAGCGTTCTGATGACGTCTGACACATCTGCACTTGAGTCTCGCTCGATACCACACAATGACGGAAAGTCATAAAGCGCGAACTGAAAAGGCACGTATCACGGACAGAGCGCAGGTTGAGTATTTACACTTGGAAACAGAGTATTCAAGAGTCATGGCTGAACGGCTGTCAGCAGGGACAGATAGAGGGCGCGCAGAGCAACACTGTATCATCGCCCACAGAGGGCGTGCCCAACAACACTGTATTATCGTGTGGGCACTCGGAGAAAACACAACCCAAATGGGCGTCAAATAGACACCGTTCAGACTTCAGCCAGTTCACACTGCGTGCGTCATGAGGTGTGTCCCTGTGCAAGTCCCTGGGGTGCGACGTCAACTCAGCGACGCAGCAATTGCGCAGGGACGCAACGCATGACACGTGCAATGTGAACCGAGCCTGAGGGATTCACGTAGCACCGTGTTCACAGAAATCGGGACTTCACACCAGCAGCAGGACTAACCAACCCAAACATACCCTGTGTGACCTGTGGAACTTGTACAAAATTCTGCAAAAGTAAAACTTCAAATTCGGAGAAACTGTCGCATGATTGTGAAGCGTAAGAACAAAATGTGGTGGCTGCAAGAAGAAGCCACAACGGATTCTCTCCTGTGTTAACCCAGACAAATAAACGGGCTTGCAGGTCTCACACAGTGCACAGGCACACTGCAGACACACACACACGCACACGCTCTCACACACACACACACACACACACACACACACAAACGGTCCCGATGACAACACCTTTCCAAACAAAATTTGTTCACAAACAGCAAAGTTCCACGTGGAACTGAATGGGGCTAAGTCTTCGGAAAGTTTCTGCTCTTACGTACGGCACATTGTACACACTTCAACTTAGGTCACACACTTGTGGCCAATCTACAATCAGAGACGTGAGGCGTGGTGACATTATGGTGACATCTGGTGAAGGAAGTCGTGTGTTGGTGACACCTCGCATTGACAATTTTTTTGTGCTTGTCAACATTTGGTACTGATATTGATGGCGTCACGTGCATGACGAAATGTGCTGGTGACATCAGTGAACGTAAAGTGTAGACGGCATCAGACCAAGCGTTTGATGACAAGACATGTTGACATCACATGTTGATGGGAGTCACGTATTCATGTGCAGTTGACACATGTTGATGTCATGTGTTTGTTGATGACGTCACGTGTTGATGACGTCACGCGATGATGACGTCAGCGCTACACGTCGTCCTGCTGCGTGTCCTCCTCCTCGTACGTCACCCCCTGGTGCTTCATCAGCGCAGTCATCATCGCCTACAACGAGAACATAGTTCCGAGTTCCTCCGCCAGAGCGCGTGTTCCGGACCCAGGAGCCACCCGAACAGACTTCTCAAGATCTCAAGAGTTGGGTGGACGTTTCAGATTTGGAAACCCCAAAGGGTCGCCGCCCCCTGATTAAAGCGGCACCATCCCTGTTGAGCTCGGCCCCTGTCCCAGCCCCTGGCCCCCAACCCCCTGCCCCTACCCCTGGCCCCCAGCCCCAGCCCCACCCCCTGGTCCCAAACCCCTGGCCCCCAACCCAGGCCCCCACCCCAGCCCCTGCCTCTCGCACTTTCCTACTCACCAGCTCCTTCTGGATGTGTCTCACACCTGGAACTTTTCGTTCTGGCTTTGCAGCCTCGCGGCCTTTTGGGACCCCCGCCCCCTCACTTCCCGCCTGCCCCTCACAGCCTCGTAGTCCCGTGGAAACCAGCCCCAGCCCCAGCGCCGCCCCTCCACCTGAATGTTGCAGCCATGACCCCTCTTCCCACACCTCGTTCCCTTTAGCACCTGTAGCTTGACATTCTGACATGCCTCACAGCCCTGTGAGAACCCCTCCCCTCCCCCAATCCCTGCTCGCCCCTAACAGCTCTGTGGGCGCCTGGCTCCCTGGAGCCTGGTCCCTCCCCGAATCGCACCTGGAGTTCTGGCTCTCCAACCTACCGGCCCCACGGGGATCCCTCCACCCTCCATGTCCCGGTCCCTTGAGACCTTCACACCTCTGTTGGGGCCTGGTTCCCTGGTTCCTTCCCCCTCTTTCTCACCTGGAGCTTCTCGTTCTGACTTTCCATCGACTTGATCTTGGTTCTCAGGTTCTGCAGCTGCGTCATCATCTTCTCCTGGTTCTCCTGCAGCTGCTCCATCTCGTCCTGAAGGCCAACAAGAACACCCGTCAGTGTGGAGCCGCGCTGTGGAGTGGGTATCTGTGTGCTGTTGTGGCGGCCATCTTGGGTGGAACGCTGTGGTCATAGCGTCAGTATCCATGACAACACGTCGCGAGTTGTCATGCATTGAACCGCCATGACGTTCCCGTGGCAACACACGTGGACGTTGGCAGTGAACTGTACTATGTAACCATGACAACACAGCAGCACACGTCAACATCATGACGTTGCCATGAAAACCCACGTTACCACGTCACGTGTATACCACTTACGAGTTCAAGGTGCACCGTCAATTGCGACATAACAACACCGCGCACACCACCATCACCCTGTCATCACGTTGCCATGGCAACCCACGTGACGTCACGTGTACTCACGAGTTCGGGGTGCAGCGCCTTGGCGATGGCGTCGGCGGTGAGAACGCTCGAGTCGATGTGGAGGATCCGCTTGAGCCGGTGCGCCTGCGTGTTCGGGAAGATCGTCTGGCACTTGGTGACGAACTTGCGACGGATGATGTGCGGGAGGATCGACTCCACGTCCAGCGCCAGCTCCACCTGGTGAGGGAAACAAAAATCACACGCGTCACACGTGGCGACACCTGGTGGAGGAAAGAAGAATGACACGCATCACACCCAGTGACACATAGTGGAGCAATACAGAACCACACATCACGCAGACACCTGGTGGGAGAAACAGAACCACCAGTCACGCATAGAGGCTCCTGGTGGAGGGTTCAGAATCACGAGTTCTACTCAGATACACCTGGTGGCTGAGACACAGGCGTCCCACAGTGGAAACGAAACAACCACAAAAAAGTTTCTTGCTGAAACATCTGGTGGCACGAATTGGCCGTGGAAAGGGCTCAAGCCACGCCCCCCCCCCCTTCCAGACCCGAAATGGGATGGCACCACCGTTTCATTGAAACCGAGGCTCTCGCTCTTACACGGGGTCACACAGAGAGACCTCGCAGTTTTGAAACGGATCTGAACTGACCTGCATGGCGAGTCTCTTGAGCACCGCCTGCTCCTGAACTCCCTTGATGTCGTCAACGGCCAAACCCACCTGGAATCCAAAACAATAGAGGTTGGTACACTGAAGGTTCACCGTGACCAACATGTTGAGTTGCGTCTAATGCAATGGAAACGCAGTGCTCCCACTCTCGTGTGTGTGTGTGTGTGTGTGTGTGTGTGTGTGTGTGTGTGTGTGTGTGTGTGCGGTGTGCATGCAGGTGCCCACTGCCATTCGTCGTGTGTGCGTGTGTGTGTTCCTCACCAGTGTGCGTGTGTGGACATGTGTATGCGTGCGCTCACATACACGTGTGTGCGTGCGTGTGTATGCGTGTGTGTGCTGCTACTCACGAGTAAGTTCATGATGAGGATGGCCATGAGCACGAAGAAGGCGATGAAGAGGAGGTAGGACACGACCTCGTAGTAAACCTGCAGAGCGATACACAACGCGTCAAGAAAAGTTGTGCAGCGATACAACACGCGCGGGAAGTGATCGTTGTTCACGTCAAACAAAACCATCTGTCGCTTGGTTTAAATTTTTCTCTCAACAAAAGAACTCTGCCTGCTTTACAAATTCTTGGAAGAACACAGAAACTTCAATTTTCGTGTGAAAATATTTTTTGGGAGTTTGCATTTTACTCTCACTAACACCAGATTGTGAGTGGCTACTCTTTGTCTACAGCTACCGTCCTTGATCAGTTGCTTTTCGAAGCGTTTGTTAACATCGCACCATGGTTGTGACAGTTTTGTGTGATTCGCTGGGCGTGTTCGATTTTCGGGCCGAACGCCGAGCACCGTTCGAACGCGCCACTGATGTTCGGCGCGAACATCGAACACGCGCATTTCGGACCGACCGAGATCCCTCTGGCTGCTGTTTCGTTCGCACTGAAATTTTCCATGCTGATAACTGATTTTTGTTCCATGAATTGTTTCATGTGTTCAAAGTTTCAATTTTGTGCGAGTGCACAGCTAGCCAAGGAACCTCTTCTGTCTTCACCCACAAAGCTCGTGCCTTCCAAACAGCCCCCCACCCCTTGGACACAATTTTTCTCAACCTGATATGACCCTTTGACCTATTCACACTGAATGCGTCATTCACAGCGTCCCTGTTCATTTCCAGGCGCCTCGCGTCAATTCCACGACGCAGCGTCTGTGCAAGGACGCGACGCATAGCAAACCAAACACGTGTGAAGCGGGTCTTTTGCGTGACATCAAATTGAGACAACTCCTTGTGTCACTTTTCCATTGAAAATTTCTTCACACCGGGTGGGGGGGGGGCGGATTTTCCGGAAAATCACGAGGCGTTGCCATTGAACAAAAGGAAAACAACGAGAAATGTACAAATTGTACAATGTTCCACCGGGAGGGAACTAGAAAGCGACGCCACCCTACGATACGGAAACAAAAACTTTGACGGCAAATACTCCACTCACAGCGAAAGCCACATCTACGGCTAAAAACATGAAGTTTTCGAACAGAATTTAACGCACAAAAATGATAATGCAACGATCTTTACAATTGTATCAACACACACGATCCCTACAAAAGAATAATCGTCTTATGCGACACTCAATGAAACAATAGAAACAATTAACAAAAGACATTCTCTCTGCTGGAATCTTGACAACTGACAAAAAAAGATAGAAATTATCACAAAACATGTACGGCGGGTTTGTGAGGCAAAGCTCGAAGTGAACACAGAAATTTGAAGAACAAACGATTTTTTTGGCAACTCCTGGAAAGATTCTTCTGGATAAATGTGTGCTCTTGGAGTGAAAGGAACTTCTCAAGGAGAAGTGAGGGAGAATCGGGAAGTCCAGTGTTTCTTCTATTGTGAACTTTTCTCAGGGACTGTCTGAAAAGGGCAATGCAGTACTTCTCTTGACAAAGGGGGGTGCACTTCCCTTCAATGGGGGGAGGACACACAAAAGTGCACCCAGCGTGCAGAGTGCATCACAGAAGAAACACTCGAGCTCTTCCAGAATCACAAAGTGCAACAAGGTGAAGAAGACAAGACATGTCACGTGAGAAAGTCACGTGCCACACGTGAAACCACGTGATCTATCCGGGTATCTGCGCACGCAGCTCCTGTAACTCAAAACCTTATGTGACACAAGATGAACGACTGAGGAACCAGGCGCGGATCCAGGGTGGGGCCCTGGGGGTCCAGGTCCCAGTCCCCAAAAAGACCAAAATTTTGTCGCAAAACTTTCATCCCCGAGGGAGCGGGGAGTCGCCCCTGGGGAAACTCAAGTACAGAAATGACTGCAGGGGGCGTTGTGTGCGTCGTGTGAAAAACATTCAATATCAACCAATCACAGGCTCTATCTACCGTCCACAGGAGAAAACAATACAAATCGAGTGAAGTCTGGAGCTTATCCTGTGGAAACCAACTGGGATCAACTCTGTATTAACCTACAAACTAACAGGCTGCAAGGCAAGTGGACTATCGTCATTCTTCAACAGGTTCATCCTCTGCAGGGGTGAATACGGCACTATATTACTTCTGGGGGTCAAGGCAAGCCACAAAAACTACATTCCTGCTTGAAACAAAACGCTGGGGGAAAATGAGTGAAATGCACTGACGCCGTTTGGAGTTTGAAATAGGGAGATTTTGCAAAGCGTCCGTTCTCTCCGCACGTGCACGTGAATTTTGCGTTAAAAGTGACGTGTACGTGCGGTGGATGCGTGGCGCTCTGCTCACACTAAGGGTTTTGGGGGTGAAGGTCACTGGGAAAGCCTGGAGTGGGATTCAAACAAAAACCTCCGCTGGCGGGGGGGGGGGGGGCAAAGAACAAGTTAAAAAGCGAAAACACACCCCAGGGAATTCTCTTATCACACGTATCTCCAAAACATCAACATCAAAAGTGTCACAAAGTGACAATCAGGAACGAGCTCAAAACGTGATGCAAAAATTGTGATCAAACATCGACCAAAAAGTGATGCTCAACTTGAGTTCTTCACGAGCGAAAAAGAGGAACAAGTGTCAGGGAAAAATTGCTCAGACGTGTTTCGGCTGTTTCAGAAACAAACCACACAAAATTTGTGACGTGAAGATGCAAAACAAACGGTAACATGGACATGTCTCCAACAAGCAGGGAACACAGCAAATTCTCTGCAGCGCCAGTCCTGCGGGCGAGCACGGGCCGGAAACACGTGATCTTGGACCGGAAACACTTGACCCGACAAGAAACACGTGACTCCAGACAGGAAACACGTGATCCTGTACTGGAAACACGTGACTCCAGACAGAAAACACGTGCTACGTGATCCCGCACCAGAAGCACGTGACTCTAGACAGGAAACACGAGATCCCGTACCAGAAGCACGTGACTCCAGACAGAAAGCACGTGACCAAAGGCGGCATTGAGTGAACTGGGCTGCAATGGGACTGCAGCTCCATCTTCCGAACGCTAAATTATGTCATCACGTGATTCCCGTTCCGCGCTGCGAGGACGGCGCTGCAGACTGGACGTGAGTGAGCGTCCCCAGTTCACACCGCGTACACGTTACTCATCCGTGTGACACGTGACAGCACGTCAAGTAGGGCAGGTTCGATTTTACGCTCAAAGCACGCGGTTCCCCATTGAACCCAATACAAAATCTCGCGCGACTCGGTGTCTTAAATCGAACACACGAACACACGGTGCGCATGCGCGTCTGCGGTGCAAACCGGGACGAACACAGCGGGAGGGAGGGGGCGACACGGTCACGACGCACGACTCCACCGGGGGGCGCCACCTTCTTTCCGTGCACCGCGTCCGGCGGCGCGTCGGGGTCCTCGTCCTCGAGCTGGAGGAACGTGTCTCCAAAGTCGAACTCCCCGATCATCATGACCGTCGTCTTGATGAAGCTGAGGTACACCTCCCGGAACTCGTACTGGGGACGCCGGCGGCCGCAGCAACAACCAGCAGCAGCAGCAGCCGCAACACCACCACCAGCGGCAGCAGCAGCGAAATTAGCGGCAGCAGCAGCAGCAGCAGCAACCGCAGCAGCAACCGCAGCAGCGATGCCAGCAAAAACGGCAGCAAACAGCAACACCCGCAGCAACCGCAGCAGTGGGTGGGGCGAGAAGAGATTAGAAAAGCGACAGAATCACGTTAATGATGTTTGATGAGTCAACAAGCGAGAAAGCATCATCACAACGAGATTTGGTTTTGAAACGAGATTTGGGACGTTACTCCAGAAGTTCGGTTGCAGAGTTGAGTTCTGTGGGCGTCAAATCTGTCGATCACGCAACAAAAATATCCGTTTTCGAATCACCCCAGGCTTTGTCCACAACCTCCCAAAATTGGATTTGGTTCAATTCGAACTGGTCTTCGACACGACACATTCGTACACCATTCTGCAACACCCCTTCACGAACGAAGCCCAAGCTGCTCAAAACAATCTCGAACCACCAATGAAGCAGCGCTTCCCCTGCACAGGGAAACACGTGACGCCCACGCATGCGCAAAGGCCCCGGCGTCTCAGGCCTTTGGCATGGTCCACTGTTGAGAAGGAAGGCGGTACACCAGCTTCGCACCACGAAGAATCACACGCTCAAACCACGTGCAGATTCTCTCTACGTTGGTTGGTCAAGCTTTTATGAAGCTATTTCACACTGAGGCTGTGCATGACACATGACTCTGTATCTTCTCTTTTCTCTATCATTCTCTGCTTTGGCTGCGGATGCACAGGCGGATCCAGGTGTGGCCCAAATTCTGATCTTGAGAAAACATTCACCCACACAGTAGACAGATTATCCGCGACGGTTGACGTGCCAACGTCGTAAAGAGCACCGTTTGCATGGCACTGGCCAATCACAAACCACCAATCGACGTTGAAGATGACGTTTGTCAAAACGACACGCGCAAAGTCCCAAATGTGACCTGCACAGCAATTTTCCTGTTTCCTGCCATTGAGTTTTGAAAGAAGGAATCTCCACCCGACCAAGTCCTGGATCCGTCTGTTGTGTTTTGGACATTTTTACGTGATCAACGGTGCAGTGCAGCATGCAGTGAGCTGTAAGTGACTTTTCTAAGCCAATTGTCATGCACAAGCGCTCAGTCTGAAAGCACTTTTCTACGTTTCTAGGTCAGCACGTCGCCATGACGACCTCCGTCAGACGGAGCCACCAGCGCTTACCACCTAAAAACACCAAAATTCACCAAGGGCGGGTCCGTTGGGGTCCTGGGGGGCGCCCCTTGGGGTGGGGGGGGGGGGAAATTAGCCAGACTGCAGTTACGCTCCAGGTATTTTCGAATTTTGGGCCCCTTTGGCTGAATCTTGCGCCGCGTGCAAGAAACAAAGTGACCCCTCCCCCCCAAGGGGCCACACACCCCCACTGGACCAAAATCCTTGACCCGCCCCCTGCAAACCTCGTGAATATGAATTTCTGTGCTGTACTCGTCGGTGCCCTTCGGGTGTTGCTCGGCTGCCTCGAGACCCAGGAAGATGTCAGCGAAGTCGAACTCGCCCAGCATCATGACGCTCGTTTTCACTAGCGACATCGCGGGGTGCGCGAACTCCGTCTAAACAACCACCAGGGGGTGTGCGTGTTGAGAATAATGTTGTTTAGTCATGCGCGAGATATGTGGTGATGCGCATGCATGCGTGAACGCGAGCTGAAAAATTTCCGCGCGGCGCGTCCTTCTTTCCTCCCGATTCAATCCTGGAATTGAAAGAGACCTTTGGATGAAAGCTTCGCATCTGCTTCAAAAAGCAACGCGCCGCACGTACGCCCATATGACCAAATCCTTCATGCTGATTGGTGCACACATTTTGGGCACATCAGCGAAACATTTTTGACTCCTTGCGTCCTGCAAACACAAAAGGCCGTTTGATGAGTTTCGCATCTGCTGCAAGAAAACTGCACACGCGTCTTGCGCATGCGTGTGAGTGAGTAGCCTCGCAGCCCCGGGCGTCGCCCAGGCAACAGCGGGTTGGGCGGGGGAGGGGCGGGGGGCGGACCAACCTGATGCATGTGCGTCTCCTCGATCGGTGCGTCCTCCATCCCCTCGAGCCCCAAGAAAATGGCGGCGAACTCCATTTCTCCAAGCATCATGATGAAGGTTTTCACGATGGAGAGCCACGGGTACCGGAACTCGTACTGCGCATGTGCGGAGGAGCGGGTGACGTCACAATCACGTGACGCGCCGCCGCCGCCCAGGCGCAGACCCAGAGAGGCGCGGGTGCAGGAGGGAGGAGAGGACGGAACCAGGCGAAAACAGATGTTTTTTTGAGGAGGGGCAAAAAAGTTGATTTCTGCCGCCAAAATTGCTTCAGAAATCACAGGATTTTTGTGAAAGGTTCCTCTCTCTGGATCTGCCTGTGAAGCTGAGTGAGAAACCATGATAAATGAACAAAAACAACAGAAAGAAAAGTGCAAATCATTACAGTGCAATATCACCATGGCAACAGCACTGCGCGACATGTGACCCAGTCAGTAACCACGCAACGCTGTTGCATCGTGTTGAAACCAGCATCAATGTACGCTCCGTCGACAGCTCAGGACAGACTGAAGGACCAAGGTCAATGTGAATGAAGGTCACCCTCCAAGGTCACACCGAATTCTGTTGCGCACTGGATGCGTGATACGCTGCAGTCTTGCCGCAAATTTTCAGACCCAGTCCTTCAGTTCTGCTGGAGCTGTCTCTCCCACAACAACACTGCCCGCCACCCACAACACCGACAGTTACACTGTGCTGCACAGACTATCTACGTGACCGCTGTAAGCTCCGTTCTCTGGCTCCGGGCCCAGGCACTGGCGGGGGCGGGTCAGGCGTGGTACGGTCGGGTCAGGGCCCCCAGGGAAGGGGGCCGGTCTTTGGGGACCAAGACTTGAAGGGGGGGGGGGGTGTTTGGGCAAGGATCCAAACCCTCAGGATTTGGCCTCCGGCTTTGGGATGGGGTGGCTTGTGAAACAAAAGACCTGGGCAAGGGTGAGGGGTGAAGGGAGGGCCCAGAGGTAGAAGGCCCCACCTGGCGGAAGGGTCGTTGGCAAGGAGGCCCAGGGGCTGGGAACTCAGGCTTGTAGGGGGTCTCAGGCGCAGTGAACATGGTTCTGGGCCTGCGGAAGGGGCTTTAGGAAAGTGGGGTTTCTGAGGGGCTGGAGGCCTCAGGGTGGGTTTTGGTCATGGGCAGGCAGGTCAGGGTCTTGGGCCTTGAAGTGGGGGAGGGGCCTTGGGGCCACTGGGTGGGGTCATGTGGGGCGGGGCCTCCGGGGCGGCAGTGGGGGAGGGCCCCAGGCCTGTAGGGCGGGGCCTCTGGTCTGGGGCGGCGGTGGGTGGGGGCCCCGGGCCTGCTGGGTGGGCGCCGCCTCTGGGGCGGTGGGCGGGGGAGGGTCCCGGGCCTGTGGGGCGGGGCCTCCGGGGCCTGTGGTCACCTTCTCCCGGTGCACGTCGGGGTTCATGGTGTCGCTCTCGTCGTGGCCCTCGAGCCCCAGGAAGAGCGAGCCGAACTCAAACTCTCCCGCCATCATCACCGACGTCTTGACGAAGGAGCGCGGCACCGAGCGGAACTCGAACTGTGCGGCGAGTGGGGGCAGCACCGGCGTCAGTACCAAACAGCGTTCACTGCGCATCGTTCTGCGCACAAACTTACTGCGCATCTCAAAATCTCACTGCGCATGTCACACTGCGCAACTTTCAAACTGCGCAAAATTCTGCTGCGCATGTCAAAATCTCACTGCGTATCTGTATGTCAACGCTCTATTTGCGCGTCTTTCCAACTGCGCACAAATCTGCGCATCTTAAAATGTCACTGCGCATCTTTTTGCGCATCTCAATGGGAGCATCCTTCACACAAAGGCGAGTACATTGGCTTGTGCGGAGGAACGAAAATATCTTCCAACGAGTTTTCCACCTTTGGCAAAACTACAACCCGAATCCTGGCGCCATCTCGTGTGGAAACAGTGACGTCAAACCCCACGGGCGAATCCACGCAATTTTCATGGAACACCCACTGATTTGTAAAACCACACATCTCACTGCTGCCATTCTCCCAGACACTTGACTTGGAACGTGAATTCGGTGAAAATTCAGCAGGGTCATCAAAATTCTCAACAGCTTGGAAACAAAGAACACAACGCCACAAACTCCGTGGCCAATTCAACCAATTATGCAAAATTCCTGCCATGAAAATGATATTTTGCCAGAACATTTATATCTGCGAACTTTTACCAGGCTCTTTCTGTGCACTGTTACCGCACATTTCTCTGCGCATCTTACCGCGCACGTTTACTGCGCACTTTTTCTGCGCACGACTACGCACGCATACCCACGGACACACACACGCACCTGGTTCTGAAAGAGCGCGTAGAAAGCGAAGGCGAAGGCGACGATGAAGAGGAAGAAGACGGGGAGGAACTGGAAGAAGGTGTAGAAGATGTCCGTGAACATCACCACGTAGATCCCTGCAATACAAACACAACATGACGTCACGTGGGGTGAAACCACGTGGCCCAGACCTGCATCCGGTTCAGGTCATAAGTATGGTCAAGGGGGTACTAAACCATCCAAACATTGACGTGTGTGCGGACTCCATATGTGTGTCACCGTGTGTGGTCTTGTGTGTGTGTGTGTGTGTGTGTGTGTGTGTGTGTGTGTGCATGCCTGTGTTTGTGCCTGTGTCATCTGTCACTGTGCTCGTGTCATAGTGCAAGAGCTCCGTGTGTGTGTGTGTGTGTGTGTGTGTGTGTGTGTGTGTGTTCTGTGTGTCACAGTGTTTTACTCTCTCTCTCTCTCTCTCTCTCTCTCTCTCTGTGGACATGTTGGTGCGTGTGCGTGTCTGTGTGCGTGTGTGTCCGCATGTATGCGTGCTGACCGAAGCGCGGGATCTTGCGGATGAAAAGCACGAGGTCAATCCAGGCGAGAAAGATGCAGACTGCGCCGAGCTGCCACTGCCAGTCCTGCGGGCAACAAGAATGCTTGTCAGTGTTGACACGTGCGTGTCTGCATGACTGTATGACTGTGTGTGTGTGTGTGTGTGTGTGTGTGAGTGTGAGTGTCACTGTTTGGGGTCTGTGCGTGTGGCCAGCCAGTCCTGCGCGAACAAGATTGTTTGTCAAACACACACTCACACACGCGTATTACCACACACACACTCTCCTTCCCTTGCTCTCTCCACGTTTCATGTCTCTCACTTTGCCTCGCTCGCTCGCTCCCTCTCTCATTCCCTCTTTTTCATTCACACTCTCTCTCACTCACCCACACAGACGCACGCACACACGTACGAATCTGATGCCGGTGTCCTCCTGGCAGCCATTGAAGTCGATGACGAGGAGCAGAGCGGAGATGTAGACGATCCACTCGATGAGGTTCTCCCAGCCCAGGTAGTTCATCTTGGCGTTGTAGATCTGGAACAGCTGTAGGGAGACAGGGAAAAGTGTGTGTGTGTGTGTGTGTGTGTGCACGCGCGTCTGTGTGCGTGCGTGTCTGTGTGAGTGTGTGCGCGTGTGTAAGGTCAAGGTAGTTCATCTTGGCGTTGCAGAGCTGGAACAGCTGTGAGAGCGAAAAGCGATGCCTGAGGGTGTGTGTGTGTGTGTGTGTGTGTGTGTGTGTGTGTGTGTGTGTGTGTGCGTGCATGTGTGCCGTGGCGTGTGTGTATTTGGGCAATTTGACGTGAAGCCCAATGCAACACATGCCGCTCAGTGAACCGCCCACAGAAGAGTCCACGCACAGTGTGCACCTCACTGCACCATCCGTCCACACACACGCTGCGCATCCCACTGCGCATGTCCCTGCGCAGTCCCTCCCCGCGCCCACCGCGCATGCGCACCTCTCGGATGATGTTGAGCCCGGCCAGCCCCATGATGACGTATTTGGCGATGAATGGGAACAGCATCTGGGACACGTCTTGTCCCAGCCCCGCGCGGTAGTCTCGGATCCGCTCACACTGACCGCTGCTGTCACTCAGGTTCTGGTCACTGTAGATGGAAAACAAGAACATCACCGTGTGGAAGACGCGCGGTTTAACCGTGTTGAAGACGCGCCTCCAAATGAGCTTTGTAGCATGTGCGCCTGATACTGTTGGTCAGCTTCTGGTCACTGCAACGGAAAAACCAGAACACCACCGTGTGGAAGACGCACGGTTAAACCGTGCTGTGCGCCCATTGCTGTCACCCAGGTTCTGGTCACTGCAACGGCAAACAAGAACATCACGTGTTGAGACGCGTGATCTCTGTCAGCCTGAAATACATGTGCGCCTGTGACATCGGCGTGCCCTCTGTGACCTCGGGTACTCTCTGTACGCGTAAGGCGTCCACGTGACCTCTGTGACCTCGGTACTCACTTGTACTTGTAGGGCGGTTCCGTCTCGACGATGTAGCCGGTGAGGAAGGTGAGGAAGACGCAGAAGATGAAGAGGTTGAAGTAGTACACGAGCCGCCCGAACGAGTTCCACTTGTGCCTGCGAACAAGAACGCTGAGCAGTGTGGACATGCGCAGAGCCGAAGACTCGCCCCTCGGGAGCCTCGCAAACAAGGGAACAGTCAATCACCGTTTCTTGACTTTTATACATATCACGATCACCTCAGCAGAGTGGTGACCAGCGGGTGCGCGAGCAAATCCTCACACTGGAACCTGCATGGGACTATTGCTGCCCTCTCACCCTCCCCCACCCCAGCCGTGCCACAACCCGCCACCTCCTCCCCACCACTCCTCCCCACCCCTGACTCACCTCAGCAGGGCTGTGACCAGCGGGTGAGCCAGCAGATCCTCCTGTTTGTACCGCACCATGATCATGAGCGGGTGGTTGTTCTTCAGCACCGTCGAGTCGGTCGAGTACGGCTTCGCAGACGGCAGCAGGTTGTTGTCCTCGTCATACACGCTCCCTGCAGTCAATCAATCGATTCATCGATCATTCAATCGATCCATTAGAAAGTCAATCGATTCATCAATTTGTCCTTGACCCACAAAGTGGCAAACTGATTTATCGACAAGTCAATCGCTCGATCCTTCCATTGGTCAATTGATCACTTCTTTTGTCTGTACCCACAGGTCTGTACCCACAGGTGTGTACCCAAAGGCCTGTACCCAAAGGCCTGTACCCACAGGTCTGTACCCAAAGGCATGTACCCACAGGTCTGTACCCAAAGGCCTGTACCCACAGGTCTGTACCCAAAGGCCTGTACCCACAGGTCTGTACTGTTCTGTCCCTTAAAGTGTGAACTCTGGATAATAAGTATGTGTTTACTGCTGTCAGTATACTAGTCTGCTTTCATGTGTCCAGCTGTCACACGTCTGTGACAGATATCCGAGTCGGTGTGGTGGTCCGATAACTAACACAGACTTTACACTTCTATCTCCACTATTTGCTAGTGATGTATATTCATGCAGCCAAGTCTGTTATAGCTTTAGTCTTACTTCTGTCGACAACATACTTCTCAGAACTGATAGTACTGACCTGATAATACAACTTCCAAGTACAGGTTAATCTCATGATTTATCACAGTCAACGGCGTCAGGATATGTATTGTTTTTGCGGCAGAACAGACTCTCACTCATTCATTACTCGGTCTGCACCTCTACCACCACCGCAGTCCTTGCAGTACCCAAAGGCCTGCACCCACAGGTCTGTACCCAAAGTCACACGTCCTGATGCGCCGTCAAAAGGGCGTCTGAACTGCACAAAAAGCGACTGAATCGATCACGTGTGGCGAGCGATTCTCAGAATCGTTTCCACACTGTGTGCGCCGTGCGTTGCGTCCCTCTGCAGGCCAATGGGGTCCGCTACGCTCTCCCATTGGTTTGTGACTGGACACAACGCACGACGCATCCAGAGCGAAACAGACCCAAAGCGCACGTATGTTTGAATTGCAAAACTGTGCTGTTTGGAACAAGTGCGTTCAAAAACCAGATCTCAATGTTTTTCCAACTCAAGCTTCAACAACGTCAACAAACTTGAGTAACCACGGCAACGGAACAGCTACGCTGGAGACGGGCGCCATGACAACGAACCGGCAACCAGGGAAACTCTCAATGGTCAACCTCAGAGGCATCAATCCTGGTTAGACAACAACGGATCAACCAACCATGGATCAAAGTTTTGTCAGGTTTTGAAGCCAACTGCATCTTCTTGAAAACATCAACACAAACCACTCTTCACTCTAACAAAACTTCCACAACTTCATGGAAAACACTTTCTCAACTCATGTTTCCATTTTTTGCTTTTTCGTGAAGCTCAACGACTCACATCAAAAATGGCGTGAGACTTCTCTGGGTCTCTTTCTCTCATGCAGCAAACAGCAAAATCTGCGGTTGTTAGACGCGCACTTCAAACTGCACCCTCCTCCTGCGGAGGGAGGGGCGCTACCGAGTTTGGTGGGAATAGCCTGTCTGCGGCGCCGTTCCATCTCCTCCCTCCGCGCGCGCCGCGCCGCCTCCCCCGGACGCATGGGGCGCGGGAACAGCGGTTTGGGCGGCGGCTCGATGACGGACATACAGAGCCGTTCCCTGAAGAGCTGCGCCTGCCGGATGTGTAACCGCTCCCTCGGAGCCGCCCTCTTCCGGTGGTGAAATTTGCCCGATTTGCCTTCGGGGTGCAAACAGCCAAGCGCGATGAATTCTGGGACAGCGTTTACCACACTATGTTCTCTAGTACTGAAGCTTTCAAGCCATTGCTTTACGCGAGTTGAGTCATCAGTCACTTCGCGACGTAGAGTTCGCAGACTTTCGAAGACGCAACGTACGACGGGTCTCGTGTGGGCTGGTGTGAAGGTATTTCAGAGAGCTCCGATACCCACAGACCTCAGGCCTCCAGGTACTGGGTCTACCAGTAGTACCTGGAGGCCTGGTGTCTGGGGGTACTGGTGTAGGGAGGCTTGAGGGCAGTGGGTGTGGGCACTCACACACCTCAGGCCTCCAGGTACCGATGGTTGGCCCGGTACTCAGGGGGGCGAGTACTGAGGTCTCTGGGTACCGTGACACCGGGTCTCACGAAAGTGTGTGTGTGTGTGTGTGTGTGTGTGTGTGTGTGTGTGTGTGTGTGTATGTGTGTGTGTGTCTGTGCGCGCGCGCTTTGGACACGGCGTTGTACAACTCAACCTTCCTTCCTCGCCACGTCCAGTGAGCCATGTGTTGCCAAGGTGAAACAAAAACATACGAAACGCACCAACACCACTTAATTTTCGTACGGCTCATCGTCCAACAGAATGCGCCATCACTTTCAGGCTCATTGACACACGCACGCACACACAGATACACACGCACACACACAATTCACCCACGCACACACGTACACAAACACACACCCATGACCGCGCGCAAACCCTCAACCACACACTCGTCCGCACACACACACTCGTCCACACACACACACTCGTCCGCACACACACACTCGTCCACACACACACGCACGCATACGCACACACACACCTGTGGAGGACATGGCGTCACTCGAATCCTGGTCCCGCCAGTTGGAGTACATATCGTCGAGAAACTCGTAGTTGAACTCGATCGCGTACTGCGGGTGATCCGGGTGAAACGCGTTCGAACTCGTGCACTTGTTGAACACGCGCTCAGCCACCTCTGAAAAAAAGCAAACAAGAACACCTGTCAGTGGTGAGACATGCCCAGAGAATGCCGCGGGTGTTTCTGCGCAACGTCCCTGCGTCACTGTCCACAGGTCCAGACTGCAACCAAAGTGGACGAACACCGAGTTGCACTCTGTGTGTGCGTGCGTGTGTGCACGTGAGTGTGTGTGTGTGTGCATGTGTACACGTGCGGGCCCACCCGGTGTACAAAGCAGCACCATTCCCATCCTCAGCCAGTGTGTGCGCGCGCGCGCGCGCGTGTGTGTGTGTGTGTGTGTGTGTGTGTGTGTGTGTGTGTACACGTGTGTGTGTCTGTGTGTTGGTGTGTGTGTGTGGTGTGTGTGTGTGGTATGTGTGCGTAGTGTTTGCGCGCGCGCGCACGCGCAGGCGTGAGTGCCCATCGCTGAAGGCAATGTTTGCTTCTTGTGCGCAGTGACAACCAACCAAGTACCATGGTGATGAGTCTGCGCGTGCGCATGCGTCCCGCGCACTCACCGGGCATCTTCATGATGAGTTTGCGCATGGGCGTGATTCTGCGCCCCTCGTTGTGCAGGTCGGGCATCTCGTTCATCAGCGCCTCCTTCCACCGCGAGCTGTTGATGATCGCGTTCGCCACCTCCCTGCAAGGCAACAAGAAAACTTGTCAACAAAAATGCATGGGCGATAATCGGGGACTTCGTGACCATGCAGCCTGAACGCTCTGCACTTGTTTCTGCTACCTTCGCATCTCCTCTGACAACGCGCGCGTCCCAAAGTATCCATGAGTGATGATAGGAGATTCGTGCAGCGTCTGGAAGCACGCGTCACGTGACACTCACTTGTTCGCGTTGTCCACCGCCAGGTCGAGACACGTGTTTCCGTCGGCGTCGCGCTGCGCCACGTTGGCGTTCCACTTGATGAGCAGGTTCACGACGTCGGCGTGTCCGCGCGCGGACGCCAGGTGAAGCGGCGTCGTCTGCCGTCGATCAATCAATCAATATAATCAATCAGGAAATCCATCAATGGCGTGTTCAGATGCCCGACCAATCTGCAATCCACGCCGAGGACATCGAATTCTGCTGAACTGAGTGACTGAACAGGAAGTTCTTGAAACAGCACGTATTTTCACCGGAAGTTGTGGAAACCGGAAGTAATGAACCGGAAGTGACCCGCTGCCGCCTCACCTTGGTCTTATCCATGGGGTCGACGGGCGCGTCGGCTTCGAGCAGGACGCGCACCGTCTTGGCCCAGCCCTTCGCGGCTGCGCAGTCGAGCGGCGTCCACAGCGTCGTGTTCCTGCGCGGGAAAATATCACGTGGTCAGGTCGGTGTGAACGCCCTGATACGCACACACGTTCAGGCATCAATCCCACGCACACATTAACACACACCCCGAGGACTCCACACACTTGCAAAATAGATTGGTGCACATTCGCGTGCACGCACGCGCACACAAGAGCCAACGCACGCCAACAGCGTCTGCGCGCGAAAGAACGCAACCCTATCGCACACATACACACACAAATGCGCAAGTGCTCATACATACACACAAATGTGCCGCACACACACACGCACACACACAGACACACACGCACACACGCAAACACACACACACACACACACACAGACGCACGCACACACACGCACGCACACACCTGGCCTCGATGTCGGCTCCGTTCTCGATGAGCGCCTGCACCACCTTGTTGTGTCCGGCGAGCGCCGCCAGATGGAGCGCCGTGTTCGAGTCTTCATCCTCGTCGTTCACCACCATCCGGTTCGCCTTCACCAGCTCCCGCACCACGCTACCGGGCGATAATAGAGAACATGACCACGCTGCCGGGTGATAATAGAAGACTTGGTCACGCTGCCGGGCGATAATAGAGCAGTCATCCAATATGAGTGCACCTTTTTATAGAAAACTGAACGCACTGCGTGGGCGATAATAGAGCGGTCAGCCACGCTGCGTGGACGATAATAAAGAGCACTGACACGCTACCTGGGGACAAGGAGTAAATCGCCTGGATATTGACCATAAAACGACACGTCCACACGAACACCAAGTATCTAACAGTCTGCCCACATCTGAGGCAAAGCTACCTCAAGCTGATTATTTGTGACACGTCTACTTTTTCACACAACTTTGTGACCCTTGCGTTTTCTCGCGTGACGCTGTTTGCGCCACCCATGTCCACGTGCGGCTGGAGGCGTCCCAGCACGCGCCAAAACGCCGCCCGACCCCGAGTCCAGTCGCACACGTGACACACGCTTCGTTACAGTTGGAGTCACGTGACGTCCCACACGACACACTTCTCAGCAACAGTCATGTCAGACGGAGGGAGTTTTACAGGCAAAGTCAGTGACATCGTTGGCGCACGTTTCTTAGCAACAAGCATTGTTCTTGGCAACGAGCAGGTTTCTTAGCAACCAGCCAGTTTCTTAGCAACGAGCACCACACCGCAGGTTAGTCACATGACAGGAAAAGTCTCCGCAGTTGGAGCAACTCCACTAGATTCTTAACGTTACACACCGACACCACTCACAGCAAGCGCAACACAACACCAGACTTTCAAGTAGAGAATCAGCCGCGCGCAGCGTACATCGGCAGGACAGCACTTCATCTCACAGGTGAGCTCAAGGGGGGGTGTATCCCGGACAATGTCCAAGATACCCTAACCTGGACAATGCCCGAGATACCCTGCCC
>JAAUXT010052711.1_pt1 | contig 21916 bp, 23 predicted proteins | sample 7278171 | NCBI WGS metagenome assembly JAAUXT01 (sample SAMN14350112, study PRJNA611818) | marine sediment metagenome | isolation source: surface marine sediment (1.8m) | place: French Polynesia: Moorea | collected 2018-08 | reverse complement strand
GGAGGGAGGGAGGGAGGGAGGGAGGGAGGGAGGGAGGGAGGGAGGCGTGGCCGGGTTGCAAAGCCGCTGGATGCGTCACGTTCCCCCCCCTGCACACGCCACTTGCGACGCAGCTTTCCGCTCACTGTTGGTTTTAACGCTTCCGGTGTGCACGTACCCAACACTCAGCATTCGTGTAATTTGTGGCTTTGAACCTTCCGTGGGAGATTTAAATGGCATTTGCTGCGGCCCGGAATGGGACGCGCCGAATCCGCTGTCTCTCACCCATGAAGGGCGATGCTCGCAGTGACGCCAGCTTCACACCGCGTGCGTCACGCATTGCGTCCGTGTGCAGGTCCATGGGCGTTGTATTGACAATGCAACGCATCACCCACAGACTGGGATAGCGACGCAGCGCGTGACGCATCCAGTGTGAATCGGTCACGACCATTTCATCTGTGGTGCAGTGAGATTGAACATCAACGAATGTCTTCAACGTCCCACAAAACATGAACATTTCTCCCCGGCCTTCCATTTTCACAGTCGTGATGTTTTCTGTTGGTGCAAAAATGTTCATTTCACGCGTTCAACACATTCTTTGTGTTCTCTATCCGTGCTCTGCCCCCCCCCCATCACGCCACGATACAGGAAACATTATTTTCCAAATTCTTTCACACTACACGCTCGTCCATGTGCGTTCTTCCCCCTTTTATGTCCACGGAGAAGTGACGCCCACGCTGAGGGGCCGGGCCCCACGGCCAGATTCGGGCCCCGCCCCTGGTGGTTGCTGAGATGAACTGTGTGCGTGACCCTATTTCAGGCCTCCTCATAGCAATAGCCATCGGGGTCATCGTCGGGGTGCTGGTCGGCTTGGTGCTTCTCATCTTCGTCTTCTTCTACAGAAGAAAGTGAGTATCAAATAATTCGTAAGTTGTTGGCCGATTGTCGCACACTTTTTTCAGCTGTGTTGAATTCACCATGCATGGAACTTTTGAAGACTGCCACTGCTCAAACCAAACCTGCAGAGTGGAGTACACTATTCCTGTTCAACTTGGAGAAGTTGCACGTAGGTCTACCAAAATCACAGCCTGAATTATCTGGGGGAGGTACACATGGATTTTGAGGCCAGTTTCACACGACATGAATCCTGTTCTCTGTTCCCATTTGGGTGGATGCGTCTTCTTCTTGGATGGTGACGCGTCTGGGGTGAAACACCCTTCACGCCGTTCCTTTTCCCTGCCTGCACTTCGTGAGAGAACCATGCTGACCGCACTGAAGCACTCCCACCCACAGCTTCAGTCAGTTTGCGTGCAACGGTCCGGCGGTGTGGACTCGCGTGTTGTTTTAGTTTCAGATGACCAAACACTCTCCGTTTCTTCTGTTTGAATTCATAGTGCTGGGCCCACAGTGTGGGCAGCCAGGATAGCAAGCCCCCCTCCCTCCCTCCCTCCCTCCCTCCCTCCCTCCCTCCCTCTCTCCCTCCCTCCCCCTGAGGTCCATTCTCCCCCGCGCCCGTGCGCTGCTCTCGCTATTGACCCAACACGATGATTGTGAATTCTAAACATTCATCTCCTTCGACTCTCGCCTTTCACTCAGAAACTTAATCAACAGCGTTTTCTCCGGATGCGTGGTTGCCTTGAAGGGAATGTGATTCAGCCGGCACGAACCCGTCCGCATTCAGGGCAGCAGGGCTCAGGAGCCACGGGGAGAGGTGGGAGGGAGGAGGCGAGGGAGGGGGCTGGGGTCGGTGGGGGAGTGGAGGGCAGGGGTTTTGGAGGCAGGGGAGAGGTGTGGGTGGTCATTGCACATCTCCACAGGAACGTCCTGAAAACATATCAAAATGTGTCATCTGTATGCCATGACACCCGCACACGCACCAAAGCCCCTGGATTTGGGAGGATCTGCTGAGGCATCCCCTGTTGTGTGTGGATTGGGTTGTTAGACTGTCATCCATGGGACGAGGCTGCATGCATGTTGCAGCTCCAGACGCCACATGTGTCATTTGTCAAGGCCCGATCCACACTGGGCACGTCCCTGTACGAGTCAACTCGGTGCGACGTTGCTGGGTCGACGTAGCACTTGAAACCACACGATGACTGCAAACCAAAGTTCCCAAGACCCGCATCCCGCCAGAAATGACAGTGTTTTTACCGTCTCTTTTCCAGGTCCAGGAGGAACAAGCTGCGAGACAAGGCCAAGACGCTGCTGGACGACGAGTGCACTGAGAACGAGGAGAACTACGCGCGACGCCTAATGCACGTCGAGGGCAGCAGCGTCCCTGCGCTCAGCGGGGGAAAGCACGCCGGCGGCGGCGGCGGGGGCTGCGGGGACTACACGCAGATGTGGGAGCTGCGGCACGCGCACCGGGTGCACGGGGTGGACCCTGTACTCGAGTCGACGTACGGCGGGGGCGGCGGCGGCGGCGCGCATCGCCCGCCCGGGACGCTGCACCTCCAGCCCACCGCGTGCTGCAACGGCGCCAAGGGCGTCGGCGTCGTGGGCACCGGCGGCGCAAGCTCCTTCACAACATTCAAGCCGCGCGAGCCCATCTACGTGAGCTCGCGCAGACCTATCAATGTCACCTCCATCCTGCGGCCCAACCTGGACGGCGTTCCCTTCTATCTGGACGTCGATTCACGACCCATCGGCGGGAGTGGTGGTGGTGGTGGGGGCGGTGCTGCTGCTACAGGGAACAACGAACAACATCAGCCGCGATGCAATGATCAAGACGCATCCAATCAGAGCCCTAGTAAAAGACCTGATCTACTGTCTTCCGATCGATCGGGCGATAATGGCGGCGTCACCTCCTCTCAGCGCCGCAACACCCTCCCCGAGGAGAGCGCCTACTCACCCGCGAACAGAGATATGTGCGGCCATTGTGCGTTACACCAAAGTGCAGAAGATATATTGGCTGAAGATAATGCTCCCCCTCCTCCCCTGGCCGCCGCGGAGCAAAATATCTGAGCAGCACCCACCCTCCCCCGGTCCCCCACTCCCTTCGCCCACCCGCCCTATGCAAGAAGTGCCAAAAGTAACGGATGGATATGTTCTGCTGGTGGAAGGTGGCTTTGCTCGCGCTCGCCCCACTCACTGCATTGTGCGACTGCCAACTGTCAAACCAATCTGTGTTTCATTCATCAAAACTCCTGCTTCTCCAATCGCCGCAGCCAAATCGAACAAGCCCCGTTCTGTCTTCAAATTGGATGTAACACGCTGCCGGACACAATGCTTTGTTCATGGGATACGACATGGATTATTATCATGGCCAATTTTCTCCGGTTCTCACAACACAAAGTTTCGAAGATGGAGAAAAAGATTCGTGTCGTTGTTGCGCACCGAACCTGCATGACTCCAGCTGCAGCAGCTTTTCACACGCACGCTGTACATATTTCTCTTCAGAATCAACCAACCTTCTTTCTACCCCTTAGAGAGAGAACACGTGTAAGCAAGAGAAGATCGGTGTAAAAATAAATTTTTAAAATACACAATGCATTGTGTTTGCGCTATTTGTCTGCAGTGAACGAAGATTTCCTCGGAGGACACATGCCTCACAGGCTCCAGGCTCTCAACACCGAAATGGGGAAATACGACAAGGAACACCCCAGAATCGTAAGTTTCAAAAGTGTACGGCGTGCGAATGGCAACCTTCACGTGAATGAGAGTGAACATTTTCGTGCACCTGCGCTCGTTTCTGCTGGAGGCCGAACCTGCCTGATGAGTGGGAACCTTCTCGACTTGAATCTGCGTCTGCATCCGTTTCTGTACAACAGGCTCGCACACCCGCGGAGTCCGTCTGGAGCGCTTTCAATCGAGTCTCGCTTGCGCCCATTGACACGTTTACCAGACACGAACAGTTCCCAGCATGTGTCGTGTGAACACCTGCCGACGCATGACAGGTTTCACAAAGAAACGACGACGTTTTCTTGGAAATTGTCAAATTAAGGACAGTCAATACAGAAATGTGAGTGATTCGCACCTGCTGATCAGATGGAGGCAGACTTGAGGTGGTGGCGAAGAGGGAGGTGGAGTGAAAAACAGAGCCGAGTGGTTTTGTCTTGTGAACAGCGATCCGACTGAAGTCCCTGTATTATCAATGGGCGCTGCGTCACTGCAGGTCCGGCATCGCCAAACGCAACGTGTGGAGCACAACGCAGGGCGCTCTCACCTTGAAACAGGGCCCTGGGATGGACGTCAGGTGGCGCCACGGCACATGACGTAGTGTCAGGGCGATGTGGCGTCACTTTGCCCTGAACTGAGGCACAGCATCTTGCAACACGTGACGCATTCAGTTTGAATCAATGTTGCCACCCTCTTCGTGACACAACACAGGCACGTTCGGTGTGAATCAGACCCGACTTACAAAGAAACGCAGCTCCGTGAAAGGGCGTACACATAGGGTCCACGTCAACTGCAAAACTCGACGTCAACGTCAAATTTGCGGTTTGACGTTGACTTTTGCAGTTGAGTTTTGATATCAGCATCACTGCGTTTTCATATTGAGCGCGTCAACTTCAAATTGTGTCAACTGCAAACTGCCTTGACGTTGGGTCTGTGTGGAAACAAATTGAAGTTGACGTCAAAAAAGTTACAGTTGACGTCTGAAGTTGACGTCGACAGCGCCAATGTGGAAACGCCATGACGCATCCGATGTGAACCGGGCTTCGGGTTCCTCTCGCTACTTGACGATTCTCCGGCCGCATCAGATCCGCCGCAGATGAAGAAGACAGACAAGCCGCGAGTGAAGCAGGGAGCAAGTGATGCGAGGCAGGCCCAATCCCGAGACAAAGTCCTCTGATCTTTCTAATTACAACCCGGAATCCAGGCATGCTGCAGCCAGATCCCATCTCTGATGAAGAACTCCGCTTCGATCTCTGCCGCCGCGCTGGACTCTGCTCCCCGGGATTGGCTGGAGTTTGTTAGTGAGGCTTATTGGCGCATGCGTGAAGTCTTGGCGTGGCCTTCACTGGCCTCATCTTCCTTGGGCACAGAGGTCTTAGAGTTAGAAGCCAAAATGCAGATTTAACCACTTGATACACGACTGGGGTCCTTGTTTTGGCTAAGCAGCAGGGGTTTGGTGCTCTCGCTGCTCGCGCAGTCAAAGGGGAGCCCCTGCAGTAATGTGATGAGTCGAGGGAGAATCTGGGCTCAAGATGCGAGAGATTTATACGGGGCACGTCGACACGGGGGGATTTCGCGGGGATCAAGCTTCATTCCCCGCTGATTCGCTCTGCGTAATCTCCCGGGGAATCTATCCCGCGGGTCTGGGCTCGGCTCGGCTCGGCTCGTCCCGCTGCTGCTGCTGCTGCCGCTACTGCTGCTGCAAAATTGGCCGCCCCGACTCCGCTGACCACCAAGTCCACCCCCGAAGTCTCGTCCCCTCGGCCACCCTGTCTCTGGTCGTCCCCTCCTGCAACAGCACCCGCCCTGATACTCCCTCGCCCCCTTCCCAGCTGTTCGATCCTCCTTCCCTCCCACGCCACCCCCTGGCCCGGTCGCTTCCCCGCCCGTCCCCTGCCCCCTACTCCCCCTCGCTGCGACCACCCTTTGCCAACGCCCCTACTTATGAGTACCACGGTGACAAGCGTCAAATTCGGCATGGAATGACATGAGGGCCAATGGCCGACTCAGGATTCCGCGCTCCCCCCTTGACGTCTCTTTCTGCCTGCTCTGGATCCGTCAGTGGACTCCAGACCCCTCCGTACTCTGCCCTGCTGCCCTGCACGTTCCTCTTCTGTCGCTGCTCTTTCAGCCTAATCGAACCGCACGCGTGGATGCTCTCCTTTGGACGGGCGCCATCTCTTTCCATTCAACTTGTTGAAAAACAGGAGTCAGTGAAGCGGAATGTTGTATTTCCCGTCCACTGTACCCTCCCTCTGTTGAGGAGGACAGAAAATCAAAAAGAGCCACGGTAGCTTCATGTCGCCCCTGACTTGGTGCGGTGCCCGATCATGCACAGCCAATAACATTGAAAATTGAAATGCAAAGCCAAGCCTGGGCTTTCTGCATGAACATGCGTTTGTCACACGATTACATGCGTGGTGTGAAGGAAATGTCTGATTACCCCAACAATCCCTCAGTCAGACAGACCCGTTTCACACGGGATGGAGATGCTCTGTGCATTGCATCCTCGTCCATACAACAGATCCGCACGTGGGCGTTGAGTCCACTTCAGCTCGGACGCAGCACCTGTGCAGCACGTCCAGCATGAACGAGCCGTGAACCACCCTGACAGCACCCCCGGCCGCCCCTTCCCGGCCGCCACACTCTCTCCTCAGCATTCTTCCCCCTGCCACCCCTCCCCTCCCTTGGTGACCCCTCCCCTGACCCCCCCCCACTTTGGCCCCCCTCCCCTTCCCCACCTCTGGGTCCCCGTCTCCTCGCTGCGGGCACCCCTTCCCCGCAGGGAACCCCGCACCCCCCGCGGCAGCCCTCGCTCTCTCGCAGAGCGCTCTCCATCAAGAGTCCCCGCGTCTCTTCCTATTTCACCTCATTTCCTGGCTATCATCATTGCAAAATCACTCCCCATTCATCTTTGCGCAGACACAAAAAGTCCGCAAACACTTCCCGCGCACGGGTTGGGGGGATGAGCTGCTCTGCGCAATGCTTCTGGCAGCAGCAGCAGCGGCGGCGGTGGCGGCGGCGGTGGCGGCGGACCGAGGGTCTGGTTTCTCTCACCCCTCGCAGGGCACCGCGTCACGAGGCAGCCTCAAACACCGCGCCGTCTATGTTTGGCTCACACCAAAACTGGACCGGACTGCAGGAGAAAAACGGCATCCATGGTCCCTGCGAACCAAAGTGTTGATAACATAATTGATAGGAGCGAATTGTCCACTTTTCTCCAACACCTCCATTGAGACGTCAAATTATCTGAGAAAAATCGACCTCAACGTGAGGCGCCCGACCACAATGCGGGTTCGGGCAGAAAGCAATTAAGCGCGGAGAACACGAGACGGCGAGGCCCCGAATTGGGCAAACATCAGCGGTTTTGTCAGAGCTCGGGCTGGATTCGCCCTCAGATCGATCTTCCTCAGCGGCGGCCGTGGCGGAGCCACGAGTCGGGCCCGAGGGAGGGAGGGGGCGCTCGTCCCGGGGGGGGGGGACTCCGCTCGAAGGGGCGGCACCTTCCCAGGTCAAATTTTCCTTCTGTTTTATCATCACTCGTTGACGTCAGTTTGGTGACCAGTATCTGGGGATGAACGCACAGCAAAATGTGAAACAACAGCCACAGTGGAATCCTTCGACCAAAGTGGACTTGGCCTTCATGACATCATTCCTTCGTGTGGACAACGCCCTTGTTATTCGTGAAACACATGGCACGCTCGCACATGTACGACCAGCTGTCGCAAATCAAGTGCGTAGTTATGGGAAGCGCTTCTGAGACTGGGAAGAACCCGACTCCCATTTCCGCAGTGACCCAGACGAGCGGTGGGATCTCCGCCGTCCACATTAACGCCGCAGCCTGCTGCCCAGATCCTCCCCACCCTGACGCCTCATTCCCAACCCTCTGAGACCCCTGACTCCGTCTCGGACCCCTCAGACCCCTGGCCCTGCCTCTGACCCAGTCCTCTGGGACCTCTGGGGCACCTCTGATCCAAGCCCCTGGGACCCCTGGATCCCCCTCTGACCACTCGCCTTTCCGATTTCAGAGGACGGGGCCTCTCATCACCAAACTGCGATAAGAAACTCTCTCTCTGCGGCCGGGTCCCCGGTTCTCTCTGCGCCTGCGCGGCGAGTCGATGCTCCCGGCATCATGGCCATATTTGCAGATCAAAGTGGTCGACTTCCCCACCGAACCGAGAGGCACAAACATTTTCAGTGCCAGCTTCAAATGGGCAAATTGCCCGCCGTCAACCCACGCGAATGGATTTAACAGAAAGTGAAAATATTTGAGCTCAGCCCAGAGTGCAATTGTGCGCAACTACATGGCATCGCAAAATTTCACAACGGTCGCACCCGCTGGAGTTATTCTGAGCCTTGATAGCCGACTGAGCTTTTCTTGCATCATCATCAACTTTGATGTGGTCTTTTTCAATGGGGCAACACAACAATAAATTTGGATATCAACTGCGTCGGGAGTGAGTGAGTCAGAGGCCAGTTTGACCTTCGTCGTGCTCGTTTTCACACACACAGAAGACAAAGACCTTGGGGAGAACGCGTCAAAGCGGGCGCGGTTTTCTGTATCATCAGGGCCAATTCCCCTTGTTTCGCTGGCAGGGAACCACAGGAGCAGGGGTCGTGCCTGCGTTTGCATCCTTCGTCAGATTTGTTGTCAATTTGTGCTGGGAACTTTTCAACTGATGTGATTTATTGTGCGCAGTTGTGGCGGACACAGGCGCTCTGAGGGTCTTGGGACCTTTCTCTGACGTGTGGATCTGTTGTCAAAACTCAGCGTCTCCCCCTCGTTATATTCCGGTGCTCAGCTTCCTGTGGGACGATCTCGCTTCCGGTCGGTTCAACGTCGCTCATGACGCTGCGTCAGGTCAATGGGGGAGGGACACGACACCCATTCACTTGCACAGCGATGCAGCACCCATTGACTTGTGAAAGGACCCAGTGCCCATTGACTTGTACAGGGATGCAGCACTTGTGGGGAGTCAGTGTCCTGTCACTGAAGCAAGGATGTCGTGCTGAATCCCAGTGCAGAGGCGCAGGATTCACTTGTGCAGGGACGCAACGTGTGACGTATCCAGCGTGACCACAGCGTAACGTTCAATTACGTACGTGGTGTCGCTACGTGCTGTGGCTGATTCCATCTTCAGTTCCCGTGCAGTGTTCCCGGCGCAGCGGTGCACCGTGCGCTGTACTGGGCCAACCTCGCTGCTTATCTCTCTGCTGAGTGACGCCACGCCGCAGAAACCGAATAAACTGTCAGAATTGTGCATTTCGAGCAGCCGACTGGAATTGGCGTTGACGAGAAGCAGGGACGGACGGACTCCGGGAGCGAGCGAGGGAGTGGGAGATGATGCTGGGTCCGAGACCAGAACCATGTGAATATGGAGCAACCTCAGGTTCACACTGGATGCGGTGTGCATGTGCCTGCGAATGCCAATTTTTGAACGCCATAGATATCTACGTCGTCGTCGGCGACGCAGGGCGCGTGATCTCGCGAGAACGCAGCGCAGGTCGCGTCCTGCGTGAACCCGGCTCAAAGCGAGGCCTTCAAAGCGATATCGAATATGGCAACGGTCTCCTGGTCCCCTTGTGTGTGCATGAAGCTCAAACAAATTTGAGCTTTCGAGTGTTTCACAAAACAAACGACGTGGATTTTGAAGCACGTAGGCCCCTGGATGGGAAAAGATGCAGGTGCGTGTGCCCGCGTCACGTTCCACGTGACGTGACGTCAACAGGGCCAGGTCACTGACTTGGGAACGCTCTCGTTTTGAAGTTTGCGTTTGGCAGCATTGAAAACTTGCCTGTTTGCCTGTTTTCTTGCAAAATGAGAGGAAAAATCTGCTCGTGGCCATCGCTGTCGCTTGTCGGGACGTACGCAGAGAAAACTTTCGCTGTTCGTGAACAGGTGTCACTCCAAATTGAGCTGATTCAAGGCCACAGGCCTGTCGGAAGTGGCTCCTCGCAGGTTCAGTCAGGGAGGGCCGATCCCATGTCGGACAAGTCCTGTCAAGCAAACATTGAAACATGTTGCATCTTTCACACGCACTCAGTCCACTGGCAGAGCGAAAGAATGAAGCAGAGTGAATGAATGAATGAATGAATGAATGAATGGATGAATGAATGAATGAATGAATGAATGAATGAATGAATGACGCTCTTCCCTCCAGGGTCCCAAAACCACGATCATTCGTGAAAAGCGCACCACTCAAGAAAATGCGCTCCCGAAACTTCGTCAATTCAGGAAAAGGACGAAAACAAGACGAAACTCACGCCCCAAAAGACACACACATACCCTTCAGAACGTTTGATGATCAAAATCTAGGCATAAATGCCGACAGAATACGTGGATAAAAACGGTTATGCAAAGGTCTATTGTGCGGAGGAAACGCACGGGACGTTTCTTCCGGTGAGTTCCAGCACCGCGGGATCAGGTTTCCAGGGGAAACGGCGCGTTCTCACGCAACCGCGTCATCACCTGCGCAAAAATAACAAAAAGCGCAGCGCCAAGGCGACACAATGAAATTTCACCTTCACATCTGCCGCAATTTCTCCCCTCACTCATAACCGCAACATTTTGGTGGATCCAAAGGGTAAAGCCCTGGCCTTGAAGGGAGGAAAATAACGATAGCTGATTTTAGAGTCTGAGCCTTGCCCTAAGACCCCTGGAAAGAATTATATCTCTTGTTTGTGTCAGGCAATGTGACTTCACAATTTGCATGCCAAAAATCCTTGATGCTGCCCAAGGCCCAATCTGTGCAGCCTATTCTGTCGCGCTTGCATGCACTCGCGTGTCTTGTCTCCAGGTCCGACCAGGCCCTCCTGCAGAGACCAACCGTGGTGGATCCAGGGGGACCCCAGGGTATTGTTGAAATTGTGACCATTGAGGCCTCCTCCCCCTTCAGCAGTCCGTGGCACCCTGCCCCGATGCCAGGTGGTGGTTGGTGTGCCACACCCACACCACACTCCTTTTGAGCACACAAGGAGTTGAAACAACATCCGTGAGTGAACCCAGGGGGTACTGCCAACACACCACATCCCCGACCAGTTCCTGGATCCGCACCTCGTGATTCTCAACAGAAATCTTTGATTCTTTCGTCTGAACTATTGCCGAATGTGCAGCTGTGGTTTTCCCTTTGATTGCTAATTTACAGCGTGTTCCCCTGCGGGGGTGGGGAGGGGGACCCCTGCGGAGGGGGGAGACCCCGACAGACCCTTCACCGCTGCTCCATAAAGAAAGTAATTATGGATCTGGATCTGCACACGCGAAACTGAAAACCAGGACCAAATTAAATTGCTCGGAACCCGTGTTACAATATCTGGGATCACGCGAAGTCTCGGCTCCGACATGCTGTTCTCGCGTGATCTCAAGTTTTCGAGAGCGGATCCAGGGGGCGGGGGACCCCGATGCCCCCCCCCCGACCTGACCCTATGGAAAGGGAGCACACGCACGCACCCAAACATTGCACCGCAGGCGCATTTCAGTTTTCCTCTTGCCTTTTTTTAAATCGCCCCCCAAAGGGAGGCCCTCCCCTGAGTAAATCCTGGGTGCACCCCTGTCATATGTGGCGATTAGAATCATTCCTGAAGACTTTGGTAAAGGAGTTCGGAATCGACATCAGGGGGTGTCGGCCATGACGACAAACGAGGGCTGGAGGGACGTGTGGTTACGTGGGCGTAGGAATGTGGTGAGACGTACGAGGAGTGCGGTGGAGAATGTCTTATCAATTGAGTTTGAATGAGGCGTGCGTGGGTGAAAGCGATGGTGTGTGTGCGTGAATGTGCGAGAGTGTGCTTGCGTGTGCGTGTGAGTGTTGTTCCATGTGGTTCCATGCTTTATGGGTCTATTTTGTTGCTTTTGAGCACAAAGGTTTCATTTCATTGTCAGTTTGTGCCAAAGTGGACACTGGGCCTGGGTGTTTGTGTTGTGGGGCAGAATTCGAACACACACACGCTCACACACACACACACACACACACACACACACACACACACACACACACACACAGAGCAAGCGAGGTGGTTTGGTTCACAAACAAAACAAAATAAGGGTTTCAATTTTAATTTGGCGATCATGTTTGTTGGTCCAGGACGTCCTTGATTCGGTCAGTTGGGGCCCGTCCCATCTCGACTGGGAAGCGATCGAGATGGGAAACGAACAACGCCAGTGCGCAACTTTGCGGTGATCGATGGTGTGTCTGACTGCTGGCCAGTTCCGATGAGCCTTTGGCGACTCAAATTTGGCAACAGCGATTGTGGCTGAAACTTCACCTCACAATCTTTCACAAGTTAAAAGTGAATTTTTTGAGTCTGATGATCTGCAAATTTTGGAACACTTTTCTGCAGTGAGAGCCACTGACCCACAGGTCTGCTGCACATCGACTCCACAAGCAATGCGTCCGTTGTGTTCGTTCCTGGTTCACACCAGTTGTATCCGGGAAGATGTCCGTGCTCGCAGATTCTCGGCACACAAAAGAACAACCGCAGCAGCTGCGGGCCCGGACGTAGTGTGAATGAGGGGTTAATGCGGACACGGACAACTGGGGGTCAATGCGGACACGGGCACGAGGGGTTAACACTGTCATGAGGCTCAAACTCAGAACTCGTCCAGGTACTTCCTGTCCGGGGCGAACTTGTAGTTGTGCTCGTCCGAGTCGGGATCCTCGGCCTCGTCCGATTTCGACGTCGAGTGGTTGAAGACGAACTGATAGACGAGCGTCGCCAGAGTGCCGCCCAGGCATGGCCCCACCCAGTACACCTGCATCACAAATATCACACATCAGGGTTCTGTCCAGGGCCCTACCCAGTACACCTGCATCACAAACATCACACATCAGGGTTCCGCCCAGGCACGGCCCCACTCAGTACACCTGCATCACAAACAATGCAGATCAGGGTTCCACCCAGGCATGGCCCCACCCAGTACACCTGCATCACAAACATCACACATCAGGGTTCCACCCAGGCACGGCCCCACCCAGTACACCTGCATCACACACATCACACATCAGGGTTCCACCCAGGCACGGCCCCACCCAGTACACCTGCATCACACACATCACACATCAGGGTTCCGCCCAGGCACAGCCCCACCCAGTACACCTGCATCACAAACATCACACATCAGGTTCCGCTCAGGGCTCACACACCCTGCAGCACACAATGACACACAACAGGGTTCCACCCATCTGATACCACACAGCAGCACAGACCTGCATGGGTGAGGCCGCGAACACACAACACAAAACCTTCGAAACAATGCCTTTCTGACTTGTGCAGGAAATCAACTGCCAACGCAGCGCTGAGTAGCTCGACGACGACAACCTTCCAGGCGCTCAGCGCAGGCTGCACAGTTCGAGGCCATGCTCTCCACGAACTTCCCGGGCAATAGGAAATGCCTCGCTTTTACTCACCCAGTGGTGCTTCCAGATGTTCATGATGACAGCGGGTCCCAGAGACCGGGCCGGGTTCATACTGCCTCCGGTGTACGGCGCCTGCGGACACATGTGCCAAGTCTCAGCCGGGTCGGATGGAAAGAAGGGGGACCCCCAAGGGGTGAGCCCCCACCCGTTGCAACTTTGACCCCTGGCAACTCAACCCCCACCCCTTGGGTGTACCGCTGGCAACAAACACCCCTTCCCCAATGCATCGTCTGGAAAACTCACGTCCTCTCCCTTTGGCTCCACACCCCCTGTGCCCCAGCTACTTGTGCCCCTTCTCTGGTGACTCACATCCCTTCCCGCTGCGTCCCCCTCAGCAGTACTCACCCCGATGAGCACTCCGAGCATCACGGCCATCCCAATGGGCAGCGACGGCAGGAAGACGCTCCTCCGCTTCTCATTGGTCGCGCCGAAGATGGTGAGAACGAGGCTGGCGGTGATGAGGAGCTCCACGACGACGGCCTTCCAGGGACTCAGCCCGGGCTGCACCGTCGTCGCGGCCAGGCTCTCCACGAACTCCCGGGGCGTGATCCTGTCAGTGCGTGCAGAGCGATGGAGGGTGTACACCAGGGGGTGGTTCCGATGTTGGTGGGGGTGAACACAAGCCCAGCAAGCTTGATAGAGGGTAAAGGATGTCATAGTCGTGCATTGTTTTGCAGTGCAAAGCATGACTCATGATCAAAGAGGTCTCCGTCAAGAGACCCAACGAAAACCTGAAGACGCAGCACGGTAAGCGTTGATGATCTTTTCTTGTTGTGATGTCGTATGTGCGTGTGTGTGTGTGTGTGCAACTCATTTCTTCCTTCAACCCAAGATGGACCTGGACTGCACACCCTGAGATCTATTCTCAGTCACGAGCTTGAGAACAGTACCCGGCGGAACGGGCCTGCGCGGTGTACGCACCACTTGACGATACCGGCTCCAGCGATGGCGCCCCCGCACTGCGCCAACACGTACACGATCCCTGCAACGACGCGCACAGCAGATGGGATCGTATCCAGGGGCAGGTCTCCCACAGAGCAGGAGCTGAGAGGGGTTGGTCCACGGATGAGGTCCTCGCACAAAGCGTGGACGGCACAATCTTTTGTTGTGTCTCCTGCACACATGTGTCTCGTGCTGCAGTGAGCAAATCTGCAGAAGCTCTGGACATTTTCCGCTTTCACAAGCAATTTCAGTTCGTGTGTGACGTCGAATACGATGTGGATTGTCGAGTCCAATTAGAGAAACGCCCTGTGGCCGAGTCAACGCGCAATTTCCGTCCAATTCGCGTCGAGGCAGATGAAGCCGACCTGGTTTGCAGCGACACAATATTTGGAAGAGTGTCAACTGGAATTTGTAACTTCCTCCCACAATGAACAAAATATTACTCGAGTTTTCCTTGACGATTTTATGCCGAACATTCTTTATGTTGAAAAAAAAAGTCTCTGCGTAACGAGGTGTGACCTTTGCAGGAATGACCCTTGACCTTCAAGGCAGGAGATAGATCTGACCTCTTGACCTTGAGACTGACCTTTGAGGAAGGAGATCTTGGCTGCGATGACCATGGAGAGCGTGACGGCGGGGTTCATGTGCGCGCCGCTGAACGAGCCGAACGTCTCGATCATGACCGTCACGACGCAGCACATCCCCAGCGCCGTCTGGTGGGGAAAACAAGCGTGAGTGCAGTCTCCCTCTGGTGTCGCGAAGTCGCGTGCACGAGACAAACATCACAGGCCCTGGACTGATGATACGTGCTCAAATTGGAAAGATTTGGGGGGAGGGTGCTCGGACTGGGGTACTCCCGTTGCTGCACTTGCAGAAACTGCACACAGATGTACGTAGCTTGTGCACTGTGGACTTGTGACTGCACCAGACTGCTGGGAAACATGCATCAAGCGGTAAAATGTTCTCTGTGGTTGTAGATGAACTGCAGCTCTGGGTGGTTCATGGGTTGGGGGTACCAGCTTTGTTTGCTTCTTCCATTGACGTAACTGCAAACATTTGTCAAAGAAAGGATCGGGAACACGGGATGCGGCACCTGCACGAGCGATCCTTGGTGCACCTCCCCACGAGAGCGCGAGGACGCACTCTGACCTCCTGTCCCAAGGAGTTGGAGGATGCGCTCTGATACGGTGTACTGGGTGCGTACCTGCACTAAGGATCCGTGGTGCACCTCGAGTCCCCAGGACAGAGGAAGGATGCACTGCGCGAGCAGCAGGAACAGCGTCGCGAGCAGCTCGATGACGCCGTCGCGCCAGAACGCCACCGTGCGCACCTCCTTCAGCAACGCCTGCGCATGCGCGGCACAACTTCATTACACGGGCGCGTTCGTTTGTCATCACTCGGAGTTGAGTCACAACTCTGTTTGTCGGAATCATTGACCTCGGTCAAGATATTCAAAATGAATGCTGACGGCGGCTATTTTGAGGCTTCCAGTTCTGTTACATGTGAGAAGCACCTTCACTGCAGAAAAGGAAGGCCAGTGGGTATTTTCGTTTGATTGTTTCCTTTTTCTTTGCCAACCAAAGAGCAGAAACCCTGACCCGTCATTCTCAGGGACGCGATGCGTGGCGTGCAATTGGAAACTTTAGGAACCTCCAATTTCCATTCCAAAGGGTTCGCCTTTTGCAAGATCGGTGACACAAATTACAACAGTATTTTGCCAATTGCCATTTGCTCAACCACAGTGGAAAATTAGTCTGTACCACTGATCCACTGACTGTGGCACCTGTACAGGTGCAGGACAGCACTTGTCCGCTGTTCCCAAAAACCACAGGACTCTCTTTGAAATCTTCACTTCAGAAGTTTCCTCGTGAACCTGGGTGCACGAAGACTCACCATGCTGTGATGTGGCAGTGGCAGGCAGCGACTGTGTACCTCTCCGGCCGAGCTTCAAACAGTCAAGTAGAACACCGCAATGAGACTTTTCTTTCTTTTTTGGAAATATATCACAGATAATTTATTACACGTGAATTTACATGTTCAAGTTAAATGCACCTCTGTAGCAGCCACAATTAAATCTGCAGTACGTGTATTTTTTCAGAGGCTGGATGCGTTGCATTGCGTCGCATTGCGTAGAAACACGAAACTCAGACAGCACTATCAGCCCGATTCACAGTGGACGCTTCACGCGTGGAACCAAATTTGAGTCAAATGGCTTTTCTTCGATTTGGGGACGCAACATCCATCGATCTGAACGAGGGCGCAACGCACGACGCACCCAGTGTGAACCCGGCCTCGAGTGACAACAGAGGTGAAGGAAACGCGGCCTTATCAACTGAAATTGACATCAACTGTGAAGATCAAAGGATTTGACTTGATCTCATCTCCTGCGCACATCATATCAATGGGTTTGGATCCCAATGCACTTCAGAACATTTTGACCTTGCCATTTCAAAGACAACGCAACATTTTTGACAGAAAAGGATTGAACATTCCCCATCACTCCTACCTTGCAAAGATGCACGTTGGTTTACATCCGAATACAGCAGTCGTGTGTGGGACCGCACCGTAATACTTCCTCACATGGTTCGCTAGCTATCAGGTTCACACAAAAAGAGTTTCACTCTTCATCACTTCAGCGTCGCGAGGCCACGGGATCTTTGGCCCGGTGACACACAAACTGCGTCAAAAGGGTACGGAGCGCAGATAAGCATACCCAGCGGCCTTGGGTACCGCGCGCCGAGAGGAGGACGACACAGATTTTCGCACTTGAAATGCACTTCATATTGAATATGAATCACTGATAATTGATAAACTTTCGGGATGAGAATGCAATTTCTTCCCTCACACAGTGTGCGCAGTTGACCGGAACTTCGCACAGAAACAATTTGATCGAACGCCTGGAATACTGAAGAGAAGACACGCTGAAGAATTTCTCTCACTTTCTCAGTCTCTTCTCCGTCTTTCTCAGTCACACACAAAACCTCTCTCTTCACTCTCTCTTTCTCTCTCTTTTCTCTCTCTCTCTCTCTCTCTCTCTCTCCTCTCTCTCTCTCTCTCTCTCTTTCTCTCTCACACACACAACACACACACACACACACACACACAACCAAACACAACCATGAAAGTCAGACCTGTTCTATTGGTCTCACACTACAATGAACTCAGAAGTCTTCAACAAAAAACTTCCTCCCTCACAAAGGGATTCTTCTGTTCCGAAGTCGAGTGAACTAAAACAAGTTGCAACCGAACTTTCTCAGCTGCGACGTTTGGAAATGTCAACTTCGCAGGATCTGACGAACAGTGTTTTTGTCAGTCCGAGTCATTTGGTCCTTTGCTGCAACAGTTTGTTTCAGCCGCGGCAGATGAACTGGTGACGTCAGGTCAGCGATGACTGGTTCTCGTCTCAACTGTGGTTCACCTCAAGTGCGTTGGTCTGAACCACTGTGTGTTTTCTAAATTTCATCATCAGCTGCATGAACCCTTTTCAGAAGAACTGAAGCTGGGTTTGGACGGCCGGAGCGTCTGGGTCCATGACCAGATGAACTTACTTGCCCGACTGGGTGCGAGGGTGGCTGGAATTGGGAGCTTTGGTCGTGAGTCACAACAGATAGCTCGTGCACCAGGCGCTGCAACTTGACAATGTGTTCGTCCAACCAAAATCTCCCAGGGATGGCGTTCAGATCCCGGGGACAGATCCCCAGATCCGCACGCCCGAGTGCACAACATCACCACACATCAGATTCTTGAAAGAGGGAAACGCCCCGTTGATGCACTCGGGGCCTGTACAAATCCACAACTCAGCTGTCCTCCACTGGTCACGCGTGTTTCAACAACGCAGGTCAACGCTGGTGCAAAGCGACAGGTGAAACATGTACATCCCATCGTCAGTTGTAAGTACAAATGGCCACGCCCCCCAGCAGCACCACGCTGACGGACACCATCACGGTTCCGAACACCAGTCCAGCGTCCAACAGTTTCCAGAGGAAGAGGTTGAACGCGTGGAGCCCCCCAGCGGCGAGCGCGAGCAGCAGGAGACAGCTTCCCGTCACGAGCGAACTCGCGAGGCACCACTTGATGAAGGACTTCTCCCTCCCGTCGTCCGTCAGTGAGAAGTAGAGGGCGACTATAGAGCCGTAGAACCAGCTGTAGAGGACAGCGACGATCCTTTCGCCAAACGTCGTGCGCTGCTCGCGACTGATGTCGTAGACGTTGTCGAGGACGCGTTCCACGACGCGGGACGGAGTTTGCAGACGCGTCACGTGATTTCCGCTGTTCCAGCGCTTCGCGCTGCGTCGTTTCCGGAACTTGACGATGGAGCGACGCACCGTGTATTCAGACCAGTTTGTGGGGGAGTTGCTGTCACTGGCCGAGGACTCTTGGCCCTGGAGGCTTGGGCGCCGCGGCCCCGCACCCGCCGACCCCGCCGCCCCCGCTGACCCCGCGGGCAGCACCAGGAGGCGTTTCTTGTCGGCGCTGAAGCGTCTGCGCGGTTTGGGGGGTCTGTGGTGGTGCGGGTGGGGGGCGACCGCGAGGGCGAGGCGGGGCAGGCTGCGCGGGCGCTGCAGCAGAGTCGGGAACGGACGCGACGCCGCCGACGCCTCCGAAGACGCCGACGCTGACGACGCCGTCAGCCCCGCCGGGTCCAGCACCAGGTGATGCCTGAAACGATCACCAGGCAAAAAAGTCAATCGTTAGAAGATCTGAGGCGAAAACTTGACTCCCAACATCACGGTCGCTTTCCAGGAACCAAATCTGTTGAGAATGGAGTTTCTAGGTCACAGGAAGTATCTACCATGATTTCGGGAAGGCAAAGCGTTGCTTTACGCTGTGGTCGGTTGTGGTGAGACATTCTGACGGGGACAACACTTTGCACTTTCAATTGTCAAGATTTTTGGCATCTTGGCCCCTGGACTGGATGTCATGCGACAAGGACCGCTTTGTGGTTGCGCCACCGAGGGATGCGCCACTGAGGCCCCAGGCCTGACGGAACACTGAACATACGACACGATAGAATTCTCCTGACGCCAATGTTTGCCATCGAAGGTGAATGGGGGAAACGTTTCACCGCGTTGTCTTGGTGATCCCTCCAAACGAACCAACCACATTGATGTGTTTCTTTCGGAGGCAGTCAGCAAGGTTTGTTTTCCTTACAAGAGAGGGTCGGTGCCTTGTCTCTGTCAGTGTGCGTGCGTGCGTGCGTGCCTGTGCGTGCCTGTGCGTGTCCGTGTCCGTGTGTGCGTGCGTGCGTGCGTGTGTGCGTGCGTGCGTTCTGGACGTTAGGTTGGCCATTGCCTCCACACACGGTTGTGGAACTTAGTCAACATTTCTCCAGTAACCCGACACGTGACGCATTTGGCGTCAAAAGGGTGTCAAGGACATCGCCTGCACACAGATGCATGACAATTGAAGCTGTGTGACCTGTTTCATCAGGTTTTCACCGTTTCAATGCGCATGTGGACGGACACAAGCTCCGAAGCAGCTTTGTCGGCAGACAGAGCTCTGAAACCACGTGCACAAGAAGTAAAAAGAGCGTTTGAAAATTAAGACACGATGTTTTGGTTTGGCAGGGATCCATCCCTGTCACACTGTGTGATGTGATGGCCACAGTTTTCGCGAACAAAAGAGCCCACTTCGAGCTTGATTGACCAACAAATTGTTAAAATGTCGGCCTGCCCCACTCGTTCCACGCCGTTGACGAAGTCGACCAAAGTGAAATTGGAAGAAACCTTGAAAAGTCGCTCCAGGCCCGAGAGTCGGAACCTGATCCGATACCGCGTCACTATCAACCCACATTTACGTTTGAAATGTGACCTGGAGTTCGCAGCGTGTCTGCATACGCAGCCACGCACCACAACAAAGAGATGGAACGCAAACGTGTATGCAGGACAGGTGCACGAAATGCAGCTTCAAGTCACTTTCAACGTGAACCAATCGGACGTGGGTGGGTGGATTGGTGGGGGTGGAGTGAGGGTGGAGTTGGGCGGGCTGTGGTGGAGATGAGGTGGGATGGGGTGGTTTGGGGTGAGATTAGAGGGTTGGGTTGGGTGGGTGGGGTGAGTGTGGGACAGTGTCATGATGTGGAGTTGGGTGCATGGGGGTGAAATGGTGACATGGTGAGGTGTGGTGCAGTCAGAGTAGGTGCGAGGGTGGTGGGGTTGGATGGGGTGGGGTGCATCAGGGTCAGGGGTGAGGACAATGTGGGGTGGGGTGGGGTGAAGAGAAGAAGCAGTGTGGAGGTGAGCAGGCTGGGGATGAGTGTGGGACAGTGTGATGAAGTTGGGGTGGGGTGGAGTACGGTGGAGTCCGGTGGAGACGGGTTGGTGGCATCGGGTGGAGTGGGGTGGGGTGTGGGAGCAGGAAGCCGTGCAAACCTCACCTCGCCAGGGACAGAGTCGTGTTCATCTTCAGCCGCTCCGTCTTAATCCTTTAATCCTTCAACCATCTGATCCTTCAGTCTGTGTTGATCTCAACGAAAACATCCCGGCTCTGTCCCAACATCACAAGACGCGCGCGGACGCGTCCATACGGTGTTCCATACGAAGAAAGTTCCGTGCGTCGCTCCCTCACAAAAGGTTCCAAAACTGTGACGCAGAAAGCTTTGTCCTTTGACCCCGGTGGAATCAGTTGCCACGTCCTTTACCATCTGAGGTGATTGTTGTTGAAGATAATGTTGATTCCACTTGAGCCACATTCCTGTTGCTCCTGATATGTCAACCGCACCAGTACAGCCTCCCCAAGGTGCGCTCTCTGCGTCTTCATGCACGTCAGACACAGCCAAACACTGCATCCGTACACCTAGGGTACAAAGTTGCTGCGAAGATGCGAGTATATCCACCCAGTGAGGATTTTTCGGTACACGGAGGCTTTGCGATGGCACATGATTGAGTGACTCTTTGTTCTTCGCGGGCCCGAAGCCCAGAGATCGGAGTCCGGTCGCTTCGGTTATCTCCGCTTCGCTTTTGTCGTCATGTGACCAATGAAAACATCACAACTTGATCAGTGCAGCGACCCGCCATGGTCCGGGAACAGCGCGGCACACCACACGCAAAAGCAATTGAGCCCCAGCAGCGAAACACGACAGAGGCGCGTCCGCAAAACGCCCGTGGTTCCGTCAGCGGGCCATGCAGACGGGTGGAGTCGCAGGGTACAGGCAGGCCGGCCGGTGGGGCAGGGGTCAGAACAAGTTGTAACCCACATCTCACGTCTTTTCCACACGTACACACACGCACAAACAAGCACATACGCACTTGTATCCAACGAAAATAGTGATGGACGACCCGTCAAAGGGCAAGGTCTCACATACACACAAGCTGCCCCCACACATCTACAAAGATTTGTTACAGTTGCACACATACATACAACCACACACACTGATTCATAACACGAGGAGGCACCACAAGCTCCGGCAGAAAAAAAATATCACTCATGTTTCTGCACAAACGTACACAAAAACAACATACACGCAACACACACACACACACACACACACACACACACACACACACACACACACACACACGACTCCCATGAACTCTGTAGCCTCGCTTCCATTGTTCTGTGTGGACTTGGACCTTCGGCCCCTCGTTTCCTCCCTGCACTCCTCAATCAGCCTGAGCTGGACTTTGAGATGCTCAACATTTTGACACAACTCTTTATCATTTGACAACATCAACATTTCATATGCTGAAACGGAGATTGGGCGCGGATCCAGGGGTTGGGCGGGGACCTGTGGATCCACGGGTTGGGTGGGGCCTTGTGGATCCAGGGGTTGGTTGGGGCCCTGTGGATCCACAGGTTGGGTGGGGCCCTGTGGATCCAGGGGTTGGGTGGGGCACTGTGGATCCAGGGGTTGTGTGGGGCCCTGTGAATCCATGGGTTGGGCAAGGACCTGTGGATCCATGGGTTGGGCAGGGCCCTGTGGATCCAGGGGTTGGGCGGGGCCCTGTGGATCCAGGGGTTGGGCG
>JAAUXT010114429.1_pt1 | contig 21925 bp, 21 predicted proteins | sample 7278171 | NCBI WGS metagenome assembly JAAUXT01 (sample SAMN14350112, study PRJNA611818) | marine sediment metagenome | isolation source: surface marine sediment (1.8m) | place: French Polynesia: Moorea | collected 2018-08 | reverse complement strand
CCCTACCAGATCCCCCCCACCCTACTTGTTTGTGTATGAACGCGAAATGTAAATCAGTCCAGCGCACTGGTGTCTCCGCAGTTCCGCGCAGTCGACGAGGAGGTGAACACGGGTGAACTCGACGCTGCGGATGTGGATCCGGAGCAGGACCTCGCCGACCTGACCGAGCTCGGGGACGTGCGTCTTCTCACCGTCACACTCACCAGAAACGGAGACGAGCCGGCCGAGGTGTCCGACATCTCCATCAAGTTCTGCGAACACGACGAAGAGCAGAGTGCGTCATGTTTTTTGGTCTCCGCGTCTATCTTCGGTGTAGAAGCTGGGTTGGGTTGTGCTTCACATCGTGTGTCCTTCTGATGACACGCGCTGCGGAAAGCAACTCTGTTGAAGATTTTGATTTGACGCCCTTTTTTGCATTTTTCTGGAATAACAAGCATAAAAACCAAAACAATTGTTTGTGACGGCTGCCGCAGCAGCCTGAACTGTCAATTTTGTCGCAACCACACCAACAATCGCGCACTGTTCTTATATTGCACAATGTGTTGCAGAGGTGTGCACGGAGCCTGGAGAGGAGCTAACCGTGAACCACGCTGTGGTGCAGGGAGAATCGCCCCCTACTGGACTTTTTGTCTCTACGGAACCCAGTGGAGCGGCCAACCGCATCTTCCAGGGCTCCGGCAAAACGGCCAGCGTCCTCAATGGAGATATCAAGGTGAGCAAAGCACATGTCAACAACAACGACCAAACAAAGTCCTGTGTTCCTTTGTGTTTGAATTCACAAAAGCACGTTCACGTGTTACTGGCACTCGAAACATGCAGGGTGGAATAGAGCTCTGCACAATCGAAGACCCTCTGCAGCTGACTCAAGGAGCTCGAATCCGGTCCCTGCGTGATCCTGTTAGAAGAAGTGTTCTGTCCTTAGTTTGTGATTCACATCACACGTGTTTCGATTTGTTGACTTCATGAAGTTGTTTCAGTTGATCAGCCCAGCACAACACTGGTTCCACTTATTTCTTCGAAAAAAGCGGGTCCGTCAGATGAGTAACTTGCGATCATGTTGTTGCTTCTCGTCCGCGGCAGGTGGAGATCGCGTCCCCGCACGGCCCCGACGAGCTGCTGCAGCTGCTCGAAGTGACGCTCAGCTCCGCTGAGGCCGCCAAACTCGTCGCCGACGTGTACACGCGAGAGAGTGATGCACCAGTCACGCTGGTGAGTTGTTACTGCTCAGCATTTTCGTGCACCAGTGGAATTCATTACAAAATTGATCAGAACTAAAATTCAGAATGCCCTTTTTGCAAAGCATTCGAAGTCGTTGGACCTCCTTGACGCCGTGCATACTTGTATCCACGTGTCCCATGGTCCTTCTAGAGTTACGTTGCTGTTGCTGAGTCAACGAGCCCAATTCCTCCGCGCGGGTGAAACGAATTTTTGCACGATCACCGCTCACTGTTCCTTTCTCTCAGGAATACTTCAGTGAGGGCGCCACCATCTCGGGCTTCTTCGAGACTCCGGACGGCCTCGAGGACGTGGTGAAGGTCGAGTTTACTGTTGTCAACTCGGACCCTGAACGAAGCATGCGCGTCTCAGGCTTCTCCGTCAAGTACTGCAAAGAAGTTGGTGAGCACTGCATCTCGCGTGGAAACTAAGACCACCAGCTAACCGCTGTGCACGGAGCTCTTTACAAGGTTCCGGTGCAGCTCGGATTTGATACCCTGTTTTGACTGGCACGCCCATGTTCGTGTTTTGGTTTTGCCAACGATGGGTCACTTTGTTTATATCGGGTCACGTCGGGCTTGGGGTTGGTGGGATGCGATGATGACTCTGAAAACTGTTCAAGGTTCTGTTCGAGTGAACCGAGTTTGAATTGCCTGATTCTCCAGCCGCCTGTTGTTCGTGATGTTGCAGAGAAGATTTGCGAGATCGCGGATTACGTGCCGATGATCGAAACTGCGGAGACCGGAGACTTCGTTGCTTTCACGGTACAGTGAATCTCAACGTGTTTCTTCAGTTAAAGAACAGCAAAAACCACAACCTTGTCGCGCGACAACTTTGTTCTGGGAGAATCCATGACTGGAGACCCAACCCTCAAAGTTGAAAGTGAATTTGATTTTGTTGTCACAATTTAAGTACAAAGGAATGGGGAAGGGGTGAGTTCTGAGAATTGTTCTTTATTCTTCTTTTTTCATCCGCTGTCGCTTGTTTGAAGCCTTGTTCAATTTGGCGCAACCTACCGCTAAACTTCATGCTTGTAGGATACGAACGAGGACGGGGTGTACACGGAGGGTGTGGACACAGTCATTGAACCTGGAGAGACGCTCTCGGATGAAGCCTTCAACGTCATGGTCTACTACTCAGACGACACCCGCTGCATGCAATGGTCAGTAGAAATCCCGGACCTTGACTGGACACACTGCCATGGTCACTGTTTTTGTCTTCCTTCTTGTTGTCCCGCTTTTCCCTGTTCCTTCTGCGAAAGCAAGGAAATGTTGCTCTCCTTCGGCGGAAAACATTTCAAAACTTGTCACTTTACCACAGATGATACCTCTAGTGTTCTGTCCCTTTAAGTGTGAAACCGGTGAGTAAGTTTATGTGGATCTGTCAGCTTGATCCGCTAGATCTCGCAAGTCCGGCTGTCACACGTCTGTGACAGTTGTCCGATAACCAACGCAGACTTTTTGTGCCAAGCTGTTGAGTCAACCAGAGGAGATCGCACTCTGCGCCTCAAGTACTCACTCAGACCCACAGCCGCTTCCTTACATCCAGGCATTTCTACTCCTACCTCACTCGTGATGCATATTTATGTAGCTGAGTCATTAATAACTATGGTCTTTTTCTGTCAGTACATTCTTCTTAGAATTATATTTGAGGACCCAATAATGCAACTTCCAAGTATAAGTTGATCTTGCGATTTATCACAGTCAATGGCATCGGGATATGTATTATTGTCGGCAGAACAGACTCTCACTCATTCACGCTTTACTCGGTCTACACTTCTACCATCACCACCGTCCTTGCACTAGTGCAACGCACGTTTTCAAGTCGTCCAACTGAAGTGGTTTGTCAGTCAACTTTTTTGCAGACAATTCGCACGGCACTGTTTGACACTTTGTTTTGTTTTGTACTCCGACAGCGAGTGTGTGGACGGAGAGGCAAAGTGTGCTGAAGAAGGAGAGTGCGCCGAATGCAGTAAGTTTCACGGTCGCTTTCAAAACTTGTTTTGTTTGACACTCTTTAGAAGTCACTGTGCCAACCGTTTCTCTCTGTGATCTCAGTTGACTGCGAGTGGAGCGAGTGGACAGACTGGACAGAATGTTCCGACGAGTGCGATGGCGGCATCAGGTCTCGAACCAGGTATATGCAATGGAACAAGGGTTGAACATGGAGTGAAGTGCCTGGCAGATGCATGACCAAAGCCTTGTGATCGGCGGGAGCGTAAGACTTGGAGTTTCCAACCTTGTTTTTCAGGGAGAAGACTGTGAGCGAGAACGCGTGTGGTGAATGCACTGAAGACGACGAGGTGCAAGAGGAAGAGTGCAACACTCAGAGCTGTGAGTCACCAGTGTGGATTACCTGTGTAATTGTTGAAAATGTCAGCAAGTCTGTGCGCTAAGCTTGTGAAAAAACTATTTCTCAACAAGATGGAGGACAGTCACCAAAAAGCCTGACAATCAAGTGCAAACACACGTCGTTTTCCCGTCGCAGGTGGCGTCACGCCGCCGTGGTCCGAGTGGTCAGCGTGCGTCGGCAACTGTGACGGAGGGACGCGCGTCCGCAACAGGACGTGCCTCGAGGACGAGGCTCAGTGCGAAGGTGCCGACCCTGGTTCTGTTGTCGATCAGCCTTCTGGCGTTCTGCGTCATTCTGCCACAAACGACAAGAGAAGAGACACACGCATACTTAACTTTGTCTTGCTTTTGAAAGAGAATCCTTGTCTTGCGAAGTTGTTATAGGACTGACAGACTGGTGCCCTTCTGTCCACATGAATGAAACAATGATTTGGGGAAGCACGAGATGGGACTGATCTTGCATGGGGTGCGAGCACCACATTGAAATGCAGTCTTGGCCCTTCTGCGGCAAAGAACACAAATGTTTTCTGCGTGCATCGCAGGAGTAATGGAGGAGCATCACGACTGCCACCGCGAGTACCTGCTCGACACCTTCAGCATCGACGGCACCTGGGACAACTTCAACATGGCGGCGTACAGGGATGCTTGCTACGAGCCGACAGGTTACCGTGGTCCCTTTGTTTCCGCATTCAAAATTTAAAAGCGTTGCTTGGCCTCGGAAACCATGACCAGAGTGTACACTCTATACAACCACTCATCTCCTGATAACCTTTGCTTTGGCGTTTCAAGCTTGTGAAGAAGGAGAGACGATGACACGGGAGAGTGTGGAGGCTCGGCCGCTGACTGTGGTGGACACCATCGCGGACCAAGAGATCCCTGAGGCCGTGGGACCCGACGACAACCCGGTGGATCTCAAGACGGAGGACGGAGTCGCCGAGGTGATGGTAAGTGCGTCAAGAAAGCGTGAGAGGACATAGGTATCGCGGGCAAAGTATCCAAGGCAGAGGAACGGGGTGAGATTGTGAAGAACTCCACCAAAGAGACACAAAGAAACGCTGAGCAACACAGGGGTAAGAAACATCTGCTGAAGAGAGCAAAACCAAAGGAATTTTCCCAGCTGGACAGGTCACTGATGATTCAGACGAGTGAACTTGACAGTGGAAAGTGCACACGAGACGAGACCATTCTGTGAGTGCACCGAACGAAAGAAGAAATGAAACACTGTTTCTCATGGTAGAAGAATACTTGAGACGAGGCAACTAACTTTCACATTCCAGATCGACTTCAGTGAGGATCTGGAGTACTTCTACACAGTCGACAACGTCACGCTGCGCGTCTCTGAAAACGTAGCAAGTGTGAAGCTGACGCTGCTCAATGGGGACACGGTTCTTGTGGAGAAGGTCAGCATTGCACGTCCTTGAAACACTGTCAGGAGCAACACCTGCACGCCTTTTGTGTCTCTGGTGCTGCATACTCATGCCTCACAACAATGAACATGTCTGCTGAACAGATGGGCAGCGTGCAGGAGACGAGTCTCCCAGACGCAGACCCGGCCGTCTTCGAGGTGCTCGGGCTGCTCGGCCTCGCCGCCGAGGACGAATCGAGGCTGCCGGCAGACCGCCTCATCCTCACGCTCACCACCACCCAGGGATCCGACCAGGCTCCGACCGTCAGCAGCATCGCCGTCGACTCCTGTGTGGACGAAGGTCTGTGTTGAGCTGCCTGTGGAGATCCACAATGTGGAGTCCAGGGACGAGCAAATATGTTTCCCCCCAAGACTCAAGTGCAGCTGACTTCACCCATTGACACAAAGCAATGTTGTCCTCTTTGGTTGACAGTGTGCGAGAACGCGGAGAACATGGAGGTTGTGAACTGTAACGAGCAGGACACAGTGTGTGGCGAGGACGGCGCCGAGACCTGCAGAGAACTCCTGTCCACAGGTCCGTGAAAAGCTAACGCTCCTGTTCGCTGGCTTCAACCACAACTGAAGTCAAGTTCTTGCAAACAGCATCACAAGTTCACACGTGGTCCTGCCAAATGTGCAGAAATTCAAGAAACGAAGTCGTCCATTTCAGCTGTGGCCTGCGTGCCAACAGAACAAGCCAATTGTGACATCCGTGTCTGCAAGTGCAAAGAAGGTGAGACTCTCTTGTCTTTGACTTTACGCGCATTCCAATTCTATTGGACCTGTCCAGATTCACAACAGGGGTGAGACAGAAAACAAGAAATGAACATGGAGTCTGTGTTTGCTTGATATCACTCCATCCACTCTTCAGGAACGTATCGGAACGAGGACGGGGAGTGTGTGCCTTCGGGACAGTGCGGCTGCACCCACGAGGGACAGTACGTGGAGCCAGGACGCATCCTGGAGGAAACGGACTGCCTCTACCTGTGAGTGGACCACTTTGTTTTCAAACAATGGTGGGACAAAGGTAAAAAAGGCACCAGGTAAGTGCGCCGAAGTTTGCCATCTTGTTCCTCCTTACATTGAAAGATGAGTCAAATCCACGCCACAACAGTGTTTCCATGTCCGCCTTTGTTTTCCAAGAAATCACGCGCACAAAAATCACTTCAATCTCAATTTGTCTTCCTCACAGACAATGCGAGAAACCAAACGGCCCGGACTCCGACTTCGAACTCGTGACGCACGCGAAGGAGGGCTGCACGACGACGGCCGCCCCCAGCACCGTCTCGGCCGCCACTTCCGCTGCGCCTTCCACGTCAGGTAGATCTACGGACCAGGCAGAAGCGACACAGAGCAGTGATTGAAAACAAACCCAAATTTGGCTCTGACAGTGACTGACGCCAGATTTCAGGAGTTGTTTGGGACAAACAAATTCAAACAACCACCCGTGTCGTCCCGACAAAAAATCACACTGCATTGACCCAAGAATATGTTTTTCAGAAGGAACGAAAGGTACAGAAGGTACAAAGGGCACTGAAGGCACTGCAGGAACCACGATGAGCACACTAGCAGCAGTGACCCGAACGACAACGGAAGCCACTCCTCCAACCGCAGGAACCACGACACCGGCAGGACCAACCACAACCGAGAAATGTGCGTCGTTGGGTTCCCAGCCGCACACTGAAACAGACAGCTGCAAGGCGGTTTGCTTCCTGCGATTCTTGTCAAAAAGTAGACACAAATGCTTTGTTTTGTCCTGATACCTTGACATGTTGTCCTGCAGACTGTGTGAAGGACCGAGAGACCGTAAACTTTGAAGACATCTCGACACCCGACGGACGCTTCACCGTCACAAACGAAAACGGAGACGACGTCATACCATCGGTAAAGAACCACAGTCCAGTTCACCAAAAACGATTCAGTCTGTTGTCGAATGTCCTGAGCTTCCTCAAGAGCAGCAAACCTTTCCACGAGTGCAGATTTTCAGCCAGAAATTGAACCCTTTTGCTGTGAGAAAAGAAACGCGTTCCTGCTCCTCTGTAGGCGATCTTCGCCGGGTCCGGGGAGCAGGATCCGGTGCCGCTGGGCCGCCGCCCCTTCACCTTCGTGCTCGACCTGGGAGAGGACGGAGCCACGGAGCTGCTCGGACTCAGCTTCGTCGGGGAAAACATCCAGAACCTGGAGATCTCTGCCACTGAGGATTCACCGGCGCAGACAGTCAGTGAAACCCTGGTGAGTGGAAGACACTCGGTTTGAAGGAAGCCTGTCCAAGCGTGTGATAAATCATGACTTTGTTGCTGGACCAGGAATTTGTTATTGCGTTAGAAATTTCCTCAACTTTGGTGACGCCGTGCAGGCGACAAACTGATCACGGTAACCAACACGAGCTTGGGCATTCGTCATGAAATCCTTCCTGCGACTTGAGCTTCACAAAGTTCTGAATTGGTTATGCAAGTCCTTGAGGGTACTCTTCCTGTTGTCTTGTTGAGAATGTTGATGCACTGAGCGTTCTGCAGGACGTGACGCCCGAGGAGCAGGGCGGAGACATCAGCTTCTCCGGGACGTCGCCGGGAGACTTCACGGACGTGCGTCGTGTCACGGTCACCATCAACCCGCAAAACCCACAAAATCAGCTGGAGATTTTCAACGTTGAGCTCGTCATTTGTCTGCACCCAGGTCAGGAAAATTTCAGGCAATGGAATATTCAGAATTGAGAGGGATTGAATTTGTGTGCTTTATTGTCTGCGTTTTTCAATTTCCTTATTTGTTCCTCAAATATTTTCGTTTTCAATTCTCATTAGGTTGTTGATTTTGCAGAGGGAACAACGCCTGGGCCTGAGACGACCACCACCCAACCGGAAATGACGACGCCAGGTCCCCCGGTCACCGAGGGCGCCGTGACGTGCGACGAGCCGTGCACCAGCACCGAGGAGGACTGCGTTCCGCCGGTGCGTCATCGATGAGCTTTGTGTCCCCAAAGCCTGGTCCTTTTGCATACGAAGAACTGGAAGAGTCATATTCAGTTGAGCAGAATGCGTGGTGCTAAATTCATCCTGCACAATTTATGTTTGTCCCGCAGACGGACGACAAGACAGCGACGTGGTATCCGGATGACACCGCATTCGGCGGTGACGGCTGCTGCGGCTACTGCGACATAAAGCCCAGTGAGTCCCATTGGCAAGATCTACTGGAGATGTGCAAACAGCCACACATGGAAAGCCAGTGCAACAAACACAGGAAATCACCCACGAATTTCATCATGTAATTTGTTGCATTGGACAATTGGATGGTGCTGGGCCTTGGTCCAACAAGCCTGTCACCTGCATCCAAGAGACCAGAAACTTTGAAACTGATGATGCCATCTTTTGTCTGCCTCCTCGCAGAGGAGATCCAGGAGACGACGCTGCCGCCCTCGCCCGGCTCGACGCCCACGACGCCGCGCGCCGAGCCCTGCACAGAGACGGAGGTGAAGCTGGGCGGGACGACGTTCTCGCACCCAGCGACGGGCGCCCAGTGCGTTATGGATCCAGTGACGGTGAAGCAGTGCAGCGGAACCTGTGCCTCAATGTCTACGGCGGCCATCATATCGTGAGTCCAGTTCGTTCAGTTCGACGCCCGACCAGACATGTGCGTACTTCTTCGGCTGCAGCAGGAGCAGCACCATTGCGGCCTTGATCCGAGCTTTACAGTTGCACAGAGGTCCAGAATAGAAGCACTCGACCAAGGGCGAAAGTGACTCTTGATGTGATGTTGCGGAGGAAGGAGACTTGGGTCCGAAAACCACCGAGTTCGGTCTGACTCAGGGTGTCCTTTTCCTTCGCAGGATTGCTATCGGCGACAGATCTTTCCCGGCGACTGCAGGTGGAATGGACCCGATGGGCTGCAAGTGCTGTCAAGGTACTGTAGCATCGAAACACAGCAGAAAGGTCTCTGATATTCATTGCTTGCGTGGACAACACCCAGGAATGCAGAACTCACTATCAGCTTTCTGTCACGGATTTGTTCCTTTTCAAATGTTTATCAACGCCAGTCAAATCCGTTCTGAATGGAACGAGGGCTTGCAGGGTCCAACTTCAGCGGGGCTTTCTTTTATTCTGAAGGGGAATCCCATATTGTCTCGCTGTACAAAGGGATTTGGGGTTTTGTGACAAATGTTTTCTGCGCTGCAGGTACCCCTGCTGAAAAGTCCGTGAACGCGCTGTGCGAGGGATTGGGCAGCGTGTCCACCACAGTGATCAGCTTCTCCAACTGCCAATGCAAGGCGTGTGAAGGTGAGCAGCAAACAGAAACGTGGCCTTTTTCACGTGGTTCCTGAGTACGTGTACCATCCTGGTGAAAACATGCTGCAGCTCTAGTTGCCGAGAATGCTCTGACAACTTGAGTGCGGTGCCCAACGGCAGGTGGCAATCATGTCGAACACGGAGAAGTGAAAAAACAAAACAAAACAAAACCCACTTTGAAATGGTGTTTCTGCGTCACCTTGGTGAATTTTCCGTCAACTCCGCTGGTACATGTGCAGAGCGGCGTACGTTCGACGAACAAGTGTGTGTGAGTCGCGCGGTCAGCTACGGCGCGGTGGCTCAGGGCTGGTTCACACTCGACGCCGACGATTTCCTCAACGACGAGGACGCCAACCGCGCCTACACACCAGAGTGAGTGAAACAAGGGAGTGAAAGTTGATTTTCACATGCAAGGCGCTGTTTTTTTCATACGAGACGCACGACGTGAACCAGCGTACATGCAGAAGATTCGGACAAGAGCGAGTCTTGACGCAAACCAAAGCCGAAAACCTGAAGATTTGACTTGAACAAAAAAGGGAGAAATAGTCTACGTTCTGCTCCTAGTTTCCCGGGACCGCAACGAAAGACATAATCACGATTTGATCGAGCGTTGATCTTGCTCAGACTTGGACTGACGGGAGCGGGTGAGGCGTTCGGCGGCGCCGAATACAGAGCCCAGGTCGCTCAGGGCAACGCGCCCTACGAGTTCACAGTCACCTTCCCCGAGGGGGCGCCAGGTAATGACGTCTTTTTGTAAAGAATCCACAAATCAACGCAATTTGAAGGAAGTGCTTTCCAGGGGAAATGGTCTCTTTGGAACAGGAGAAACCAAACAATCAATCACATGTTTGGAAATTTGCTGTTTCTGTGCGAACACAACCAGGTTGTGCACCGTGCGCATCTTCATCTGCAGGCTCTGGAAGGGAAGTGACCCTGACCGGTGACCTCAGCTTCACGGTGACCGACGCAGAGAGAATCGAGGTGCTGGCCACGTTTGGTGACGGCAGCACTGAGGAACTGCAGATCAAGGTGACATGCTCTGATGGAACTCTCATGAGTGAAGTGAGAAACGACGAAATTCCGGTGCAAAGGTCAAGGGCTCTTGTCACCCCAGCGTGAGAGATATGTGACGTCTTACGCTCCGGCCCTTCTCAGTTTCGTCGGTATCTTGAGGCATAACACGCAAACAAATAAGTTCTTGACGTCTTGGAACTTTGCAAATGCGTTCGCACAGACAACGACGCCGGCAGGCGCGGGCTCGAATGCGTTGGTCGTCACGGCTCCGGACGGCGGGGCGGGCGGCATCTCTTCGCTCACCGTGCGGCTCTATCGCGCCTCAGCGGCGACTGGGCCTGCGCTGTCTGATCTCAGCGCCAACGTGCAGGACTGCGGAGGTTCGTGAACACAACACACCGCCATGGCAGGGAGATGAAACACACAGGGACAAGGAACATGAGGGGCAGCAGAAATGCAAGAGATGCTGACCATGGCAAACCTCGAACTGGATGTCGCAGGAACTCAACGCAAAATTCGCGTTTCTTAACTTTCACATTCTGCAGCCTTGTTCAATTCTCTTTTCCAGCGATGCAGATCGTCGTGTGAACCTGACAGACAAGGACAGCTCAGAGAGACCGACTCATAAATCTTTTCTTTCTTTTGTGCCAGATTTTAATAGCAGCAACCCAAAAAATACAAAAAAAATATGCACAGATAAAAGAAAAACAAACTTGTAAAGTTACCAAGAGACAATTAGATAAAATATTGACAACATTTTCTTGTCATTTGTCCCTTTTTGCACGAGACGTTCGCCGGAAAAAGGTCAACTTCGGCACTTCTGATGAGTGTTCAAGATTTGCACTTTCTTGCAAAATTCAGCAGAATACTTCTTTTGGCATCACGTAAATATTGTACTGTTTGTTGAACCCTGTGCGAAAACGGAAGGCCTTCGAAAGTTGCTATTTTTGCATTCCGTTCTTTCCTCTGCGTCGCTGCAGTTCTCAACTCTGACGAGATGATGAAGACGCGTTTGTATTTTTTCGCAACAAAGAAGACAACTTGCGTTGGTCCTTTTTCAAATAGAAACCAGTTAGAAAGACAGTTTCAGGATTTGATCCTGCAACCCACTTGATGCCCGACTCACAATGCTTGTGCCAACTGAAAGCACCGGCTTCAGCCAGTGTCAGGCCAGTGTGAACGCTTCTACATCCTGCGAGCGATCATTTGCTGAAACGAGATCCTGCCAAAACCATGTCGTTTCTGGAGCCGCTGAGTTGACGCGTCGCGCCCCAGCGGAACGTGTCTTCTGACTGGCCACCATCTGTTTGTTCAGATCCTCTTCTGCCATTGACCGGGCGAGGATGTGAGTGCTCAGTGGTACGAGTCGCGTACTCACTGACAAACCCCTGCGTGGAGGAAGGGTCCCGTCCCACAAACAGTTGTGCCTGAAGGAGCAAGCCAAAATGCAAGTGAAAATGGCAATGGTTTTCTCAACCACAGCACATTGCCAGTGACTTGGGATTCAGCAGCCTCAGTATACATAGAGAGATGTTCGTCATTCACCCAATTGTTTCTTATAAGAAAGCAACGGAAATAACTTGCCATGTCCTGGTTTCTTGATGCAATTGATGTAGCCCTCCTCTTCTTCTCTGCAACCTTTGACTTCGTCCTTCCGCCCTGGTGCACACCCAGACCTAAATTGAAATGACTGAATGAGTCACGTCCACACGTCGGTGCCACACACCCTCTAGTGACGATAAAATTCAAACATTCAAACAAACAGATTCTTCTGGAGGTCAACACTCCAACGTGACAAAACTTAATCTCTCAGACGCGTGCAATGACGTACTTCAGAGTGTCGAAAAACATGCAAAACACATAAAGCACACAAATACAATCACACAAAGATCCGCCACTCTTTTCCGTTCCAAAGCTCAAGACATGAACCGCAAGTTTGAAAGGTGGAAAATCTGGTTTCTACGAGCGTCCATTGAGGCGGTGATAGTCCTGACTCTGCGATTGACACGTTCTCACCAGCTTGGCGCAGAAGTGAACCTCTCGGTGGCCTGCCTTCCACTGCAGATGTTGAAGACACTGGACCCGGTGCAGGTGGCTGTAGAATTGAGAAAATGACGGGGAATCGGTCAAAACCAGCAGGTTGGTGACTTGAATGATGTCAACACACAAACAACAAGCTTTCTTCTGAGAGATGTCACGTCAGCCTTGCAACAATCTACAAAGGCGTGGTGTTTGCCTTGCATGAAATTATGGATCAACGTTGAGCTCAAGCTGTTTGTTGTCAATTAACATGTGTATCAAGCATTGAGGCCCAAACTATTTTCACTACCTGCAAGATGACACTGGAGTGGCGCCTGTTGGATGCGGAGGGCTCTCTGGATTGCTCTGCACTGGATGGAAGTGAGGCTGTGCTCCCGGCCGACCCCACGGTGACGTGTCTGCTGTATCTGTAGGCTGCAGCGTCACTCTCAACGCTGCTTTCACTGGAAATCAGTCTGTTCGAAGCATCACTGCTGGGCCGCAAATCAGAATCTCTGATGTCCAGTTCTCCAAAAGGGTCCAGTGCCCTGAGGCGACTCAGACTATTTTGCACAGAAACGTTGACCTCAGCACGGCGCTTGATGTGTTTGGAATGATCCTGAGTTCCACTGTTTTCAACACGGTTGTTGGCAGGCGTTTGCACAAGTGTGTCGTCTGCTGAAGCGTGCTCCCGATCAGGACCACGGTGAATCCTGGTGTCAGTGATTTCAATGGGTCTAGGCTCGGCTGAGATCACCATCGACTCCAGATCACAAGGAATTTGGATTGGGGGCATGTGGGACCGTTGGAAGAAATCTGAGTCGGACTCCACGGAAGCTACGGAGTTCACAGAAGCAACAGAACCCCGGCGGGAATCTTCAGGGTGATGCGGGTCGGAGGGGTTCACGCCTGTGAGGTTCCCAGTGCGAGAGCGCTCGGAAACGTTGGCGGCCACGACAAAGTCAATCAAGTCCTCGTCTCTGAAAAGAAGAAAAGGAACGGTTTGTCTCCTCTTTTGCAAGTACGAATGTGACGACTGTTTGTTTGGGTACAAAATACGTGCAGACACAAAAACAGAGGCCATTCTGCACGTTCAAACATTGCTCCGAGCACCCTGAGCATCAGTCATGCACATGACGCACACCTGTTCGGTTGGGGACGTCGCACGATTCCATTGACTGCAGATCCATTCGCAGCGTCGCCCGCTGAGCTGACTTCATTTTTCGCCTTTCCTGCGAAACACAGCCATCAACCCGAGAACCAAAACGGATCCAAAGGTCATCAGTCACACTCTCCACAAAAGCTGGATCGGACCCTTACGAGCGGCTCCCCGGCGGTGCGCGGGGCTGTCGGTGCTGCCGATAGCGACGCCGCCCAAGTGCAGACTTGGGGCGCAAGCCTCCGAGTCCGGGGCTGAATCCCGCCCGGCCCTCCCGCCCGTGGGCTCATCCTGCCGTTTCTGCTGCTGTCTGCAAAAATCAAAAGAATGCGAGACATGTAAGGTTTAACCGAACACCTGAAGAACCCACACAGAACAACTTGATTGGAATCAAAGTATCAAAACATTCAAACGCAGCAGACATGCTTGAATTGTCGCTTTTGGGGGACAGAGTTGTGAACCGGTTTTTGAAATACCTGAAGGACGAAAGCGACAAGCCTTGAAGTCTGTGCTTGGTCCCAGGTCTGTACTGCCTGTTTATCCACATAATTAGTGCATGGTTTCGTGAACACTTGTTCAGTTCTACCTCCTGTCACACGAAAGACTCCTTGGTATATTGCAACAATTTGGCCCGCTCTTGCATGTACCATTGGAGTTCGCACTTTTTGCAAAACACAACACAAGAGTTCCTGATGTGCTTTGCGAGAACAACTTTTTGTATTCTCACTTGTGTGATGAAATGCAGCAATATTCATGCACCGACTCGCACTTGGTCTGTCAATTGGAGAACGTGGCATTTCAAGCGCAGCTCTGTGTAACGTGTCGATAAGCTCTGAGAATGCCAATATACTCGGATGGTACATCCCAAGAAGCTTTGTTTGCTCATTCTAGCAGACACGATTTTTGAATGTGCAGACAGACAACAGCGAGCAGACATTTCGATGCGCAAATTTAGTTGCTACCAAGTCAGATCAACACCAACAAACTTGAGCATCGTCCCTTTCTGGAAGTCGGCTCACCTCAGTCTGGCGGCCTCCTTCATCTGCCGAATCCCCTCGGGTGTGTAGGTGGTGCCATCCACTGGACAGGTCGGGCGTTGGTGCAGTAGCCAGTTGTCGATACAGTCGCGGTGAAACTTATGTTTGCACGGCAACCGTCGCACATGTTGTCCCTCCTGCAAAAGACAGAGAGACCAGAACATCGGAAACGAGGACCGCATTCTGGTGCACTATGCCCGTGGATAGTGGGACCACGCTTCAATGGGAGGCAACGTAACTCTTCTCAATTTGTGCTTCCTCACGTCAAGAACAGGTTTGGAGAGACAACAGCTCTTAAAAAATCAAAACTGGTCCGGTTTCTCAAAAGGTTCGTTGTGAAAACGCAAGACGACTTTCGATCGATGAAAGGCTGCTTCCTCTTAGCCGATCTCCAAGTGGTGCCATGTCAGGAAGAAAATTTTCCAGGGAAACCCAAAACGGTCTCATGTTCACTCCGACCAATGACTGAGTGCCACGGTCAATTTGAATTTTTGAGTTTGTTCAGCAACACACAGCAAGCAAGTAGACTATCTCAACAAGCAGTGTGCACTAAAGTTTCACAAACTGCTGAGGCAGAACCCGTTTGCTACTTGTTCATGCAATCGACCAACGCGTCTGCAACAGAAAGACGGACTTTTGCAGGTTCGAGACAAGAGAATGGCATTGACATTTTGCGTTCTGCTCATCAACTTGGTTTTCATAGTCAACGCTGAAACTGGACGGTGCTCTCAAAAAGGACAGAACAAACTCGATTGCTCTCAACGAAACTTGACGGATGTATCCAAATTTAACGCAAGCACACTGATAAACAACACCGAATGGAATTTATCTTTCAATACCATACGTGTTGTCGCGAACTACACCTTTGAGCCGTTTGGTTCCCTGACCGTGATCGATCTGTCGTTCAATGAAATTTCCGTTTTGGAAGTACACTGTTTTGTCGGGTTACAACAACTCAAAGTTTTGAATATTTCTGAAAACCAGTTGACTCTGCCGACCAGCTTCACACCAGGACTTTTCGAGCCACTGACAGCACTAGAAGTTCTCAGAATGGAGGGCACAAACAACAAGGGCGCATATCCGGACCAAGCTCTGCAACACTTGGAGAACCTGAAGGAACTTTACATTCAGGGTACAGGGCAAGCATTTGGGTCCGGATTTGTAAAACTCCAACAACTACGTGTCTTGTACTTGAGTCCTCCAGGCTGCCTCGTTCACGAGATACACAACAGTACTTTTCAACATCTACGAAATTCCTCTGTGGAAATTTTGGGAATTCAGAGCTGTGATGTCAGGCAGTTTGATCAAGGTGCATTAGTTTATTTCCCCTTCTTGAAAAGTCTGAGTGTTGTTTGCAATAAAAGACTGGGAATCAGAAGGGTATTGACAGCAATAGCGAACATCCCAAACAACCAAGTGGAGACATTGGTTCTGGACAGTATTGAGATACATGACAGTGCCGGAGAGTATCAAAACTTCTTCTCCGACGTGGTTTGTTTGGGAGTCTTTCCTCACTTGAAAAGATTAAGCATAAGAAGCAACCTGATTCTTCGCATTTCCATGGACATTCTGAAGTGCATGCCGGCTTTGGAGGTCTTCAATGTTGGTTTCAACAACTTACTCATTTACCAGTTGAACGACATGTTTGCACCTACGACAAGGCAGTTCTGGGAAAATTGCAATTTGACTGAGTTAGATTTTACTTACGCATTCGGGACGAATATTGTCAAATACGAGGATTGGTACTACTGCACATCAAATTTACGGCTCACAGAGGACTACTTCAGACCCAAACCTGCTCTGGACAGCTGGAAACTGCAGAGAATTCCATTTGAACCTACTGAACCTACTCAGGATAAGACACTCCGAAACTTTGTCAGCGTGAATCCAAGACTTCAGATTTTACACTTGGATTTTGCTGGAATCCTGCTCACGAAAAGCGTGCTTCACTTTATGTGGAGAGAAGGAAGTGTGAGTTCTCCAGAATGCGATTTTGTGATGCCCAGAAATGACTTTCGCTTCGTCAACTTTTCTCACAATGTCGCCGACACGTTTGATTGTGTTTTGCGAGGAATGAACCACCTGCAGACAATAGACATCTCTCACAACCAGTGGAAAAGGCTGAATGTGGAAATTATTGAAAGTCTTCCAAATCTGAGGGTTGTATTTATGTCAGGGAATCGGTTTGGCTCCGACAGTTCCTTGCTTAGTTCCGCAATAAAAGCATTAACAAAGGCAGAGCACATTACTCTGTCTCGAAACGGCATCAAAACTCTGCCTGAGGATACGTTCCAAAACAACAAAGAGCTCCACACCTTGGACTTGAGTCACAATTTCCTCTCTGATTTGGCTTTTACAATGAAAAATTTGTCATCTCTAGCAAACTTGGACATTTCGTTCAATGAACTTCCTTCACTGCAATTCAATTTTGTTGGAGAGTTGAGCAGCAGACCCTCACTGAACAAGACACTGAAACTTAATCTGAAGGGAAATCCATTTCAGTGCAACTGTGATGCAATTGACTTTCTAAAATTTGCAAAGCAAATCCTCGATTACAAAATTGTGTTTGAACATTTTGAGGAATATGCATGTCAGTATGACGGAAAAAATATTCATATTACAGAAGTAGACGTTGCTTCTCTTGAAGCTGCTTGTGCTGAGTCGTCCTTACTTGTCACTGTCTCGGCGACTCTAAGTTCAATCATAGTGCTCTTGATTATAATATCTGTTCTGGTGTACAAATACAGGTGGAAAATTGCTTGGAATTTGTACAAAGCTAGAAGGCATGTGAGGCTGTTGTGCAGCAGGGAAAACGTTCAAAGACCACAGTACGCGTAAGTGTGTGTCCCTGTTTCTTTGTGCTGAGCACGACGTTTGGCTTTCAGTCGATCATCAACCCTGCTGTCTTCAATTACCGTAAAATCCCGCGTATAAGACCCATTCGCGTATAAGACCACCCCCATGTTTTCAGCCACAAAATCAGTTCAAAGCCATTTTTACATTTTTCAAGAAAATGACTCATAATAAAAAATTTGAAGAAAAACAAAATAAGATATGAAAATCTTCTGTTCATAATTATTTTCTTTGAATATTTTTTCTTATTCTTTACTCTAAAAGCTATGAAAAAAACAAACTTTCCAAATAACCCCTTGAATAATTTCCTTGTTTCAATTCAATTTTGATACTCCCTAACTCATCCTACTTTCTTTTGATACTTTGCTTCATCATTTTTACTTTTGACTTTCAATACCCTTCTTAAAAGTTGAATCCTCATGTATAAGACCACCCCCTTCTTTTGGCATTGATTTTTGAGCATCAAAAGGGGGTCTTACACGCGGGATTTTACGGTATTTCCTTGAGGCAGAGCCAACGCCTCTCTGGCAGGCCTATTTCGATGCAACATCCGAAACCCTTTTCATTGTCAACTGAGAAGCAAATTTTCTGTGTTTACTTTTCACATTCAATTTCACCCTTACATTCACCGGTGAGATGCAAAGCTCCACTGTTGGTTGAAGAAGCAATTCGTTGAAATCACTGGCATAAAACGTAAAATGCGAATACTTCAAAGCTCGATTGCGAATTCTTGTGCACAATTCGATGTCAATGTTGTCTCTTTTCTGCAATAATCTTCCCTTTTGTTTTTCTCAGGTTCGGGGTGTTCGTTGCCTACTGGACACTGGACACGGAAGGCCTACCGTGGGTCAGAAACGAATTTCTGCCCCGAGTTGAAGAAGAATGGGGAATGACAGCGTTTATCCTGGACAGAGACGCTCTCGTTGGGCCTTTTCTTGAAGAAGTTACGCACGGAATAGAAAATAGTGATAAAAAACTTTTTGTAATCACCGACAATTTTATCCAAAACTACCATTGGCCCATCGTACTACATTGGTGTGTGGATTCTGGACTAAACTCTTTAATATTTGTTTTGATTGATATTTTATCCATAGATAGGCTTCCTCCATCTCTGGCAAGGGTTGCTATGTCACTGGAGACGAACTATCCCACGCACGTGTTGTATTTCAAAATAGGTGAAGAGAATCCAGATTTTTGGCAGAACTTGAATTTGGCTCTTGGTGGTGACCAGAGAAACTTCTGCAATCATTTCATAACCCACATCCGGACACGTGTAGACATGTTATTGATGACTCCAAGGTGATCAACATTTGCAGGTCATTTTCCCTCTCGGGGTAAAAATCGATTGTTGTTCAGTTGTTCAGTTCTCAAACAATGGAAACAGGTGTTTGCTTTTCATAAATTGGTTTCTGTTTGGTGCTCCTTCGTCATCAAGTTCAAACAGTGTGCAGGCCAGGGTACGCGTGCAGTTGCGGACGCGAACAACCTTGTTCAGCACTCGTGAGTGCGGTGGCACGTATGCGGATGCTTTTCCAAAGTCTGTCTGGGTGTCTCAATGCTGTCTTGTCTGTTTGAGCCTTCACTGAAACCGTCCTGTCGAGACTCAACTCACGTCTTTGCAAACAAACACCAATGCATGACAGAAACAAATAAAGTTGTTTTGAAAGGAGACCACACGATCTTTAATTCAGCATGATCTTGAACCCTTGTCGACATCCAGCAAGACAACGACAGGTTCGCAAACATCTCTCAATTGCAACGAACCCAAGGGCAGTATCTGACCCGGAACGACCACAGAAGTAACTTCCCACCTCAACTCCCGCCGTCCGATTGTTCGCTATTGCAAGTGCCACAGGTTGCTGTACACACAGCTGCGCTGACACACGAATCACAGCAACAGAAAAAGGCACCTTCACATGGACCGTTGACCAAGCACAGGCAGTCAGGAAATTGATTGTTTATTTGACTTAATTATTTACTTGTTTGTCCTTTTTTGCTGTTGCTGTTGTTTGCAAATTACTGTAGCTTGATACACGAACCTGAAAGGGGCGCAGGCAGACGCGGCACTGGCGACCGGGTGCCAGTAGGACGCTGTTGGCGCGCACGCGCTCTGCGGGGAAGGACGCCACGTGCTCCGCCGTCAACGAGCTCAACGCGTCCGACGCGCTGCAATATGTCAAATCGGCGCGTGACTACCTGTCTGGCAGATTCAGTGAGGATGAGGGACGGATCAAACCCTGGGTGAACACCCCAGCTGTGTGACCATAATGCAGCAAAATTTGACAGTGAGAGCTCGTTGTGCTGACACATTGCAAGTAATTACACGATTCAGGTGGAGGAAATTTTGCGACAAAGTTCTCCCAACAGCTGGGAATTTTCATGTCACTTGAAATAAAAAAATTTCAATCCCGACCCTCAGCATCAGATGACACGCACGACACTGATCTCTAAACACACGCACACACACACGCACATGGACACACACACACACACACACATACCCACCTGTCCAGCTGCAGCAGGAGCTCGTAGTCGTGGCTACCCAGCTCCCGGGTCTGCAGGCTGGTGACGACGGCGTCGGGAATGACGCCGCCCGAGCCGCGCTGAGCCGGACGCCAGCGATGGTGCGTTTTCTGCAACCAATGATGCAACAAAATCAGCAAAGGTACGGACCCTGGGAAGACTCACTCAAACGATATCCGAGTGGATTTAGTTTCCGTTGTGGTTCTTATCCAGAAGTCAACTGCTCTGCACAAGATGTTTTCATGGCAGAACAACACTAGGACCGCAAAATTGGTGAAACGAGTTACCTCTCTGAAGTTGAACTGATGCTCTTTGTGGAAGCCCTCCGCAAAACACTTCTGGCACAAATGGTACTCGAGGCACACAGAACATCTGGAATCACGCAAGATTCTGGTCCTTTTGCTATGTACAAGGAGCAATTCAAACGCTTCAGCCAAACGCGTCCATAGATTCCGTTCAGCCAGATCTGTCATCATCGTGTCCATGAACCACGGAAAACAGTGCCACCTACTTGTAGCACTTGCCGACGATCGGGTTGGTGAGGCACTTCCGGCACGTGATGCCAAAATGTTGATTGGTGCGCTCAGAGCGAGGCTCGCGAACCGTCGTGTTCTGATGCTCCTGTGAACAAAGAGCATCTGCAATCAGCCCAGGCAAATCTGCAGTCAGATGGACAAACCCTGCACAGAGAAACCCACGGTGCACACGCAGAGAGACTGCGCGAAATGGCGGCCCAGACCCCTGGATCTCCGAACAAAAGTAATCCACCCCGCTCACATCGCCAGGCACAAAACAAAACGACGAAGCTTGAGCTGCTCCCACCGTGCCTTTCTCTGAACGAAGCCGTGGATCTGAACCTGACGCGTTTCTCACTCGCCTCCCCCCTCCCTCCAGCGTGTCCATCCCCAACCACAAACTTATTCCAATTGGCTCAGTCTTCCCTGTGTCAACTGTATTCACTTCTCCTGTTCCTAAAAAGCCAGTCTCCCTCTTCAAACTGAAAGTCCCAACATATCTTGCCAAAACTTTCAAAAAACCCACGCGACCTGCCTGCACAGAACCCAGAACCCAGATTTGTTCTTCTTTCCCCTCTTCCTTCTTCAAACTCACCTGCAGGAGCCGACTGAAAGGTCCAAAGTCCTCTCTGCACAACGGACATTTCACACTGTCCCCGGACTCGGCGGACCCAGAGGAAGCTTTGCGGTTGTGCTCTGCCCAGACCATCATGCACTTGATGTGAATGTTGTTTCCACAACCGAACCTGAGAAGACGGACGATCTCTTGTGTCTTCTGCACAATTCAACAGGTTCACCACAGGTTTGTTTCACCGCGAATGTCTGACTTTGTGTGGGAAGACTTGAGACAGAAAACTTCGGACGCGTGCGATCTTGAGCAGAACAGCTCAGTGACTTCCAAATAGTGTCTGTTCTGTTGACCCTTTTCGGACATTTGGTCTCTTAAAACTCCAACAATCACAGTGCATGTACAAATTGAATCCAGACCTGCAGTAGGTGACGGGGAGGTGTCTCTCGAGCAGCTCCTCTTGACAGATGGGACACATGTCTTCCTCACTGATCGGTCTCTGTGGCAGTGCGTCCGCCTCCAACTCTGCGTCTGTACACGAACACCAACACTAGTCTTTGATTGACACAAATTGACACTCTGAGTAGATTCTGGTGAATACTGAACAGACAAGCCAAACTTCTTTCCTGACTCAATCCACCGCACTGACTGCAACCCAACCAACTTGTTGCAGTGCGCTGACATACGTAACTCACCAATCTCACACACTTCCCGAATGCATTGACCTGATGTACCAACCAGACACACGAAAAAGATGCACATTTTGTCCGAAATTAAACATCAAAAGAAGGGTCCCGTCATTCACATGGAGAGGAGTTTTCCATTGGTCTACCACGCTCAGCCGGCCGCCTCTGTTAAATTCAATGTAGCTCAGTGTGACACGATCTCCCAGTCATGTCACTCCTCTTGTGGTAGACGTGGGTTCAGTCACTTTAAGCGTAAGGTGACTGGATCACATCACTTGTCAACATTCAAATGATCATATT
>JAAUXT010046469.1_pt1 | contig 21930 bp, 25 predicted proteins | sample 7278171 | NCBI WGS metagenome assembly JAAUXT01 (sample SAMN14350112, study PRJNA611818) | marine sediment metagenome | isolation source: surface marine sediment (1.8m) | place: French Polynesia: Moorea | collected 2018-08 | reverse complement strand
TAAATGAGTTCCCAAATTGTGAATGTTGAGTGAAAAAGTAAGAATTTTTGACAAAACAAAGTGAGCGAAATCAGAGTGAGCAAAATCAGAGTGAGCGAAATCAGAGGGAGTGAAATCAGAGGGAGCAAAATCAGAGGGAGCAAAATCAGAGGGAGCGAAATCAGAATTTCTTCAAATCACCGTGAGCTCCATGGAGCTATTTTTTATGTCTACACAAGGAAGCGAATTATGGTGGTGGAGTGGTGTGGGTTTGAAAAGTTGCGCCACCCACCAAAAAATGTTGGATGACAACGCCCCACCCCCACCCCTCGAAGCTGGTTGACATCGAATTTCATATCTCAAAACAAACCATCGCAAATTTCTCAAGTAATGTTCGAATGGTAACAAGAATTCTGCGATTTTTAGTCGCGCGAGCGCGACTTCAGTAATCGGTAGCTGTCTGTCTTTCTGGCATTCTCGTTTGGTTTGGTTGCCAAAACTTTGGTTCATGTTTTTTTTTTTCGAAGTGGCGTGTGCAGTTTGCACCGAAACAAAAGAAAACGGATCTGATCTGTTCGCAGATCAGTCGAAAATTTTGACGTGAACAAGTTGACCCAGTCATTTGTTTCGCAGACAGAAGTTTTGTGCGACATTACATTTGCACAAAAGTGACTTGCGTATTATGGTTTTCGGTCTGTTGAAATGAAAGAAAGGTTTCTGTTGTTCTGGGCAAAAAGTGAGAGACTTATCAGATCTTTTCGCTGGTTCAGAGCTTGTGGTGAATGACAAAAGGTGATTTCAATGACTGGAAATGTTTGCAAAGCATTGTGTACAGTATTTGGTTTCTTGTTGACTCACACAAATAAAACCTGAACTCCGACAGAAAGTGTGTACACGGACCTGAACCCGTGTGACATTTGTGTCGAAGGCTGACTTTGGCTGATGACAGAGTCTTTCGACTCGAACAAGGATCGACAAAGATTGAAAATTTGTCATTTTCTAGAAGACAAACAAAATCTATTGTTTCACCACTGCACTCAGTTGTTTCAACAAACACCACTTCGCATACTGATAATCCCAAAACGAGAATTCTTTCTGCTGTCAAGTTACGAGTACCCGTGCAAGCGTCACTGGTCAGGTTTCGGCAAAGCTTTATCAGCGACTTGTGTTGGAAGTGGTCCATTGGCCGGGTCACATTGGTCTCGCGTGTGGTGTTGATGGCTGGAAAATCTCTCATGAAACACATGAAAAAAAGCACTGCTGTTTGGAAGAAAGAAAAACCTGTAGATTTTTGCAAAAACAGTTTTATTTTTGAAAATCTCTTGTCGATGCTCCAAGTGACTGACAACTGAACACGAGTCAAAAACGATCAAGAAACATCGATCGGGTTGCGTCAAAGATGGATGGCTTGTTTTTGGCGCGCCCTTTGAACGGCCTCTGACATGTTGAGGCAGCAGCAAACCCCTAACCACTGGCTAGGGGTTGGGGTTGGGTGATGACCACTGCCGATAACTTTACAGTGTCAAGAACTTTTTGGTTGTGGTCACCCCTGACCACAACTATAATGGCTGAAGGGTTTTTCTCAGCAATGGTCTCGAGGTGCCGAACATTTTTCGCGGCAGCGATCAGGGGTGATCGCCACAGCTCTTGCGACGCGCCTGTCTCCAAATGTTTTGCATTCTTGTTGTTTGCAGGTGATATGTGCGCTGTGTATGGTGTGTTGCATCGCGGAGATCGCGCGGCTCATCCAGCTCATCGCGAACGACCACGTGCTCTACCCCGGACAGGTCCTCGCCCCGGTGTTCAGGTTCACAGCGCTGGTGAGCACCGCGCACTCCGGACTTGTTTGATTGGGGACAAGTGGCGAGGGATACTCGTGAGAAAATGAGACAACACCGGTCCATCGTTGGCTCTGTGTGCGAAAACTGGGCGCAGTTGTGCAGGGTCGTTTTGACTCTTGTGAACTGTTGTGCTGCCCAAACAGTGCACGAAATACGAGGATGAATAAAGCTTCCAGTCGCGTGTCCAAACATATTTGGACAAAAATACCTCTCCGCTGAGGGTTGGGTCCCTTCCTCGATTGAACCAACCACCCAGATCTTCCCGCTGAATTGACGAAAGGAGTCCGTGGCGTTGCAGGCACTGGCGGCGCTGTTTATCGAGCTGGGGAGGCGCAAGGGCGTGCGTTCGTCGGGCGTGCTCTTCGTCTTCTGGGTGCTGCAGGTCGTGGCCGCCGTGTTCATTTTGCGCTCCCTCATCCTGCACCATGTGGCCAGGGTACGTACCACCTCAGAGAATTGGGATCTTCCTGTTCCAGTGCTGTACAACAGAAACGTCATTGTTGTGGAGCTCGCAAGCTCAACTACTCTCCTGATGAGGACTTTTCAACAGGGAAAAAGGGGAAATCAAAAAATATTCTTGAGAAAGTGTCGCCTTTTGAATTTGGATTTGACTTGCGGTGCTGAAAGGGCAGGTGAAGGTTGTTTATCGGATGCGCAGATGACGCTCCGGGCCGTTTGTAGATGACAGGTAGCGCGCTGATTTCTCCTGAGGAACCGTGGAGCTGCAATTACGACAAGCTGCGGTATCGTGACACAATGATGCAACAATGCTCTGCTGCGCGTCCAGAGAATACACGTTGCCAACAAAGCCCCTGGGTTCACTTTGCGGTACAAATAGACAAGGCCGAGAGAAGTGCAGGGAAGCTACTGCAGCGCAATTAGGCTCAAGTCAATAAAGTCTCTTACAGGTGGCGGAGCTTTTGTAAGCATGTCGAAGAACCACCTCAAATGAGAGTCGTATGATGGGATGAAAACAAGTGAAACACGCATGACGCCAGAAAATTGTTGCTAATTTGAAATGATTGTTTTGCCTGTAAACGTAAGATTTTGAGTCAAGTCGACGTACGAGCAAGTTTGTAAGTCTGAAACGTGGGCAGCTGATTCCCATTTGAAAAACGCAGGAGGACCAACCGTGACAAGACTCCGTCGAGCGAGTGTTGATAACGTTGCACCTCATGTCACAAAGTGTGTCGTTTCGGACATTCAGGACGGGGGGGGGGTGTGGCAACAAAGTCGCTTCTTCCGATGCAGACAGGTTGCGTATTCGGTTCTGTCATGCCGCGCTGCTGAAGGCGGTGTTGCGGGTGTTTTCAGCGGGAGTATGGAGACGGCGTAGTCATGTCCGTCTTCATGTCGCTGCTCATCGGTCTCGTCCTCGAGCTCGGACTCGTCTGCTTCGTCGACAAACCGCCGCTCGGCGACGAGCGCGCCAGCGACCCGGTCAGCGTCTAGTAATCCTTACATTTGACATTGTCGTGTGAGACGCCAACTCCTGCACATTTTCACACACGCGACAAATATTTACCCAAAAAACGTGAGGTTCCAGATCCAAGGGGAAGTCAGTCACAACTCGGGAAGTTTTGGGACACTGCCTCACTGTGGCGTCCCTGCGGATGCAGATTGTATTTTCATGTAAAAAACAGCACTGCCGTTCCGAAGCAACACCACCGCATATCAGTGTTTTCTGCGGTGTTCTTCACATTGACAAGATCACGAGCTCGCTGCAGATTTGGCCACTCATTTCCATGAAGACGCTGGTCAGAAAGACGTGTGTGTTTATTGTCGCATGTTTCTTGTGCTTCAGCAACGGTGTCCGGAACACGACTCGGGAGTTCTGTCCAGGTTCACCTTCTGGTGGTTCACCCGGTGAGTGATGATTCCGTCCGACGTCAAAACAAAGCCAAAGTTTTCTTGTTTTGCGTGGGCGCACGACTGTTTGTGAAGACCCCACGGAATTGTTTGTGTCCAGCAGTGAGTGGCTCGTTGTTGAACCTTGTGTACCGCGACAACTCACCTCCCTTCGTCGTCTGTTTGCAGTTTGGTGATCATGGGGTACAAAAAGTCGCTGACTCGGGAAGACCTGTGGACCTTGAACGAGGAGGATCGCTCCCAGCGCGTCGTGCCCGCCTTCGAGATCGAGTGGAACAAGGAGATTCTCAAGAGCCACAGGTGAGAGCTGTGCAATGGTTCTTGAACGAAGATAATAATCCGTCCTACACGGTTGGTCACAAAGGGTCTGGTGGGCTGAATTGACCTCATCAACTGGCAGGATCAGATCTACCGTGGGGCCTGAAGGTTCCAGGAAGTGCATTTGGTGGACGCGAGCTGTTTGAGCACAAAACGTTCTTGTTTGTTTCAATAATATTTTGACCTTGTTGCCGAGCGTGTTTTCCGACAAGAGTTCTGCTCACTGCTGAACAAAAGAGATCGGAGCCTGAAGTTCTCTTTTGTGCATTGTCTGCACATTTGTTTCATTGTTTTCAGGAAGAACAAAGGAATCCCAGCAAAGTGTGTAGACTTACGTGGAGTCACGTTGATGTTTTGGCATGATGCAATGACGTTTCATTTTATTGTTTGCCACGGTATTCCATAATTTTGTTTGAGACCTAGTTTTGAACGTTTGGTCATCATATCAGAGTTTTCTGGCGCGCAGTGCCGTGCCCAGCTTCTTGGCAGCATGTACCATTTGATTTTCAAGTGGTGTTTTGCGTCAGACAAAACAAGTGAGCTCTGTCATGAATGGAGTGTTGTTGAACATTGGAAATTTGATCATTGTGATGTTTGTTATTTTGCTTTTCGTTTTTCGTGTTGATTTCCACGTGTTGTGTCTGTGTTTGATAAATGTCGGCAAACAGGCTGTCCAAATTATTGTAATCCGCTGAAGCATGAACAGCCAACAGTTCAGAAGACCACTGAACTGTTTTTGTTTGTTTTCCAGAGTGGACACGAGTAATTTGTTCAGCACGCATGAAACAGCATTTACTCAATGATCTTGAAAGCAGATTGGGTCATTTTCAGTCTTTGGCAGGGCTTCTTTTTAGCTGTCCCGTATCTGTGGAGATGACCACCCATTTTGTTTGTGAACAACGATCTGACAAAACAGAAAAAGAAATAGGTTCAACATGTCAAACCAAGGGACTTTCAAACACGTCCAAACTTGCCGCTTTTCGATTGTGCACCGATTCCCTTAGCTTTTCCGAGGTGCGTGTCAACACTGACATGTGCTCTTGTTCTTCAGTTCCAAAGAAATGCTGCGTAAGAAGGCGCAGGAGAGCGCCAACGCCGACGGCGGCGTTCCCATGGAGAAGGTGGACGGCGCCGAGGACAAGTACGTGACGAGCGTCGTGGACACGAAGCGCGGGTACCAGGCGAGCTTCTCGCTGGCGCTGGCGCGCACGTTCGGACACACGTTCCTCATGGCGGCATTCCTCAAACTGATGCACGACTGCCTCATGTTCGTCAGTCCACAGATCCTCAAGTGAGTGCTCACTCGCCGTTGCTTGAATCGTTTACCGATACCTCTCTGCATTTGGCTCAGTGCCTGGTGTTAACTCGCAAGATCCAGCCTGATTTTGCACACGCCGGCTGGCAACGTGTGCCACCGGATTCGTTTGTTTGACTTCATCCCCTGCCACGATCAGCTGAGCACTGCTGTGGAGTCAGCTGACCACACGAACACCGTCCCGAACACGCACACACACGCACGCGCACACACACACAACACACACACACACACACACACACACACACACACACGCCGACTCCACAACAGTGCTCAGGGACACACGCACGGACACACTCGCGATCTGTTTCAGCAATCGGGGGTCAAAAACCACTGTCGAACATTTTCAGAGCTTTGATAGAGTTCACGAAGAACAAGGACACGCCGCAGTTCAAGGGCTACATGCTGGCGGCCGGCATGTTCGTCAACGCGCTCGTCCAGTCGCTCATCCTGCACCAGTATTTCCACCGCTGCTTCCTCGTCGGGATGCGCGTCCGAACCGCCATCATCGCCGCTGTCTACAAGAAGGTGCGGTTCTGCTGAGCGGTGCACGAAGCGAGGCAGTCGTGTTTTGGCTCACCGCATCAAATTTGATGACGGATTTGGGATGCGCATTCGAGCTGCACCTGAACACCAAACTCTGCTTTCCTCGTTTCAGGCCCTGAGGCTGAGCAACGCGGCGCGGCGCACGTCGACGGTCGGGGAGATTGTGAACCTCATGTCGGTGGACGCGCAGCGCTTCACTGAACTGTCCTCCTATCTCAACATGATCTGGTCGGCGCCCTTCCAGATGTGCGTGTCGCTCTACTTCCTCTGGATGACGCTCGGTCCGTCCGTTCTGGCCGGAGTCGCCGTCATGATCATCCTCATCCCCGTCAACGCGCTCATCGCCAAGAAGAGCAAGGCGCTCCAGGTCGGTGTCCTGATTCAACCCAATGGTATCGTGTGTGCAGAATTTTGGTTCGCAAGAGTTTTGCAACGCACAGACTGGTTCAGATTTGTTCACCACATTCTTTGTCGCACGCAGGTGAAACAAATGAAGCACAAAGACTCCAGGATCAAACTGATGAATGAAGTGCTCAACGGAATCAAGGTGCGTGTTCAGTGTGTACGACAAACTGCTTTTCACAAACAAGCAAGTTTCGTCTCTGAACGGTTCCTCAGCCAGAAGTTCGGTGGTCGTCACTGCAGGTGTTGAAGTTGTACGCGTGGGAGCTGTCGTTCCAAGAGAAGATCCTCGCTATACGAGACAAGGAGTTGCGCGTGTTGAAGCACGCCGCCTACCTCAACGCCGGGTCGTCCTTCATCTGGACCTGCGCGCCTTTCCTGGTCAGCCTCTCCGCTCGTACACTAGATCTATTTCCACTGATCCCATCCCGCGTGCTCCAGCGCAACCGAACTCAACCTGTCCACCAGGTGCTCCGACTGTGGTTTTGTGAGCAAAGATAAGGTCCTCGTCATCGGGATTTCCTCTATCTTGTAGGCAATAAACAGTACTCACCACACTGCCGTGCAACATGCCCGCCATCTCATTTTTTCCAAGCGTAACTTTGTGTACCATTTGTAGTGCGTTAAACAGCCAAGCAAGTCTTTCCCGCCCCCTCCGTCCGATTCCACTCCAGTGATGTCGGAGTGACTTGGTTTTTCACGCGACACCTTTTCGCTCAGGTGTCCCTGACGACGTTCGCGGTGTACGTGATGTCGTCTCCGCACAACATCCTGGACGCTGAGAAGGCGTTCGTGTCGCTGTCGCTCTTCAACATCCTGCGCTTCCCGATGTCCATGCTGCCCATGCTCATCGCCACCATGGTGCAGGTACGGGCCCCGCTCTGGAGGGACAGTAACTGGGCCGACGTCATTTCTGAAAAAAAAAATGTGACAAAAAAACCATCTCCGAAATATCTTGCTTTCTTGATGGCACGCAACCGTCTCGCCCAGCAATGTCCTTTGTATCCACGTGGAAAATTTTCAATTCGGCTTTGTTTGTCGACATCTCAGACGTTTCTGGATCAAGACGTGGTATCAGAATCTTTGTCATTTTCGCGACTTCCAGACGAGCGTGTCCATAAAGCGGCTGCGCACGTTCCTCATCAACGAGGAGCTCGACCCGGACAACGTGGAGAGCGACAAGGCGACAGAGGGCGCGATCCACATGGCGCAGGCGTCGTTCCGCTGGGACGCCGACGAGGAGACGCCCACCATCAGAGAGTGAGCACCTACTGGCTTATCGGAGGAGCATTGTCCTCAGGGAAACTGGTGACGCGTTGGAGTTGCGTCCTCGGTTCTGTTCCCGTGTTTACCACTTTGCCGAATTTGAAATGTTGGCTGCGGGGAGTGGGAGTTTGTGTTTCGAGTTTGTGGTCACAATTCGATGAGCGCGTGGTTTGATTGATTCCCGTGTTTCGCAGCATCGACCTGACAGTGAAGGAAGGAGCGTTGATCGCCGTCGTCGGGCAGGTCGGCTCCGGGAAAACGTCGCTGCTGTCGGCGATGCTGGGCGAGATGGAGAAGGTGCAGGGCACAGTCAACGTCAAGGTTCGTGCTGCGCTGTTGCGTCGTTGGAAACAAATGACGGAAACATTTCTGAAAGCGTCAGCATGTGAAAGGACAAGGCGATCTGCAAACAAGAAGAACTCATTTTCGAAATCGCAGGCATCGTTTGTGGGTGTTGAGGACGAGAGACAAGAGCCTTTCTGTGACAGGGGAGGGGTGAAAGGATGCGCCACCATCTTGCTTCGGCACTTCTGTTTCCAACTCGCCATGGCGGCCGAAGGGCGTGAACTATGACCCCCACCCCTTCCCCCCAAGTCTGCGCCAGCATCCCCGCCGCGCATTTCGACACCAATCAGCGTTTCTCGTTCAGGGCTCCGTGGCGTACGTGGCGCAGCAGGCGTGGATTCAGAATGGGACGCTCAAGGACAACATCCTCTTCAACAAACCGGAGGACAAGTGCGAGTACTACAGCGTGCTGGACACGTGCGCGCTCAACCCGGACCTCGAGATGCTGCCCGGCGCAGACATGACCGAGATCGGAGAAAAGGTCAGCGCGCTGCATCTTTCGTACGAGCAGCAATGGTCGGAATCCCTACGTTTTGCCTCTCCCCTGTTGTCTCGCCGCCTTTTTCGGTGGTTCCAAACTGGTCACGTTACTTCCACGCCTAGATTTGTCCGTTGGGAACGTTTGTGATGAGCCTCAGTGAAGCTGCTGGTCAAGGATTGTTCCGACGCTGCTGTCTCCACAGGGCATCAACCTGTCCGGGGGTCAGAAGCAGCGCATCTCTCTGGCGCGGGCCGTCTACAGCAACACGGACGTCTACCTGCTGGACGACCCGCTCTCCGCCGTCGACTCGCACGTCGGGAAACACATCTTCGAGAAGGTCATCGGACCAAACGGCGTCCTTAAAGACAAGGTACACATTGGTCTTTTGTGAATGGTAAGAAATCGTTTGCCTTTCAATCCTCCAGCGATGACGCACCCAAAGCTTTGCTATTCAGTGCTGTTGTTTCTGGTTCTGGCAGTACGGTATTTCTGGGTTGGCACTTGTGATGTCTTCCTCGCCGTTGTATGTGCTCAGCAGATTCTCTCGCTTGGATGTGCGGGGACATTCCACGCGCATCTCAAGCTTGCAACTGTCGTTGTCTTCGTGTTTCAGACGCGGGTGCTGGTGACGCACGGCATCAGCTTCCTGCCGCAGGTGGATCAGATCGTGGTGCTCGTGGACGGGCGCGTCTCGGAGACCGGCTCCTACCAGGACCTGCTCTCGCAGAACGGAGCCTTCGCAGATTTCCTGCGCAACTACCTCACCCAGGAGGACGAGGACGAGTCCGAACTCGACCCTGAGGGTGAGTGGAGTTCTTACGGTTGAGCACTTGCGGTTTTTCTGTGCTGCACACGTCTCTGAAATTGGGTAGTGAATGAAAACATAAGAAGAAAAAAACACTGACTTTTCTTCCTCGTCTTTTGTTGAACTGTACCTGTCAACACTTTGCCCTCTCATTGATTGTTTCACTTTTTATCATCTTCATTCTGCAGGGGAAGGTAATTTTCTCTCTTCACTTTTTCTGTCTTCTCCTATTCATTCCGTCGTTTTGCAATCAAACCGTAAACAAATATTTTTTGCGTTTAATATTCATTTAGATTCTTGTCAGACGCAGTTTACATCATTCCGTCTCGTGCTCGTTCTTTAGTCTCGTCACTGAGCTTGCCATCTATCGCTTGTGATTCGTCTATTTTGAGTCTGTTTTGAGAACATTTTGCACTAACAGCGTTTTTGCCTTTTCCGATCAAATCCATAGCCTTTTGCAAAGGATGAAGAAGAAAAAAGAAAAGAGATGCTCTATTGCAAAAAAATAGAGCACCCCAGGGTAATCTGGCACCCAAAATGTGTGACTGGGGGAGTATGTCACCTGTCCAAATATGAGACGCCACACATCTCTCACCCAAGAAGCTGCGCTTGTTGAACACTTCGTGTTGTTGTTCAAGGGCTGCTTCAACGTGCAAAGTTTGTTAAATTCTGTTTTTCTGTTTCTGTGGTCAGGGGTGACACTGCGAGAAGAAATCTTGTCCCACATTGGAAGCGTGGATTCCCTCGACATTGACAAGTGAGTGATTCCTTCTGTCTCCACTCGGTTGTTCTGAGTTACTTTCCGTCGCGCAGGGCGGATGCAGATCTGCTTGAACCAAACTTTCACACGCATCATGGAAACAGGAAACACCCATGAAACATGAGAGCGGCTTTGAAGTCCTCTCTGAAGAAGCGTGCCAGTGCGCACAGTTCCTTCTGCGACTTCTTGCAGGCCGCACAAGGCGAGTCGGAAGCGCCTGGACACGCTACGATCGACCTGCACGGACGTGAGCGCACCGGGGTCGAAGCACGGGTCGCGGCACCGCCTCGACAGCGTCGGCAGCAAGGGCAGCACCAGCAAACACGACTTGGAGAAGAAGCTCAAAAAACAGGTGGGTTGTATCACTGTGTGTTGCGCAGTTGGGATAAAAGTTGGGTGAGTTCGTTTTCGGGAAGTTCTGGAATGTGGTGCAATTTCACCAGAAGTTGCCTTGGTGACTGCACTCAGGAACAGGACATCCACTAGTTTGGCAGTCGCAGAGCGCCACAAGTTGTGTCGTGGGGTTGAAACAGCTTTGCAAATGCAAAAAATGTCCAAATCAGATATCGATGGCGGACGACGCATGTCAGCCGCCGGCGGCGCTGCAGGGGAAGCTGAAGGAGACGGACAAACTGATCCAGGCGGAGACGGCCGAGACCGGACGGGTGAGTGAGACGGGGCGAGAGGGCGGGACAGACATGAGGCTCGTGAGGGCAACGCTGCCTCGTGGCCGACGTAGTGTTTCCAAGTGAAAAGTGTCCGAGTTTTTTTTGTGGTTTCTCGAATTAACTTTGTGTGAGCGGAAACTGAAATGGGAAATCATTCGCCACAAATTTGCTGGATCTGAAGGTGATCTCAGAGTAAACCTCCTCGTGCCTCTGCACGCGTGCGTACTGGCGCACACCAACTTTAATGTTTCACTACAAACTGCTCGTTTTATCCCCCTTGTCCAGGTGAAGGCGTCGGTGTTCGTCGCGTACCTGCGCTCAGTAGGGCTTCCCATCTCGATCGCCATCATCATTCTCTACCTCCTCAACAACGTCGCGTCCATCGGAGCCAACCTCTGGCTCAGCGACTGGAGCGACGACGTCGTCGTGGAAAACACGGTGGACGAGGCGCAGCGGGACATGCGCCTCGGCGTCTACGGCGCGCTCGGGCTCGCGCAGGGTGAGTGACGCGTTTCGTTCCCTGCAAAGCGATGCAGTGTTCCGTGCTCCTGTTGTGGTGTAGGACAGCAGATCTTTGCAATCAGTTGCGGGTGCAGCTGAGTCGGACCGCGATTCGCTGCACGTCACTGTAGATGCCGTCCACTGGGTGGATAGGGAAGGCCTGGAGGTGGGTTGGGGGTCGGGCGGTTATTCCTGTTGCATCCGTGTCACACAGCAAGTATGCTAGACTCACCCCACATCGACTCAAGATGTTCCAAAGTGGACGATCTAGGACACGCAGCAACTGGCACTTGCAGTTCTCGTGTCGTGAGGGCCACGTGTGTTGTTCGTGGTTCTCCAGGAAGATACTGCAACGCCACTGTGAAATTCCGCGTTTCTAGAGTTGGCGTGCCGACCTAGCACCACGACAAGTCCCAGATGAACCCGATGATTTCCGTGACGAACGCCACTGGTGCTTCTGGTTTTAGACCTCTACCCGACGATTTTACATGCACCCCTCGTGTCTAGAAAATCGCACAGCTGCCACTCTCTTCAGTTTGCCGTGGCGCTTTTGCGAGGGAATCAGGGCGTGGTGGTGGATACAGGCGCGCACACACACCACAGGCACACCCAGACAATCAGTGTGCGAACAAGACAAGTTGGTTCCTTCAAGTCATGTCGAAGTAACAGGGAAGGCAGTTGGTTGGAGGTGCAAGTTCCCCACCTTCCCTGTGTTCGTCTTGCTGTCGAATAGAGAAAACAAGTCTCCAAGGCGAAGTCAATGTCACATTCTGCACGAACTTGTTTGCGTGAGTTTTCGGTTGGAGTGTGGTTCCCATTGAGCTCTTTTCCTGCCAAGCACGTGTTGTGGTTTGTGCATGAATTGTCTGTGCTGGGTATTGCTTTCTACAACCCCCAATTGTCCAACTTGGGCCTTGCTTTTCAGGTTTCCCTGCTGAACACAACATTTCAATTTGTTTTTGTTTCCCTTCAGTTGATTCTTCTCTGATCACATCCCAGTAAAGCTTGAACTCTGCCTTGTGTTTTGCTGGTTTGGTTTCCTGCACCTGTCTGTGTTTCATTATACTTGATTCAGCAGCTTTCGTCAGACGCATTTGGACCGACTGGTCGTTTCGTATCTCAGTGTGCTCGGTTTGTAGGACTCGCTGATATGGCCAGTGCCTTCACGATGGCGTATGGAGGGATTCAGGGCTCCAAGTGTCTCCACCAGAAGCTTCTGAACACCACTCTGCGTCTGTCTCTCTTGTCCTTCGTGCACACTCCACTGGGGCGAATTCTCAACCGATTCTCGGATGACATGGCCACTGTGGACTTCGTTCTCCCCTTCACGATTCGCTCAATGATCAACTGTGTGTTGCACGTGGCGACGACCGTGGTGGTTGTGGGTGGCGTGACGCCCGTGTGTCTCACGACTGTCCCGTCCATGGCTCTTCTTTACTATCTCGTTCAGGTATGCATGCTGCACACTTGTTGTTTTGTCGTCGAAACCTGTGTAAAGCAGACAACTCTCCCCCTGTTCAGGAACCAAAAGCCTCAAAGCAGTGAAGCACTTTTTTCGGCGTCGTGAACGAAAATATTGGCACGAAAGTTGATGAGTTGACGCTGTCTGCTTTGCACTCCGTGACAATGCTCGTTGTCTGGGATGTGATCACGTTTTTCTCAAAAGTCATGAAGCTCGTCATTGCTTCTCTGCAGCCGTCGCGGTTATGACGACCTACCTCACAGCCGTAACTGGCTTCGTCAAAGCGTCGTGTCACTTCCACCGTCTCCTGGTGGTCGGAGTCCTGAGGTGCCCGTCGGCGTTCTTTGACTCGACCCCCACAGGGCGGATCCTCAACAGATTCTCCAAGGACGTGGCGGCCATTGACGAGCAGCTGCCGACGGCGCTGGAGGAGCTGCTCGACGAGCTCTTCGAGTGCCTCGCCATCCTCGTGGTCGTGTCCCTCGCCTCCCTGCTCTTCCTCGTCGCCGCCCCCTTCCTCATTGCACTGTACTTTTTGATACAGGTACAGCTCCCGCGACAACAGCGTCCAGTTGTGGTTGTTGACGTGTATGCTTTAGCTTCGGGGTGTTCACACAGCTGTAGGAACGCGGTGTGCGCAACAGAGAACCATGATCACTGCGGGATTAGCAAAGTAATTCAGCTCGTTTTACTCGTGTGTTTGAAAGACAGCGTTTCTGCGTAACTCACTGTGAGAACACCCTGAATAGATAACAGCATTTTCCTTTGTTTAGGACAGTGCAAGTTTGTTTCTTTCACCCCTGCTGCTTTGCGTGTGTCATCATGCAATTCTCCTGTCTCCCTTGTTCAACTTGTGTTGTGTGACAGTTGGAGGTCTTTTTGTTGAATCTGCACTCTGGGTTCACTGTGTTTGTTTTTATCTTTGGATGGCAAGTATGAGGTCAAACACGAAGGTGGTTTGGGTGAGGACCGCGTGTCACCAGAGGTGGCTCCACCTCGACATTATCCTGAGCAGCTTCACAGTTCACAGTGTTTCCCGCATTGCTTCGTTTCCGCACAGGTATAGCAATAGTGATTGCGGCATTCGTCATGGCCGTGGGACAGACGCAGGCGTCGAAGCACCTCCACGCGGCCTTGCTGGACAATGTGCTCAAGTCACCCGGACACTTTTTCGACACCACCCCACTGGGACGCGTCCTTAACAGATTCGCCAAGGACGTTGACGTCATAGATACGATGATCCCTCTGAACATCAGAATGTTTCTGATGACGTCATTTCACGTTCTGAGCACCGTGGCTGTGATCGGAGTGAGCACGCCGCTGGTTCTCACCGTCTTCCTGCCCCTGAGCGCCCTCTACTACTTTGTGCAGGTACCAGCAAGTTGAGGGGATTGTTCGCTTCAAGGAACAGTCGTTTTGATATTGGTTTCTTGAGTTTGTCGTTCTGTTGCTTGTGTGTGACAATGAATTTCGTCTGCATGCGGTTTCTTGCAATTTTGTTTGGCGTTCACACAAGTTCGTATCTCTTGCTTGGCTGTTGCCAGTTGTTTTGTGTCGTCGTTTGCACTTGTGTGCATGTGGTCAGCCGTGGTGGGGAGAAAAGAATCCAACTTGTGTAAAGGTGAATGGCTGTTGAATGACGGTACGTGCATGGGCACCAACTCATTCTTCATGGTGGAGGACTCGGATCGGTGTCATACTGTCATTGAACACAAGGTTGTCTTCCGTCAGTTGTGCTCCGGCGTTCTCAGTCACCAGCGCTGTTGCCCCTGTTTGCACCTGTTGGTGAAAGTTGAGGAGATTGCTGGTGCATTGGTTGTTTGATCCGTATGCCGTCGTCGGTTGGTCGTGCAGAACGACTCTTGTCGGTCTGTGCAGGATGCACGTGTCCTGTGAACGGTCCGCACTCTGTGCTCCTCCCTCTGCACGCTGAGATCCAGTGTTGTACCAGAAATAAGGAGGATCGGGATTTGGATTTATTCCCAAATTTGTCGTATTTTTCTTTTCAGAGCGAACAGAGAGCAAGGTTCATGAGAGAAAGGCTTCCTTTTTCAGGAGACACTACTTTCCGTGTGGTGAACGTAACACTAATCCGTTTTGCCCTGACTTCGATTGCCCCGGCAGGTTTGACAGGACTGGTTGGCGCGATGCTCCTCGGTGGCGCCACGGTCGTCGCCGCTGCTTGGCTGCACGCCGGCCTAACGGCGAACGTGCTGCGTTCCCCCGGCATCTTCTTCGACGTCACGCCGACCGGCCGCATTCTCAGCAGATTCTCCAAGGATGTTGAGACCATCGACTCGACTCTGCCCACGAACATCGGCTCTTTCCTTTACTGCGCGTTCCGAGTTGTGGGCACCGTCTGTGTGGTCGGGTACAGCACCCCAATGACGCTCCTTGTCTTCTTTCTGCTGGGCGTCTTGTACTTTCTGACACAGGTAGATCCACGTGTTTGGTGTTCGGGGGAAGCATTGTTTGCGGCGCTTTTTGTGTGGTTTATTGCGTTCATACTCTTAACTGTGAGGTGTTTTGCCCAAATGGAACATCCGTTGCTTGTGCTTCCTTCTCTGAATCATTCCTTGGTTTGACGTCTGTTGCCGAAGTTTGTTTCTGCATGACAGGTGATTCTGTTGTTGTAAACAACAAGATTTGGCTGGTTTCTTGGTTGGCAGTGGTGGCATTCTCGCGAGGAGGCAACACGGAAGTCTGGAAAGCCTTGAGTCTTTGTGGTGCTTGGGTTTCATTCTGGGGGTCGCCAGTCATACTCGGGCACAAACAAGCAGCAAGGAAAACTTGGTCAGGGCTAAATGTGCAAGTGCAACGAAAAAGGTTACAGCTTCTGTCCAAATGACAAATGTTGCACTGATTGTGCGAAGAAATTGGACCACTGGGCTTGAGGAGCACGTGCTTACTTGGAATTGGCTGTTTCGTTTGTGACAAGCGGGTCTTGTACCGTCAACTTCGTGACGTTTTTGTCTGTTTTGGCAGACATTGGGGCAAGGGACATACACTTCGATAAAATACAAGAACACGTTGGTGTTCTTCTTGTGTTGATCTGAGTTTGCGTCACGCACCCAGCAACTCTTTGGTTATGATCATCCTCCATGAAAACATTGGGTTTCGTTCCTATTTGGTTTACGATTGTCCACGTGTTTGCTGCTTTCTTTCAGACTGGTAGATCTGCCATTTGAAGTTTCAATTTGCAAACGCATTTGTTCTTTTCCTTGTTTTCATTTTCAGGAAAAAATGTGTTCGTCTCGTTGGAATTTCAGGGACCTGGCGTTGAATTTCAGGACCTCATGCTCTCGTTGATAAACACACAGATCTCTAGGTTGTTTGTTGCCGCGCTTTGCAGGTGTGTTTGTGCTGGTTGGGGACTGGGCGTTCGCCCGCGGGCGGGTGCGGTCGGCTCGCCGGCTGCACCTCGAGCTGCTCGCCCGGCTGCTCCGCGCCCCGAGCCGCTTCTTCGACTCGACCCCGATCGGGCGTCTCCTGAACCGCTTCTCGAAGGACATGGAAGTGATCGACGTGACGCTGCCGCAGATGATCAAGTGGTTCCTCCTGTGCCTGTTCGACGTCGTCTCGATCGTGTTCGTCATCTCCTTCTCGATGCCGCTCTTCCTGACGTCCATTGTGCCCCTGTTTCTGCTCTATTACGTCACGCAGGTACGGGAGGCCTGGATCTGTGCAGATTCAAAGTTCCAGCATGGAGTTTTTGGAGACCTCTTGTTTTTTGTCTGCATTTTGTTGTGACGTAAACTTGACTCCACGCATGTTGTGCAGTTTTGATGACTTTCAAGGCACGGAAGTCTTTCCGATGTTGTGGTGCACCTTTTGCTTTGTTTTCACGTACACATCAAGCACAGTCGTCTGAGGAACCCGTAATCAAAGCTGCAGGGTCGTTTGAGATCAGTTATTTGTGTGGCTGGTTCTTCCGTTTTGTGGTTCGTCTCGACTCGGGTTGTCGTGGTGGACTTCCGGAAAGCCTTCGTCGGATAGAGACTTGCTCGAAAACTGCAGAACTGAAAACAGATTGGTGAAACAAGCAGGTCACATCCAGATATTGTGAGTGCCTGGTTCTGCATGATCTGGGTTACAGGTGTCGTGGAGAACACTGTTGCTGCTGGATGTTTCCTCGTGGACACGTTTGATTGTGTGTGCTGTTGCAAAGTTCATTCACGTGTGTGTGTGACGCGTGGCTCCGCAGGCATCTGTGTGATGGTGGCGGCGGTTACGGTGGCGATCGGGCGCGTGCGCGCGGCGTGGCTGCTGCACGAAGACGTGCTGCTGAACGTGCTGCGCTCTCCGCAACGCTTCTTCGACGTGACGCCGACGGGCCGCGTGCTCAACCGCTTCTCCAAGGACGTGAACGTGATCGACGTGCTGATTCCCATGACGATGACGACGTTTGTGCAGACGTCGCTGGGCACGCTGTGCACGGTGGGGGTGATCGGGTACAGCACCCCGCTCTTCCTCACAGTGTTCGTGCCGCTCGGGGTCGTGTACTACCTGATCCAGGTACCGCGGACAGTGAGAGTCAGGGACAATACAGGCTGGTTCGGTTGGGTGTGGAACAAGGCTTCCAAGCTCTGGGAGGTTGTAACGTTCACAAGAGCTGGGCCGGACCTGTATTGCGATGTAGTGACGCACATACCATGTCCCCTCCGCTTGCAATCATACCTGACCTCCAGTCTTCTCTCAAGATTGTCATGCCTCTCCACAATAGATCTTTTAGAACGAGTAGAGTCTAAGTCCCACGAGTTGCACATCCTTTCTCAGAACTTTCATCCACCTGTTCTGAGCAGGTTCGGTTTGCAGGCATGAGATGCTCGTATGAGATGTGCTGGTGTCAGGTCTGATGTGCCTCGCAAGTCCAGGAGTCCTTGGTCGATTCAGTGCTCAAATCTCATTTCCTTGTAATCCGCATTGGGTATCAAAACAATTGAAATTCGGTCCATCGGGCTTCGAATCGCATTTTTCAGAACAAGCTCTTCATCGAGATATTGATTCGACATGGGACTTGTTGCTCTACGTAGAATAAACCTCCGTCTTTCTTTCTTCCAGCTTCAAAAGATCCTCAACGACATGTTGTTCTTCTGTTTTGATTGCACTCTGAGCACCGCCATGTTCATCTGTCTTTTTCTTTTTCAGCTGGGAAAGGGTCATCTCCACTGTTATGTTGTAAGCAAAGCAATGCACACCAAAATCAGTGCGAAATTGGACTTTTGTTGGAGTGGATCTCGCTGCTGCTGGTTGATCACGTGTTGCGTTGAAGTTTGTGATCAAGATCTTATCCTCCACATGGTGGTTGGTGTTGAGTTGATTGTGTCAGGTGGTTCTGGATGTGTTTGTAAGTGTCGCGAAAGGGTTTTAAGTTCACAAACTTGCCGAAGACCGACACTGACTTGCAGAAAGGTCAGAAAGGGACTGTCTCTTCGTCTCAGCTGTCCGTCTTGCAGTTGACTCAACATCAATGTTCTCCTCGCAGCTGCACCGGAACACCGTCCGTAACTTTTTGTGGGAATGGGAGCACCTCTGATTTGTTCATCCATCACCAGTTCCTGTTCTGACATTGCACCCCGTCTTTGCTTCTGTCCAGGAGTCTCGATGTACCTGGCGGCATTCTTTCTCGCCTACGGCGCCAAGCTGGTGTCGGGACGCCTGCACCATGCGCTCATCAAGCGCGTGCTGGCGGCGCCGATGGCGTTCTTCGACACGACGCCACTCGGCCGGCTCCTCAGCCGTTGCTCGGGTGACCTGGAGACGATTGACCGTCAAGTGCCGTGGACGGTGCAGTGGGTGATGCGATGCGTGTACGAGATCCTGGGCACGGTGTTCATCATCTGCTTCAGCACCCCCTTCTTCCTGGCGCCCCTCGTCCCTCTCGGCGTCTTCTACTTTATCGTCCAGGTCAGACTCGGGTGCAGAGGCTGCTGGACCGTGCTTGCTGAACCAAGAAAGTTGTGGTGTTTTAACTTACGTTGACTTGAAGTCAAAGAGGCAGCTAGGGTGCTTTGCTTTAAATTGACTACAAAGGGAAATTGTGGGAAAACAGTTCTGAATGAGGCGCGTTCAGCCAGAGTGTAACAGGTTGAAACTGTTTGCGTGACGTTAGACTGTGTGTGTATTAGTGTGAGCATTCATTTTTTTTTTTTTGGACCCTTCTCATCTCGTTGATGTTTGCACGGGGTTATTACTCATCCAGGGTCGGAGCACTCAATTGCTCTGCACGGTGCACCAGGGTCCTGTTCTGTGATTGGTTGTTGTCTTGTCACGTGAATACTCATCTATTTAAGGGCCCGTTTTCATTATGTGCACGGGTCTCGTCTTGTGATGTTAGTGTGTTGTGTGTTGCGTGAATAAACTGGGAAACCGTCTGTCAAAGTTAGGATTGTTCTTTCATGGCGAAGTCGATCGTGAGCGAACTCATCAGCGGATTGTGATAAAGGATCAGTTTCTCAACGCTACACTGTTACAAACTGGCACCCAATGTGGAGCGTCGCACACCCCGAGCAAGCTGGAGAAAAGGAAACACTGGGATTAAGAGCTGAAGGAAGGAAGGAGATCCCGTCATAGTGAATCCAGAGCCAACATGAAGTGGAGGCTGCGATGCTTGGGCAGGAACCAGTTGAGTATGTAGTGTAAGTAGAGACGAACATCCAAAAAAAATCACGAATCTGCGTGCTATGGTCGGAATGAAGATAGAAAAGCTAACCGAGGAGCCGAGAACAATCGAGTGCAAAGGGGATGTTTGGGAACAAACAGGCATGCTGAGTCAACACGCGAGTGGCGAGTTGCATGTACGCGGGTCAGGTGACTGAGGTGAACGTAGAAGTGAACTCTGATGTGGGTGCGCAGTCGGTGCAACCTGCGACCTGCGAGCCCAGAACTGAGATTTGGGGGGCTCGAAAGCAAACCGTAACAGCTAGGTGAAAATGCACTTGTGTAGGTGCGACTTCGGAAGTGCGATCTTGGATTGGACAGTGAAGTACAACTGAAAACAAGTTGCTTGGTGGAGAGCTGCAATGGTGTTGTTCGTGTTCGTTCTGGATGTGTGCAAGGAGGACAGAGGGGTCTTTGCGGTATGCCACAGGCTGGAGCCGGAGGAGATTTACGCGGTGTTATTGGCGGGCCCACTGCCCACCTTTTGAGCAGTACGAATCTACCGGCAAAGGACAGGATTATTCATCATACAGTTGGCGGGACGACCTGACTGGCCTGAACTGCAAGATAAAGTCGTGAGGACACAGAAGTTGCAGGCGGGTCCTACGGCGCCGGTGGTGTGGTGTGCTGTGCGAACGATGCGCCCTGATGAGGAGGAAGCATTCCGGAAGGCATTGATTGGTCAGCTGTCACCTGAGGAGCAAATGTGGTTGCAGCCTCAGCCCGAAGATGTCACGGACATTACCACATTGGTAAGGATGCCTTTCGCGGCACCCTTATGGGAAGACGCCATTCCCTTGGCGATTCTGACGGCAGTGGATCCAGCTGTCACGGCGGCGTCGGAGGTGCCCACAAGCAAGGGTGGTCCGATGAAATGGACGGTTGGTGCTGGCGGGGAGTCAGGTTTAATGTCGTCGATGGCATCAACAATGGGGGCGGCGATGACTACGACTACAACAACCACGGCTGTGACGGGCATGACGGCAGCTGCAGTGAGGCAACCCTCGCCTGGTCTGCGATCCAGACTGGCTGGCCTGGCATCGTCGATTGCGGGTGTGGTTGGTGCCGGAGGGTGTAAGAGTGGCTTGGGAGCGCATTTGGTGGCGCAACCAGGGGGCTCTGGTCTGGGGGCCCTGGGAGGTGCTGCCACACTTCCAGCTTCGCAGAGTAAAACGTCCAAAGAGAGGGGAGCATTACCCCCTTGACATCCATCAGCAGTGCCTAGTACGGGTGCGAGCTCCAGTGACGAATGGACAGAACAGGAGCTTCTGGCCATAAACGATGTGTGGATGGCTAAGGTATTTCCGATTATCCGTGAAGAATATCAAGCAGGGTTGGCGGATCCAGCTAATTTGGGTAAGGCAGCATGGCAGCAGGATGTGCGGCATCCGTCAGGTACGCCTGCAGTGGAGGTGGTGGAGTCAACTACTCAGCCTCTCCATTCCTCACCCAAAGACGCAAAGTTGGTGCGCAAACTGGATCTGGACGATTCGGTTCTGTCTCATTGGGAGGATTTGCTAACTAAAGCGGTATCTATGAATATGCGACATCCACCAACTCTTCCAGAGTTTCATGGTAACCAGTTGACTAAGAATTCAGTGGCATTCGAGGGATGGTGCAACTGAGTGTTGCAAGTGGCGCAAGCTGGGTACATGGAAGACCAAGTGATGGCCACTATCTCACGTTCATGCAGAGAGGATGCTTTGGTTGCGCTGACCCAGTTGCAGACGGGCACTGTTCCCATTATGGTGAAACAGGTCTTGTCAGAGTTCGGCTCATTATTCTCGAGATCAGCTGAAGATGACTCGCTGGTGAAGCAGCTTTTCAACATTGAGCAAGGGGAGTCCGAACTGGTCAATTCGTACTACTTACATCTCTGTGCTCTGTTGAATGACGTAGTGGTCAATTGCCCAGATTATCCTTTGGATCGGGATTTCACGCAGAGGCAATGTTTTTTTCATGGGTTGCGCATTGAGATCCGGGGATCCCTGAGGTATTTGTACAAAGACAGTAAAGTGACAGCGGCGGAACTGCTGCAGAAAGCACGAGCTGTGGAAGCTGAATTTGCTGGAGGTGACCAGCAGCTTTGTGGTCGAACTGCAAAGGCTCAGGAAGCAGCTGATCAACCTGGTAAGGCTACCTCAGTAGTGGTGGTGCAACAGTCTAAAGTCTCGGCTGACAAGTGAAAGCCTTGGAGCACTGATATTCTGAAAATGACCACCATGATTAAGAGCTTGGCGACTAGTGTCGATAAGATTCATAAGAAACTGGTGAAAAATGAGGAGTGAAAGGAGCGTGTGGTGACACAGACCGCTGAGGTGGTGCCACCACCACTAGTTCTGGATGGTGATTCGCAGAATCTTGGTCCACGACAGAGGCAGCAGCAACCACCATGGTGGAAGCGCAAAACGGAGGGCTTTAAGCCATGGGGATTTAAGCTCCGGTTTCCAAGACGAGTGAATACCACTCCCACAGGGTGTTACCGCTGTGGGGAGGAGGGTCACTTCACGCAGGAATGTATGTCTGAGCGACTTCCCGCTGTGCCGAGGACAGACATGCCGGTGCAGCAGCAACAGCAAGTTGTGGCACCGACTTCCCCAGAGTCGGGAAATGGTGGGGGGGACGCTCAGGGGCCCGCAGGGTGAGCCCCCTCTCTGGACAGCGGTCCACACTTTTCCAAGACATCAAAGGGTCAGGTCCCAAACCGAATGT
>JAAUXT010014547.1_pt1 | contig 21930 bp, 21 predicted proteins | sample 7278171 | NCBI WGS metagenome assembly JAAUXT01 (sample SAMN14350112, study PRJNA611818) | marine sediment metagenome | isolation source: surface marine sediment (1.8m) | place: French Polynesia: Moorea | collected 2018-08 | reverse complement strand
GTCAGTGCAATCATCATCATCGGGGGGGGGGGGGGGGTTGCGGGGGGGGGGTTGGGGGGGGGCAGGGGAAATTTAAACCACCTTGCCCAATACAGCACTACCACATGGTGCTTGCCCAAGAGGGACTTAGCACAACAAGCGAGCGTTGGGTCGTCTCTGCTGCCCGTTGACTCTTGTTCACGCTGGGTCCGTGTCTGTGACGGAACACCGTGCGGAATATGTGCACAAATTGTGCGTGAAATGACTGAAACAACGCGATGTTTCTGTGAATCTTTGGTGGAAAGTTCTGTAGATCTGTGATTCCGATTCGCAAAAACTTTTCCAACACTGGTACGGAACCAGTGAACAAGAGAACAAGTGTGAACAACGAAGCAACGCGGGTGTGTCATTGATCGGACACTTGTCCAAGTGACGAAGCTCTTTACCTGGTGATGATCTTGTAATCCAGAGCCACCAAGTGGTTCATCCCCAAACAAATCCGTTGCGACCTTGTGACGTCATTTTCTGATGCCTGGTAACTTGCGTTGTCGTCACAGTGCAAAGAAGTCAGACTCTTTGAATGCATTGAAATTGTCAACTTCCACTGTGTATCTCCTCGCACGTGTTGTAGATTTCACACACCTGGGAGGTGGGAAAATCTGTGTCAAAATGAGCAGGATAATGGAACCTGAACTACCAGTGCCTCAGCATTACAAAGGCTTACCATGTGATACAGTGCGCCGCAGTACTTATTGTACTTACTGTACTTACTGTTGAATCAGTGGAAGCTGCCACAGAACCACCAACCTTGGGCGCAAAATGTACCTTTACACGGGGGAATTGAGTGGGTGCGTCCCACGTCCCTCTATCGGGTAAACTCTAAAGTCGTGGACTGAATCACTCGTCGTGGCCAAAGTACCCCGAACATTACTCACTGAAAAGCCGAGCATATATATGATACAAATATAGTTTTGTTTCGATTGTCTTTTGTGCATGCTTTGCGGCCAAAACTCAAGAACGGTTTTTGGAGGGGGGGGGCGTCGGGTTGGTGGTTCGTGGCAGCTCAGTGCACGGTGAATATTGTTCTTGTTACAACCATTTGAACTGAATTTTCAATCATAAACCACATAAAGTGTTACGCCTGATGGTGGAGCTGATCCCCCCACCGGGAGCAGGATGTGAAGGAAAGGGACGATTTTTGTCAACGCAAAGGGTAAAGAAAAGTGCTGCGAGTGCAGTTCTTGTTTGTGAAGCAATTTTTGGATGCAACTGCTTTGCTGATCATCACATCGATGTTGATTGACGTCGGGAGTTGCAACGTTACTGAGCGACGCAAAATTTCTCCAAATCGTTTTCACGTTGGGGATTCACGATTCTCTCTTCCGGCTCAGTGGAATCACGCTGAATCGACACCTTTCATTTCAGGTAACACACGTACGCACACGCTCGGATGCACACGCCCACGTGCGCACACACGCACACATACCGGTTCGCGCGCGCGCAGGAGTTTGGGACGCTATTATTTGCAATGTTTGAAAATTGCAACGAAAATTTTATGCAAACCCTGACGCAGCCTCACGCACGGGTTCCGAATTCACAACGGGTCCTGTTTCGCGGATCTCTCAAGTTTTCTTGGCAACATTCGCATTTTGAGTCGCCTGATGACAACCATTGACAGATGTGTTCCAGTTGTGGCTGTGACCCAAGTCTGGTACGCACACACACACACACACACACACACACACACACACACACACACACACACACACACACGTACGTGGCCACGTTTCAAGTGACGCTGCCTGCACACAAAATAGCTTGCTCAGACTTCATTTCAATTGTACGACTTTGTGAGGTGATGTGAGTTCACTTGTTTTCTGCACAGTGTACGTGTTCCAACGCAGACAGGGTCTGTTGTCCGTGTCATGTTCGTCGGTGGAATTCTATCCGTTAGCTATTGTCCCAAATAAAAAATAATGTGCACGAAAAACAAAGCAGCTTTTCCTTCGCGTCAGGTCATTGCCCTCGCTGTAAGAAAATGAGGATTGATCAGTCATAATGAAAAAGACGTCAACGTGAGATCCTATCTCTCGTGTAATTTGGTGAAACACGTGTGAGATTTCACCACGCAGTATACGCCTCGTTTCTGACGCCGAATGAAATTTCGCGTGGGGTGAATGAACGTTCTGAAGATCGATTGAACCAGGTGCGCAAACACGGGTGAGAAGCGCGTCACTGCTTCCAGCATTGTCCAACGCAATTTGGTAATGAATTTCAGGAGCGGCCGATTCGAAGCTGCGATGATGACGCTCCATTTTAAATCCACTGTTTGAGCCACAAACCACCAGTTTCCAACTTTGAAAAATTACAGCGTGCGTGTGATGAATTTTCACGTGCAAAAATGGGGGGCGAGGGTCGGTCGGCAGGAAGCCCGCATGATATTCGTGACCAACATTTTTTGTTGCGCTTTTTGAGGTCATCTGGTAGGTGGCTCCAGATCGTGTGTGAAATTGTCCTTTCAGCCTCAACCCGAAATTTATCACCAAATATAGCGGTGTGTCTTTTCTTTGGGTGCCCCTTTACCTGTGTACGGGTGAACATGATACTAACTGACACGCCCCCCCCCCCCAAATGCCTGAATGGTTGGCTTGCAAATACGAGGAATGGGCGACTAGTTTTGTCTTTGACAGGTCAATATTTGTGCAAGGTGGAATAAAACACGTGTGCCCTTCAGTCTGTACGTACTGGGTCAGAGCCCCACCCTCGACCACACCGCGATTATGGAATCAGCCAGAAGGAATGGTGAACGACTCACTTCAAACATTTTACGAGGCCAGGGGAATGGGTGTTTGGATACACCCCACCACAGTCAAGATTTTGTTTGGTGACCAGTGCTCACGTTTGTCCTCTTCTTGCATGATTTCTCACTGAAAAATTCACTGAAGAATCTTTAGCTGAATACTTTTTGCGTTGCGCATCCGAAACTCACAAACAGTTTATTTTTGTGTGTGAAATCTGTCTCAATTTTGATAAAACGCGTTGTGGGAAACGCGGGCGATGCTGCCGTGATGCGCGCGCCATGGGAGCCGCGACTGAAAATATTGACAGATTGATGAATGTATCGGAGGCTGCATCATCTGATCGCCAGCGATTGCTTCAATTTCCTGCAGCAAGAAACACCCATTTGCGAAATATTCGTGATCAATCGAAGGGGCTCTGTTTGTATTTTCTCACGCTCGCGCAAGACGGGCGTTCAATTGAAATGTTGCCGCAGGTTTTACGCAAAATGACGTCACCAATACTTGGTGAATGGGTGCGCGCGCGGAAGGTTCTGAATGGAGTAGTCCGTTCTACTCGACGCTGCCTGCAACATTTTACAACAACAGCAAAATCAAATTTTGGGATTTGGTTTCTCTTGTGTCTTTACAAGCTGAAGGAAACGAACAAACCACTTGAGGTTTATGTATGAAATTTACAACAAACAGAAAACTCAAACAAGTCAAAAATGTTTGTTTCTTTCTGAATCTCGGGACAATAATTTGCAAGTGGCCAAAATATTTTTAACTCTGAAAACAGTTTTTCTGCATCCCGCTCCATTGTAACGTGTTTATTTATTGCAAAGAACATCAAAATGGTGCAATATGTGTCACGATGAACCTGGGACTACACAGGATCCGCGATGTCGCCCGTTCCGCAGTCCAGCAAAAGTAGTTCGTTTTTCATATCAAGTCGCCGCTGGAAAATCTCACTGATGGGACGTTATATTGGATTAGTGTGATTCTCCAAAACACGAACAGCGTCACACACACCAACATTTGCTTGAAAATTCCTGAGACGAGGCGAACTCGCTGCTGGTTTGGAACTCATTTTCCTGTTGCGGAAGGTGACAGTCGAGGACGAAGCACCGCACAAGAAAAGAGACAAGAGAATACAGTGGGGAAGCAAATTTCAATCTGAAAAACTGTTGTCCAGGAATATTTTGAGACAACCCATGCGATAAAATGAGGACGGAAAGATGACAGAGGTGCAACATGAAGGCAACGAGTGAGTAGAACTGAGCTACATTCGTCTGTCAACGAAAATACCCAACCAATTTTGTGAATGGCTAATCACTCAAAATGTCTGCATTTCGACCTTATTTTAAACACGAAATGTGGCAACAAGCTGGGGTGGAATTTCACAATTGTTGAGCTCAAATGATGAGGAATAGTGTTGACTTTGAGTTGGTTCTGTTGGGAGGGTTGGGGTGTTGGGAGGGGGCGGACAGTCGAGCAAATTGGACTCCGGTTCCGCTGGCAGCATGTCCCACCTTGAGGCTCGCAGCTCAACACGAGTTTCACTCTTCATCTCAATTTCTCAGAGAATTTCGTCTGAATCTCAAACTTGTGTCATCTCAAATGAACAAGTCTTGAATTTGAGCTCGTCCGGCGTTGTGTCGCCCACTGTCGCGCGTCTGTTTGGCCTGAGAGGCTGGCAGTGTTTTTGTTTGGAAATGCAGATTCAGTAGATATTGTGGTGTGGTGTGAGCATGTTGAGTGATCATGATAACACGCCGCACATGCAGCACATGCACCATTCACAAGTGGCGGCCATGTGTGTGCATCTCATTAAAGACTCTCCTTTTCTTTGCTCCTATGTCCGATTTCCTGGGAAATCTTGATACAATGTTGCGGGTCAGTCACGGGTAATGTTGGGACAAAATGTCAAAAGTTTTTCAGCGAATTTGCCAGAGTCAAAAGAGGGGAGGGGCAGGGAGGACACACGGCACGTTGAGCACACAAGTGGTCAAACAAGAGCACTTCCGTGTGACCAAAGAAATGGTCTCAGCTTTCACTGAAAAGCCACTCCTGAGCATTTGTTGGAAAGTGGAAAAAGGGGTCTTTTTGCTTCAAACAAAATGATGAAAGCGAAAGTATGTTTGGCCATGAAACAATCTGGTGCAGCAGTTATGAAACAGAATTTATCACAAGCTGTTGTCAAAGAACGAGAAGTTTCTGTTTGAGGCCCAGGACTCGTGGATCTGATCTCGACGTGTTGCGTTGACGTAACGTTGCAACGGGTGTGCGAGTATCCCTGACGCACAGTTTGGTACTTTGAAGGGGAGAAAGACTCGTAGTCAGTGTTCCACGTTGTTTCCAAAAGTCCTTGATGGTAATGTTCATGGTTGTGCGACATTCCGATCGACTTCTGTTGTTTCCCAATCACCTGATACCATTCCTGACCAATGAGAATGCAAAGATGTCGACCAAACAACAAAACAAGCCATTTCAGTGGTCAAAGACTTTGGAAACAGCATCGTACAGTTTCGAACGGAGTTCTGCAGCTGTGTTTTCCATCTTCATTGACCAACTGCGCGATCACAATCACATGACTGAGGAGAAAAATCTATTTCATAACTCTCCCATATTTCATCAAGTTTTGTGTCACAGGTGTTGGTGCCCAAGGTTGTGTGTGAGCTGTCAAGTGGGTGGAATTTTTGAATCATAATTCGTGAAACACGTGTTCGGGAGATCGTGGAGATGTGTGGAAGAGTGAGTGAACATAGGGGTAGTGACTCTTTCTATTTCCGGATTTTCCCGTGTCCAAGCGCCCCCCCCCCCCAAATTGAAAATTACAGCTCACATGTTGCTGCTGTGTGTGGTGTTCTGGAGATGTCACGGTGACAACATACCCAAGCAGCTCGCGTTTTGTCCGAGGTCGAGGAAGAACTTAAAGAGCCCCGGAAACAGGCCTCGCCAGTGGGTGGACACCGGAGACAGGTGACAGAACTGGTGACACCTTGGCTTTCAGTTGGGTTTCTTCACATCAAGTGGTTTTAAACTTCAGAGACCGTTCACGACCTCATGTGGTCAGGCGACAAGGGAGTGATTTGCTCGAGCAACATTTTCTGAAACAATGAAGACAAGCCGCTTCCAGCAGGGGAAGGGCGACCGTCCGAAACTCGAGCTTCACGTGCAAATGTACGCACACACCTCAGTGCAGCCTTCTGCTGAGTTGCGTTCTCAGAGCAGAGGATCTACAACGCTGTGGTCACAAAGCCTCTCCGACGTGAATTCCTTGTCAAAGAAGAGAGTTCACACACCACAAATTTGGTTCTTGTTCAATCACACAACCCATTTCTTAAAAAATAAAAGTTCTTGAAAAGTGGTTTGGTGTTTTCAGAGGAACCATTTGTCCATCGTGTGTGAACCCTTGCGTATTCCCGGTCGTCGTTGCCGTTCGCAAACTTGACCTTGGTCGTCGTCGTCGTCGTGTTGCAGGGCGGAGTACCTGGTGCGCGTCAAGGCCCAAGTGATGACCCGCGATGACTCGACGGGCGGCTGGGTTCCCATGGGCGGCGGCGGCGTCAGCATCGTCGGGCTGCGTAAGCGCGTCGCCGTCGCCGCAACCTCGCCATCGCTTCCGACTTCCGGTAGCGCCCCCGTCGTGGCGCCAGCTGGTGGTGGCGGTGGCGGCGGGCAGCAGCAGCAGCAGGACGACTCTCGCCACGAGTACCTTATCAACGGACAGCGAATGTCGGACAACTCGGTGAGTACCTGGAGGCACACGCACGCACACACAGACCTACACACACACGCACACACACACACACACACACACACACACACACACACACACAGACCTCACACTTTCCCAGACACTTAACTCCTACGAAACGCCTCTGCACTCTATCACATCGGGAGCGGTGCGTCCCTGTCTGGGGTCCTTGATACTCAGCATCATATCGTCATCACTACCTGGGCGAAGTCAAGAGAAAAGCGCGTCCGAAGAACTGGATGTGTCCGAGAACTCGAACTGTCCGGAAAGCGTGACAATCGGGAGGTGGAACTTTTGCTGCATCAGGACACGGCATATTCGTACGAAATGCGACTCCGGTGCTGATGCTATTCAATGGGAAAAAGAAGACATCTGCGTATTGCGTAAAGGTCTGCACACACAACACTGCACTGCACAAACTTGTTTCAGAGGCTGAATCAGCCCCAGTTGTATTCCGCTTGATCCGCCCCTGAGGTTGTCTTTGGGCCACTCCTTTGGATCAGCCTGTGGGGTCATTTTGGGTGCACACTCACTCTCACGGGGACATTGCTGCTGCTTCAGGGACAAAATTCTTCGGGTTATGTGCAGCTCACCTTTGGTGCTCGCGGCTTGGGCACCACTTCCAACGTCAGTCGTCGTGTCCGTGTGGTGTGGACCATTTGGGAACGCGCACTGAAGATTCAGCACGCATGGCACGCATCGCGTATTGTTCGCAGAGATTGGGCCTCAAATTCCCGTGTTCTCCCTCCTTTCTTGCGTCACAAAGTGGTCGTGTTGTTGACGTGTTCCTTTTCGACACCAGGTGGTGCTGAACTGCGCGCTCAAGAAGGACGTGCAGTACATCAAGGCCAACCCGACCTTCCATCACTGGAAGACGGAAGAAAAGCGGTTCGGCCTGACGTTCCAGACGCACGCCGATGCGCGCGCATTCGACAAGGGCGTCAAACGAGCCGTCGAGGACCTGCTCGAAGGTACGTGGCGCCACAGCGTGGTTCTTTTGTTGCAGTCGCGTTCGTAGCAAGATCGCTTTGAGGGACAGAGATCAGTTGACGCTATGGTGGTCATGTCAGGTGGTGTCCATGTTTGAAGGATACGAGGTGGTCGTTGTTGGACGTTGTCATGGATGATGTGTGGTCTGTCTGTGTGTCTGTGTTTTCAACCGCTTGCTCCCAGCCCTGTTTCCTGGAGTTGTAACACGGTGCGTGTGCGCATGTGTTCATTAATAAGTCAGGACGCGGGGTTCAGTCTTTCGAATTGCATTGTGAACACAGAAACTTTACAGTCACAAGTCTGACGTTGCGATCAAGCGAGATCTCAAAATGAATTGAAGTCGCCTGTCAATGATTACGTCAGCCACACACAATTCGTAACGCCACGTGCCGAATTGGGGCACACACGCAACCCGACAGTTGCAAGCTGTAACTGGTAAAATCGGACATGGCCTTCGAATCTCTTCACGTGACTGTGAGAGGATGTTTGTTTTTGTATACCGCGCACACATCAGATTGACCGACTTTCGAATCGACCTGAAGAGGAAATGAAAGATTGCCATGTGCTGCCATCGGGAGGCGGGTACGAGGGGTTGGTGGGAGGGGGCTGGGCGGTGCTCTTTACATCGTGGAGTTTCTCTCATTGAGGAATGGGATTGGAGGAGGACAGTGTTGCCCGGCGTGTGTGTGTGTGTGTGTGCGTGTGTGTGTGTGTGTTGGTATCTCGAACAACAAGCAGAAAATGAGTTCACAATGAAAGGACATCTGTTTCTCGGGGAATCCCTCTGCTTTCACTAACAGCTTCAGTTCAGTCGAAATCAGTCAAGAGGCAGGTCAGTCAAAAACAAAACTGACTTTTTACGATGAACACGACGTTTGAAAAGAGGACGCACAGCATGGCCGTACGACTCGTTCACGTCAAGTGCGTCATGACGTCAACGGTGCCCCACAAGCGACGAACTGCACGACGTTTGGGGCGCACGTCGTGCCAACGCCAACGTGGAAAAGAGCACTGTTTTCGCGGCGCTGGCCAATCACAAAACACCGTGACGTTGGCGTTGGCGTTCACAAAAACGTCGTGCTGACGAGTCGTCTGTGTTCTGATGGCGGTTGTGATTTTCGTGAATCTGACCGCACGCTGGTGTGTTCGTCTCCATCGTCGCGCTTCCGACACACACACGCACACTCACACACACACACACACCACACACACACACCACACACACCACACACACACACACACACACACACACACACAGCGTCTGTCTTCGTACCCTTGAACTCTTGAACCCTGCTGCTCTTCTCAAGACACACACGGACCAAAAAGGAGCTTGAAACAGATCCCATTTGACCTTGGACAGAAGAGGCATCTGTGTTCTTCCCCTCGTCTCAGAAGGAGCACAAGGCCTCTCCGTGTGACACGGCCTCGGGCGATGTGCGTTCTTGGGTTACACGACACAGGGCTTCCTGTGTACATTTGTGCGGTGCTGCTGCCCTTTTTATGAATGAACAGAGCATGGGCCCGTTTTTCCTTTTGTGATGCTGGCTGCCTGCCTGCTTTTGCCTTCTCTTTGTGCCAATAACACTGTGAAATGGAGATGGTGTTGGAAAGGGCGGGGTCGAAATTGAAATCAACTCGACAAACGGATGTGGTGGTGTGAACCGGCCTTTTGTTCCTGCCTTTTGAAGAAAATGTGTGTAATTTTGCTGACTGTCAATGCAGATTGAAGACAGAGGTGGAAAGTGGAGACTGTCAAATTGACGCGCTTTTGCACGTGGTACAAGGGCGTGGTGTGTTCACAGTGCCCAGCCGTGGCCTACAACCGCACTGTGCACATCGCCTCTATTTGGTTGGAGCTTGTTCAATGGCAGTGAAGTAATCAATGGGAACACACACTGGCTTGACGCCAGAAATGTGTAAATCGTCCCATTTGAGTGAAATATCGATTTCATTCGGCGGCAGCTCGTTCTTCCCCTCGCATCATGCAGTGAAAGAGCTGGTGGCATCTTGAATTTGAAATGGCAGCTGCGATGCAGTGTGCGTTTTTACGTAAAAATGCTTGGAGAATTTTGTCGCAGTTAGTTTTGTTTGATTTCCTGTGTCAGAATGGTGGGGACCAAAGAGCTTTGTGGTGGGGACCAAACGCAACGCAACGCAACGCAAGCAAGGCAAATACTCCAGGCTCTCATATGGCGAGTGTCCACATGTACGAGTACACACGGTGGGAGTTGGCAGTGGTATCCTTCACTGACCTGACCCATACCATCACCATATTTAGCGGGCTGGACGACAACACGCACTTGACGACGCTTGCTGTGTATTGACGTGACCTCGAGCAGAATGCGTGGTGGAGGTGGTGGTTCATGAATGGAGAGTGAGCTTCGCTCGCGTGTCCCCAGACGGCCCCGTGTCCTGAGGTGACCGCTTCGATTCATTCATGGCGCGCACGCGCAGCGCAGCGCAGCGCCACCACCGCAGCGCCACTGCCGCCGCCGTGAACATGATGAATGAATGGACGCGCTCACGCGCTGGGGCGGGTGCGTGCGCGCGTGTGTGCGCGCTGGTATTTGGCATGCCGCGGTGCTTATGAATGGACAGTCACGTGGGCGGGATCCAACATGCGTTGGGATCGGTCAGGTGGAATGGCGGAGAACATGAAGAAATGTCTGTCCAGAAAAAGGAAACTCGTTCAGTTGGGTTTTTTTCGAGTCAACACTTTAAATGTGCTCTCTTCACTTCTGTTCAGCTGTTATCGCAAATCCTTTCGAAAGTGGGGAGATTGGAACAAAATTCCCAGAGACAAAACAGGTTATTTCCGAAGAACAAATCTGCTACATATGCACCACTTTTTCCAGCTACTTTATAACACTTTCTGAAAACAAAAAGTCCGTGGCGGCGTCGGTGCCTCCTTTTGACGTTTATCTTCTGTCGACAGCACGTTTGTGAAGTGTTGAATGTTTTACGACTGACGATCACCCACGGGTCAAGCACTTCCTGTCCTCAAAACTTCCAAAAATATCTTTCGATTAATTCAGCCCAACATTGCAACGCAAAAAAAGAAATGACCAGGTATTTTCTTGTCCTTGGGAGGAAACGCGAGGCAGTTGCAGATGCTTAAAATTGAAATAATCCAGCAGTGCGTGCGCCACTCATTGACACATGCGTTGCATCCGGATCTGGATCTGTACGGGTGGGGGGGTCACTGACCAGTGCCCAATGACTGACTCGAATCCGGAAGAAATAAAAAAGCACACACATAATTTTTGCAAGAGCAACGACAGACGATTATAAATACTTAGTGAATACTTGATGCTCCCTTTGTGCTGCTCCCTTTTGTGGAAGTTTCATTCAATGCTAATTGGTCTTGTCCATACATACTGGATGAGGTGCGGTTGTCGCATCAATCATCGATTGGCAGTTGACAACACAATAATCTGTGGCTGCTGCGCGTTGCAAACTTCAGAGGCCAGTGTTGTTTTCCTTCCCTCCACTAAAATGGTTCAGGTTTTGAAAGGAGTTGTGTGATTCAACAGGGACCCTTGTCGTGGGGTGAGAATCCATTTCTGCAACAATACGTGCACTTCTGACAGGTTTTGTGAGTTGTAGAAAATTTGGTTGTTTCATGCGACTGATATTGTCAGTATGTGTGTGTCTGAGATGGGTGTGAACCCCCCATCCCCTTGTCAAGAAATTTTGTAGAGATGCAGACCTGACAAAAACTGTTTTCGAAATTTTTGGGCCCAGGCCCAAGTGTGGGACTTGAAGAATTTTCAGGCCAGACCCCCACCCCTTCCCCCCAACCCGGCCGGAAATTTCATGCGAGATGCAGATCTGACAAAAAATAATCCATTTTAGGCCCAGGTCTGGGACCAAGAGAATGTTTGGGCTGGACACCCCCCCCCCCTTCCTCAATTGGTGGACGCGCGACAAAGTGCAAGGCGTACTCGTTTTTGCCTGGGACTCCTGCTCCGGTCGTCATTTAATGTTTGACACTTTTCTGTTGGGCCAGCTGTGCTTGATGAGTGAGTTTTTGCCCATCCCCTAAAATCACCGTACCGCGTCAGGCTTCCGATACAGGAAGTTTGAAAACCGCAGAACCAACCGCAAGATCCCCTGTCAGTAGCGCAATTGGGCAGTTGGGAGCAACTCCCAGGGAATCAGGGTTGGGGGGGGGGCGTCTCGCCACGCAGATCGAAACCCACAACATCGTTCTGTTCTGGTCTCGTGTGTGTGGGAGCATCGAGCGGTTTTCCCTGTGCCGAGTTCACACCGGATCCGTCGCGCGTTGTTTGGCTCTGTGTGTGTGTGTGTGTGTGTGTGTGTGTGTGTGTGTGTGTGTGTGTGTGTGTCAATGGGCGCTGCCCTCGTCGCTTGCGACACATGGCTGTGATCACAAATACCATTCCCGCGTGAACGTGGTGCTGAGACCGGACACTTCCTGAAACTCTCAAACACGCAACAACGCGAGGCGAAAAAAAGTCGCGTCGCGAAGCGTGGCGTTGACAACCCGTGTTGACATGACGACGGAGCGATGTTTCGTCTCCGTCGCCTGACATCGCCGCTGCCGCCGCTGTTTTTCCGGCTGGAGAGAGAAACCCACATCCCTTCCTCCTCCTCCTCCCCACTTCATCGCAGTGCTCCCCGACGCCTCAGCCCCGGCCCAGCCTTATCAGGAGAACAAAGTACACAGCCGAGCTTATCCAAACATACACGGAACAGCGGCGTAACCAGGGGCGGATCCGGGTCTGGGGGAGCGGAGGGCGCTGCGTGGTGGTTTCCTGGTCGTGGAGATGAGCTCTTTGTTCGTAATCGCCCCCCCCCCCCACACACACACACACAAGCACACACACCGCCGTCCTTGCCACGAAGGAAAATCTGGCCCCAGATCATTCTTGCGTTTTGGACAGGAATGAGATGGTTTGGCATTAAGAGAAAAAAGATGCGAGCAGGTTAGGTCACCAACTTGCTGCTGCTGTGTGTTGGATCATTGACTGGAAGATTTCGCAAGTTGTGTGTGTGTGAAGAAACGTTTCAGGATGTGGGATATGCGCGTGTGTGATATTTCACTTGCCTCAGAAACTGCGAACTTTTCACGGAAAACAAAGAGTTTCACGCCCCAAGTTCCTTGAAACGGGGGGTTGCTACGGATGTGTTGTTTCCTGGGAGATCTGTCGACGCGTTACCTCGATCGCGTGTGTTGATGTGAGGCGTGCCGTATTCACCCGTTTGTGTCGCACCCAAAGAAAAGACGGGTTTCGGCATCAAAGGCACATAGCATTGAAACAAAACGACACTCACACCCGTGTACGAAATGCACCCTGCTGAATTTTGCAACAAACAAGAGGGGTTTTCACATTGGTGATGCGCGGCTGGGCGGCATCAGAATTTTTGACGCGTGCATCAAAAGTCAACATGACGCCCAATGGAGAGCATCAAATTATCGGTCCAGACCGATCACAGACTTTTTGACGCGCGCGTGAAAATTTTGTCACTGCGTCACCAATGTGAAAACCCCTACGGTGCGTCAAAAACACGGGTGGATACGGTAACCATCGCAACAGCCGGATGAAAGCGAGAGACCCGAGAAGGGGATTGGGGGAAACCTGCAGCGAGGTGCGCAAACCAGGAAGTGATCGCAGGTAGCAGCAGCAGCAATTCGAACACCAAACAAAAGCCTCTGTTCTCTGGGGCATCATCATCATCAGTGGTACTCGAAACCAGGATGTCTGTCGCTCGCGTGTTGATGTAACGCGACGGTTGTGGTAGCGGCGGCGGTGGTGAGTGACCTTGGCGTGCAGCAGCAACACAGTTGATCGAGACAGCGTCGTATCAGTTCCGGATCCGGGGTCCGGAGCTAGGACGCTGCTGAGTCAGCGAGAGAGGGTGGGCGGGCGTGAGACCGAGGGCGGGGCGGGTCGGGTCGCCCTGGAGACGGGCGGCAGACCCAGGATGGGGGCGAGGGTGGGCGAGTGTTCTGGGGGCGGGCACGCGGGCAAGCGAGCTGGAAACTTAGATCAACCGCTTCCGAAATCCGTTTGTCCAGCTGTGCACTGGATACTGGCTGCCCGTTTCACATTGTGGATGCGTCCTGCTCGACCCTGCGTCCCAAGCAGCGGCGCTTTCCCTGATAACGGACTCAGGCGTGACGCAGCTGGTGTGAACCATGGGTGAGCGTTGTCGTCGTTCCGCCAAGGTGCACATGTGAGGACCGTTGTCCTGGGGACGGAGCGTTGTCACGTTGCGGATCCACTTGACCCACACACAGACTTCCTCCCACCCTGGATCGGAGGTCAGCGTTGTTTGTTTACCACCCCGCACCGCACCTCGCTGATCCACCCGCACCCGCACCGACTCCCATCCTGGATCCGGGTCGAGAAGTGATGACTTCATTCGCTCGCTACACCCAACAAAACGCTCGACCCTGCTGCCTGCAGACCCTCTCAAAACTCTGGTGAAAATCATGCCTGCGCGTGTGTGGTGTGTATTCAAGACAGAAATTGATCCCCATGGTTGAGGAAAAATACGGAGACCTGACCATGAACGTCACTGTTGACAGAATCTCGACGCACATATTCGAAGCACTTGAAACGAATCACGGATGTCCGTTTGTAGGGGCAGCAAAGGCGCTGGGTCTTGTTTGGGGGGGGGGTCGGTCAGTCCCCTGCTTTTCTGGTGAATATTTGATGCTGACTGCAACAAATGGTCTCGCCTTGAATGATGAATGAATGCGTGATGACCTCTTGGTCTTCGTTGAAACTTTTAACTGGACCAGTCCGGGTCTGAAATTTGATCTGTTTTGCAGATCTCCAAAGTTTTTTGCGTCAAAGATTCAGTCAGAACGAAACACGAGGTCAACCGGAAGTTAGATCGTTCCCAGCGAACGTGAAGAGACCGAGCACCGCGAGCGGCGAGAGGTGCCTCGAGTCCCGGGGTGGTGTGCAAAATCGAACGCGCGCATATCTGAGAGTGCTTTCCACTTGTGTGCACACGACAGCAGGCAATTTGAGTGACACAGTAATCAAAAAAACATCAAGAGGGACAAAAGACAGGAAACGCTGAAAGATCGTCCATTGATAGTCGTGTTCCTGTCATTCTGCATAATGGATGGTGTTTTGTGAATGAAACGCTCCACTCGGCGCAACAATTCCGCATTGTGCCGCACAGTGCGATCAGCGCCTGGTTCTCTTCGTCTGAACCCGTGTCCATCTCCATCCACCCCGCCCTGACTGACTGACTCTTGGTGCACCAGCCCCTGTCTGACGCTGTTTTTGCCATTTTCGTCTCCAGTCCTGTCTGATGCCACGGTTCACTTCTCTCCGTCTGAACCTGTGTCCGTCTTGTCTCCATCCACCCCGCTTTGACTGACTTGCTATGGGTGTACGAGGGGGTCTTCAAAAGAAACCGCTGCCCAAAACCAAATAAGATATGTGTGTCCAATCATTTGCCATACCAATTGACCTGGCAGGACTGACCTCGATCTTTGGCATATATGCTTGGAATGACCAGATCACTTGTGATCCTCATGAAATGAATAACAACAGAAGAAACTGCTCTGAAAAAAACCTGAAAATTTGCGCTGCAGCGGTTTCTTTTGAAGACCCCCTCGTACCAGATCCTGTCTGACGCTGTGGTGCCACTTCCCTCTCCAGTCCTGTCTGGTTTCCTGGTCCATCTTCCCTCCCCGGCCGTGTCCCGCTGCCTCAGACACAGGTGCGAGTCTCTGGCCTCGTCGCGTCACAGCAGTCGAGCGAGAAAAAAATTTAATCTCAGTTTTTGTGCGCCCAAGATGGGGCCGGATCTGGACAGCCGACAAACGCGCACACACATACGTACACACACGCACGCATCCCAACCCTGGCACAATCGCTTTGGCCGACGACACACACCGGAAATGCGTGACGATCTCTTCGTCAGTTTTGCTCTCTGAGCCTCGTTTGGGCTCGAATTTAGTTGCTTCCTGGGGTTTCAACACCTGCTCAGGCATTCTCAACTTCTTTCTCGGTCAAATTGAGGGTCATTGAAAAAAAACGATGTCAAATCAGCGGAAAAGTCTGTCCAAAAAGGCCAGGATATCGCCGGAGCCTGAATCGGGCTGCGGGATTTGCGGTGCGTGAACCACACCGGATTCGAAACCGTTTCGGCAGGGGGGGGGGGTGACCACTCTTGAGATTGTGTCCTGTGTGTGGTCGTCGGTTGCAGTGCTTCCGCCAAGGTCTGTCTGTCTTGTGTTTGGTGTTTGTGTGTCCTCTGTTGTGTAATGTGTCCTCTATGCGTGTGTGTGCGTGCGCGCCAAGCTGTGGACAGTGGTGCCCAAAACCACTTTTCCGTCTTCCGCGCTGAAAATAACCGCGGCACTGGCCTCGAGGATCTTGACGAGTTTGGATCTCTTCCGTCTCGGCCCGAAGGCGAATTCTTTTCGAGTACAAAGTGCTGAATGACTGTGGCGCTGTCGTTGCGGGCACAATGAGCAGGTAGTGAGTGCACAGGTGCGCTCCGCTTGGCCTGAGACGGAAGGACAACACGCACCTGTAAAGCCAGACATGCGCACACCGAGTGCGCAGCGCAGCAGACTTCCTGACGCTTGGAGCTATTGACATGAGGGACTGAATAGGGTTTTGACGAAGTTGGTGTTTGGGATGGGGATTGGGTTGTTGAGATTCCCGCTGGTCGGAGTGACCGGACCACGCCTGCACCACACGAGGAAGTGGAGAACATCCGGAGCCGGCGGCTTCGTTCAATCAGAGCCAGATCGATCCCGCTGATGGTGATGGCGTGCGTGGCGCGGCGTGCGGGGGCGGATTGAGGAAGTGAGTCCCTGAACCAGCGGCAGCAGTACAGGCTGGTCGGGTGCGTGGTGGGTGCGGGATGGTGGAGCCAGCAGGGTTCTCATAGTGGGTGTGGGGCTGGAATAGCAGCTGGGTTCGTGCTGGGTGTGTGGGCTGGAGCCAGCCAGCCGGGTGGAGTTGGGTCCCCGCTTCAGTTTGGGTGTTCACTCTGGACGTGAGACAGGGTTCGTAGGGTGGGTGGAGCCAGCATGCAATGGTCCTGCTGGGTGTGGGCTGGAGCCACCCAGCTGGGTTCATTCACACTTGTGCTGCAGGATGTAGCCAGCCGGTCAAGGTTCACACTGGGTATAGTTGGGTGGAGTCAACCAGTCAGGTTTACACGGGGTGTAGGGTGGAGCCAGCCGGTTTGGTTCACGCTGGATGTGTCGTGTCCTGCAGACTTAGGTTTTACAGCATTGGCTCTGCCTTGAATAGTGTTGCATCACAGACACTGGTGACGCAGCTCCCATTGACTTTGACAAGGACGAGACTTCCAGTGCGAAACCCTGAGGCGGTGCTAACTCCGTCCAACCGGAAGCTGTGACCAGCGGAAGTTGCAGTGTCGACCTTGTCGTGTGGAGACCTGAGCGGGGGGGTCATCTGAGACCGGAGGTGTCTCTAACCGGTACCTGCGACAACCGGTTCATCACAGACGGAATGAAATGAGACACGGGTGTCCAGGCATCATTTTGGGTGAGCCTGAGGACTTGAAATAGCCAAGCACAGATCTGCTTGTCAAGCCTCCAAGTGACCTGTGCCAATTGCAAGTTAAAAATGAGGCAAGGAGCCTGCCGCTATACCTGCCTGACTTTTGGCAGAGCCATGGGAAACCCTCAGACCGTGGTCTCCTGATTTCGGCACACCGGGGGCTGAAGGGTTCTCACCTGACTCTGCAGACAACAAGGGGTTGTCACATTGGCGACGCGCAGTCGTTTTCTGGGCTGACGTCAAGAATTCTACCATTGGGTTCAATGTTAAATTTTGACGCCGACGTCAAAAAGACAACCGCGCGTCACCAATGTGAAAAGCGTCATACGCACTTCCCCTTCCGCGTCTGCCACAATGCTGAGATCGTGGCTAATTTCCTGTCTGTGTGTTGTTAGTTGGTGGGAGGAGGAGGAATCATTTGATCTGGATCAACCGGATCTGTCATGCGGGCGAGTGACACTGCGGGAGGAGGAGTGTGCGTCGTAACGCGACGCCAGGCAACCAACCCGAAGGTGGAATGCGCATGCGCATGCGCGCAGTTCCGGTGAGAAGGACCGCATTCAAAAAGACGTTGACCCCAAATCCGTAATGTCCCGCACTGTTGTGTGGATCTTGTTGTCAGTTGAATTTTCCATTTTTGTCTCACGAAAATTTTCAACCCAAGGCAGAGCTTTGGAACTTTTGACACAAATCCCAACCTGGAAATATACGTTCTTCAGGAAATGTCAGCCAGCGATGTTCGCTTTTGCCACGTGGAGGAGGGATTGACTCGCCCCCCCCCCCACGCCATGTAAAATTGTCCTTCGGCCCAGATTAACGATCAATCAGCGTACGCAGTGGATCAGTGGGCGGGGAGCGATAACGAATGGACCCAGCTGCGCACGCGCGCTCTCATTTCCGTGTCGTGGGCGTGAGGCGGCGCCACGCTCAAAGTCGCGCACGCGCTGCGGCCCCTCCCGGAGGAAGTAGGTCACTACTTCCGGGGCAGCACATGGCGAACGCAGCTGGTGACACAACGGATCAGATTAGAACGCAAGAAATACGACTTTCCGTTGGGTCAGCTCTCAGTTTGACGTCCCTGAACGTGCTGTTTGGACGACGTCAGTGTTTCCCTCTGGTGTGCTGTTTTGGTAAACACGTGTCGGGACGCACCGCATGCAGCGCGTTCCTCGACCGGGCGTTCTTGTTTGGTGCGTTGGAGGCTCGCTGAGAACACCTTTTGAATGGCAGCGCTTCGTGCAATCATGAAATGGAACACTTCGAAACTTTTCGCAAGTGGACCAGGTGAAGATTCCGCCGCAGAAAACTGTGGAAGTGAAAATGAAAGAAAACAGCGTTCAGGAACTAATTTCCACATTTTTTCGCTGCCGGGGCTTGGGTTACTGGATGAAATGAGGATGAGTGTTGTGTTGCTTCTGCTGCGGCCTGACCACGAAGGGAAACAAAAAACGTGGTGTTGTGTGTGTTCGTGTAGAATTTAGTCGTTTTTGCGAGCACTTGAGGTCGTTAGCCTGTACTAACACATGTTTCTCTTTCGCTTTTCCTGCTGCTCCTTCTCATTGGACAACTTTTTACGGTGAGTTGTGGGAGGGGGCGATTTTGTGCGAGATGCGTCACGCATTGTGTCCTTGTAACAAGGCGTTGGGTGTTGCTCACACACACACACACACACACACACACACATCACCACCTCCACTACCACCACTCCCGCAATCTGGCCTTGACCTGAAATGTTTTGCAAAATCCGTGACTTCCTACCTGCTAAATCTCGTGGAAAATGCGTTCGCGTCACTGTTTTCGGCAACGCACCGTATTCACCCGTGTGTCAGACGCACCCAAGTGACTCGTAATTGGGCTTCAAAAATAAGGGGAGCATCTTTCACCGGACTCGAGTTCAACCATTATTCCAAGAGGACCTTCACACCAGAAAGTTAAACGTTGGCGGGGAGGGGGTGTGTGTCCTGTGCTTGGGTACGACACCCACACACACAGGTCACGAGTGCGGTAGAAATCGTAATTGGGCGAGTCCCACACAGACCGGGTGCAGCAGTGCGGTAGAATCCTCGCTTCTACTCGTGTTGACGGTTGGAGGAGGAATGCCTCGCTCACGTTGTGTTGTTTTCGTTGCAGGCGGCACGTCGGACTCGCCACACCGTGGTGCAGGTGATGACGATGTGTTCATGGTATGTACAGCTCGCACTTCCCTGTTTGTTCTCTGGTGGATCCAGGGGCCGCGGCGGCGGCTCGGGGCGTCCAGGGGCGGGTGGGGTAGAGGGCTCGGGGGGAGGGTGCATTCAGAGGGGGGTGGACTTCAAGGCTTGGGGGTCAAGGCCAGGCTGGGGCTTTTTTTTTTGGGGGGGGGGGGGCGATCAAGCGTTGGGGTGGGGAATCCACAGAGATAACGGTGGATACAGGGGTCCGAGGGGGTTGGACTTCGGGGCTTGGGGACCAAGGGCCAGGCGGGGGCTTTGGGGGGGGGGCGATTTAGCAGTTGGTGGGTGGGGGGACTTTAGCAGAATGGTCGAGACATGTGGTTGAGAGGTGGTGTGTTCAGGGCCCAGGGATTTGGGGGGGGGATCCAGGGACAGATTGGGGCCTTTGGAGATCTGGGATTATGATGGGCCTTGGAAGGGGGACCTGTTTGGGCTTTTGAGAGATTCAGTCCTTTCAGCCCCACACCCCCTGGATCAGAGCCACTGCCCCGCCAAGGTCCTCACACTTCGAACTCCCGAACGAATCCCACTTCCAAGCCACAAACAAAATCCCCCTCTCCCTCACCCGTGAATCTCCCAAGACCAAACCGTATTTGTCCGTCTGGGCTTGATTCCACCGCCCATTGAGCCCCCTCCTGTCCCAGTGGAGACACCATGCGTCCAGGAGTGGGCTGACCCCCCTCCACCCCACACCACCACCACCACCACCACCACCACCACCACCACCACCACCACCACCACCAAAATTGTTGAGCCTGGTGGTTCAATTTGATGGTTCCGATCCCTGCAGTCCTCCATCCCTGCCCTTGGATCCGTCTTGCTGCAACAATGATGCAAAATTTGGGGATGTGGCCTCACAAGCCAAATCTTCTCAAGCTTAGATCCTCGTTGCAAAGTTGCAGGCGCTTTCTTCTGCGAAACCCATGCAGAAAGAATCGCAGCAACTTTGTCAGCAACGGTGGACATTCAGAAATTGACAGACGGCTCCTTATCGTTACATTCGGCGCAAAAATCCCAACAATTTCCGATTGTCATAATCCCTTGACAAAAAAAATGTCTTCAGACAGGAAAAGGCTGCTGTTGCCAAAAATCCCCAAATGTGTTTTCGTGGAAAAGAAACAATGTTTCGTCTGTGTCCAAACTGAATGCGTGGGACTCTGGGTGATTTGAGCGCTGAAAGGTCAGAAAGGTCAAAACGTTATCCACGACAGTGATAACGCAAGGACGCGCGAACACGAGGCGTGCGACTTTCACAATAATTCTGTCGCCATCTTTGATTGTGATTATGATTGTCCAACGCAGGCTTGTTCCACACTGATTGCGTCATGCGTGGCGATACGGATCGCCTTGGCCTGTTTCACACTGATCGCGTCACGTTTTGCGTGGCATCTCGACCTTCAAGTTCGTTTTGCGACGCAGCGCATATTGCCCTGCACGTTGACGTGCGTCGTAAGACGTATTGACCCGCACGAGGGCGTGGTGCGTGATAAAGGGGTGGCCACACAGGCCAAATTGATGCACGTCAATTCTGGGTTTTGACGCGTAGTTTTAACCCCCTGTTGCTCGAGGCTACCATTGACTTTGCCCAGGAAAAACATCTCACCAGACATTTTTTGACGCGCGGAAACCACGCGTCAAACATCAAAGTAAACGCGTCAGTGTGGCCGCGCCTTAAGACTCGTTCAGCGTGCAACGGTCTCGGCGCGACGGTGACCGATTTCGCGTGGTGTTGTTGCCCCAGCGGAAATCCTCTGTACACTCGTGCGACACTGCTGCGAAGTGTAAATCTGGGGAAATATCGCGCCCAGACGAAATAAAATCGCGACACAGTCGCAGTTGATGTCGGTGCAATAATTTGGTGACAGTAGACTGTGGATGATAAATGTTGCAGCGTGTTGTAAACGCACGACTGAAAACGTCGGCCGTGCAGTAGTGACTTGGTTATCTCCTGCAGAAATGGGTGAGAGAAGTTGCTTTTGGTGGTGTTTGGGGTTGGGAGGCAGACCGACGACATACTGAGCGAGACGGGATTGAGGGAGGAGAGAATGGGAGGGGGAGGAGGGAGAGAGAGCGGGAGAGACAGCCAGACACAAGAAGGGTGGGGTGTTTCCCATCGTTTGAAACTCGGTGACCGTGGAGGGGGGGCGCACCTCTTCTACATCCGTAGGCGAACGCTTTTCAAAGTCACTCCACATCTGAAGGGGGTTTCCCAGGGAGAAAGAAAGGTAAACTCGGCCCCTGGCCGCCGGAAAGTCCCTCCATCCTTCAGAGAACCCACGCCACATCCATCATCACCAAAAGCGGAACGTCACCAGGTTCTCAAGTGCGACTGCGCCGCAGTCAAAGTTCGGCTCGAATTCATAACACTCGTACACCTGGCCCCCGCCTATTACGAACTCGTGGTTATCAGCCGCGTTAGCGGAGCTGATATTGGTTTGCCCCTGTATCCGCATCCGTCCGTCTTGGGTGGACAAAACCTCCGTTTTACCCCTGTTCCAGTAATCACAGACTGGAATCACAGTGGGTGCAGACACCCTTAGGGGTGCTCTACAAGTCGCATATGGTATTATTTTTTTCTTCTGCTCTGATGATGAAAAAATGACATGAAATTACAATAGAAATGCTATAGATTGTCCTGGTTAGGGGGGTATCTCGGACACATTGTCCGGGTACCCCCC
>JAAUXT010084679.1_pt1 | contig 21935 bp, 23 predicted proteins | sample 7278171 | NCBI WGS metagenome assembly JAAUXT01 (sample SAMN14350112, study PRJNA611818) | marine sediment metagenome | isolation source: surface marine sediment (1.8m) | place: French Polynesia: Moorea | collected 2018-08 | reverse complement strand
CTCATGTTCACTTGATGCAGACACTTTGCTTTGTACATCCACAGGAAACAAATTTTTGTGAAGAATAAAATCCATATGTCAAGAACAAAGTTAGTTTGGGATACCGGAAAGTTTGTGCACACATTCTTCAGGGTCAGTCAGAAATGCTTGCAGGGGCAAATTGAGTTCTCAGTCTCAGAGAATCGTGAAGGGATAAAATTTCGTACAAGCCTTCAGTTGAGACGCACACAAACACATCTCGGATCGAAGGAAACGAAATCTCAAGCTTGAAATTTTCCAAGACGCCCGATGCTCGCTGCAGATTGTGTAACATCCATTCTGTGAATTACACAACCTGTATCCTGGGCATTTATGGCCAAATTAAGCCACGGTAACCGTATTATGCCAAAGAGAACCATTGACTTGAGCTGCTTCAAGTTGGCTTTGTTTGATGTGATTTGATTAAACAAGAAATGAAAGTTAAAGCTTTGATGCTGTTGTGCCTTCCGACTCGACCTGTCTCGGGCCGTGAATGTCCAAGCACAGCTGATACTTATTTCAGTCAGACAACTGAGAAATGTTCCTCAGCACAACTCCAACCGCCATGATGAAAACGGCAAATAACTTTTTTCGAAGATTTGAAATCGTGTCCGTGATATTGTCCTTTTGTTGGCAAATTTGTTGAAGGCCCTGACTTCAAGAATGAATTAAATTCGAGTCATTTAACCCTTTGGCCAACGTAGGATGCTTGTCTGTGAAAGTGCAATCTGTCAAAACGTCAATGGTATTATTTCTCAGCACAATGTTTTCAAAAGTGTCCAGCCACCTGGTAAATCGCGGTGGTTCGCAGTTACACATTGTTGACAGTGATGGTCCCATCAGACGGTGAGGCTTCTTGAGGCTCTTCGTGATCCCGTCCGTGGAATGTGATCTACAGAGCAAAAACTGAGAATCTTTTCTCCTCTTCGTGTGGAATCAGATCAAACCTGAACAAATCCCTTTCTTTAACAGCAAGTTTATGCTTGCTTTGTTGGAAGACTTTTTCGTGACGCATCTTCGTCCAGCAATCCTCGTGGCAATTATGATTTCACTCAAGTCATTTCCATGATTACTCCTTTTAATTCTAATTATACAGCTGGGTAATGGAATTTCCCCATATTGCAGTCCTCCACCACATAAATAAGAATGGATTCTACCTTTTCACTCAATGACAATATAGTTAAAAGCACAATGTATAATCGTACTAATAATGAGGGCCTAATGTTCTTTCATCCTATTATTGTGCCCCAACGGGGTCATTTCTCAAGATTCAAGCAGCAGCAAAATTTGATTTGGTCTCATAGCTGCTTGCAAAGGAGCAATGTTTAATTGGAGCCCATCTACTTTCATGCATAAAATATTGTTTCTATGTAGCTTGTAATCTATTTAAGCGGCAGTTGACTTTAGAGAAAATGACTTGAGATGATGCGCTTATGGTGCCGTTATTTGTCTTCATTGACGTGAAAATGTGATTGGATTCTGTGTGATTCTTCCAATGGTGTTTGCCATTACAGACTTACTTTCACTGGTCTTTCTTGTCACAAGCCAGCGCAGCTGCTGTGAGCTTCTCTGCCTGCAAGAGAAATCGAGATCCGGGAGAAGCTCAATGTATGATCCTGCAAAAAAGCAGCAGGCAATTTTTTCATTAGAATCTTTGATGCCTGACACGTTGCTGCGCCGGATGCTCTTTTGATTACCACATTCACATCGTTGTTGCGTCCAGAAAGTTAACATCGAATCGTTTCTCCCTTGTGGATGAATTGGGAGGCACGGACTTCTGAAGTAATGATAAATGATTCCGTTTTAAACATTTGCCCATTTTCCAAGGCCTGGCTTTGATACACTGATACATATAAATGTCTACATATCGGTGTAAATTAATGGCATCCACATTCAAATTCAAGGTGCAAGGTGACATTCCAACAGCACTAAATAAAGTGCACCAGCGACGAAATAAAATGATCGAGTACTTTGCAAGGGGTAAATGCACTCCTTTATGTGCAGAATGACAAAATCTGCTCAATGAGGGTTTAAATGCAGGTCAAACTGTGAAACATCGCATCGTTACGTTGCCATGGCAACTGTCATCAATATGATAGAAATGTGTTGTTTTTTAATTGCTCACAAATAAGGAATATGTATTGCTGAATATTACTTGGTGATTCATAACGCTTGCCACTGACAGCTTTATAACGGGAGGCGTGCAACACCTATTCCCAGCTCATTTTCAAGGCCCGAAAGATGAGTGTTTCCAAAGCTCCTTTCCAAGTTGTTTGCTCCATCTTGTGCGCTTCATCACTTTGGAAGTATGATGCGCAACAAAAACACAGGATCCGAGAACAGCAACGTGTTTTCCACTGACAGTCACAAGTGTGTCTCCTGCACGCAAGACCATCACACCACAAGTCCAGTGCTGTCGATTATCTCCTGAAAATAATTGCTCAAAAGGCAACCACAACTGATGCACACTCAGAAGGCAGGTTTACTGCGAGAAACACATCACTTCTCTTGGCTGTCAGTGAAGGCTGAATGACCAAAAACAGCGAAAAGTTTATTCTGACAGTCAAATTTTGCCGCCCTGCCATAAACAGTCATCCACATTTGTTTGTATTTTGTGACGAAACTCAAGCTTCAATTGACGAACGCTTCCTGCGAATTCGTAACATCAAACCAGAGAGTTGTTGTGCTTGTTTTTCTGATGTCTAATGCTTTTGCGTCCCTTGTACTGGATCTTCCACTGGATCCCACAGCACAAGTTTTTCCTCGACTATTATGCACAGTTGGGTGTACAGTTGTGCTCTTGAAACAACAAGTGTTCATGCACGTTTTGGGTCTGACTGTGCCTTGTCGGGCTCCCTGTACACAAGCCCCCATCCTGAATCCGAATCCTTCTGATATCAAGAGCCACGCCAACCCAAGGGAAAAAGAAAACTCACGGCAAAAAAACAAAGATCTTGCTTGCAGCAACGGTTGAACTGGTGGTGGACGGTGACGCTGAACTTTCTCACCGAATCTGGTAATGTTGATCAAATGTGATGTGATTTATTCCTCCTGGTTTCCTGTTCGCGTTCATTATGTTATATCAACATGATATTCGGATGGACCGACGCGAGTTGCCTCGGAGCGCAGTTCCCACCATCGGCGGTGAGAAAATGACCTGCGGCCCCGAGCGCCGCTGTGTTAACAATGCCTTTTTAATGTAATCATTGAGAAATGATTTAAAATATTATATCTTTATAACAGTTTTAGAGCAGATGCCATGTTTTATCTCTGCTGAACAACGTAATTAGGTGCTCTCGGTCTGTGGGAGAATGCAGAAGATCGGTGCGGTCCGGCCCGAGCGCTGACCGCGACTCATCAGTCGGTATCAGCAGATTTGCGGCGCAGCAGCCGAGGCCATTGGGGCCGGAGGTGCGGGCAGAGCGCAGCGAGCACGCCCAGCGGCTGTCGCAGCCAATGAGAAGGGCTGCTTCCTCAACAGGTGACAGCCTATCGGCTACATCAAACGAGCATCAATCCTCGGCAACCCGCTGTGATTAATTGCTAATCGTCAATCATTGGTTGCATACCGGCAGCACTGGGGACCCTGAGTCCTCGCAAAAAGCCAACCGAGTCAGATTGATACAGTCAAATGTGCTTCCGAGACACACGGACAAGTTCATCACGGTGCTTTTCGGGAGGCATGAACAAAATTTAACAACTTTTAATTGCTCGAAAAACTTAGACATTGATTGGACTTTGATGATACGATTTGATAAGAAGATAACAATAATTCGAGCACACTGATTGTCATTTTCTGTCTTTGTGCTTCTGCTTGTTCTGATAATCTTTATGAGTCTGCGATCAAAGTGGAAGAAAAAATTCCGTTGGAGGTGATTTGGAGAAACCAAATGGAAATGTGTTGAAGTGACCAGAAGTGACCAATATCCGGGTTACAAGAAGGCGCGTGTTGTTGTGGACCGGACGGATGCGTCATTAATCCAGAGCAAACACAATCAGCAGGACTTGTGCAGGACACGCCGCTGCATGCCAGGACAGAGGCTGAGGTCATCAGCTCACGGAAAGTCATTTACGCAAAGATAGAGAAGCTTGGCTAAAGGAAGGATAATTCGAGCATCAGTTGACATTTTGCTCCACGACGATCCAGACGGAGGACTGTCGCTACGCGAACATGCTGGAGTGCTGCCCGACGGACACGGCGGGGAGCGGCGCCGCCGGCGGCTACGGAGGCCAGATGAGCCAGAGCATGGCGTCTCTGTTCGGCGGCGTCAACATGAGCGGCGTCGGCGGCGTCGGGGACCAGTCCAGCCAGGCGGCGGCGGCGGCGCGCAACCAACAATCATCGCTGTCCGTTCTCAGCTCACCACCGCTCGCGGCGCTGCACAATATGACTGAGATGAAGCTCCCCTCCACCTCCTCGTCTCTGCTCACTCCCTACGCACAGGGAGCGGGACTCAAGCAGGGCGCTTTTTCTACTCCCCCGGCCACACCACACTCAATCCAGGACATTCTAGCTCGGCATCAAAGCTCGCAGGCCTTTCACAGCGGCCTCGCAGCACTGCAGCCGCGCTTGAACTCCACCGCCGCAGGACTCTATCTCAATTCAGCGGCTGCGGCTGCGAGTCGCTTCCCGAAGCCGCTCGCCGACCTGCCGGGGAGGACGCCCATCTACTGGCCGGGGATGCTGCAGGGCCCCGCCGCCTGGAGGCATCCCGGTAAGACGCGCTGCGACTGATCAATTTGCGAGAGAAAACCGCAAGGGATTCTTTTTATGTCCAAGATACAAATACCAAGTGAAAAGTACACGCAGAGCCTGCTTTCCCAGGTGGCTAATTTTTGAACACACACCACGTTCGCCACGTCAAAAATTATTGCGAGGTGTACGAGAGTTGATTGACGTTGAGAGTTCACCTTGCAAGTTGCACTGCCCTTCAGGCATTTTTGTCACCGACAGACCACAATTTTCACACGCCCCACCGCTGAAATGACTCCTTCCTTTTCCACTGCCCGGTCCCAGAATTTTTTGACATTTCATATTTTCACCCCGAAATTAATTTCTCTTTCAAGAAAGGTTTTGAGTCTTCCAACAACAATTGTGAAAATAGTCTCAGATCATTGGTCCACTGTGCAAAGTGGTGGACTGTGCCTTTTGGTTGTTTGGGAAGCGTTCCAAAAGAAAATATGGTTGCTGTTTTGAGATGAAAGTGGATTTGGTAATCTCACGCAAAAAAAGCCAAAACTAATTTTCAGTATGAAGCAGAAATTCGGCTCCTTCCTTCGTTTGTCCGCGTTGAAGAGAAACAGGTGCGCGTGTGTGCTTGTGAGAGTTGTCCTGGACCCACACTTTCAAAAACAAGTACTTCCAAGTACACGAGAGCTCTGCAGTGGGACCAACGTTTTCTCACATTTGGCTATTGCAACGGTGGTGACGACCTGACGAATCGTTACCTTTGCGTGTGCACACCTTCGGGTCACATCCCATTAACATTTTATACGGCATTTTTATGATAAATATGTCGTCACTGTTTTTAAAGGTATTACAATTATTAGTTCAGTACACCATTGAGTACTTTTTATCGGAAATGAAGTGGTCGTTACTCTCCCGTGAACATGCTTGTTCTGAGTTTCACGTTCACCTGCAGGATACATCCTGCACATGTTGATTGAAATGGAACCAGTCCCAAAATCAGCTATTTGTATTTTTGCAATCACTTCCTTTACTCAAAGCGAAACACTTGGTCTGACACTTTCGGACACGCCACTTTCTTTCCCTCCTAATGTGCCAACATTTCAAAGTCATAGAACCACTCGACTCACCACACAATTGTTTGTGTGTGTGTGTGTGTGTGTGTGTGTGTGTGTGTGTGTTGGAAGAAATTAACACACACTCTCCAAACACAATTTTTCAGTGATGAGAGAGAGAGAAATTTTGTGGCAAAAATTTTCATTTTATTTTCATGTGCTGCATTTGAGAAAAAGGCACACAAAGATAAGACCGTCTCTCAAAATTTTTGACGCAATTGGGGTGGGGGGGTGGAGACGAGTTGTGCGCGCCTTTTGAAATTTGAGGTGTTTGAGACAGGCAGCGCTGACCTACCGAACTTAATAGGAAAGAGATGACCAGTTCGAAATTCGCGTCGGTGTTCTTGCTTCAAAACTTTCTCAGTTAAACGTTGGAATGGCAATGCCAAAACATAAAGTTCTGCCAGTCGGAGTGGAAACTGAATTGTTTTTTCTTGCATATAAATCTTGACAGGAGTTTTGACTGGATTTTTTGTCGGGTTCAGTTTCCTTACAGATTTCTTGTCAATTTCTTCTGGCTCCTCTTTTGTTGTTGAATCTTACATCACCTGTCCTCCAATGTGACTTTGAAGCAGACAAAAACACACCTGAAGTTCTCGTATATTTTCACATCACCAGCTACGGTGGTTGGGAATTACACGGCCAATTAATCTAAATAAATTTTATTGCAAAGAGCTGAATGACTCTGCATATAGCTCGAGGATATTTACAGGTAGGCGACAGGCAAATGTCATGAAATGTAAAACTATTTCATATTTCATCTCTCTCACTATCCATCATTTGGCAACTGAACTTATGTTGCGCAGCCATCAGAATGTTTTGAGTTTTAAACATTGACCCGACTCACGTAAATATCTCTTTGCTGTTGTTTGAAGTGTTGAAATGAGTGTTTTAGGTGCTCAACTATTCTTCATTTGGCGAATCCAAGTTCAACTATGACAGTTGCATAAACAAAAGAAAAAGCCAAACATTTTTGCTGCGCCGCTTGTTCACTTCAACATTCAAGCTGGAAGAGGCTACACAAGTTTTTGAATTTTAGTAATTTTATTTACACCCTTTTGTGGCGGCATAATTTTATTCCCGTTCTGTTCACAACTGCGCTCAAATGGCCATGGCATGCAGTTCACTGCTTCGCAACTGACGGCCACAACCGAACAGTCTTGTTACTCATATCGCACTCAGATGCAGAAAAGTGAAACAGAAAAGGCTTTTGAAGTTTATGGGAGCAAAATCGATATTAATTGAGCAGAAGATTGCTCACCTGGTCGTCGTACCATTTCACTTTGTTGGAACTTAAATAAAATGACATCATCAATCACATCGAGAACTGCAACCAACCTCTGCATCTGAAAAACCCCTTCCGTTGTCGCCAGGATGTCTTTCGTGTTTTGGTTGTTTGTTTTTTTTTTTGGGGGGGGGGGAGAGGGGCAGGCTGCTGAATGGCAAGCTGCAAAAGAACTGCTGTTGAAATGCTTTGTGATGCAGAGGAATCATAAACACGTCTTTTCTTCCTTGCAGGTCAAGGGATGACGATGGACAAAGACGGAAAGAAGAAGCACACAAGACCCACCTTCTCTGGTCACCAAATATTCGCCCTGGAAAAGACATTCGAACAAACCAAGTATCTGGCAGGTCCAGAACGAGCCAGATTGGCGTACGCGCTGGGGATGTCCGAAAGTCAAGTCAAAGTAAGTTTCTTGTCCCTTTTTCTTTTCTTTTTTGCGTGCACAATTGTTTCTGCAGAAACAGCATGTGTGCTCGCACGATGCCTTCAATTGTCTTTTTCTTCTTCGGTTCCGTGTTTGCGTTGAGCACATCCTCAACATCTGAAATTGCAAACTCACAACAAAATGAACCCAGGTTCACCATCAGGGTCAGAAGCATCATGCAAATGTCTTGTGTCTTGCGTTTACAATTCGGTCTGTGTAATTTTCTGAATTCTAAGGTGTCCACTCAGTCGAATGGCTCATTTTGGACGCAAAAATGGTTCAGTTTGTGAGAATGATGGAATATTTTGAAAAATACTGACATTTCTCCCCTATTCTTTTTCACATCCACTGGGCATTATTTTCGAAAACTTGCATAGTTGAGGCACATTACTGTTCTCCTAGGAGACCCATAAAGTACCGAGGTCTGGTTTCAAATAAGCAAGGTACATTTAACACTCAATACTTCGAGACTTAACACCTTCGGGTGCAACCCTTTTCCTTTGCTGGTCAATTCTCATTCTGTTGCAAATTTTGGTCTCATTCAAAGGGCCATAAACTCTGCTTTGAGCCGAACGAATAGATGCGCACGAAGGATGCAACAGAAATCAAAGCAGCAGTGAGAAAGATGTGCACCGTGTTGTGGTTTCCCATTCAACCTGAGACACCTGGTTCCACGTCATTCGAACTCCTGACTTGGAATCTCAGGTCAACATGACAACAGATCTTGCCTGATTCGAATTTTGACTGCTTCAAGCAGATTTCACCTGGGACTGTAGGGTTTTGAGTTTGATGGAACGCGCGGTGTCAACATGCAGTGCTTTGAGCTGGCTGCTTCAAGCTGCAAGTTTTTCGAATCCGTCTTCTGTAACCTGCAAATCAGCCAGTGAACAGAAGACCGCGGACAGAACATTCACACTTTCTCGAGATCTTTACATCATGAAACAGCCACATGTGGAAGCGATAAGATGAAGATGTAATGTATCATAATGAGCCACCGAGCCACTATCAACTAAACAGCCATCAAACAGCCGGGGGAAAGCAAGCAAACAGGGACAGGCTTCACGAGTAAATTTGTTTACATCGAGCCACGAGGCTGATTGCTTCAAGATCGCCCACGTTTGGGGGAAAATGATGCGTAATTTGTCTCAAATACACACGATTCTCATTTCTTCATAGTCTGTTTACAATTATTTACTCGTGCACATGGCTAATGATCGCTGCTGACAGGAAAAGAAATTTTAAGAGCTGCCATCCGTCCACAGTGACCATCCTCATCAAGCCAAGATAGAGATATCACAAGGTCCAAACATTTTTTCGTTGGAAACAGGACAAGATGCGCCTCTAACTTCTTTCTGCATGGACGAGCTTTCTGCCTTCATCAACCTCTTTTTGTCGTGCATGCAGAAACGAACCGAGACAATCGTGTGTTTGCTCAGCAGATTGCGCACGCATGAAAGTGATCAATTGAAAAAGCCTTGAGACTCGAGTATCAGAACAAATCGTACGATTCCAAAGGCGAAGCTTCAAGAAAAGACGAGCCACATCCATTTAGCGTACTGTCAGAGCACGAGCTGGCAAAATAGGCCTCCTGTAGTCTTCAGACCCGGTGTGTCTGATCCCGGCAATAGCCCTCCTGCAATTGTCGGCAATTATGCGCTCATAGGCCAGGTCCCTGCCAGTCAATGTTGGACTACAGCTGCGGGATGGGTGACCCAAACATGTGACAAAGTAGAACACGGCAACGTCACCGACGGTGGCGTAGATCTAAGTTTGCTTCGTTTCATTTGTCTTCACCAACTCAAATTGCATGTGCATCCCGACATGTCGTATTCAATTCGAGTCTGTCGAAAACACGAACGGACGTAAATCTGGTCTTTTTCGTGATTTCTGAGTGGAGCCCTCGATCACTTTTCTCCAAGGTGGTGCTGCTGGCTTCCGTTGAAATAGTTGTCAGGGTGTGTTTCAGAGTCGATACGTTGGATTGTGAGGTGCCCTGCACCTCACAGGCACAGTGGCACAAAAGGTCTGTTTGCTCAGATATTGAGGCATCAGTGTTTTGCATGCCCCTGGGTGTGTCTTGTGGCGAAACGAGGGACATCACACTGACCCTTGTCCAGTGCCATGCACTCCATTGCTCAGCCCAACGTGCTACAACTGACCACACGTGTCCACAAACAATGAATGGACACCATTTAAGGATAAAAAGTGTCAGGGTGGATCACATAAATTGCAGTTATCATTGATTATGAGGCCTTAAAGTGACCAGAAAGTATTAGGAAGATAGAGCGGGACAAGCTCTCGCAGCGGAGCATGTTGACCATATGGGCGCGGGCGGAAAAGAGGAGGAAACCATTGCTACAAAAAGCCCGTGAACACAAAGGGGGTGCAATAGTTAAAAGCTTCGACATCCTTCAATATTCAGTGTTTGGGTTCCACCCATCCAGAAGAATTCTGAGCCGTTTTCCAGCGCTCGTGTATCCCTCATCACCCTCCCAGAGTGCTGATTGCCTTATTAATTTGCGCGCGTCATTTCGTCATGCACGCCTCATCAGACACGCAGCTTCTTGTTGCAAATCTGTCTGTCACGAGCAACCCTCCCTCGACCCGCATCCGTGCACCACAACAAAGATATCAATTTAATCAAAAATTATACGCCTTTTATTTTAATTTGGGTTTGTAAAGCTAGGCTCATTCTGTTGCAAAGTATTGGCTTGGGGTCAGTGCCAAAGGTTCACGCCGAATTAGGCTTCTATTCAGGACGATAATCTGAAGGAGGCTGCGAAGCATAGATTCCAGCTGCAATCGTTCTCCACCGAACTCCCAAAAGGGGAAGTGGTTTCATTGATTCAAACGAAGTTTCCGCTCGTTTTCTTTGTTTCGACTTCTCCGTCGGAAGTGTCACTTTATGTCCGGTGGAGACCGCAAAAATATAAACATTTGAAGAATCCAACGCCAAAACAAAAGAAAAAATACTGGTGCAAATTTTCTTCGTTCGGGAGGAACGAAAGCCCGGTCAAACAAAGTTTGAAGAAGAACACTTCCAAATTTGAAACAAATCAAAACCGCATGCAGCTTGTTGTTTTTGTGGGCAGCACTTGAGACATCCGTGCAATCTTTATTGGATAATAATACGGAAACATGATCAAAGTGTTTTCTTTTTATTTGCTTCTCATCAGCGAGAAGCATATTTCATTCTGTTGTCATGTAACTAATCTGCATTGTGAAATGTAGCTGAAGGAAAAAGTAATTGGGCACAACTCATCATGGGCGATCATTCACTCGGTGACATTAGCGCTGCTGCAGAAGCCGCCTCGGCGTTGAGGCTGCAACCTTCCCCGGCAACCTACATGAGATAACCTCCCATAAAGAAACGCACCCGCGCCCGGCCGGCCGTCAGTGTTCATAGACAGGCTTCTCACACTACACAAAAATGGTTCCTGTGAAATCACACAATGACTTTTCGAGACCTTTGGTTGAGAAAGGAGTTGTGTGATTCAACAGGAACCTTTTTGTGGGGTGAGAACCCATTTCTACCACAATGCAAGCTCGTACGACATGTTTAGAGATCGCAGAGTTGTAGAAGACAGGTTCTGCAATCAAGCAATTCTGTGTACGTGGAAGTCCGATTGTGGGTGAACACTCCAGCGCCTGGAAATTTGCGCGTTGTGCAACCCTCTCTCCCCCTGGGTTTCACTATTTCTGATGTGAAGGCAAATTACACGTCCCCGAGAAGGAGAAAAACGTGGGACTGGAATTTTGAGAAGTTCTACTTCCGATATCGGGACGTCAAATCAGCACGAAACCAGTATTTGCTCAACATTTTCGATGATTTTTTTTGTTCATTGTTCAATCTCACTCAAGATACAAGATCAATAGCAGACAGAAGGAAGCTTGTTTTTGCCACCTCATTTGATTAGCATATCAATTAAGATTAGAGTGTCATTCACGTAGCGTTAAGAACAAGACAAGCACAGCTGATAGCGCAAATTATGATCATATTCGTCCCCATTCATAATTGCATAATTTTTATGTTGTACTTTGAGGGTCATATTTCTTTTCAAGCAGTGCAAATAATTTCCAGTTTACGAGCGTTGATCCATATTTATGCTTCTGTGAATGGACATTGTCTCACCTGATAAAATTGCTCTGAATTCACAACAGCATCTACAAAAGAACAGTTTGCGTCCGTCGAATTAACCTTTTTGTCGTGAAGTGTTGGCACAATGGACAAGTTCTGTTCCACGGTCAAGGAACACGTCTTTTGTTTTCTTTCTGATGGCAACATGTTCCAAACTGCAGACAGGAACATCACATCACATTATTTTTTCAGATGAAGAAATCAATCACGAAAAAAAGAAAAAGAACAGCGAACCTACATTTTATTCCGAACGACAACGCAAAAAGCACCTGAACTGTTTCAAGAGGAGCCTGTAACAGAGCAACACACAAAAGCAACACCATTGTTGGGCTGACACAAATGGTGGCCTCAGCTGTGTAATCAGACAAGACCCGCAAATTGAGCAACAAAATGACATCAGTACAAATTGAGCCTTTCAATATAAGAAGCCCTATCAAGGAAGATCTCTTGGATTAACTTGCCTAATTGTATCTGTGATTGAACGATTTAAAAAAGTAATTGATTCGCCTGGGGGCTAGAGTCAAACGCCCCGGCTGTATCAATGTTAACAATTTGTAAACCTGGTGCTGAATTCCTCACACCGGCGGGCCTCCGCTTTCTCGCTTTCTGTCCATTAAACGTGGAGTTTTGCTGCAAAGCTGGCTGCTGGCCTTTCATGATTTGAGAAGGTGACTATTTAGATGTTATTTTCCCCTTGCCTCGAAAAAAGAGGTGGCTGCAGGAGCTTTAATGCACATATCAATTGGCTGTATTTGCAGACGTACATTGAGCAGTATTGACAGCTTTGACATGAGAGAGGCGGACTTTTTGAGCCTACAAAATACTGAATATGATACAGCAATGAATGAAATATCCATAAATATTGTTGGTTTTAAGTCTTGTCACCCTTTGGTCCTGAAATACAGCCAAGGTAATCTTTTTATGTGGAAGACCCCACATTTTGAAATGCGCATGTGTCCGCAAATTCTACGTATGTCTCCACAGACGTACCGCACCAACGTTGACTTTGTCGTTTTGAAACGCCAAACAAAGAGAACTTGAAAACAATTTTGTGCTCCAGAAACGGGAAGAGCTGGCTTGGTTCCTTTTTTCCTTTCAGGTACAGCTGCTGTGTGAACGGTTACATGTGCGTTTCTAAACTATATTGGAGTAATTCCCCGCATTGGCTGCCGGACAGTGTTGGCTTTAATAAGGATCGGATGGTAATGGTTGAGCGGGATGGTGATTGGAAGGCGGAGCGAGGCAATGAGGCCAGGCGCTGGGGCAGGATCGATGCCAAGGATGGGCCATTACACTGCCCCGGGTCTCATCAATCTCCCTAACACTACATGCCCCTGGCCACCGAAACTGGCCCTGAGGTCCACTCATGCCTCATTCACATGCTCCTCTCTTTAAGTGCTTTTGATCACAGAAGTAAGACCCTCGATTCACTGAAATTCTCTTCAAAATGGACATTGTGGATTTTGCTGAGCGCAACTTGCAGAACAACAGTCTGCAACTGTCAAAAGCAGTTTCGGAGCCGCATGCAGTTTGGGTCGAAATCGCAGAAATTAAAAACGCAAGTCGGCACGGTCAAGCGCAGAAACGACGCGAAAATAGTGCGTGTTTGCTTTGAGGCAAGGGTGGGGTCAGCAGAGAGACAACACGTGCCTCTCTTGCGTGAACAGCTTCTTTGAAGACAAACTATAAGTGCCTTCTCAAACACCTGGGTTCGGTGATGACCGTTGTTCCAAGCAGTTTGTTGGTGTGGACGGGTGACATGGTTCCGTCACACCGAAAACAGAAGCAGCAAAGCTTCGCAACGGCCTTGCCCTGTAGCCGCTGTATTGAAGTTGATTGTTATAAATTACAGAAAAAAGCAAGGAGCAAAATATTCACAGATCATTATTGAAACATTTGTCATTAAGATTGAGTTCGCAACCTCTATCTTTTTTAAAGGCATGAAATGGGAAAAAACTGGCAGCCGAAATTGGAAAAAAGAGGGCAAGGAGGATTTCAGGGTCAGAATAGAGCAACGGTCCCGTGTGCAAAGTGATGAAAAGTTAGGAATTACGTTCTGTCCCTGGAGAAATTCAAATGTCTCCTGCTTCTCCGAACGCTGCTAAATCCAGATTGAAAATTCACATGCAAAACACGATGGAAAAGACTCAGAGCAATTTGTAAACCGTCCCCGAGTAATAAAAATCAAAGTATAAGGATTGAGTAAGAATATTAGCCTCGCGAGGGCCGCAATCTCTGCTGGCAAATGCATGGATTAAACATTAATGTCCACCCATATTTAGTCGCTTATCAATTCCATTGCCTGCCATTGTTTCCTATTTTTATTAGCTGGAGGAAGACAGGCAAATTGAGAAGAATGGCTTGGCGAGGCAATTCCCTGACCCAGCTTCGTCCGCATCCTCTTCAACCCAGCCTTATGCAATCATAACACAATCCAACTTCATTTACATCCTTCTCAAAATGATGTCAACCTCTGCTGGAAAGGACTGAAGGGACAAAATCGTTTTCCATTTTGCTTCTCTTTTCCTTTCACCATCCTGTCTTCAAACGTGCTGAACACTTTCATCTTTGTCAAAGTTTTTCTTTTGCCCCACCGGTTTAATTTGCCTTGCGGACGATTATGGCACACGTTTCGATTCTAAGTCGTACCATGTGTGGGCATTTGCATACATATCGTTCTTCTTGCCTCTTGTGTGAATAAACTTTGACAGTGACAAATGAGAAACCCGCTTTTCAAGGAAGCGTTCAAATGGCAAGTTCTTGTAAAAGTCAAAGATTATGTCTTTCAACATTTTGCTCATTTCCCTGTTCATTCAAAATGGGGTTCTAAAAGGTAACCAATTGGTTCATTCACGTTTGTTGTGATGCAAATGGGTGAGAAATGGCTAAATGGAGCACACTTCCTCGAGTTCAAATCAACCCGTGTATGCAGGACGTTGGTTCTGCTGTATTTATACCTGCGAGGTGACATTATTTTGTTTATGGCTCCTCATTCAGAAAGAAATGTTGTGTTCCACACGTGTTCGCTTCTTGTCCGCCAAAGGACACTGCAATAAAAGTTCAATTTCTCAAAATTCTTTTGCATCCAAATCAAGTTGTACATCGGAGCGTTTCTTCACCAATCAAGAACTTTGGAGCAATGGAGCAAGTCAAAGCATGCTTGAGAGAAGGCGAAAAACAGTCCCGAAAGAATAATCCAGGCCCGCACAACACACCCAACTGACATTTGCTGTCACTTTCTGCACTTGCAGGTTTGGTTCCAGAACCGGCGTACCAAATGGCGGAAGAAACACGCCGCCGAGATGGCCACGGCCAAGAAGAAGCAGGAGGAGCGCGCGAGCGAGCTGGGCGGCGACAGCGACGCCGACGACGACCTCGAGAACCTGCGCGACGACAGCGACGGCAGTGACATGCGCCCCGGTGGCGACCTCGACCTGTCGCCGCCTCCACCGCCGGCGCCCGTCCCTGGCGCGCTCACCTCCCTCCACCCCTCCACTTACCCGTCGAATCTGAACTCCCATCATATGGGGCTTCCATAATCGTAGTGTTGGAAAAAAAGTAACACACATACACACAAGGAGCACAGCCGCTTTGACCTGTCGTCGAGCATGCAAGGCCCACACAGACGGTGGCAGAAAACACCAGATTCGCCGTGTTCAACGCAAGTGCTTTGACTCTGGTCGTGCATGTGTGCACAGTCCTCTTGTGGTCAGTTGTCCAGATGTGAGAATGGCGCTCGAACCTGGACGCATCGTCCGGATGTTTGCGAATTTGAATCACACAACACAAATTTGGCCAGAAAAAGAAGCTGTAAATATACATGTGTACATGGTGTATGGGTTTATCACAAATTCTACTACTTAATTTAATCCATAGCCGTATCAAGTTGGACTTCTAGACTTTCGCCTAAAGTCAGAAAAGAAACATTGAATGTTGTTCCTACAATCACTGACATCCAAAGAGTTGGATCTTCTGTGTAAATGTGCTTTCAACTATGCAATCCATTTTGAATTCAACTTTTTAGCTTGTAATTCCTTCGTTCTTGTGCCAATGGAAGATTTATCACAACTTGGCTCGAGCGAAGAAGTTTGAATGGGCACGCGTGATGTGTGGTCACTTTCAAGCAGATCGATTGTGACTGAGCTTCTAGTCTTCAACTCAAAGATTGTTTCATGCAGGTTCCAGCACTTCAGAGAAGCATGAAGCACATTGGATCTGATTCAATTGTCAGACAAAATACAACTCGAATTTGCGTGCTTGCCTCAACTTACACCAGATCTGTACAATTATTCTTACAGTTGCAAAGCCAAGGTGATGTGTGTCTGCACAACTGTGGCTGACACAAAAAGTTTGGTTGGTCCGTGGGTAATGTACGAGCGAAGAAGTTATTGGGTGAATCTCTGGCGAAAGTAAAATGCTAATTGCTCGTTTACAATATTAAATCTTGTCATTTTATTGTAATAAACATAAAAAAACAACGACTTTTTTGCCCTTCTTGTCCAGAGCGTGGTTGGAACACCTTTACGTATTTTGTGCAACCCAGATGAGTAAGACCCCTCGAGAAGAGCGATTTTTCATCGGCCTTGTCTCCGGACAGTGTCTATATCCCAGTCGATTATCCCTTTATTCCCCGTGTGTGATGTCAAACACTTGGCAATTCAGATCCATTGACGGTGCATATCAACCACCAAGTGCGATTACATCAGGCAATTTTCATAAGCATATTTTAGCAGACGAGGCGGCACAGTGCTCTGTGGTCTGAAGCTGTTGTTGATATGCACAGCTCAATTAGCATCTGTGATCGTCCCTACCAGATACTGTCACGCTGTGGTGAAATATTACCCCCGATAGCTATCTTACACAAATCGACCTAGCAGGCTCATTAAGATGTGGTTAGCTGACAAGAGGTGAATTATGGCTTTTTGTCCCAATTTGGAATGCTCTACCTCACACCCTATCAGTGGCAAGGGTTTACTCATGGATACAGCAGACATGCTGCTAAATTAACTACAGCGCCGCGCTTAATGGCCTTCATTGTGAGCAGGTTGCAGCCAAGATTTGATTTATCTAATGGACAATACATTACATCGTGCAACTTATGAATTGCAGTTCACACATCACACGCACTCGTGATATGAGAAAGGAAATGTTCTTCGATCATGGTGAACGAAGTGGACACAGCACAGCTCCAGCGCACTCTTCTATGGAAAAGCCGAACAGACATTTCCACCAACTTCCGCGCAACTAAAGTTTCTTTTGTCTTGCGTGTGTCAATCGTTTTGTGGTTCTTGAAACAAACAATGCGTCAAAGGATTGGGTCGCTTCGAATAGATCTAGTTCAATGATTTTGGCCGAGGTTATACAGCTGTGGGACTGTCTGAAGTTACTCAGCTCACATTTGTGTGACTCCAGTCGTGGAGAATGCGCATTTGTGTGGCAATCGTTCCATGCAGTTATTCTGTTGGGTGAAAGAGTTTTGGTACTCTGAGAGGTCTTGAGTCATTCTGAATCTGAATCTTTTCAAAATCAATGAGCCCACGCAACTGAGGTGCAGAGGTCCCCAGTGTGGAAGAACATCCGCGGAAATTTAAAGAGAACCATTTTGTCGCAGCTGGATTCGAGATGGTGGTTGTGCTGAACTCATTGATGCCACTATCTTCGTGGGCCTTGGTTCTTGAACGTTGTTTGACTGAATTAAGAAAACCGATAAAATTCAAGTTTGTCGAAGGCACACAAAAGTTTTTTGTCACAATTCCGAGTCTTTGAGTCGCACTTCATAACAGATGATTATGGCGTTCAAAGGCATGTAATCAAAATGAATCTGGCGTCAAAAGCTTACCAGTGTTAACATTAATCCTATCAGTTGACAAAATACATCATGACCCTTCACCTGAGGGACCATTGCAGGGCTTTTCATCTGAGAGATCACATCACTTAGCCTTATTGCCAATTTATTTCTTGAGAGCGCTGCCTGCAATTAATATTGGCCGATTGGGGTTATAAATCACTGCGGCGAGGCGCCCAGATCAATATCATGCTAATATCCAGAAATGGCTAAACAACAGCACAGACTCTCGCTGCACTGGAACAGTACCATAAACCGAAAACTTTTAATTGCGTGGTGGTGTCAAGCACTTTAATGGGCTATGAAATCCCTGTTTGAGAGTGAAACAGCGAGCTGAGAATGGTGATGAAAATTGAAGTTCCCGAGCTGAACGCAGCTGCTGCTGCTTGGGGTATTTGTCTTGGTTGAGAAGAGTGTGCGGCGAAAACGATTTTCCGGGCAGGGGTTCTGACCACACGAATGTTGCATGTCTCCTGCTCGTGCTGCTTGCAACTTGTGGTTTGCGGACAACCACAGACCGACGACAGCACAGCGTGCATGAACCTGTCCTCGAAAGACCGTGCACGAAGGAAAATAGTTTTTTTTCTGCTGAAAATACAGAAAAGAATCAAAGTTGACGTCAAAGCGACACGAGAGTGCTGACAATGAAATGTCAAAACAGAAATGGTGCCTTGGTTTCAGATGCGTACTTGTGCGATGCAAGCGCGCGTACGGTATAGTTTCTGCTTTTGGTCACGAACAACAACAACGACAACAAAAGTGTATCCACATCGACGAGCACACGATGTCCACGATGTATTTTTGGTTCCTCTGGTGCTGTGCAAAAAGTTTTCGTGTTTTTGTACTTGTGCAAATGTACAAATGGAAATTGCCAACAACACTGGCAATCCTGCCTGGCAATGCTGCCTCTTTTGCACCACGGACAGGCAAGCCAACTTGTGATTTGAATAACTCATTCATACAATTAACAGCCTTGTGCAAAGACCACCAACAGTGAAGATAAATCAGCACGTTGTGCACAGATTAGTTCTTGACGTAAATTATTTGTAATGTACGAAGTTATTATCACTTTGATTTGCACGTGCACGATTGGAACAATCAAAGTTGGTTCTTGCAATCAAAAACTACTTGACTTGTGACATTCTGCGTTGATAGTCGGAAGACAAGCAGTGTTATTGGCATTTCTGTGCTTCTGCATGTCCTCACAACGCCCCCCCCCCCACAAGGACAGATGTTGCAGACGCTCAGTTTTCAACACCCCAACCCCGGTCCTGGGTTGCTTTTGCGCTGATGAGCACGTTTGCAAGCTTTGCTTCTTGACACCTATTTTTAAATCCTCTTGGAAAACGAAACAACGCAACTTCTGAACGCGAGGATGGTGCGCTTTGTCTCATCACTTCGTCATCAGCGCGTCAATTCAGCTCCTTCTCAGAGCCGCAACATTTGACACCGTAAGTAGCACCGCAGCAGGTGATATTGTCTTTGGGTCAAAAGTTATGGATGTTCGTTGGAGATAAAGCACTTCTTCATTTGTTGAATATGAGACCCTTCTGAAATATTACTTTGACCCCTGACACCATGAGGCCTTTCAAAGCCTTTCATGCCTTGTTGAGGATCAATTAATTGCGTTTTGTTATGTTAAATATGACAAGGTCTGTGCGAGCTGTGTGCCGTATCACAGTACGCGCGGCAGTAGTCAAGTACTGATATGTGCTGGAGCCTCATCTTCACGCTATCAGTCCACTTATCCGGCAAATATTCACCAATAATTTTTCAAAGTGACAAAAACACTTACAAAACAATTGACAGTCTGACTTCCAGAAACGAAAAAATCTCTTCCATGCAATTCCATCCCCGTACTCCAACCCCTGTCTGTTACATGCGCACAGTGCACAAAATTATTGTCCTGCTGTTTTCCACAGTAACTGACACAAAAAGAGCCGGGTGAGAACAGTTTGGAAGTCAGAAACATTGAAGGATTCAAGATATCACAGACTAATCCTGGAGTTTTGTGGTTTGATGGTAAAACAGAATCTGTAGACAAGTGCAGTTGTCAGTGCCACTGATCTCAGTGGTGTTGCCACTGCGCGGAGTTCTGGCAAGGGCAGCGTGTGCCTTTGTCTTCGAATTTCAAGACGAAAGCAAGGCCAGGGTGCTGCAATTGAACCACAAAAGATTCACCACAACTCTGTAGAACCAATTTGGAAATCAGCGTTCATGTTACATTTGGATGAAGTTCAGTACATTTGGAAAGTTCTCAAGAAAAAAAGCCAACGCGGAGCATAAAGGGAGAGACATTTTTTATCGCTCATTGTCAGTCATCATCCGGCGGTATTTACACAAACCTGACAAAATTTTGATGTAAAAATTGCATGATTTGCCTGGAGGAGCTTCACTATGTTTGTACTACTTAGAGTACACAGGTTTGAAATGGGAATAAAACTGCCTCTTCAGTTGTGTCCATCACGATTGCTCCAAAGTTTTTATTCCGTGCGTGTCTGCTACAAAAGACTCACAAAGCGAAATGTAACGCGTGAAACCGAAGAACACGCAGACAGGTTTTTTGCCCAAAATAATTCTGGATTCATCCGGTCAACAAATCAATCACAAGCCACGTCTCCACAGCACAAAGATAAAGATGACTGACACGAGGTCTTCATTGAGATTTCTGTTTTGTAGCTTTGTGTACGAGCACTTCCAAAAGTATTGCCGCTGTGCAAAACTGCTGCTCAAGCTGAATGGCCTCCACACACACGGAAGACATGCAGGTCTGTCATGTTTTTGTGCGCACCATGCAAGGCTATTCACGTGAATACAAATTCATACAGGTGCTGCTTCTCTTCCACTGGTTCCTTATTTTTTCGGAACGAATCTGTCATTGGTTCCTCACCTGCATTCAACACATTGTCATACAAAGCTACCAGCATTGTCACATATATTTTTGCATTTGGCTGATCACCAATTGGTGTGGTGATGAACCACAATCCAACAAGTGTTTCATGACATTGTGGCTGATTTAGGGTTGTGTCATATCTCGCTGACAAGTTGTCAGGAACCTTTGAAAGGAAGTTGTACCTGTGTCACACCAGAAGGAGCCATGAATGGGTCTGAGAAAAATCAGAATTTTCTCCGAGTTGTCTCACGTCTTCCTGAGTGCTTCCCGGCTGCGACAAACTGCTGTTGGTCAGGTGTTAAACTTTCTTTCAAACGGTTGTGTGTGTGTGTGTGTGTGTGTGTGTGTGTGTGTGTGTGTGTGTGTGTCTGTGTGCGTGGTGCATACCGGTAAGTTTTCAGCCCCAGCAGCTCTGCCACCGAGAGACCAATCCCTGTTGAAATGCACGAGGCAGTGTCGTTGCGTGATGTGTGTGTGCGTGTGTGTGTGTGTGTGCATACGCGCGCCAGATGCAGTTCTCTGGAATCTCAAGAGGTTTTTGTTTCACTCCACCCCTCGCAATGAGATGTGCGCGCGTGATTTGTGAAAATGCAGCAGGACTCTGTCGAAAAGGCAAAGATTTTAGAAGGAGCACGTTCATTCCTCTTTGTGTTTGCGTCATTCGCAAATTCCCACCATGTCTTTGAAAGTTTCCTTGAGAAATTGACAGGATGGGGAGGCACACAATCAGCTCCAGTAGCGAATGAGCAGCAGTTAAATTTGCAACCGAAGCACCATCAATTATCGCGTTAGTTCCTCTCGGCATACTTTGACAAATCACCCTCACAGGTTTCTATTTAGCAAATGAAGCAATCTCCACACAATTGAATGATCTGACTCTCAGCTATTGTAGTCTATCATTGCTCATTCTTCGCTGACCCCTCCGCGCATTTAATTACGTTCCTCCTGCCTTAATTAATCGACGATTACTGCCAGCGGAAATGGGATTTATTTGTTGCGGAATTGGATTTATTTGGTAAATAATGGTACAATATTTGCAAATACCCCAATCCCTGCCACCCACAGTGTGGCTTTAGACAGCTTGCCCCATGGTCAGTCTTCATTAGGCAGTCAGTATTTTGGGGGAAACAAAGGAATCTCATTCCATCTTAATTGGGAGGATCGTGATTCAACCGCTACAGCAGCAGAGAGTCTGCGCGCGCCGCGCTCAACTGCAGCAGTAGTTCCGCTCCTTGCAACCTGCGTTCCGCGCACACTGAGCTTCTGCGTGGACTTTCCAGACATCAAGCAGTTGAGCGACAAAACCACTCAAAACAATTTTGAAAACTCCAATTCCCAATGGTGACCGAGCGCGAAACTGAGACAAAATCAGTGCAGATGTTACGTGGCACAAGTTTGAACTCAAACAAGAATGCTACGCATAAAAAGCGTGTGGTCACATAAACGTTCATTGTTCATAAATGCCTGCCTGCATCACTGATCATTTAAAAAAAAAAAATTCAAAAGCAGGTCTAACCCTAGACCCACTTT
>JAAUXT010026634.1_pt1 | contig 21938 bp, 17 predicted proteins | sample 7278171 | NCBI WGS metagenome assembly JAAUXT01 (sample SAMN14350112, study PRJNA611818) | marine sediment metagenome | isolation source: surface marine sediment (1.8m) | place: French Polynesia: Moorea | collected 2018-08 | reverse complement strand
GGGGGAGGGCAGCTGGGGGGAGGGTGGCTGGGTGGGAGGGCAGCTGGGCGGGAGGGCAGCTGGGGGGAGGGTGGCTGGGCGGGAGGGCGGCTGGGCGAGAGGGCGGCTGGGGGAGGGTGGCTGGGTGGGAGGGCAGCTGGGCGGGAGGGCGGCTGGGCGGGAGGGCGGCTGGGCGGGAGGGCGGCTGGGCGGCTGGGCAAAGCCTCGCCCATGATGATCTGCAGGTCAAATTCGCAGAGATGCGTCACGTCCTGTGCTTGTTGCGTCCGTGAACAGGTGAATGCGTCGCAGAGTGTGTGAGGCACCTGTGTGAGTAGATCGCCCTGCTTCACACAAACTAGAGTTCGGCTCGTTGAAGCACCTCCGCGCCACGGACTCTCACATTCGAGAGCCCTGCTGACCACTCACGTGCTCTTTCCCACAAGTTTCAGCATTTCGTCCTTCAAGGACACGAGCAGAAAAACGTGTGTCTGTCAGGCCATCAAGCTGACTATTTTGAATTGGGAATTCGGTCAGGCTCGACAGATTCACAACTTCACAACTGCACTTTGATTTGCCCTGTATTCTGTTGATCGCTTTGTATTGCACCGAAGCGCCAATTTTAAACAAAAAGTCTTCGCATTGTTGAATAATTTCCATTTCACAGCCATTGTCTCTAACAGCGTGAGCGAAAACTCACCCAGGATTCCTCTTCTTCTAAGAAACCCAGGTGAACCGTGTCTAATGGGTGCCATATCTCGGGGACACTGCACTCTTTGATGTACTCTCTTAATTTGATTGGGCCTCACAATAGATATCGACGCGGTATCAATGATGGGCTCCGAGGCCCAAACTCCTTCAACGCGTTGTTGACGGAAACACGGCTCGGGACCCGGGACGAGACGCAGCGCCCAATCACCCGTGAAGTTTGAATCTAGAAGTCCCTCCTCTCCCCCTGGTGAGAATTTGGAAAGTAAGATTTTTTGTGGGTCCGCTCCGGGTTGTGTTTTGTGGTTTCCGTTTGTTTTTTAAAAGTTTTGTTTGGTTCAGATCGTGATTCAATGCGTTGGTATAAGAGTGGAAAAAATGATTCCACGTGTGCGTCGCAGTGAGACCAGAAAAAAGTTTTCTCTTTGGAAAGCGCACGCGAGTATTTTCACTCGAGGAAATTCACGAAGAAATGCGTTTTCTGCGTTGTTGAGCGCGCGTACAGATCTTCGCAGCAATCTCTGCACGAAATCTGGGATTTGGTGGATCTTTCTCTCAGAGAAATGATTGCCTCGTGTTCGGGTTAATAAGGAATCCTGCCAGCTTTGTTTTCTCTGCTTCTCTTCCATTAGGCTTGTTGCATGTCGCTGCGACGACCGTGTCTGCCGAGAACTTTTTTTCTGCGAAAGTCAGGCAATTGGATTCGCATTGTTTGAGAATTGAAAGAAAAGCCACCGTTTTCAGTCTCGCACAAGGAGTTTTTCAGCTGCGACGTGGCGCGTCCTCAGAAACCAAAAAACACGCAACTGTTTTGCACGGGAAGAGCCACTTGGAATCTCAAGAGACTGAACCAAACCATGAAGAAGGTGCAACAACACCGGAGGAGTGCACGTGTGAACACAAACAGGGCCCATATCAATTGCCTCCATGTCCGTGGAGCCTATTCTTCAACATTGTGATTGGACAGTTGTTTTGGAACCACGAGCCCAATGTCGTATGAGAACCATATCTGCTGTATGTGGAGAGGGGCGATGATCATGTCGCTCGGTGGTCGGATGCTGATTGTTTCTTTCAGAACGACGTCCGGGGGCGGGACCACCCAGCGCGCTGACTCCCATCTCCACGCTCTCCATTACCATTTCCGGATACACCGGACAACAAAACCAGCTGCAGCATGCTCAACGCTTGGACACCTCAACCTACAAATCTCTCCATTCACAGACGTTACAACTTGACAAAGCGAGAAACATTGAAACTTTGACTGTGCAGTCAAGAACTGCAAGCTGTTGCAAAATTGCTTATTTTTGTTGCCTTTGCCATGGAGCGATGCCATTCACACTGCAGGTAATAAGGCCTCGTCTTCACCCTTTAGAAATGCCCAGTCTGATGCTCACAGAGCCGGGCCATTGATGTGATGTCAGACCGATATCCGTGCGAGCTTTGAGCAAAGCCCACAGGTTCTCAAAGATGTTTGCACAATGTCAGACAGTGTTTGTGGCTGGCAGGTGATGTGGGGAGAAAAAAGAGAAAATTGGCTTTCAACCAGATACACGAACAGGTCCCGATCTTTGACCCAGATGAATCGCGAGATCAGTGGGCAAATAAACACTGCCAGTCAATCTGTTTACAAACCAAAGCTTCTTCAAAGAGAGGAAAACGTTAAGAGAGCAGCAGGAATCACACATTCTGGAGAAGAAGCGCAGTTTTCTCAGCTCCATGGTTCTTTCAGACCAGAGGAGCACACGCAACACCGGTGACGTCGAATCGTGAGCACGCTGCTTCAGTGCATCTGCTTGTGTGTTGTGCACGGGTGTGTCACGAGAGCAGGACGAAAAACAAAACTTTGACATGCCTTGCTCCTGCAGCATGGTCGTAGGTTCAAGCAGCTGGTAGTGCTCTCTGTCATGCATGTTCCGTGTTGTTGTCGCACTTTCTTTTGCAATAGATCTTTTTGTACAGATCCCTCTGTTCAGTGTCGAGTTTTTGCCATCAGCACATTTGATTCTTGCTTCTGCAAGGCTCGCTCATGGCCTTCGTCTCTGACCAAGCGTCTTCGTCTGAACGTGGTGCGCATGCCACAGGAAAGAAACAAAGGACAAAATTTGTCCAACCCATTGTGAACTCAGCTGCTCAATTGCAGATTGAACCGGTAGATTCTGAACGATTCATTTCAGCTGCTCAAACTTTCTCCAGCATTTCGTGTAAACCGAGCTGCATGGCTTGAATCAACCAGGAAAAAAAGAACCCCCAGGCCTCTTCTTCTGCCTTGTCTTCTTCAAAGCTCACAAATATCTCCGCCTTCAGCCGGGTCCTCGGCACGCAGAGCGTCTGATCTCTGGCCCCGGTCAGCGCAGGTCTGCGTGGTTCTCCCCACCCGAGACCTCGATTCAATAAACCAAAATCCGCCCATGGGGGACTTCTCGCTTCGTGCTGCAGTAAGCAATAGGCCGATTGGAAGTATCGGTGATGTCCAGCGAAGAGATTAAACAATCGGCGCAACAGCGCTGCAGCTTCTTGGATGTCAATGCTGCCGTGACTTGTGGTCCCAGCTCTCAAACTGCAGGGCGGGGCTCGTGTCCTCGGGAGAACTGAGAGACTGAACGCTTCGCTGGTCTGCAGTGAGATCAGGGCTCAAGTTGGGAATTTGTGCGAAAAGTATCTTGGACAGAATGCTTCACTTTTCCTGATGTTACAGCACCAAGTGGAAACGTGCAACAGAAGAACAAGGTTTGTCCACGAAATTTCCCCTGGTCTGCATTTGTACACTCAGCCATTTCAAGATCGTTTGTTGAAGTCCGACGCAAAATTCTTGACTTCCCTTGAGCTTGGAGTTCGGGCAGGCCACACCCTGCACTGAAGCTGTATTGACCAAGTGCAGTTTGTCGCCAAATTCCATTGTAACGACGAGCCACGCGTCCCTCTTAGATTCTGCGCACAAAAATCAATCGGCGTCCAGTTTATTTAGGGGGTCACCGACTATCTTTAGAAAAGATGCTCTCAGTGGGAAAACATGCCTATTGATTCCAAGTGATTTATTTTCGCAGCCAAGACGCAGCGCACCGAACCAACCCTCCGACGGAACATTGTTTCTGACACGGGACAAAGCGGCCCGGATGCGTGCGTCTTGATCTATGGTGATTCAAACTGCCTCCCTGGTCTTCCACGGCGCGTGTAGATCACTGGGGCAGCCGACCAGCAACGAACCAATGTTGTGACATGAGAGAGAACAAAAGTCATGATCAAGGGAGATGTTGATTGAAGAACAGACAAGTCATTTTGTCTTGCTGACAAAAGCCTTCCCGAAAAATGTTTGTTCACTCACAGTCCACTTTGCCACCCAAGGTGTGGTCTCCGAAATCTTTGTTCATTCACTCACTGCGAAACTTCAGAATTTTTAGTTTCAAACCCACAGCAGCTTTACCCTGGGGAAAAGTTCAACACGATTTCCAAGGTTTTCAATAGAAATGCCCATTGAAGCGCAGATGGCTGATCGGGTCGCATCAGGAGCTGAGCAGATTGGGTGCGAAGCAGGAAAGCAGATTTCGGGGCAGAGCCTGATTTCTGAAACGAGGTGGCATTTTGAAGTGTCCTGCTGTGTTCCTTGGGTTCAATGGGGATTATGTTGCTCAAGGTTTGGTCACAAAGAGCAAAGACTGCCTTTCATCTTTGCGTGTAGCAAGCCAAAACGACTGTTTCTTTCTGTCACACACGTGGAACTTTTTGCAGAAAGTGCCAAGCCACGAATATCTCACAAAATTTCCCAGCACGGCGCAAACACAGAAAAGCCCATGTCCAAATCAAACGATTGTCAAGAAAAGCTTTTTGCAGCAAACGCCAAACATATTTTCAGCTGATTTTCCAGCTGAATTCACGAGAGAACAGCTCGTCCCGAGATCTCTTGGATACTGTGTTGTAGTCAGGCCTGGTTCACATAGAGTGCGTCAAAAACTGCGTCTTGTGAAATTCCCGAGCGACGATGTAGGCGCAGTTGACTTTCACAGAAACGCGACTCACGCCGCATCCCGTGTGAACCCGACCTCGGCGGGGGTCTTCGGGGACTCTGCGTCAATTGTGAGTCGCGGTGTCTAACTGTCCCGCGAGAAAACGCGCCTTTCATCCCCGCTCTCCGTTTCCCGTTCCCAGCCCAGCAGCGCCTCGGCAGCTCCGCGGCCTCCAAATGTGCCATTACTGCCTCCCTCGCCCCCTGGATGTCAATCTGTCAAACGGCGCGCACTGGTGCGGAGGTGACGTGGAGATGATGCAAAATGAGGTCAACATGCGTGTTGTATGGCGCCAGACGCTGGGCCCATTTTCCGTTGTGATGCATGGCGAGGTGTCACTTTTGACGTCCCGTGTTGTGGAAGAAATCAGGTCAGAGCAGAATTGCTTGTTGTTGGAGATTGACGTGTTGGAATGCACACAAGGAGAAACTGACCCTGGGGAAAATGTGCCAGGGAATGCTTGTGATGTTGTTTCCTCATGTGGTTCCTCGTGTGAATGAATCCGTTGAGCGTCCTTCTCCTGCAGCAGACGAGGGAGCTTTGTTTTCAGCCGTTTGCCTCCAGAAACACCGTCACCACCCACGGAACCCAAGCCACGGACGCCGGCGTGACGACCACGAGAGAGCCCCGCACCTCATTCATCTTTATCAGCGCCTAATGTGATTCGGACCCTTCACTCCGGCGGCGGCGGCGGCGGCGGCGGAGGGAGGAGGACGAGGCTCCTCACAAGTGAACACCACCGTCATTACACCGACCGCTGCACTGTCAGACAGCTCAGCCGTTCACTCAGGGTTGGATCCCGCGGAGGCTCTGGTTTTGGCTGGCAATGGGACTGGGAGACTGTTTTGTGTAGGGACGCCTGGCGAGCTCTGGGAGTACCAGCGAGTGCTCTCTCACTTTCTCTCTCTCTCTCTCTCTCTCTCTCTGTCCCTCTCTCTCTCTCTCTCTCTGTCCCCCTCTCTTTCTCTCTGTCTCCACTCTCTGTCGCTCGCTCTGTCCTCTTTCTCTCTGAGACAGACAGACAGATAGCACAGACAGACAGACAGACAGACAAAGGTCTTTAACAGCGATGCCCAGACAAAACAAGAACCATATTGGTTCAGAAGTCACCTCTGTGGACTTTTTCTAGGTTCCCAGTGTCCCATCAGAACCTTGAGCATCCACCAGGTTTCACGGAGTCGGTTCTCTGCATGAGTCTCCCGAAGCCCAGCAAACTCTCAATTAACTTAAGAATCACCGAGACGCGACGCGGAGAGATCCTCCCGGTGATTCGCTCAGCCCCGCCGGCTGCGCCGTTCGCATCGCCGCCGGTACCGCCGCCGCCGCCGCCGTGCGTCCTAGTGCCGCCTGTGTGAACTGTGGACGCTCTCTCAACGCTCTCGGGGGATTGGCCCCAGAACGTGTCGCTGCAGGACGGTTTGCTTTGTGGGTGCCTGGAGTAGCGTTCGGGCGCGCACCAAGACATTTGTCCAGAGCGTTGCTTTTGATGAAAGTCTCATTCACACCTGTCTCACACTCGAACTCACATTCACACTTACAAACTTTGAGAAAGGGTAACACAAACTTTGTCCACGGTCCCAACGTCGTGCGTTGAGGGCAAAAAGCCTCAATCCGATCAATCTCCACATTCAGCGCGACACGTCACCTCTGTGGGAAAAAGACCCGTTGCTAATCAGGACATCGGAGATCAGGGCCCTGCGCCACACAGAAGCAAATTGACTCCGCGCGCTATTGATCGGGGACTGGACACTGGAGGGAGCGGCGCCGCCCCTGCCTCGTCGTGTCCAGGTGCGCCGGGGGGCTCGGCTTAGCATACCGCCCATTAGGAAATCAATGCTGGTCCGCCCCCTGCGGTCAAACTCATTCCGTCATGTCGCAACCCAAACAGGCCTCGAGAGTCCCTGTCATTTGTGCTGCTTCGCCTCCCGTCTGCGGTGGATCCAGGGGTGTGGGGGACTGCACGTGCACTGGGCTTCGGGGCCGGCGGGGGGTTTGGCTGGAATCGATGCCAGATTGAAAGCTGAATGGTAAAGTGAGTGGTCACTGCAGATTGGTCCCTTTGAGCTCAAATGTTGTTGCAATCTACAGTGGTGATCATCTGATTGCAGAATCTGCCACCGCTTCCCCTTCACCTGGATCTGAAGGGTTCATCATCATTTCTTGGCGTCCTGTTTGTGATGCATTGGATGTGCAGCGCGGGTCTGCAGCCCTTTTAGAGCAAGATTTGCAGCGAGCTTTGCCAATATGTTTGTTCATTCAAGTGGCGGTAATCTTTATAGATGGCCGTCTCGGATCCGACATGGCCCCCGCGGTTTGTACTCGCGTCACCTTCAGAGCCCCGGGTCTTCATGCTTCAGACCTGCTCACCAGATTCTGACAAACTGGTTTGTGGTGAATGAAAGCGGATTTGGTGGAGTTTGGTCTGGTGTGTGAACATCTGTGAACATCCAAGAGAAAGAGACTCAAGTCTTGTCTCTTGCCTTCTGTGGCCCTGCTGTTCCATTGGTTTGAGAGTTTTGGGGCCCAAGTGAAGTCCAACATTTGGGGCGTCTTTAACTTCAAATCACCAGCATGTGTGTTGCAAACGAAAGGGGGGGAATCCACTTTTGCGGTTTGTGAGGCTGGATCCGTTGGAGCTGTAATTTCTTGAAAGCAGACAAGCTGAAGTTGATTCCTGCAAATCTCACAGAGATTCAAACCAATCGCAGCGATTGGCGGTCCGATCGCCCAACCGAATTCCTGCCTCGATGCGCTCGGTCGCACAGCCCCCGTTCTGGGTGACAGCGTGGAATAGACATTCTGAACCATCACATACCAGACATCGCCGCGTTTCTAAACGTGTACATCATCACTCATCAGCAACAAGGTGGATTGACACCCCGATCCTGTTTGCATCAATTCGCACGAAATGTTCGCTGTTCAGGTGGGAGGTGAGAATAACCAAGTGGCTCCATCCAAAAGTTACCTGGATGGAGTCGGGTGGGAACTTCGCTCGGCGCATCCCACTTTGAAGCTGTGTGGCTGAGGTGGTGGAAAAACGTGTGCGTGGTTTGATCTGCAAAGCGCTTTTTCCGAGTGCAGTCGAGCCATGTGCTGCAACGTCTCCCACAGTAAACGTCACCCTTCAGAAGTGTTTCAGTGGTGCACGCTCATTCAGGTTGTCATAAGTGACTCGGTGCGAAAGAGACGAGACAGACAGTAGCAGCTTTCCTGAGTCTGCATTACCCCCACTTTGTGTAATTGTTCTTCCTGCCAAAGCTGTCACTTGTCCCTGCATTACCTCTCTTCCCTGTCGTTGCTCCTTCTGGGGGTAACATTTTGCAGCCTGACGAACCACCAGATGCAACCCAAGACAACTTGTCTTTGGCAATCAAGATGATGTGCCCACTGCCAAAGCGTGCAACTGTGCCTCGCCCACCGAAAAGAACCAACAGGACAGCATGCGCTCAGAGATGGACTTCGGGCTCCATGCTCTGACCACACTCTGACCTGCAGTGTTTGCAAAGCAAATCAGCTGCACTGGTGCGGAATTTCTCTCCCAGGGAACAGGAATCACGAGACGTCGCGTGCAGCAGCAGGTGGTGGTGACGCGAACCCCGCATCTCTGCGAAGAGACTTCTGCAACCGCTGATGTCGGAGTGACCTGGCTTGGTTTTTTGCTCGGCTCTTCCATTTCTTGTCAGATTTTTGTCCACACTTGGTTGTTGAAGAAACAAAGTGTGCAACTTTGCACGCTTCTGAGAGCCATTCATCTGCAGACAGGTGAGTTTCAACAAATCCGTGTGGTCTTCCACTTGTGTTCCCTAATTGCCAGATAAGGGACATGGATAGCATTTGGTCACGTGTCGTTAGCTTTCAGTTGTTTTCTGTGCCACTGATGTGACAATTAGGGGTTCTGCACAGAATGAAAACCGCGTGTTGCCAAACTCGCCATTGTCTCATGCAAACGCCCTCCCTTTCTGACCACGCTGCAAATGTAAAAAGTCTTCCTTGAAAGAAAACTCATCGTCAGATTCCTGCATGGATGGATCTACTCAGAGAAGAGAAGAGAGAATCAGTCATTGCTAAATTACTTTTCGCGGCTTCATGAATGTTTCTGGTTTTTGCCTGCAGCGAAATACAATGCAATTACATTCCGGCCGCGAAACTTCAACAGAACTTTTCCTGGTAGTTTTCCCCACATTATTCGGCTCACACAGCTTTTCCATGAAAAGAGTTGACGAAAGAAATCGCGATGTCGTGTGGATTCAGCATTGTGCGACAAGCCACAACTTGCGTTTGAATGGAGGTCATCTGAGAAATTGGGTTGAGCAAATTGGGTCAAGCAAAACTGGTCACAACGACTTGAGTCTGTCACTTCTTTTCGTTTCCTTTCTGGACGCCCCATCACGAATTAGCAGTGGAACGCCTGCAGAACGCCACAACGCGACAGCGCGTGCGCGTGTTGGCATGTGGATGATTGCAGGGGAACAGATCGAACACTGTGATCTGAGTTTTTTCTTCATTGAAGGACAAAACAGTCATTGGCCAAGGAACTGGTTCAGCTCCTCACATCAGAAGCACGACGACTCTGCCGCTGGAGAGGAGAACCCTTGAGGAGACCCTCAAATCGAATTTCCTGGAAGTGATACTCCAATGGTGCTGCAGAACCTGTTGTTTGGCGTTTGACCGCCGTCAGTTGTGACGGCTCTGTGAGCTGCTGAATCATGAGCGTTGGCAACCAAACCTGCTGACTCGTAATCAGGGTAAAAATCGAGAAAAGAATCGTTCTTCATTTACTGAATGGTTCAAGAAGCTCCGTCCGTCAAGAGACAAACATCTTTCTTGATCTCTGGCACATGTGTCGTTCAGAACAATAGCTGAAAAGATTAACAACCAGGTGGGTGCGCAGAAATCATATCTTCATCCAATTTTATTTTTTGCAGAAGAATCTGAGCCAACGCATGTGTTGCTAGGTGGATTTGAGTTGCGGAGTAGAGTTGCGGAGTAGTGGTGTTTGTGGGTAGATGGGGATCTAAGTATCAGGGACCAGAAACCAAGCACAAGGAACCAGGGACCAGGAACTAGAGACCAGAAACCAGGGACCAGGAACCAGGAACCAGGGACCAGAAACCAGGAACCAAGGACGAATCCCAAGGGTCTTGATGTTCGGGGCACCCAGCACGAAAAATGAGATCCATATCAACCCTTGAAGCTGCTTCATTTCCTGCGTTCAGCATTTCCTCCGAGGCAGACCCCTCCCCACACTGAGCGGGCCTCGCTCTGTGGATGAACTCCTGCATCCGCCCTGGTGACAGAACTGTAGCTGGAGGCTGATCTCAGCTGCCACGAGCGAAACGAAGGCAATTAGGCACGCTGCAGAGGTTAAGTGACGCACGTCCCCCGGGGCCGGGACGCCGCCCGCCGCCCGCTGCCCCCGCCGCTGCCCGGAGCACGAGGTCCCGCAAACCACCGGGACACACGGGCATCACCGTCACAGAAAATCTCCAGGATTGAAAGCAAAGGGTCCCAGATACTGCAGGACTTGCCCGCTGTGTGCTTCATTTCACCTTGAGAGTACAAGTCAAACGTCACGTTTCCAATGCAGTGGGCAACAACATGTCACTTGAAGACGAAAGTCTGCTGATGCACATTTCCAACTCTGTTCCTCCCAGCGCATAAAAAAATGCAGGTTCAGCCTCGAGCAATGGCAAACCTCGCAGATGAATGTAAACTCTCTGAAAGCCGATTCCTACCACTACTTTTTGCGCGCAGACCCCATGTTTTGTCGTCTGCATAAGTGCACGTCGATACGTCCTTGATCGTCGTCTCAGTCACTTTACCCGAACAGCCTCAGCTCATTGTACCCGCAACTCCGGATGCATCTCAGGCATGGTTTATACACTGGATGCGTCACGCGTTGCGTCTCCGCGCTGGCCAGGTACTCGTAGGTGTTGTGTCGACGGAGCACCCATTGACCTGAAGAGGCACGCATCACGTGACGAAACCGTGTGGCACGAGCACCAGAAACAACGTCAAAACCAGACCCACCACCAGTCATGTCCGTTCCAAGGAGCCATGGAATTCAACGCTGCAGTTAGACAAACACACTGTACACAAAACTTCAGACAAATGTCCTCCCTACCCACAAGAAGCAGAGGAATACCAACATGAATATCGCAGAGTTATTCACATCTGTTGATCCACCCATTGAATGAACACGATCATGGAGCAACTGAGCGGCTTTGCAAGACAGAGAGCCGCCTCATGTAAATAGAGGGATCTGGGGGGTGGGGGCGCAGTCCGCCGAAGCGCCCCTGTGTGTTTTTCTCGGAGCGGGTAATCCAGTTTGGCAGAGCGTATTGACGGCAAGAGGCATTGTTGTTGAGGAGTCTGGTCAGGTAAATTGAGCATAACGTTGATTTGAGACGACAGCTGCCTGAGCAATTGGACCATTTATGGTACAGGAGAGAGGATTGCACTCACTGATGCACCGTCAGATAGGACATCTTCACAACACTGTCAGACTTGCTTTGTTTGGTTTGACACCACCATGCACACACCAGAGCCTTGCACTGAGCCTTCGAGTTTGTGCTCAGCACTGGAATAACGATGGGGAACGGTGAACATTTGGGGACTTCTTCAACAAAAGCAAGATTCCTTCTTTTGAGAATCACGTGCTGTCATGTATTGGACCGAAATTTGGCATATGTGATTGGCAAAATACAAATTTCGTTTTTGCGGTGAAGAAGTGTTGACACCACAAAGAGGATGGCAAATCTTAAGTGATCTGTCATGCCCACATCAGATCAACTACCAACATCTACGTTGAGTTTGGAGTCCAAAAATCAAGGTTTGAGAAGGAAGATCAATTTTGCGAATCTAAAAATAGATTTCGTTTGCTTCATTACAGTCTGCGACGAAGTGACAGCAAGATGTCGCTGAGGTCAACGACATTTGAAGCTCAAGATCGGCCTTCACAGAACATTAATTCGATGATCAGACACGCTTGAAACATGAGATTCATTCTGCATCGAATATTTGATCAATGTGTTCATGAATAAAACATGGCCGCGCGACTTGTTCGAAGATTTCTCAATCAGCAGGATACTGTTCATCCAGACAGACTTCTGTGACGCTCCACGACGAAACGCTCATTCCAAGTTGAAATTGTCCATTGAGCGCAAACTTTGATGAAGATAAACACACTCCAAAAAGAGTGAAATTTCCCACTTCACGTGGATATTACCATTCAGAATGTGCTGCAGATTTGAAGTTTGGAAAATGGGCATGTTTCATGCAGTTTCTCCCTGCTTTCATGTTCACGAACGCGTGTGTTTTTTGTCCCTGTTTTCCCGTGTGCCGCGTGATAGGGCTTCAAGAAGAACCAACGTTTACGCCTTTGGCATCAGATTCAAAGAAGGTTCTTGTTGCTGGCTGAGTTGATGTCTTCTTCACTGAGCATCTGACGACACAGACGAGAACCGAGCGAGAGCGAGAGAGAGAGAGAGAGAGAGAGAGAGAGAGAGAGAGTGTGTGTGTGTGTGTGTGTGTGTGTGTGTGACACACAGAGAGACGCCAATCGCAACACAGAGACGTGCGGCGGTGCACCATGGTGGTGGAGTGAACGATGCCGCGGGGTCGGGGGCCACCGACAACACGTCGTTTATAAAATGCGGTTAATTGGGGCTGAGTGCGCCGTGAGAGGGAAGACGCGAGGCGCTCGAGTCGGGGGAGAATCTCACGCCTTGCGCCGAGGGGCCTTCCGGCGCGCATGCGCAGAAAGAGGTTCCTGGGGAACGAGTCAGATTGTGTGTCACGCGAACCTCAACATTGGGACAGACCTCCACCTCACCCTAATGGATGGATCCAAACTTTGATCTGCCTTCATTTTCTGCACGGAAGCATGGTCTTGTGAACACGACTCCCCTCATTTTGATGCTAAATTTCCTGGCAAAAGGGTGAGTATTTTCTCGGGGGAATCCGGTACTCATTCTCAGGATTAGTGGACTGTCTGGTCAGTTCTTTGTTGGGAGCACAAATTGACAGCAATAACACCACGAGCAGCACAAATTCGAAGGGCTGGAATCGTTTTCAGCTCAAATTGAATCGTTGAGGAACAAATCACCACGAAACATCCTTCATGTCTGGACTTTTACAATGACTCAACTTTGCCCTGACGAATTCCCCATCCCAAGCTGCCACCCATCAGAGACTTAACATTCCGATCGCAATCGAATATTGGGCTATCAGCAGCTCTTAGGATGTTCCTGGAGAAACATGTAACGAGGATGATCCGTGTATCAGCGTCTCTCCCGCCCCGCGCCGACTCCATCCAGAAGCTCCTCATCGAGATAACGCAGTTTGCGCGAGATAGCCGACCCTCGCGGGCGTGGATAAGCGAAATTGCTAGTGACATACCGAGTGCTTAGCTGTCGCTGGAATGTGGGTAACAATGCAAGACGCGCTTTTTCACTTTGGTGCAGAGGGGGAAGGGAGGGAGGAAAAGGGGAGGGAACCAGACACCGGGAAAAGGGATGTTTCTGTTGTTGGGGACCGGAACTGTCGGAGAAACTGCTCCAAGCTGATGGCAGAATGCGGGGAAAGCCTGCGATGTTGGAGGATATTTTGTGAATCCCCACAGAGAGTGCTACAAAAGTTGCGAAAGCTGATTTTGACTACTTAATGGAGTTTTCCTTTCAATTAAACTTTGCCGAAGGTCGAACACATCTGGGGCACGGATTTAACTCCAGGCACCAACGCAGAAGTTCCGTTGGTATGACGTGAATCCTCTCAGAGCGACTTCATGCAGTGCTTCACACTGTGTTGGGGACCAGGACCATTACTCGCACACAAGATGGAGGGGACCAAACCCTCACTTTGAGAAATTCCTTCCACGTCCACTCGAAACAAAGTGATGACACACATATTTACGGACAATGAAAAACGGCCTGATCCCACCACAACATCCACCAGGCCCCATTTGTAAATCAGCGAGTGCTGTTCCATAATCCTGGCTCCATTCTGTGCGCGTTGCGTGGAGGATCTTTCATCGTTACGATGCTTGATGCGCAGCTGTAGATTTTCACTCAACGCAAAGGTTGTTTTCCGCCCGCTGCGTTACCACAGCCATCGGAACATCGTCGGGTTCTGACGCCATAATGCGAGCGGACGTTCAGATAACGCAGTTCGTATCAAGTAACAAGTGGTTCAGATGTGAGCAGCATCTGCTGGGGGTCCAACATCTGCGCTCAAGAACAAACGTCAGTCTCTTTTTTTGCAGGAGAATGTGCACTTTGCCCGAGGTAAACATCCCTGTGAGCTCCGGCTCCGCTCAAAGAGCTTGTGAATGGTGTGAATAACGAGATGGTTACACAATCTGGTGTTTTTCCAGAGTACGTCTTCGATTGTTAGAAACACCTTTCATATCTGAGCAGGTGATGCCAAAGGGGGTGGAGCTGTGAACCGTTCGCAAGGTCTTTGAGAATGTCACAACTGAGAACCAAGATCAACATACGTAGCACGGGTCCCAACTTGCCATTCTTTCTGTGAGAGTATCGCCTGCAAGCACGTTCTTACGTTTTTGTCAAATGATCCTCTCACAAAACGTTCCACGTACGAGACACTTCTCTCTCAAATGCCCGTGTGTCACTGAAGATCTGCATCTGTTGTTGCGCAGTCAACTTCACGCTGAGCAGTCGCACAAAACACACCCTGCGTCTGCATTGAGACTCCATGTATCTTACTCACACAACTGACAGCTAAATTACATGTTCTTCATGAAAGGCATTTGTGGCACAAAGGGGATGCATTCGGATACTTTTGAGGGTCCTTTGTGTTCTATAATGTCGGAGGGAAAAGTGCCTCATATGGGTTTTGCTCGTCTACAATGAGATCCCAAGTGCGCCAATATTTTCTTCATCGAACTGAGCACGGAGTCCTGCACAAAAGAAGCTTAAAGCCAAGGCAAACACAGGAGTCGGCACTCCCCTGCTGACAAACATGAACCTCACAGACCACATTTCTTTGCTCTTTACAAAACCTCTTTCGCTCTTTTCTGCAGCGAGGGAAGTGAACAGCAAATCTCTTCATAAATCTGGAGCGTTCAATTGATGGGAGTGAAAACTGCACGCAGACACAGCAAAGAAAACCTGGTACAAGGTTCAATCAGGTTCTTCCAATTTTCCCTTCCCATCTTTTTCACTGCACATTGGCAACACGATAATGTTGGTGTTTTTCAAGGCTTCTTGTGGTCTTTCAATCAAATTGATGAACAAGAGCCTCACATGTCGTGGTTGTTGCATTTGCGGCAAGATTTAGTGGTTTCCTGGTCATTCCACAACCAGGGCTCTGGTATCCAGAACAGATTTTTGAATGAACTCCGAACAGCTGTTTTTTTCTCGGAGCTGAGACAAAAACAAGTGGCGCAACAATTGTGTCAACAGCAGAACACTCAGGAGGGGAGGGGCTCTGGGAAAGGCATTTTCTGAGCACCGGCAATTTACGTGCAGTGGAATGCCTGAGACAGATTAGAGTCCACACAGGCCCGTGTCCCCACATCCATCGTGAAATATTACTCACAGCGCCGCCATGCAATCTGCGTTCCCTACCTCCGCGCCACCCAGCTCAGCTGATCCTTCTCAAAACTACATGCCGTGGTGCGGTATTGAAATTCTGCAGGAATCATGTTTGTTTTGAGATTCAGAATCCAAACGTTGATGCTCGGCGGGCGTGATTGCTTTTCGTGTGGCGCTGGGTTCCACGTCATGCAGACTGCAGGTCTAGATCTACTAGTTCCCCCGTTCCTCATGAGCCAAAAGTTGTCACTGAATGCAGTGCAAAGTTGCTGTGATCGCACCACGACGTTTGTTGGGTGGCAAGAACAGGCACTTCAATCGACAACAAGTCCAAATCAGCTGAGACGAAGACTGAGCTGTGATTTAACAGATCCAGGGAACCAAAGCCTGGCCCCACCTTGGTCTCTTGAAACAAGACTCACCCCTCAATTGAGTGAAGGAACATTTTTTGGAAAAGCAAAAGTTGGAATCCCCCTCGGGATCAGACCCTGATCAGACAGTCCGCTGAAGATGTTTCTTCACAGCATGATGGAGACTTTGACCTTTGCCACTTTGCCAGGGGACCCGCAACCCATTAACTCCCCAGGTGCCTCTCTGTGCAGGTGAATAGACGTTCCTACCCGTTACAGAGGAAAGGTGGATACAGCCACTGTTAACCCCAGTGTACAACCTTTGACATGATAGCCAATTTACCAGCCACAACTGGCAAAACATAACACCGGGGCATTCCTGTCGGAATTACGCACACTGGGAATGTTCAATCATTCTGCGCTTTATTTTCACGTCGGAGGAGCAGATTATCTTCTCTCGCGATATTGCAGTGAAATTGTGAGCCTTGAGAAGAGAGGAGAGGAGAGACGGCACAGTCATGTGGCTCCACGTGCTGGGTATTTCTTGGGGTTCCGAACGTTGGAGGAGAAGGGGGCCTGATCGTCCACGTCTTTGTTCCGTCACACTCAGGCACTCGCCCGTGACAGGATTAAACTCTGTGCAGAGTGACGCCAGCAACGGACAGTGGTCCGCCAAGGGCGCGTACAGGGTACGGGTGGAGAGAGGGTGATATCATAAACACTGAACCCTTTTTGGGGAGAAACAAACTGTTTTTCCGGGTCTCTGGATCCGCGCCTGCCTGGTGTCTGCACTGTTCGATGGATGATCCCCGTGTGTCATCAAGTGGCAATTGCAATGGACTCGACAAAGCGAAATCAGTGAGAATCGACCAGCTGCTGCCGTTGCCTCTGCTCTGTGCTGTCGGTGCGATCTGCGAGTCTAGTTGGAGAACAGAAAAAAACAACAACGCATTCACAAATCCTGATGATCGCACAAAGCAACAAATAAAAATGTCTCGAAAACGTATGGAAAAAAGTGCTTTGAGACAAGCACACTGCAGATGTTGTTTTCTGCAGGACTTGACGCAGCAGATAGCTGCAGGAACAACCTCAAAGTGCAATTGAGGCTGACCAAGCAAAAACCATTCTCCAACAAACAAATCAAAAATTTCGTTCTTCACAAATTTGACAAACCAACTTGAGACTCGAAGTTTTGTTCTGGGTCTGAAGGACAGAAAGGTCTGGACCCAAGTGTGTGGAGCACGGTGTTCGCCTGATCGATAGGATACAGCTGGTCTGTACAGGGGATTATAAGTCCGCAAATAGAAGGTGTAGAATCGATACAATTTGGCTTCCCTTCTCCTGTAAGGGATTTAAGGCGAAAAGACATCCACCCCTCCCTCACTGAAGAAGTTGTCCATCAGTCACAGCTGCCGCTTACCTTCCTTGGATGGTTGTGAAGCAACGAGACCGCAGTCTGGGTCTAAAGCTCCTGTGCGTCTTGCTTTGGTTTTCATGTGGTGAGAATTGCACGCGAAAAGGATTCTTTCCAAAGTTTCATGAACCACTTCTCAGTTTCTCGTGAGGTTTGTTCATTCGTTGGTGGAGACCTGGAGCGTAGACCAGGCCACACTGTGCGGTGTGGAGCCAGAAAAGTTTGTTTGACACAAGCAGTTTCTGAACAGGAATTGCACAATTTTTTAATTGATCCTACTTTACAACACGTCCAGCAAGCCAGCGATGTGTGGGCCAGTACAAACTTTTGAGTCCGAGGCCCAAAACTAGCGCGACGATTCCCCCCCCCCCCCTTCGTCCACATCCGGCCCTGAGTGACGTCTCCGCCCTCACCCGCGAATCGGAGTCAGAGGAGCAGAAGCAGCCAATCTGGCTGATTTCATCATGGTTGTCACGTCCAATCTCACGGACGGGTCCCCCTCGTGTTTCCGGGGCCCAGTATCCGCCCTCATTAGCCAAGAAATCCATTCTTTCCTGCAGTGCTAATGAAACCCGGGAGAGCCAGAAGAAACTCAGCGTGCATGGGAGGGAGACACTTCGCTTGAGCCTTTCGTACAATGCCACGAACCTGACACACCCTCTTGACAGCAGCCTATACACTTGATTCTGAACAACTCAAGAAGGGGAAAACAAATGGGATCTGGGTGCCTCAGAATAAGTCATGAGGTGAGTGCATCTGACTACGACTCACGGAGGTGTTAGAGCAGCTCGAGTCACAGGGTCAGCTCGGTGTTTGCACCGAGATAGACGTGGAGGTGAGGGGTTCGCGTGGCCTTTTCCCGACCACGTTCCTCAGATCCATCATTTCAGCACCTGACACGTCCGGAGTCCGGAGCTCCACCACCACCACACAGACCCACCGCAACACCGCACACCACCAGTGTTTGAGAGTGTAATTAGCAGTAGAGACCTCCTATTCTGAGTGGATGTGTGGACCTGATAGCCTATTAACCTCCCGGCTCACCTATCCCTCACCTTCCCCTGCACCTCGCTGTGTGAAACATGAGCAGCGGCTTTGTGTGCTGCAGCAACTGCCTTTTCCATTCGCACTGTCACAAAGCTGACGCAGAAACAAAAGATCTGCGTGTTGGGACGGAGAAACCTGGATTTACTTTGATGCACGAAAGAAACCTGTCACATCTCATCATCAAAACTGCGTTTGATGGGAATTTTTGAAGAAGAAAAGCGCGGAGTTTTCGCAGTTCCAACTCGCACTGACAGGTTCATCTCGAAGCTTCTCCTCGATCTAAACTACTCTGAAACACCAATTATCCCCCTGTTACTCTTGCTGGGGAAGCTGCTTGTAATTTCTGCAAGTCTCAATCAGACGACAGACAGACAAGCTGACAGTGTGCTGCTTCGTGCAACGTACGAGTACAAAGTGAGGCACCAGGTAAACTTCGAATTTGTGCAGAACTTGTTTGGGTCAATCGAGGTGTGCGGACCGGACAGCCATGGTTTCCCAGAAGTCAGGATCGCACATCGGAACATGTCATATTTTTCTCATTTTGGCTCCCTTATCCCACAAGCCTGACTGTGTTCCTGCAGTCACTCACTCATCAGTTGAAGTCGAAAGTCGAATCGGACAGCCTTGGTCTATCAAAAGTGCATTCATCAGCAACGTCGGGTTTCGAGTGAATCCGTCATCTGTGGGTTTGGTGCCAGAACAGCCATATGAAAAATGGAGGCGCTCTCAGCTCGTCCCACACCAGCCACAAACTCCTAATCAATTCACCAATTTTAAAATGTCCCCCGTGAGAAGATAAATCCTGTTTGGTTGACGTGCAGCCGAGGCCCTTCATTGAAACAAGGCCGGGGATGCAGGAAGATGCACCGCACTTAAATGTTCGGATGTGGGGCACTTCAGTGTCTTTTGGGACCTATTCGCGCGCACATCCAGCGTCACTGGTGGACACAGGCCCCAGAGCGCAACATATGGCCACACGCCTGCATGTGCTCCACAGAGGCACAGGGTGGTTCACGAATAAGTCATGCACGGACTGTGATTGTATGGGAAGAAGTCTCAAGTTCAAGTCCGCACAAATTTTTTGTGAAGACATGAGGAACCTGGAACTCCAGCAAACATACCAGACATTGTTGCGGGAAAAGAAAGTAAAGTGACTCAAGCTCTGCCACCGCCAACAGATACAGAATCCATGTGAACTGCTTCTGAGTCTCAATTGTCCATGTACACGTCGAACGGAATTTACCACAGCCACAGACTATTCAAATGTGTCTTCTTTCTTCACTCTCCCTTTTCTCCATACATTTACACCCCTCGCTGTATAAATTTCTGCGTCTCCGTTTTGAAATATGCATCGGGCCTGTCCATTGTGCGCGGCTGCGGCCCCGGCCCCGGCTCCTCGGTCCCTGGTCGGGGCCGTATTTGATAAGCGCGCCGCTCCCTACCGTAATCACCCGGGGGAAATCAAAGTGAGACGAAATCAGTCTAATCAAATATCTCCAGTTTACTTACACACTCCATATCAGTGGCCCAAGCGGCATCCCCCTTCCATGTTTGCATGCACACTGTTAAAGTGCCTCTTGTTTTCAAGGGTGAGAGAAAATGGCCTGCGCGAGGAAAGCAAACTGAGAGTCGGAGCTACGTTTTTGATGGGTTTTTGATGGACGAAGCTGCAGCTGGTAGTGTGAGTCTCACACACTCTACTTTGCGCACTTTCCCGATGTCGTGACTGGAACCGAAGGACAACGAAGTGCACAGGACTAGAAAGGACCGGAACGAGTGACAGGATACAGGCTCGCACACTCGGACACACACACGCACACACACACACGCACACACTCACACACACACAAACACACACACTCCACTTTGCAGACTCCCCGATGCCACAAGCTCAAACGCCGAGACAACGCCAACGCCAACAACGAAGTGCACAGGACTGGACAGAATGGGAACGAGTGTCGGGACACACGCACACTTGCGCATACGTACACATTTGGCGCCATGGATCGCGTGCTTACGAGCCGACGACGCTGCTTGACGCAGGTCGGGGCGCTGCGGGGCTGGGGCGCGGCGTTCTTATCTGCCCCGCACCGCGTCGTCCCCCCGGCGGCGGCGACGGGCGCTCCGGCCGCCCCAATCTCGTCTCCTCGTCGCTTCGCAGTCCATTACACCCGCGAGTTATGTCGACGGGTTCGAAGACAACTTGAAGAATGTCACCCATTTTGCACAACTGGTGAGGAATATCAACGACTTCATTGACTGACTTTCCTGCGAAAGTTGCAGTTGACAGCAAAGCAGGAAATGCAAGGGGTTCTCGTCAGTGTCAAAATCCAAGGACAAAGTCCCCTGCACCTGGGGTGTCGCTTCCGCCATTGTTGGCTCTGAAGATGAGGCACGGGCCCGTACGTGCAAGCGCATTTGACCCAAAGCCTGTTCTGACTTTTTCCAAGTGAAATGAACGTCTCAGCTTGTGGGCCGCGAAATTGCACCGAGGTCGCAGAAGCTGTCAATTTACGAGACAGGAAAAGGCATTGACTTCACACCGCCTTCCCTCCCTCCCTCCGCAAAACAACATGATGGGAACAGGCGCAGCTTCGACATTTTGAGTTTTTGAAGCCTTTTTCTCAAACGTCTCAAATGCCTTGAAGCGACACGTTACCGAACAGACTCTGTTCAATTCACTTGGAAGACTTGTACAACTTCACTTGTACAACTCTGAAAGATAGAATCATTGAAACTGGTTCGTTTTTCGTTTGATGGGCACTTTGTTCTTCGCAAAATCCTCCGCGCGAATTGCAGCAAAGCAAAGCAAAGTCTCAGCGTTTGGACGAAACTGTCTGAAACATCACAACGACAGCGTTTCGTTACAAAATGGTTGAGATTTCGCTGCGATGAAACCCGAAACGAAATAAAGTGTTCGCATTAGGTAAGCAGTCCAGAGCGTTCAGATCTCCTGAAGACGCTGTATCGGCACCAGATCCCTGTCAGAAAAGGGGACGTCTCAGAGAAACCTCCAGTGCATGCGCAGGCACGTTCAAAACAGGGTCAGTCTGGTTTGCTTTTGAATGCCCACTTTGACAGGTGGACTTGTAGGCGTGGATGCCAACACACTCGACAATATAAGCGATTCTGCAATGCCAGTAACACAGCTTTTGTTCCTATCCATATCAGGCTTCAGGAGAGGACGGGACCACGAGACCCACAACAACGTTTAATTTGACAGCGCTGCGCCGCCGCCGCCGCTGTCGCAGTCCCGGGTCTTCATTATTCCCGTCACGTTGAATTTCATGGCGAAGAGACATCAATGTGTCTGTAGGGAATCAATCGCGCTACTTTCATTAAATGGAAAATCTATTACTTACTGACGGGAAAGCTCCAACATGCAAACATAGAGATAAACGCCCAAGAACTCTCTCAAGACTCGCAGTGCGCCGTGTCCCATGAAGATGCGCTCCGCAGCCGAGAACTGCGCTCGTTTCTCCCGGCCCTTCCTCCAGCTCCGTGAGCGCTTCACGACAACATGTAAGATCCATTGACGGAGCGTTTGAAGCCACAAATTGACATTCTGTATCCTTGAAATGCCGCTAAAGAGCCTGTTATGAGTTTCAAGGTCTAAAACCCCTTGATTCAGAGAATGGTGCTCAAGAATTTCAGTTTCGTGTGTTTTTGTCTTCACGTGGCGATGGATCCAGCCACACAGGAGGTCAGTGTGACATTCTGGCGTCAGGTCCTTTTCTTTTTGTGGTCAGTGTTGAATGACTCGTGGCCAACAATACGAGGCAGAAAATTTAAGTGACCGATTGGCTGTCATATTTCAAGAATGACAAATTTGAGTTGCTCAGATCTTTGTGTAATGAAAGACCAATAGCAACACAACATTCTT
>JAAUXT010086788.1_pt1 | contig 21947 bp, 24 predicted proteins | sample 7278171 | NCBI WGS metagenome assembly JAAUXT01 (sample SAMN14350112, study PRJNA611818) | marine sediment metagenome | isolation source: surface marine sediment (1.8m) | place: French Polynesia: Moorea | collected 2018-08 | reverse complement strand
GTACAACTTTGGTCATGAGGTCAAATCGAAGTCAACCTTGATCTACGTTTTTGGACATCATCAAAAACTTCTTGAAAATGGCTGGATGAGTGCTAATCATCTGCCGAAGTCGTCATGACGTTCCGATCAGTTTTGGATAGATCCTCGTATGAAACGTCGAACTCAGAGCTCTGAATTCCACCAGGTGTTAACCCTCTACCCGGACGCCCCCCCCCCGCACGCCCCCCCCCCCCCTTGACGCACCTTTTCTTTGCTCTTCTCCTTCTTGTCCTCGAGCGGAGGCGGGTAGGCGAACGTCGACGGCTTCGCTCCCGACCGGAACTCGATCTTCGGCATCTTGAGGTCAGCGTTCAGCCCGATCACCGACGTCGGCACGAACGACAGCGACAGGAAGTGCGCCAACGGGTACCAGTACCAAAACTGAAACGAAAATGGGTACCAGTGCCAAAAATGTAAACGGGACTCAGGCGTTCACAAAATTCACACTGTGCCCATTCGACACAGGGCACAGGCCATTTCAACATCACTGCTGCCCTTTCATGTTGGCAATATATTTCCACCCTCCTTGACGACAACCAGGGGGCGTGGCACGCACCTGTTGGAACACCATGGCGCCTACGACTCCGAGCATGTTGGTGTGACCTGAAACGATGACAGCGTCCTCATCAAAACTGGAAATCGTGTCCTTTCAACGATTTGGTGTGTGCGTGTGCGTGTGTGTGTGAGAGTGCGCGCGCGCTTCCCACAAACAAACCAGAAGAATCAATTGATACTCTGACTCCCGGAACAAGCATTCACTAAGACTATTCTGCTCCCATAGGTTTGTTGCCCGACTCATTTTCCGGACTCACCCTGGGCGTCCGTTGCCCGACGCACTTGCCCGACTCACCTGTGCGCGTCTGCAGACAGATGGTGGCGTTGCGGCCGCCCGCGTCGATGATTCCCTGCGCCAGGATCGCGCCGAACTTTCCCATCACGTCCTCATGCTTGTCTGTCACCACCTGCAACACAACAGGACAACATGTGACCAACCGCTGAACACGTGATCAACACAGTACAACACGTGATCAACCAACCACTTGATACCTTCAACCAACAGATCGAAATGCGCAGAATCAACAAGACAAAGCGCACGCCCACCAAGCATGACGAACATCTGAATGTCAAAATGTTCAAGCAATGGACAGGCATCCAACTTTTCATTTGGGCGGCAGTGTGACAGACTGGGTGGCTGTCACCTACTCACAGACAATCCGGCTCTCCGCACGTTGCGTGGTGATGTGTGCTGTGCTTGGCAATAATTTTCAACACAATATGCTGCTCTACCCATGCTCATTGCACGTGTTGCAATCACCCCGCCGTGATCTGCTCACCTTGGTGTAGAGCTGGCGATAATGCGCAACTTTGGGACACGTGATCTCGTTCTGCTGCACGAGGATCATGGCGGACGCGATCAGCGCCCCCTGACGGACGTAGTTGACGGGGTCGTTCGTCATTGGCTCGAGCAGCATCAGTGCGTCCTTGAGCCCCGTGCCTACAAAACGTGAGGCCAGTCGTCTGATCAGACTAACTTTCGTAAACCATCAACAACCAATACTCAGCCAATGTCATTGCTGCTTGACGTGCAAGGAAACGATCTTTCGGAACCAGGGAGCAGCAAGATGGAAAATGAAATGGGCGTCCCTGACCCCCTCCCCCATTGCTTTGTTGTCCGCCTCCAATTGTAATCATCAGAGGATCGGGTGCCAGCCGAGATCTGCACACCCCAACCCCCGTCCTGGATCTGCTGGAGGGACCAGAGACGGAAGATGGCGCCCTGCTCCGACCCTGGTTCCCCCTGCATCGGGTGAGAACGCACCTGCGCACGCGATCCCGAGCGCCATGGCGGCGCCGTACCGCACGTTCGGGTTGTAGCTCTCCGACAGCAGCGACACGACACTCGGACACTGCTCGGGACTCCGGAACATGAGGAAGCCCAGTGACGTCACGGCGACGCGTCTCACGTCATCGTTCACGTCGCTGACGGCGACGTGCAGCAACTTCCGGATGGCGGCGTTGTTTCCGGTGCCGCAGTACGCCATGGCGAGCGTGTACATTCCGGACCACCTGCAACACACCCCTGCGTCAAAACCGATTTTCACCCAGAAAAGGGCTGTACAAGTATTTGTTTTCACTTTCCGGAAAGAAACCCCACCAAATTGAGGTCTAGTCACACCAAAGTACTCCACGCAACCCCAAACCCTGGTGATAGATTTTTGGGGCTGTGCGTTCCAAGCACGAGTGGACACGGGACACGCCTTGTCTGTCTGAAATTCCAATTCAACGACGTTGTTTCCTGCCCCAGTGTCACACACACACACACACACACACACACACACACACAAACACGAACGCACACGCTCGTGTGTTGCAGAGGCGGGGCGGCAGGGCGACCGGAAGACGTTCCACCTGCACACACACACGCACACACACACACACACACACACACACACACACACACACACACACAACCAAGGCCGGGGCAGCTCACCGCAAGATGGGGTCCTTGTCGCGGGCGAGGCTGTCGATCACGTGATCGGCCTCCTCGAGACGCCCGTACATGGTGAGCGCGATACCGATGGCGAGGCCGCGCAGGATCTTCTCGTGCTGCGTGTCCGTCGCGTACTTCACCATGTCCTGCAACACAGCCGGGCTCAGTTCATACCGATGCAACACCAGGGGGGGGGGGGCTTGAGGTGCACAAAATGCTCCAAAAGCAGTTGGGGTTGGGTTCGTTGGGGCGGCATGGCGGACTTATTCCATGGCGGCCTCGATTTACGGATTGATTTACGGATCTACTGACCTCAATGGCGGCGGCGGATTTGGTGCCGAGCATGACGAGTCCCATGGCGATGCCGGCCGCCTCCCCGGTGACCGCGTCGTCCTGGTACAGGTTGAACTTGAGCTGCTCGTAGATGTCCTGCCGCGCCGTCCCCATCGCCGCCAAACCTGGCGACACACAAACCGCAGTTCTCAGTGCTTCAGGTCCAGAAAAGGTGCGTGTTTCCGACTTTCAAGCGGGTGTTCTTTTTCCCAACAACGAGGGAGACCCAAGGAGGACGGGTCGTTCGAGTGTGTCCTTCTCTGCACGTTTGTGTGTGTGTGTGTGTGTGATTGTGTGTGTGTGTGTGATTGTGTGTGTGTGTGTGATTGTGTGTGTTATTGTGTGTGTGTGTGTGTGTGTGTGTGTGCGCGCGCGCGATGCGGTCTGTGTTTGTGCGTATCTGTGTGTGTGATTGTGTGTGTGATTGTGTGTGTGTGTGTGTGTGTGTGTGTGAGATTATGTGTGTGTGCGTGTGTTAATTTCCAGGCTGTCAAATGAAAGTCTTGGCGCAGGAAAGGCTGCTGTGAAAAGAGCGACTCACCGAGTCCGAGGCAGGCGCCGTGTCGCACCATGTCCGTCGACGCCTCCTTCAGCTGGTTCAGCAGGTACTCCATGATGTCGGCGCCGTGGTTGGCGTGGATGAGGCCGAGCGCGTACAGCCCGCCGCCCTCAGCGTACGCCGAGCCGGGCCCGCTGTCCTTCGGGAGGTAGGTGGACATGAGGCTCAGAGCCTCCCTCTCGTGGCCGCGGTGGATCACCCCGAGACTCGCCGTCGCTGAAACCACAACCACCAACTCATGCGGGTGCCAGTTCGTAAACGGCAGCCAAGAAAGACACGGGTGCAACACGCTGGTCAAGACGCAGAGCCAGGAAGCAAAACAAACAGCCTTCTACCGTGGTGAGGCCAAAGGACAGGGCGACAAATTAAAACGACCTTGTCATCCTGAACAAGATGCACTCGTGTGCAATGCACAGCCCCTTTTTTGCCTGCATTTTTGGGTTTCCCGACCTGAATCAAGGTCGCTCCCCCATCCAATTTCTGGATCCTCTTTGGAGGTTGATACGCCATGCCAATGAACCGCGGGCGAAATCTTCGCGTTTGGCCAGAGTAAGTGTGGAGACGAAGAGAAGCGCGTTCCTCACCGGTGAACTTGGACCAGTTGGTGGCGCGCGCCAGCCACTCGAGGTTGTCCCGCAGGAACTGGTCGCTGGTGGTGCCGGCGTGCATGAAGGAGTTGGCGATGACGGTGGCGGTGTGGCACACCGAGTTGCGAACCACCTCCTTGATGTTCTTCAGGATCATGAGATCGGCCTGAAAAATTCACGAAGAAGGTCAGAGTCCAACCTGCGTGCTGCCTTGTGTGAGTGTGTGTTTGTTTCCACACGTGTGTGTGTGTGCGTACATGCCCATGTATGTGTGCGTGTGTGAGCACTTGCGCGCACGCAAACCCCCACGTGAATGAGGAAGACTGGGGTGAAAGTCCTGCTACAACACCGCACCTCGACGCGCAGAATGGACCTTCCTGTTTACTGTGAAGAATTACAAGTGTGTGTGCGTGTGTGTGTGTGTGTGTGTGTTGCACGTGTATGTGTGTGTGCAAGTGTATGTTGCAAGGGTGTGTGTGTGTGTATGTGCAAGTGTTTGTTGCATGTGTGTTTGTGTGTGTGTGTGTGTGTTGAGTTCGTGTGTGCAAGTGTGTGTTGCAAGGGTGTGTGTGTGTATGTGCAAGTGTTTGTTGCATGTATGTGTGTATGTGTGTGTGTGTGTGTGCAAGTGTTTGTTGCATGTGTGTGTGTGTGTGTGCGTGTGAGCGTGTGTGTGTGTGTGTGTGTGTCTGTGTGTGTGTGTCTGTGTATGTGTGTGTATGTGTGTGTGACAGACCTTGCTGTTCCGGATGAGGAACTGCAGGTGGAGCCCGATGGTGGTGGCGCCGCCCAGTATCGCGTTCAGCTTGGTGATGCGGTCCTGGATGGCGCGGTCGCCCTCGCTCAGATCCTCCAGTTTCGGCGATGGCGGCGCCGCCTCCGCCTCTTTCTTCTCTGTAAATTACACGAGGAGAATGAAAGTGTGTTTCACGCGCAAATCCAACGGGTTCTGGGGGGGGGGGAGTGACACGCACACCAACACACGCGCGCGCACGCACACACACACGCGCACACACCGGCGCAAAATGTTGCATTTCCTGTCACAAATTTGGAAACCTGTGAAGTTCCTTTCAAAGCTCCCCCTTGAACCCGTCCTTGAAGCAGCTTCTCTCACAGACGTGCAGTGATGATTCTCCATTTCATGCTCTCTGATTTCTCGCGACTTGAGCTCGCACCTTCTGCCTCGGCATCTTTCATGGTCGCGTCGTCGTCTTCCATCTTTTCTTCCGCCTTCTCCTCCTTCTTCTCCTCCTCCTCAGCCTTCTTCTCCTTCGTCTCCGCGGGTTTGTCGAGGATCGGAATCGGCGCCGTCGCTCTCAGCGCAGACTGAAATGTGGGTCACAACCTCGTTATCAGCGCGTCACGTGTTCTCAGTGTGTCACGTGTTCTCAGTGCGTCACGTGTTCCGCACGAGTTGCAATGTATCCACACCTCGAACAATCCCCGAAGAACCTCACTCAGATTTTGCAGGAACTTTTTCAGTTGTTGAAAGAACGGGTGCTGATTACACATTGGGTTTGAGTGTTCCGCTGTTTCACTGGAACCTTGACTTTGTTTTTGTGGTACACGGTGATCGCAGTTTCACGGTCAAAAGAAGCAGCTCCTCTCACTTGAACTCGCTGCAGAAACTGTTGCGTCGCGCTCTCGTACATGTCGAAGGCGATTTGGTAGCCCATGAGGATGCTGTCCTCCGAGCTGCTCTTGACTAGCTTCTCGAGGATCTCAGCCACGCCCTGCGGCCGGTCGATGAAGATGAGGCACTGACACACGCTGCAGGAAACACGTGCAGTGAGCGATAATACGGAACGTGAAGTGACACACGCTGAAGATACGTGACAGACTTTTGTGAGTGCCTGATGCGAAGGCACCAGAGAAGAGTGTGAACAATGCGAGATTTTTAGCATTGAGAAATTGAAAGCAGTCCAACTTTCTTCTTTTCCTCTGCACACTGTGGCAAATGTCATTTGGGCAGAACGGGTTGTTATCTGAACCGTTTTGGTCCCGAGCACACGAAATGCTCAATGGGCGCATCAACAGCATGGCGGTCATCACCAGGGGCACCACAAACGAAACGTGATTCTGACCAACAGCGGTTCTGCCGCATACACCACTGTTCCCTACTCATGCCAAAAGGCGTGCACATCACGTGGGTTTGAGTTTACGAATTGGACCTCAATACAATGAGAAATTCCAGGGTACGCACAAACTACCGTATTCATCCGTGTATAAGTCGCACCCAAGCATAAGATGCACATCAGGTCACATTGAAAATACTGTAATCTTGTGCTCATGAACAAAACACGCCCGTACTTTTGGCACACAATTTTGGTACCAAACGGTGCGTCTTGTACATGAGTGGATACGGTAATGATTTCTTGGGTGGACACGTTGCTGTACAGGAAGCGCAACCAACACACCTGATGTAGTCCGGCGAGGCGAGGCCCATGTAGAGCTGCACGAGGATCTCGAGGATGGTGTTGCGGAACTGACGGTTCTGAATCAGCGACATGCACACCTGGAACAACACACCACGAACGTTGTTGAGTCGTGTGGGGCTGGCGTGTGAAAATCACATTGTGCGGACAGTGTCGATGTCAGGGTCTCCACACTTGTGTGCGAGTTGTGGTTTCACACACTTCATCTGAGTGGATGAGCATGAGAGACGTGTCAAACCAAGGGAACACACTCTCATGAGTGTGAAAGCCGCTGACGTCACACAGGTTCGCGTCTGCACCGTCATTTCACGCCGTCGGATCCCAATTTCCTCACCTTCAGACTGTGGTTGAGCATGGCTGGGACGTCATCCCCACTAAGAATGGCCTTTTCGAACATGTCGATGCGGTGTGTCTCGAGGGCGATCCCAATGGCCTGCTTGTACTGCTTGTCATCGAAGCACCTCTGGAACATCCTGAGAAAAGGGGGAAAGAACATTGAGCTCAATAGACATTTTATCAATGCCGTGTGAGGACCTCGCAGTTTGTCTTGCTTCACGAGCTTTCGCGATCGACACAAAATGCCTCAGTGCAATTCACCCAGCAAAATAGAGTTCAGCGGCGAAGCTGGCGTCACCTGTTGACAACGGCCTCGAGTCTGGCGTCGATCTCCCGGCGCTCCTCGATTCCCTCCTCGTTCTGCACGCGCAGCTTCGTGTAGTGGTCGATGCACTTGGCAATAGTCGTCTCCACGTACTCCGTGGTGTCGTTCACGTTGAATAGTTCGTCTGCGCCCAGCGCGTACGTGAGCGATTCTTCGAACGCGCCCAGATGGTAGTAAACCTTGGACGCCACCAGTGCAGCCAGGTTTCTGTGTTTGAACGACTCGTCTTCGTAGAGCATCTCGACTCGATCGACGCTCTCGGAGATCTCCGCCCAAAACTGATCGACGATCATGTTGAGTTTGTGGAGCGAGAAATATTTCATTTCCGTTTCCGGTTCGTCGAGAAGCGCGAGAACGCCCGCCGCCGATGTGATGTTCGTCCTCATAGTGAAAACTCTGAAAATGGAAACCAAACGTGAAAGTACGCAACATAACAACAACAAGAATGCTACACAAAGAACACGTGTGCGTCTCCAAAGAGTGACGGTCATCGACATCAACAAATTGCCTTGTTCGCCAAAGCCCGTCCCTGGGGTCAGACCGTCAGGCCACTTTTTCAAATCCTGAATCGTGTCTCAAGTCTGAGAACATGTGAAGTGGGTTCTAAGTGCTCCGGGACGCAAGCAACTGATTTTTACGCAAGAATATGAAAGTTTCCTTGAAATTTCTTCAAGGATGACAAAGCGCAAGTGATACCAGCTCATCTATTATCGCTCAACGCAAGATGTTAAGTGTCAAATATTGAATGTTGAGGCACATCTGGAACAAGTTGTTGTACAACGTTTGTGCCACACCAAATCATACAACGCTTCTGCAAAAACCAGAGGTCAACAGGGCATGGGAAGGTGAGTAAATTGAACAAAACGTACCTGGGATTACCGGCTCATTCAACACAAGAACTCTTTAGGTATCAATTTGGAGGTGCGAAGTCACAACGGAAGTGCGCATTAATATATAAATTTGTATGTCGAACAACTGAACAAAACGGGCAGCAAGCCATCCAACTTTCCATTATCTCACTCCAGAGAAAATACAGAAAATGTATTGAACTGAGTTTGCAAGCTCTGAAGCGACAATGTCAGTTGTGTGCTGGACTACAATTTTGCGGAATGCTACATGCCTGGTGAGTGGCGCGACACTTTGCTCGTGAGTTTGTTGAGTTCAGTTTCATGTCAGAATTCTAGCCTAAACTGTGACAAATTGTTGTCCATATTGGGTTACTACGTCCGAGATATTCCCCGTGTTGATATTAGGGTGGATAGTTTGGTTTGTTACGTCCATATGCCTGATGACTTTGAGGTTGTCTTGAGCGATAAGACAGTTCGTCTGCCTTGTGCGAGCAGTGCAAGGATGCCAAGCCAAATGGTAACTTGCTCGTTTGTCGCACCGAAACTTTGCAAGTGACGTCCTATTCAAAATAGGAACAAGTGTCTGTCAAACCAGATTCATTGACAGGTGGTTGACTTTGTCCCTGGCGCGAGATATTCGTGACTTGCATCTTGTTCCAAATTTTAGCCACAGTGAGAAGTCGGAACGATGGGGAAAAAGAAGAAGCATCGCAAGACGCCGTCAGACGCGAGGCGCAAAGAGTGCAGACAAGCGGGAGCTGGAGGATTGGCGGAATCAGGAGACAAAGTGGAATCGAACCCTCAACTGTCGTCGTCAGGTCCGTCCGTGCCTGTGTGTGTCTGTGTCTGTGTGTTTGAGTGTCTGTGAGTGTGTGTGCTGTGTGTTGAATGTGGCTTGTTTGCAGGGATCAATCCAGTTCCTGTACCCCTAAAATGTGACTCTATTCCCTACCCGTTCTTTGCCACGGGCGGAAAATATTGTTTTCACACGCGCAAGTTTGTATCAGTTGGATCGACCTTTGCCTTCCTGCCAAATTAGATTTCCCTTTTCGTGTTTTGTATTTCGTATTCAGACAACGCTTTGCTTGACCTATGGTCGAGTCTTGTGTCAGCGGGTTTGTGCTGTATTTTGCACAGGTTTGTGGAAAGTGGAACCAGTGTCATCAGAGCCAGTGGAAAACAACGACGAAGTGAAGAAAACTACGAGCGAATCCGTACAACCACCTCTTCAACCTCCTCAACAGAACACGGAAGTGTCTCAAAAGCTTGAGTTGATTGGGGATTCTGGGGACATTTGCCCTCCAGGAACGGAGGAGCCTCAGCTCAACACATTCAAAACGTCATCGAAGCCGAATCGCAAGCGCAGTTACAGAGAAGCGCACAGGGATTGTGACAATGAAACAGACAGTAACGGAAACAAACCTGAGTTCAAGGAGAAAAAAGTGAAGGAACAGCAGCCCTTCCTGGTGGCGCCCTCTCCACGGACTTTTGACCACCTCGAGTATCAACACAGAAAATACAGGTGAAAACCTTCACAATTGGCAGAGTCTGGATCATCAAAACTCTTGTGGCTTGCCGAATCAACAGCGAAACAACAATTGCATGTCAAGTTGCGAGCCAAAATAGTATCACGAGTTATCACGGTTGGAACTGTTGAACTTTTGTTTGCAGCGTGTTCGAAATTCCTGACCGCAAAGAAGTGATTGTTGTCATGAGGCATCCGCGCGAGATGGCACTGTGGGGCTACGCGGCGTGTCAGGTGGTTTGGGGTCACGTGTCTGTGCTGGGCTACACCATGACGCACACGTCGCTCGAGAAGTGGCCTATTTATTCGCCTTCGTGCAACAGCTTCATCAAAGTCAGCACCGTGGTGAGGCAGCCTTTTCTCAAATTTTATTCGATATGACTCAGTTGCCATTTTTCTGGTACGTGCGTGCTGGCACGTACGCGTCCGTACGTGTGTGTGTGTGTGTGTGTGTGTGTGTGTGTGTGTGTGTGTGTGTGTGTGTGTGCACGTACCGGATTAGTGTTGCAGATGTTCAAGAACGCGTTCCTTTCCTTGCGCAGTTGGAGATGTCGGACTGCAGCCGAGACCTATGCAAGAACGCCGTGGAGCAGTACGTGGGCTCGGCCCTGAGCGGCGACCAGCTCCAGCGCCTCCTGGCGGAGATTGGCAACAAGAGCACCGTCATCTCTCTGAGTAAACTCGACGAGAAACACACTCAGTTCATCTGCAGCATCAGGTACCGTCTTCGCCCAAATCCACACAAGTTTGGTTGTACCGTTGTCATCACCAAGAAGGGGAGTGCATTGCACACCAGTGTGAGTTTGCCATTGTGTGGTTGGGATCTTGGTACGCAAAGCCAAGGGTGTGATCACGTTGGTATGAATCCCGTGCTGTTTCGCTTGGCAGAGTCCTATCACAAAGCTGGGTTCGCGCTCCTTTCTTTCCCTTTGCGACTGTATGTTGCCTCAGTGCCTGAACTCCAAGCAACAGATCACAATGTAAGCCCGGAAAAACATTTCCGTTTCAGCCCGTTCGAAACGCTGTTCCCTGACGCGACGAAACCGGATACGCGACGCCAGGACGACGCGCTCTTCCGGCGCGTCGGCGTCTCCGTCGTGTCGGAGGACGGACGCGACGGCGCCGTCATCGCTACGGACAGTCCCGACGTGAAGCGCGTCCGGCAGGAGCTGCTCACGCTGCTTGAGGCAGGTGCGTTGCCAAGGAGATCCTGAGCGTTGCCATGGAGATCCTGAAAATTGTTGTTGGGGTGCGGATTCACGTTGCAGCCAACAGAGCGCTTACGTGGCGCGAGGGTGGAGCTGTCTTACTGAAAATGGCTTCTCGAGAAGCACCTATCAGAAAGTTAAATTTGTAGAGGCAGCGCTAAATCCAGACCTGTCCAGGCAAAATTTGTTGTTTGTTCTGTTTCAGGGGAAAATCCTGTGGTGGTGCTTTGTGGCGGCAAAAATGTTGGCAAATCGACGCTCGCTCGTCACCTGATCAACACAGCGCTGAACCAGTGAGTCACTCGCGAAACGTCGTCACTCCGTGATACGTCGCAACCACAAAATCACCATGGCGACATGAACATGGGAGTTACAGGCGTCGACTTGTTCCCAGGATTTGAAGTGAAAATGCTTGTTGTTCTTGAATGGAATTTGTTCTGAACGATTTGTTTCTGGTGATTTGTCAGTCGCAAGGAGGTGGCGTATCTGGAGTGCGATGTGGGACAGACGGAATTCACTCCTCCCGCCTGTGTCGCTCTCAACATCGTCAGGCAGCCCGTCTTCGGTGAGGTGCCCTCTGGTTCGCGTCACGGTTTCGAGCATTTGCTGGTGAATTGACAGAGGGATGTGTGTGTGTGTGTGTGTGTGTGTGTGTGTGTGTGTTTTACTGGAGAGAATTTGCCAACGTCGTAGCACGAAGGAAGACATTGGAGAAACCCTGGGGTGCGTTGTCCCACAACATGTTTAATTTGTTGCAGCCTCGTTGCGTCTCGTGACGTTCAAACGTCCAAATGGTCTTCCGACGAGACGTTCAAACGTCCGCGATGCGACGGGTCTTCAATGTTGTTTTTTTCCCTGTCGGTTCTCATGCTTTGTTGCTCAGTTCAGAGCGTGTTTTTCACTGCACGTCAGGCGTCCCCTTCGCGCACCAGCGGCGTCCCGAGCGTTGCTGTTTCTTCGGCGCCGTGAGTCCGGCGGACGACCCCGGGCGCTACCTGCGATGCGTCCGCTACGTGCACGACGCGTACCGCGCGCTGCCGCAGAAACCCACGCTCGTCGTGAACACCATGGGCTGGAACAAGGGTGAGTCATCAAAGGTGTGTGTGTGTGTGTGTGTGTGTGTGTGTGTACACGTGTGTGTGTGTGTGTGTGTGTGTAGTGTATGCGGACATGCGTGTGAGTGCATGCTTTGTGTGTTCGTGTGCGCGTCTGCATTTTGCATGTATGTATGCGTGGGAGCATGCGTACGTGTGTGTGTGTGTGTGTGTGTGTGTGTGTGTGTGTGTGTGTGTGTGTGTGTGTGTGTTACCAGCACATCAATAAAACTTGCCTTGACGTTTTCAGGTCTGGGTCTGACATTCATGGCGGACACTCTTCGGATGGTGTCGCCATCTGTGGTGATTCAGATCAACAGTCGAAGCGAAGGCCGCAACTTCCCTCCACTCCACAGCCAGTTCGTGCACAACACTCCCAGCTGGTGGCACAACCAGGTAAAGACATCGTGCGACGCTTCCACCTGACAGGTGCGCGCGCATGTCAAAAACGTGCATCTGTCAAGGTTGCAATGATGTCAGAATGTGCGCTCGTGTCAGGAATGGAGGATGCGCGCGCATGTCGAGCCTCGTGTTCACTTCTGTCTGTGACGCTTTGTCTTCTGTGACGCAGGAAAGTGGCTTCTCCAACACAAACAGTGTCGACTATCGACACAAACTGATCACAATGGAATCTCCGATGGACTACCGTCACAGGTGAGTGAGTGCCATCTCGCGGTCATGTGATCCAGGGAAATTCGAACAAGAAAGGTGGGGCGTTTGTTTTGCGTGTTTGGCATTGTTTTGTCATTTCCTTGAGTTCGTTACGATGCAGTAAGTCGCCATGTTTCCGCCCACAGATTGGCGGGTCGCTTCGAGCCGCTGGACCACCGGAACTTGGCGCTACTGGCAAATCTGGGTCACGTGTTTGATCACGTGGATGTTCCCGCCGATGCTCCGTTTCCCGCGCTCCAGTCTGTGACTCCGTACAAAGGTAACGTGCTGATGCGTCTTTTGACTCGCAGTTGTACCGTGCCGAGGTGAGTCGCGAGTTCATTCGCCGAAACATTTCTTGTTAGTGTGGGTCACAATAGGGAGGTTTAGTTGCAACTCACCGCGTCAACACGTGGGACATGGGACGTGGCATTTCACCCTGGAAAATCTGTGCAAAAATTTTCTTTGCTCCATGGCAATGGCCTGTTGTAGGCTCTACTTTTCAATATTTTTCTTGAATAGAGTGATTTACAATGGGGAAGAGAAACTATTTCTGAAAGGAATTTTCAAACTGATAATTTGAACATTATGTTCAAATTTTCCAAATTAGTAAAACTGATTTCCAGCCTGTAATGCCACGTCGCACGTGGCGCTCGGACGTCAGACGGGTTGCAACTAAACATCCCTAATGACGGCTCTTGTTTTCACAGTGCCCTGGAGCGCAGTCGCGGTGCACGTGTGTCACGCGCCCGTCCCCAACTCCCAGATTCTCAACGTGCTCAACGGAAGCGTGGTGGCGCTGTGTCACGTGCCGGAGGGCGATATTGTGGTTAGCGCTTCCGGCGTCTAAACTTTGGAACTTCCGGCAGAAGATGCTTTGATTTATGAAAATTTGGCGTGTCCAGCAAACTGTGCTTTGCCACGCTTGGATGCAATGAGGATTTGCAAGGCGAGCGAAATGTTGACCAGTTCGCCACTGCCTGAAAGATTTCTCTTGTTTGCCCTGCAGAACACAGAAGACGAAAGCCTTCCCAAGTTCCTTCGTCAGTCACCGATATGTGGCCATTTGGGATTTGGTAAGTGGCATGCAGACTTTATCGATGAACCTTGTTTCCGATTTGAAGCAAGTTTGTGGGAACGTTTCCCAGACATGTTGAAGAGCAACCAGGCTACTGTTCTACATGAGCAGTAGCCAATGGCATTGGCGTTGACCGGTACGTATCACGTGCCCGGTTGACAGGCGTGCCCCATTGACACGTCCACCATCCATGCCCCATTGACACTGTCAATCAGGCACGCAAGCCAATTGGGTACGTTATACCGGGTATGATGACAACAATCACCCCTTTGTTGGGGACAGGTGAACAGACATTCACAGAAAATGGGACATCCATCTCCCTGTCAGGGTGTGGAAATGGACCAATTCTCACATGTCCATCACCTCCACGTGAAGGGCATTGGATATTCACAAACCGACGGACATTTTCCTCCAGGCGGTGGCGTTCTTGGAGACGCGTGTATTCAACCCGCAGCGTTCCTGTTTCCGCTGAAGTTTGACGACAAATGTTCCACTTCAGGCGTCATTCGGAGCATCGACCCGGAGGCGAAGTGTTTCTACGTCATAACTGGGGTTTGCGTGACGGATCTGGCCCGAGTCAACTGCCTCCTGAAGGGCGCGCTCGACCTCCCGCGACAAATTCTCTTCAACCAGGTTCGCACTGTGTTTCGGGTGTCTTCGGCTGAGACGAGGTGGGATTGGATCTACGGAATGATTGGGCGTTAGGGGTGTGAAAAATTGGTGGACTGAAAGTGGTGCTTCTGAAAGCGCCGAAATGTTGGGCTGTGCAAGTATCTGCCGCGGGGGGGGGGGGGGCACAAGCAAGATGGTGCGCTGTTAGAAATGCGTCTCTGTGAGGCACCGGTGATGCGCCGGTTCAGTTGGGATGTTTCCTGTTGCAGCCTGAGGACGCAGACGGTGATGTACCGTACGTGGGTGAACCTCTGGACGTCGTAGGAGCCAGCGCCATCCCGCGGAGACGCCACATGCAGCGGCGCCGCCCCGCAGACACCACGTGACATGACATGTGACCCGAAATTACAACGGCTACTGCTGCAACGATGATTTATTTTACGAGTGCCAAATAAATTCAACTGCGTAGATTGATTTTTTATGCAAGTGCTTTGCGCCTTCTTTGCAGAGTTGTTCTCTGGCGAAGTTTGTTGCTTACGGTGTGAATAAAATGAATTGCTTCAGTACCTGATCAGAAGCCTTCGTGTTTGTTTGTGTGCATGAAGTGTTTTTTTCAAACAGGGGAAGTTTCATCGGGCTAAAAATTTGGTCAGTTTTTTCCGGAATTTATTGTTTGTGCAGTACAAAGCCAGGCAATATACATCTTCGAAAGTAGAAAGTCTGCGGGGAGGGGGGGGGCAAGAAATTCTGTGCTGGCGCTTAAAATTATTTTTAGTTGGATGTGAAAAGACTGCACCCTGCCCAACGAAATTTGATATGCTTTTGGCTGATGTTTCACGAGGGAAATTGATGAAACTTTGAAAGAATATTGGAGATAAACCCATCTTAAGCGGTTGTGCAAATGTGTTGTATAACTTGTCTTCTCTTTCGAGATGTGGTCTTCACCAGCTGTCAGTTCTGCGACACCACGAGTTGGCAGTTCCGCCGCCGCAGGTTTAACCAAGTCGTTATTTTGCTGGAAATTGATTTCGCCAAGAGACAAGGTTTCTGAGCAGCTGTGCTGACTTTTGTCACTGAAAATACGAGATCGAAAGCGAATGTAGTTCTCGGATTCAACTGCAAACTTTCCCGCACCAAATCTTTGCAAATTTCGCAGAAACATTTTACTTGTCAGGCGGCCTTGAACTGGGGCAAATCAAATCGATGGGTGAGTTTCTTTGGTGTTTTCTCGTTCATGTTCTCATTGCACGAGACCAGGCTGGATGATAGGTATTTCCCAGTTCGAAGACAACGACGGAAATGAAGCAAATCCTCTTTCTTCCCGTGAATTCAACTGTGTTTTGATTGGGCGATAATGGGTGTTGCAGCTGATGCTCGTTTTGTTGTTGCAGGAGGATGAAGTTCTCCTACAGGGTGGGCGGGATCATTGTGTTGGGTCTCGTGGCGGTGATCGTCCTGGGCCGCATGAGTCTGTGGTACTGGGACCGGACTCCCTCCGTAAAACATATTTCCACCGACCGACCTACAAGGGAACCACTGCTGCAAGAATCCAAAGGTACGAGGGAAACGCCAAATGGGTGGGTTGTTCGGGGGGCGTGTCAAAGGACTGATTGAGGTGGAGTGTCCAACTCCCTTGCAGGACGATCTCAAATTTGAAAAAATATCCGAATTTGGCAGATTGCGTGGCTGCCACGGATCGTTGATTTTCTCATTAAATTTACGGCGTGACATGCCGACCAGGACAGCTTCACACACTTTCACTCAAACAATGTACTTGACGTTTCTTCGTCAGGATGGTCGCACAAAGCGATGCGAACAAATTTGCCGTTCATACCCAATGTTCGCGAGACGTCCTCGGAATGCGTGTTCAGCCGACAGCCTCTGGCGAAGCGAGACGTGTGCACAGCTGACATTCTGCAGCTCGTGAACGATGGAGTGCACGCCTCGGGAACAGGCGACGAGGTGCGTTTTGCGTCACACGGCATTGAATGGGCGTGTTCGATGTACAAGCCGAACCCACTGTGAGCGCCAATGGCTTTGGTGGGCAAATCGAACTGTGTGAGTTTTTGTTCACAGCATGATGGACATTTGATGTGTATTTGTTGTGCTGCAGGTGCCCCCGGGCATTCGTGAAAGGAAAGGTGGGAAACTGAAGGTGATCGTGGTTCCACACTCTCACAATGATCCCGGCTGGCACAAAACACTCGAAGCCTACTACGAAGACCAGACTAAACATATCCTGGACAACGCCATCGAGAAGCTGGTGACCTACCCAAAGATGAAGTTCGTGTGGGCGGAAACGGTGTTTCTGGACATGTGGTGGAAGGATGCAGACAAAGAGCAACGGGGTACGTTGTGCGTGCTGTGCGTTTCTCTTGGGCGGCGCTGTTTATGTCGTCACTATGACGTATGACGGCGTTTCTGTGGCATGGCGTCTGACGGCGTCACTGAAGTAGGGCATCGCATCGCAACGCCCCTCAGCAGCATGGACTGAACTCACTGGAGAAATGTTCAATTCCTGGTTCAACCTTTCCAAAGGCAAACTGACACGACACTCATCTTTGATTTGCAGCGACAATGAGGAGGTTGATTGAGAACGGGCAGCTGGAGATCGTCGTCGGGAGCTGGATCGTCCCGGACGAGGCCAACCCGCATTTTTACGCGCTCGTTGATCAGATGATCACAGGTGAGCAGGTCAAGGTCGAGTCGGGGCGACCACTTTGAGGGTTGACTTCAGCTTCAAAAATGTTTCGTGTGAACAGACCGTTGCGCAAAGGTACCCACAAGGTACCCACTCTAGATCTGACCCTGGGTGCGGACACAATTCTTCCACGAAGAAGTCATTTCTCTGTTTGGTATTTTGTGACAGGAAGAATGGTCACGCTTGGCTTTCACGAAGACAGCTCCGTGGCATTTTCGTGAAACAGTGGGACAGAGAAAACCGTCCGAGCGGAAGATTTTGGCTGCGTACTTTTACTTTGCTCCATTGTGCATTTCAGGTCACACTTGGCTGGAGCGCCATCTGGGCGTGAAGCCGGAGAACACGTGGTCCCTGGATCCGTTCGGTTACAGCTCGACGCTGCCGTACCTGTACAAACGTGCTGGGTGAGTCAGCTCATTCTCGTTCACCTGGCACCCCTCTTGGACGAATGGACATGGCGCACGTCACTACCGCCCGTTGGATGTCGCAACCGCTCGAGCTTATCAACCGAAGAGGCCCAAGCCCACACACACATTCGTACGTGTTGTCTGACCTACAACCCACGTCCACGTCCATTTAGCGCAATACACCTGTCTGTGTCAATATTTGCGAGGATTTGGGTTGCAGCTGAATTTTCAATCGTGATTGAAGGGGAGTTCGTCTGTCGAAGATCATTTCCCCAAGCACACACACACACACACACACACACACACACACACACATACTCCTCCTCCCGCCCCACCTCTCTGTCAATTCATCCGGCAGAACATTGACGGATGTCTAACTCCCCTCCAGTTACGACAACATGGTGATTCTGCGCGTGCACGAGATTCTGAAGAGTCACCTCATCGACAAGAAGGCGCTGGAGTTCCGATGGAGGCAGAACTGGGACACGCACGGCGACCACGACATCAGGACGCAGGTTCGTGATGGGTTGCTCGCGCACTTAGGTGTGTGTGTGTGTGTGTGTGAGTGTGAGTGTGTGTGTGTTGTTCTCTGAAAACCAGACAAGAAACTCTCTTCGCACAAAAAATTCTATTCTCGTGTTGTCTGGAAATTTCTGAAATTGCTGAAATTTCTGCATCCCGTCAAAAGAAATCCAGCGCGTGGCGAGGCAGTGCGAAACGACAGTCACGTGATAAAACCTTGCAGATGATGCCGTACAAACTGTACAACGTGAAGTACACGTGCGGCCCGGACCACTTCGTGTGTCTCCAGTTCGACTTCCGCCACATCCCGGGCGAGGTGAGCGAGTCGCATGGCGTCACCGTCACCGGACGCAACGTCGAGCGTCAGGCCAAGACGCTGCTCGGTGAGTGGGGGACACGAGCAGAAACACACACACACACACACACACACACACTGCGGGATAACAGCATTCAGTGAGAGTGGCGTGACCTTTGAGTGTGGGAACCATCCGTGAGTGTGGTAGAACCCTCTGAACTGATTTTGGTTTTGGTACATGCGCAGGTCAGTACGAGAAGAAGTCGCGGCTGTTCCGCCACCAGGTGGTGCTGGTGCCGCTCGGAGACGACTTCCGCTTCGATCGCAGCGTCGAGTGGGACCAGCAGTTCAAGAACTACCAGCTGCTCTTCAACCACATGAACGCGAAGCCGGAGTGGAACGTCGAGGCCAAGTTCGGTGCGTTGTCACGTGGGGCGTTGTGGTCACGTGGGAATCTGTGGTCACGTGAGACATTGTCGTCACGTGGAGTGTTGTGGTGATCTGTCTGTGGCGCGACTGGAGGGTGGGTCTGAACCAGTGAAACCACTCGTCTTTAATCTCTGATCATTTTTGGTCCAATCAGCCTGACAAGCTTGACAAACCCGTCCTGGCGTAGTTGCCCAAATAATAACGAACTGGAACGCACGACGGGATTCTGGAATTCTGAATGTTATGTTTCCGAATTGTTTTCAGGGACCATCAAGGACTATTTTGACGAGGTGAACAAGCAGACCGCGGAGCTGGAGGGAGAGGCGGTGGCGCGCCCGCCCGGTGCGGGTCAAGAGACGCCGCCCGAGACGCGGAGAGACGCGGCGCCCGAGGACGCGCGCAGAGACGCCTTCTTCCCAACACTCGCCGGCGACTTCTTTCCGTACACAGACGAGCGGGACGAGTACTGGACGGGCTACTTCTCCACGCGGCCTTTTGACAAGCTCGCAGGTCCAAGTTCACTCGAAACACATACGCGCGCGCACAATTCGCACGTCACGTTTGAAGTTGACAATTTTGGCCCAAAAAGTTGGCTACAGTCTCTTGGTGCTGTGTGTGCAGAATTCCATGACCAGAACGTGCTTGTCTTGACCGTGTGAATTTTGCCGTTTCGCTGAGACCTTTGGCTGTTCACTTGCACAGAACATTCACATCACGTGCTTTTTGAATTCAGGTCGGGAACTGGAGCACTCACTGTACGCAGCGGAGCTACTGCACGTCTTGGCTGTCCTGACGTCACTGCAGCACAACGACGTCCCTCCAGGAAGTGGAAATAGCGCCTATGCGCATGCGCGTGAAAACCGCTATCACCTGGCGCAGGCGCACGAGAGCCTGGGGCTGTTCCAGCACCACGACGCCATCACGGGCACGGCGCGAAGTTACGTGGCGAGTGATTATCGCTCCCGGCTGCTGCAGGTCAGTTCAGGGCACGCATGCGCAATAAGCGCGCTCACGCATGCGTGGAACTACGTTGCCTCAAAATACGTGGAGCCCTCCATATTGACATTTAGACAGCGCCAAACTTTTTTCCGCATCCAGCCTGGAAGATACTGGTCTGTGACCACGAGGGCGAATGCAAGTTTGGGAGGGGGATGCTGAAAAAATTGTGGTTGCGCGTGTGTGTGTGCATGTGTGTGTGTGTGTGTGTTTGTGTGTGTGTTTGTGTTGATGGTGGGTTCGCTGCCGTGTTTCCCTTGCAAATTGCGAAAAGTAAAACTGAATTTTTTTTCCACCTTCAGGTCCCAAAAACAGGTTGGTCAGTGAGCCGAATTGGTTGTCGCTTGAGAGATTAAGTTGTTCAGATGTTGCCACCATTGTTTTTGTTGCGTTGCGTTTCCGTGTTGCTTTCACTCACAGGATGAGTCACGTTCATCGCGTTTTCACGCAAAATGCCTCTGCAACACCTGAAGACAGAACAGACTCGTGGGTCCGCTTCAACTTTTTTCGTACTTCGTTCCAGGCGATCGAGATTTGTCATCGAGTGATGAAGACAGCCATTCACTTTCTTCTGTTTGAAGCCGGCGCCAACGAACTGCCGCCTTCCTTAGGTACGCACACACACACACACACACACACACACACACACACACACACACAAGCGCACGCACATGGACACCCACACTCTCTACTCTATTTCTCTCTCTCTCTCTCTCTCTCTCTCTCTCTCTGTATGTGTGTGTGTGTGTGTGTGTGTATCATTCATTACATTGGCCTTCTGGGATGTATTTTGGTGAGACTCGCCCTTCCCAAAAGGAAAGCGTTCTTCTTTCAGACATGGCGCGCCCGCGCATGAACATCGACATCGCTGACCCTGACGTCCTGAACGCCGTCAAGACGACGCCGCGCGTCCTCTCGGTGCCCGACGCCGGCGGCGCCGCCGAGGTCGGCGTCTTCAACTCTCTCGGGAAGAGGAGGTCTCATCTCGTCAGGTAGGCACCAGAGGGTGCTGGGTGCTGGAGGGACGAGTTGTGCATTAATTTGACACATTGTTACACAAGGGACGCATCTTCGTGGGTTTGAGTTTCCCGTTGTCTCTTGGGGCCTCAATTCTGTCCGGATGCGTCGTGTACTTTGGTGCGGCACAACACCGGGGTGGATACAGTGCGCTGCGAGTGCGCTCCACCACAATGTCCTCAATCGAAAACGACATTTTTGTGACCGTGGACTAAATCGAACGCGGCCTTGTTCGTTCTCGCACAGACTGCAGGTGGACGCGGACGCGGTGGAGGTGTTCGATATCAACGGTCACATCGTGCCGAGCCAGATGAACCCGGTGTGGACGGAGGCCGGGAGGGGGCAGCACCGCGTCGCGCACGACAAGTTCGAGCTGCTCTTCTTCGTGGATCTGCAGCCGACAGAGCTTCGGGTCTTTACGCTGAAACGCAGCACGCAGAGCAAGGTAGCGGCGGAGGCGACACCTGGTGTTCCTCCTGAACCCCCTCCCTCTGGTGGTGGTGGCAGGTGGTGTCCCTCTGGCGGTCCTCCCCCCCCCCAGCGTCGTGATGACCCGTGTGGTCTCTCGGGTGGACCAAAGGGCGGGGTCAGACCCACAACAAAACGTCACCCCTCCTTCCCCACCGCAGGTTCCTTGTGCCACCAGGCTATTTCCCCATGTCCCCAAAGTTTTGATTCAGGGAAGGCCCCCCCCCCCCAAGGTCAGACCACTGCAGAACCCATCCCTATCTCGGATTCACTGTGCAATCGGATGTGGATTTCCGCGCATTTTCTTACGGTTGTCATCACCCTTACCGTCGTGGTTGGCACAACCTTGGACGTTGCTTTTGTGTTGTACCTGGGAGCCGCGCGTCTCAAATTGGAAAGCGTTCTTGTTTTTGGCAGGTTCTTGGGAACACGGCGGCGTCAGTGAAGCTCTTCAACGTGGAGTACGTCTCTGCTCCGCGCAGCGTCCGTTTTCACGTGACGACAGCGGCAGCCAATGAGCAGCTCGGAATCGAAAACGAGGTTTACAGACTGAGGTTTTCGCTGCGCACCGGGCTACTCCACTCCGTCACCACCAAAACCAAGATTCTCACCACGAAACTCAATACGCAGCTCCTCATGTACAGGTGAGTGTCTCGCGCTGGACCCGAGTCACACCGGAATCGAGATGTTATCTTGTAAGTCACACCTGGGGTCGAAAACAGTGAATTTCTGAATCTTGTCAAATGTATGGTGGGAGGTGGCAGAAAGAGACGTCGCACCCAGTGAATCTGGTCAAGAGAGACAGACTGTCAGAGTGAGTGTGTTGTGTGTGTCAGGCAAGCAGACAGGTAGGAGGGAGGGAGGGAGAGAGGGAGCACATGTACGAGGGGAATTTCATAAGTAACCGTTTATGCCTCGTATCTTCCGAATGCATGATTCTTTCTGCACAAAACAGAACAGGAAATCAGTGTAACATCCATTTTTGCAAACT
>JAAUXT010089504.1_pt1 | contig 21949 bp, 28 predicted proteins | sample 7278171 | NCBI WGS metagenome assembly JAAUXT01 (sample SAMN14350112, study PRJNA611818) | marine sediment metagenome | isolation source: surface marine sediment (1.8m) | place: French Polynesia: Moorea | collected 2018-08 | reverse complement strand
TGTGTGTGTGTGTGTGTGTGTGTGTGTGTGTGTGTGTGTGTGTGTGTGTGTGTGTGCGTGTGTATGTGTGTGTGCGTGTGTGTGTGTTTTCCTTGGCAGTGTTTCTTCCGTGTTCGGGGCATGAACGTGATGACATGAAGTGAAAACAACAAAGATGGTTTTCGCTTGATGTTATCCATTCACATTTATCAGTCAGTGGTGGAGTGCGATGTCACGCCGGACCCGCGCGTACTCGGGACAGAGGAATCAGTTCAGGTTCAGAAGCAGAGCACCGGGAACAACAAGAGCTTTCACGGTGACTGACACCGCAGTGAAAGACTTTGAGATCATTACAGATTCCGCAGTGGAGGACTTTTGTGCACGAGGAACACAAGAGAAAGTGACGAAATAGGAGCGTAATGGCAAGTGAACTTTTGCGCAAAGTGTTGAACTACAATAGCAGCACTGCGGACAGTGCTCACGATCACAGTAACGGTGTCACCAATGGATATCCCAGGGAAACCGCGGTCGCGAGTGTCCAAGGTGACACCAAGCAGGTTCGTATCATTTTTGTTTTACTCCTGTGTTCTTGTGGACACATTTCTCTTGCAGGAGGTGTTCGAATTCAGCCCCTCTGGGGTGCTCAGTCAGCTCTTGAGACTTGGGATGCATGGGGAGAACAGTTTGTGTCACTGTCCAGCCGGATTGTTGGGCAGCGAGTTGAACTCAAGGTTCATGTACTGTTGCTGCATGTTGCACCTTCGCCCTGATGCGTGTATCAGGTGGTTGCGGCTTCGTCAAGATGTGAAGACAACTGAACTGAGAGCAGCTGCACGAGCAATGCATCAGATTGACTCCGAGTATTTCTGGACGGCCCTTCACCGTGGTCAATCTCAGTTCCAGACCCAGCACCTTGTGCTGATCGGGCAGGCCTCAGTTGCTAGCTGGCGTACACATTGGAGAGGACGCAGGATTTAGGAAGGGTGTGTGACTTCAGGAAACCTCCCCGCTATTCAGGGCTAAAGAGACGAGGAGACCAGGTGGAGAGAAAAACACCCTCCGAATCAGAATGTCACAACTGCGGTGAACTGGTCTTCAAAACGATTGATTTCTTGTCAGGCCAGAGATTTTCGTCAAATTAATCGAAGCTTGGTGCCTTGTTCGATTCCGAATGAAACCGACAGGGTGCTTGATGTCCTTCTTTATCACCTTCTTTCCTTTGTCTTCCCCTTTGTGTTCCATCTTTCCTCTCATGTCTCTGTTGTTTTTCACCTTTCTTTTCCCTCGTGTTTCTTGACTTCGTTGTCTCTGACCTCTAATGTCTTGCATTGCTTTGCTGGCACCCTGTTCTGAGTCTTCGCCCGCACTCTCTTTTCTCCACGTTTGCACGTCTTGTCTGTTGGTTCTTCTTTTCTTCTCTCTCCTTCCTTCTCCATGTCGAACGATCAGGCAACTTCCAAGAAAACCATTGCTCTCAGTCAGCACTGGCTGCAGCCCCTGAAAATTCCAATAGTCAGCAGCAAAATTCGCATTGTTCACCTCAGAAAAAAAAACCCATGGCAAATCGAGCCACCTTATTGAAGGTGAAAACTTTGCCCTGAGACTGGGCGCGGGTCTCCATGTGGTCTCTGGATCTGCCCACAACTGTGCGGAGGCAAAAGGGAGATAAGCACTTTGGCAGTGATTGCATGTGCAGGTGGGAGTCTCACCTGTGTGTCTAACCTTTGATCTCCCCGCATTTGATCCGATAACGCGTTTACATTGTGTTCCGGGTGGGAGACCAGGTTCAAGAGGCACGAGCCCCGCAGCTCAAGGCTCCCGCTCTGCCACCGGGGTCTGAAAAAAGCGCGTTCAAAAGGTCGTTTGATCATCTAACGAGAAAAAACAAGGTGGATATTGAGACCGGGACAGAATTAAAGTCTCCTCCCGCTGAAAACAAGCCCCCCCCCCCCCTGAAAAAAAGTGTTTGGATGTCACGTTTGAAGGCGTAATGGGTGGAAGAAAGAACACATGCCTGTGCCCAGAATGAGCTGCGTGGTCTTCAAATGCATTCTTGCAGGCACCACTTGTTCAGGAAACTGAGCATGACGAAGACGTGAAATTTTGTGATCACGCTACACCGCTGCAAGCGTTCTTGCACTTGATCCCAGGATCAACGACCAGCGAGAACGTTATGACAGATCCCAGACCTGTGTGGAAAGGAATGCGGCAGAGCCAGGAGGCCTGACCCCTGCGTGGGGTCACTCTGTGTTGTTAGACCCCAGTGTCACCCTCAAGAAACGCCCTTCAGACTGCGACCACATGGATCTGTGTGTGTGTGTGTGTGTGTGTGTGTGTGTGTGTGTGTGTGTGTGTGTGTGTGTGTGTGTGTGTGTGTGTGTGTGTGTGTGCGTTTGCATGAAGGCGTGCGTGTTTGTGTGGTCGGGGAAAAGAAGGGCAGCTTGATACGTTTACCCAAGCATTTCCCCAGCAGAAAATTTCTCAGAAGTTGCAGTGGTCGCCCTGGGTCTGATTGCACATTCCCCATCCCCAAGTTTCAGTTGTTGATTGGAGATGCAAGTGCTGTGTTTAGTGCACGGACTTCTGATAATACGTACGTCCGTGGTTTGGTGTGGCTTGTTGGTTCCAGTGGACAACACCAAACGCAGGTGTTGAAATGGCCCTTGTTGGCGAGAAGGCAAATCGTCCAACGTCAGCAACTGAAGGTCCTTTTGCGGTGGCAGCCAGGGCCGAAGTCAGACCTGTGCATTCTGAGTGTTGGTTGTCTACCATACACAGGCAGCTGTCAAAAACTTCAATGTGGTGAAATTATAATGGAACCACCGTGCTCTTAATTGCCTGCAGCCACAGAACACCAATGGCTGGAACCGATACAGGGGAAGCAGTTATGAGAACGTGCATGCATTTTGCAACGGCTGTTAGCGATTACTTCGTCAGACCTATCGGAACATAACTCTCTTTCTACTCGTGTAAATCATTGGAAACGCTGGGCCAGCAACAAATATTGCCTCACTGAAGAGTTGGAGAGTCAGTCACGTTCAGTCAGGTCTCTGCAGCCGTGATGTTCACCGACGTGTCGGGGTCCTTGGCTCAGGAGACGTGTTGAGTTCTGGTCAATTTTGTTGCGAGCAATTTGGCATTGTATGTCGCCCAAATTGTGTCAAGCTACAGGTGGTGTCAACAATTTTCATGTGTTTGCGCTCAAGGACGGCGCTGCAGCGCTTTGAACTCCGCTCTTGGCCGCAGTCGCGAAATCCTCCCCTCCTCGTGACCGTTACGTCGACCTGTTTTTCAGTCGAAGCCGAAGCTGATCGAGCCGCTCGACTACGAAACGGTGGTTGTGAAGAACAAGACGCTTCTGCAGAACGACCCGCACCGCGAGATGCTGCTCTTCCCGCCCGACGACGTCAGCGTGAGTACCACCCGCAGTACTGACCCCTGGTACTTGTAGTGTTGCCCACCCTACACGGTGCTTTGGATCACCTCCCCGATGTGGCGAGCTTTTATGACCTTGAGTCCTGACGCATTGTGCGTTGTGTCTAGATCCTGATCTTGACGCGCAGAACAGACGCCTATGCAACTTGTTTTGTCGCGAAACCAGATCTCAAACGACTGTTTCGACGCTCAGTGAAAAGTTTATCGATTTGCAGCAATCGACGCTGCCGCGACGGTTCCGCACGACGCGCTGCTCAGTCCCCCCGACCGCGGTGCGCGAGGCGACGGCGCTGCTCGTCAAGGAGGCCATCAAGACGTACACGAGCAGCTGGAGCGTCATCCACTACAAGTACAGCGGCTACAGCGGCTCCTACCTGCAGCTGCCCAGGTGAGATCGGTGTGTGTGTGTGTGTGTGTGTGTGTGTGTGTGTGTGTGTGCGTGTGTGTGTATGTGTGTGTGCGTGCGTGCGTTTGTGTGTGTATGTGTGTGTGTGTGAATGTGTGTGTGTGTGTGCGTGTGTGTGTATGTGTGTGTGCGTGCGTGCATTTGTGTGTGTATGTGTGTGTGTGTATGTGTGTGTGAATGTGTGTGTGTGTGTGTGTGTGTGTGTGTGTGTGTGTGTGTTGGGCACAGACTTTTGTTTCCCATGTCGGCATGGGGCTTTGACTTGTTCGAAACGATCAAGCCGTGACTCGTTCGGCCGACGGATGAAGTGGATCTGAGCGAATTTGTGTCGTTGCAGGATCGTGAAGCCGGAGGCGCTGCCGGAGCAGGTGTTCGAGGTGGACGCCGAGACAGAGGGCAAAGACGAGGTGCGTGCTGCTCGCCACCAGTCACTGTCACAGTCCGAGCGTTTCTTCCCGACTTGATGTACCCTGTCACTGGCTTCGACTGTCAGGTCTCGTTTCTTGCAGGACGTTGGGGTGCGGCTGCGCATGCACATCACGAAGCAGGGCTGGCTCTACAAGGGGCCCGACTCGAGCCGCCAGGAGTCGTCCATCATCAGCTTCACTCGGGTCAGTGTCACAACGGACGACGACACTCCTCGTATCGAGAGGGGAGGGGGGTGAACATGTGTCAATAAACTTTCAGGCCAACCTGTCTATGCATTCAGTTCTGCTTGTGTTGTTCAGAACGAACCTTGCATGTGCAACTCGTGTGTCGTGTGTTGCAGTCCTTCAAACGTCGCTACTTCTACCTGAAGCAACAGGCAGACACGACGTACATCCTTGAGTTCCACAAGGACGACAAAAAGCTGGAGGCGAAAGGGTCCATTTTCCTTGACTCGGCCACTGGAGTCTGCAAGGTACTGCAACTCGAGAGGGGAAATGAGGGACTCGCGTCTGAATCTGTCTGCTTTCCGGTGCTTTTTCTTTCACATTGTGGCGTCCAATGTGGTTCGTTGTATGTCACTGACAGAGCACGAAGAAGGGGAAACACTCATTCGAGATCCAGATGCAGGACAAGCATGCGTACCTGTTCGCGGCCGAGTCGGAGGGGGAGATGGAGGAGTGGGTGGCGACGCTGCAGCGCGTGCTCCGGGCCAACGAGGCGGCGCAGGCGGCGCAGGACCGCATCATGCGAGGTGCGCGACGGGGCTGCGCGTGGGGTGCAGTTGGGGGGGGGGGAGCTCACCTGCTGGTGACTGGTGTGAGAACGAGAGTTGTGAGCCAAACAGGCGAATCTTGTCAATGTGATCTCAGTCAGGTTGTGAATCTTCCCAATGCCCATTCATTTTGTGTAGGAAAGGAATCAAACCAAAAAAGGGATTTGTCGTGTGTGACCGCGTGGTTCTTTGGTTGCGCGGTGCAGCGTCTGTTCCTTGTATTGCAGGACCGTCAGCCGAGTCAGACACAATCAGTGTTGGCGAGAATTTCCGCGACTCCCTGGAGCACAGCATGAACCCGGAACTGCAGAAGGTCCGTACATACCGGTTGTCTCCAAAGTACAGGCCGTTTGTGTGTGTGTGTGTGTGTGTGTGTGTGTGTGTGTGTGTGTGTGTGTGTGTGTGTGTGCGTGCCCGTTTTGCGCGTGCGCTTGCTGGTGTCTGATGTGTTGACACTTTGGATCTTGCAGTACGCCCGGGAGACAGACAGCCAGTTGTCGTGCCAGAGGAAGGAGAATCGGCAGAATCTGTTCAACATCTACACCGACATACAGGTTGGACATTTCAGCTCTGCAGGAGGCCAGTTTCCATTCAGTCGTTTGTTCGGATCACTGGCGAGGCGAAGCATTTGAATGCACTGGGTACCCGTGTGTACGAGGAATGTGGCGAACGTTCTGACTCCGGCGACGATTGCCAATAGCGCCAGCCGAATCAGAACTTCTGCCACATCCGTCGAACTTGTGTTTCAGTTCTTGAAACACGTTTACAAGAGGTGGGTTTGGGACGGGGGCCGTTCTCAAGTGAAGCAGCTTGTATTGGTTGCATCAGCTTTGGTTGGTTCTTCTTGTTTCAATTTCTGCATGGATTTTGCATTGCATGCGACACATTCTTAGTGCTGATACAACAAATGCCGAATTCTACTTCTCGTTCGCATCGTTCTTCCTTCGTTTCAACCGAGGTTCTGTTGATCGTCTCTGTGATTTTCAAGAAAACAATTGTACATTTTCGGTGTGTTCTGTCACGTGATTTGCATGTTTTCATCATTAAGTGTTTGTTTCTGTTTTCTCTTTCCGTCCTTGTCCCTTCCGTGTAACGTCCATGCTGAATCATCGCGTTTCCGCACGTGTCCGTTGTGTGAACTGTTCATCCATTTCACACTTTATTAACACATCCACATGCAACTTTCAAAAAACTTCACATCCCTCCTCACGAAAATATGTTTCATGCTGGTCATTTATTCTATTTTTCTTTTGCCTTCGTCACATTTTTTGTTGCAACTTGATCTCTTCAAAACTTGTCTCCTTGTCAACCAAAACTTCCACGCCACACCATCTTCTCTTCTCAACTTGCCTCTGCACCTTTGGCTGTCTGCACCCGCTTGTCTTTGTTTTGTTTTTGGTCTTGTCTTTGCTTGTACTTTGCGTGTCTGTGCCCTTCATATGGCATTCTGTTTGCTTCTTGCATTGATGTTCTAACACTGGCGTTGCTTCTGCCCTCGCCGGTTCTTGTGCTTGCCCTCCACAGTGCACCATCCCTCGCAATCTCTTTTCCTCTCCACTCGCACCCCGCAAGCCCGCGCACGACGTGCGCGCCTCCCTCCCCCCGGATCCCGACTACCCAGGCGCCGGCATCGACAGCTTCCCTCCTCCCCAGAAGAGTTCTGGCGTCGGGAACGGCAGCGAGGCTGGAGACGGGAGCGAGGCTGTAGACGCGCAGGCGCAGGAGACGTACCGGGAAACGTTCGGGACGCGCTTCATCGTGCGCTGCGACGACTTCAAGCTGCGGCTGCAGGCGAACATGTCCGACGACCCGGGCGAGGAGAGACTCAGCAACGTGAGTTCGCGAATCGAGTGTTGTTTGGACAGCAAATCTCACCGCACTGTGACAGTGTGGTTGATGCGAGTGGACCCTCCTGGCAATGATATGTTTTGCTTTTTGTTTTTCAGCCTGAGCCGTTTTACATTTCCTTCTCCTTATTCGACGCCAAAGAAGGGAAGAAGATTTCTGAAGATTTTCACTTCGATCCAAACAGGTGATGAGCGTTTGGTCCCGCTTTGTTTTTCTTTTGATGGCCAATTCAAAATCTGAGAGGGCTCAGCACTCGGCCTTCACTCATCGTACCCCGAGCGACCTTCTCTGTCTGCTGCAGTGAGGAGATTCGAGCGATGGTGCCTCAGGAGCTTCTGCACGCCAACGACATGCTCAACTCGGTGGACGGCGTCGCGCAGGCGTCGCCGGCGTTGCACGGCGTCGCCGAAGACTGGCTCGCCTACCCCAAACTGGTGCGTGGCGTCGTCAACGTGTGTTGCGTGGCCTCAGTGAAGGGTTTTTAGAACGAACCTTTGCCGAGAATGATTCAAATCAACACTACCCGGTGGGAATTGGACGTGTTCGTGCATCGACGACTCCTCGCTGCAGGCCGTCTTCTCCGTGACGCGACCGCACCCAGACATCTACCTGGTGGCGCGGATAGAGAAGGTGCTGCAGGGCGGGATCGGCGGCGCCACCGAGCCCTACATGAGGACGCCCGACATCAAAGTCGCCACCAAGATCCACCGCCAGATGCGCGTCTACTGCCAGAGACTCGGCCACTATCGCATGCCTTTCGCCTGGGCAGCGAGGTAACGGATTTTATGTTGAACGGTTGGTTGTTGAGCCCTGGCAGAGATGGAGCCAAAAAAATCATCTGCAGATTAGTTTGCCGTTCTCCGTTCCCTTGTCTCGCTTTTCCCTTTTGCTGGTGCCAAGTGTCAGTTCTTTATCTCGTGAGTGTAGGAAAAAAGCACTGGCAAATGTACGTGTTTGACAACTGAATGCCCATTGGTGTTTTCAGACCCGTGTTCAAGCCGTACACGGTGGAGCTGGATACCTACTCAGACTTCGTCATCTACAAGCAGGAGGCGAACAAGCTGTCCGAGGAGGACCTGCTCAAGGCGCTGCAGGACTACAAAAAGTACGGGGCTTGGGGTGGGACGTTCGTGTTTTCATCGTGGGAAGAAATGTGCTGAACTTAGTCTGCTTTTTCTCGTGTGAGAGGAACTCAGCAACTGGAGTTTTGACATCATGGTAACCGCGCGCCATCTAAATTGTTTCCGTTCAATTTGTTGTGGTGGTGGCTCCATTTGATTTGGTTGTGTTGCACAGACCTGAAAAGACGAGCAAGTGGATGAGCATCCTGGGGAATCTCAAAGTGACGCTTTGCAACTTCAAACCTGTGCAAAGTGAGTCTCTTTTGCAAAATTTTGCTTTGCTGGAATTCAGTCCGCGTTGTCTGTGTGCGGTACAGATCATATCTGTCCGTCTGTCTCGGGGACGCTTCTGTGATTTGTGACTGCGATGACTTCACTGTTGTTCTGCTCACAGATGTGGTGACCAGCACGCTGATGCCCGTCAAGCCTTTCCCGGATCCCCCGGAGCAGAGCCCAGCGTTTGAGGTCAGTGTCAAGGCTCTTCAGCAAAGCGCATCTTTGTCGCAGAACTTTGCGGAGCCAGGTTGTGGAAATGGCAGCAGGATGATCCGATGTTGGCTGAAGCATTTGATTTTGCTTGTCTGTCAGAATGCATTGAAATGTTCTGCGACTGTTGTATTCATTTTGTCGTATTTCGGGCTCCAGGTGGAGGAGTTCGTGCCGAGTGAAGGCGCGTGCAGCAATCCGTACGTGTCGTACGTGAACCACCTTTACGTGTACCCCAAGACGTTGAAGTACGACTCGCAAAAGTCCTTCACCAAGGTACGGAGGAACTTACCTTCTCCAAACTTGTTTGTGGAGTTTGAGTCAGCCGTTTCTGGCGTTTCGATAATTTGTGAACAGGAAAATGTCTCCTGAGTGTTGCAGACAGCAGAATGTTTTGTTGACTCAGAAGTTGTAACAAGGCGAATGATAGAAATTTCTCTGAAATGTGATTTGTGTGCGCAGGCTCGAAACATCGCGTGTTGTGTGGAGATACGGGAATCGGACGAGGACGGCTCGCTGCCACTGAAGGTGAGACATGAAGCCCACTTGTGTGAAGTTGCCTTCGATGTTGTCTGCCGCAAAGAGATTCCCTTTTCTGTGCCACAAAAAGACCGCGATGTCTCAGCATCGTGCACCGTCACCCCAATGCTCTGTGTGTGTGTGTGTGTGTGTGTGTGTGTGTGTGTGTGTGTGTGTGTGTGCGTGCGCGTGTGTGTATGTGTGTTTGTGTGTGTTCGTGTTTGCGTGTGTGTGTGTATGACAAAGTGTGTGTGTGTGTGTGTGTGTGTGTGCAGAGGAGACAATGGCCTGTCTCGTCTTTGCGGGAAAAGAGCAAGGTGTGGCGTTGCGAAGAGTTGATTTTCGTGTCATCAGGCGAAGAAACGCCGCACAATATGAAAGCATATGCTTCGACCCGTTGCAGTGTATCTACGGCTCACATGGTCACCACATCTTCACGACATGCAGCACGTGCGCCGTCACGCACCACTCCTCCACACCCGACTTCAACGAAGAGGTCAGTTGCCAGCTGCTCGACGTGCGACATTCGGGTCCAGTCCGGGAGAAGCTGGCTCATGTGACGTGCTGTTCGTTTGTAGGTCAAGATCGCGCTGCCGACCCAACTGCACGAGCGCCACCACCTCGTGTTCACATTCTTCCACGTCAGCTGCGACCTCCCAAAGGTGACGTCATCAGGCAAGGCTGCGTCCCGCAAAGAGCACAAGCTGGAGACGCCCGTGGGGTACGCCTGGTTCCCCCTTCTTTCCAACAACGCCAGGTGAGTTGAGCAGCGCGTTGACACGTCTGCTTCATCAAATTCCTTTCTGTTTTTCTGAGCTGACTGGTTGTTCAAGGAGATGAGCGGCGTGTACATTGAAACTTTACTTGTCGTGCTACAGGGTGAATGTTGGAGAACAGAACATCCGGGTTTCCATGAACATTCCGCCTGGTTACCTCGGAAACGACACCATAGCGCCCGGACGTGGGGTGAGATCCGAATTCTCTGTGTGTCTCACTGACGATGTGATAAAAGTGTGAAATTACAGTGGCGTTGGAAGGTTGACGCCGACGTGTGTTTGTTTGCAGAGCACGGGGGTGGAGGTGCGGTGGGTGGACGGCGGGAAACCTGTGTTCAAGTTCGGCGTCAGGGTCACATCCACCATCTACACCAAGGTAACCAGCCGAAGTCAGATCTTGATGTGATGTATTTGATCCGTGCTTGCTGTTCTGAAGTTCCTAAATGGAAAATTGGATCTGCTCCATATTTTACAGGACCAACATCTTCACAACTTTTTCACGCACTGCCAGAAAATGGACCTCAACGCACAAATCAACGTCGACTTCGGAAACTCTAATCAGCTCAAGGTCAGTTGTGCCTCCACGCGCATGAAATCCTTGCTTTGGCTCAGGTCAAACAGGAAGCGGTTGAGTCGAAGGAAAGTTATATTTGCCACAGGAAACGGGTTTTCTGACGCATTGTTTGTCTGTTTTGCTTTGCCTCGTCCGTTTGTGGTGCGGCTGTGATTGGCGGACGGTGCATGGTTGCAGCACGACAGTCTGCGCATCAGAACGAACCTGGAGACGCCATACGACAAGGAGATGCTCAACTTCGTCAAGGTTGGTGCGCAGGGCAGTGGTGGGTGGGCAGGGCAGTGGTGGGTGGGCAGGGCAGTGGTGGGTGGGCAGGGCAGTGGTTAGTGGGAAGAGCGTTCTGTAGATTTGGGGTGGGTGGGTGACGCGGCAGATTGGTTCACACGGTGGACTGGTTGTGGACAATTGGAAGCGTGGGTGGGAGAGACAATTTGGTTGAGTGACAAAATGAGTGGCGGTAGAGGCACTGACATCTGTCTGACAAACTGCACACATCGTTTGAACGCGCAGTGGTGCACTTTTGCATTTCGCATCTTTTGTTCGTTTCCGGAACTGGTGTTCAATAGATCTACCAAGGCAGTGTTCTTGACACAGAGTCTGCACGCAGTGGAGGTGGCTACGATGATCAACTTCCTCCCGACGCTGTTCAACCAGCTGCTGCGGCTGCTGACGCTGACTCACTCCGAGGAAGTGGCGCTCAACACCATCAAGTGAGCACCGCCAAGCCTCTGCCGTCTCCGCTCTGTCTCTTTGCTCTCTTCGTCGCATATGTTCAGGACCAGTGGGTCAGTCGCAAGAGATCATACCCTCAGGTTGTTGAGCACTGTGTGACTGTGTGTTTGCAGGGTGATGATCCACATCGTTGCTCAGGTGCACGACGTCAACAAGACGCACGTGCTGCACTCCTACGTCAAGGTGAGCTGCCGCTTCCTCTCAGAGTTGTGTACGCGCCTTTCAAACGGTGTGAAGTCGCAACATTGTGCCGTGCGCTTCCAGACTTGCGAGCGAAAAAGTCCCGGGATCTGCACTCACTCATGTGTTTTCCCGTGTTCTGGCTTTGTTGGTCAGCGTGTAGCTACCCTGAAGCTGCTGAGCCGTGCACTGCGTGTTTGGTTGATAGATGTGTCTGTCTCTGTGCACAGTACGTGTTCGTGACGGAGCCGGTGGCGTCTCTGAAGCAGAAGTCAGTGCACGAGGAGCTTGCGCACCACTTGAAAGCAATGCTGCTGCCCACAAACGCCGACCAGCTCGTCATCGGCAAGTTCATGAAGCACTCGTGGTTCTTCTTCGAGCTGTTGGTGAAGAGCATGGCTCAGCATCTGCTGTCGACCGGCAGGATCAAGGTGAGTGTACACGCCCAGCGAATACTCTCTCTCTCTCTCTCTCTCTCTCTCTCACACACACACACACACACACACACGCACTCACACACATATGCTTTTGCCACCCTTCACTTGAATTACTCTCACGCGCCGATGCGCCAAGGTCGACTCGAAAACATTTTCCGCTTGATCATCGAGATGTTTCTTGTGTTTGGGTCAGATGGCTCGAAACGAGCGTTTCCCGTCGAGCTTCCAGCTGCACATCCAAAACATGATCCAGATCCTTGTGTCGCACGTGCGTCAGAAATCTCGGGATCGCCTGTCGCAGGATGAGAGCAAGAACGCCAACATCAGCATCGCCGCCTTCATCAAGGTGACAACCCGCTCCACGCACGCACACACACACACACACAGACACACACACACATACACACATGTACTCAACCTTGTACGAGGGAGGGTGTCTCATTGCTGCAGCTCAAAACTTTTGTCAGGTTTCCTTTGTATTTCAATGACAGGTGTGTAGCACGAGCAGCAGGAGGAGATAATCTCGCACATGTACATCAACAAATAAACACACGCACAAAACGGAAACATACCAACACACACGCTGACACTGACACCAACATTGACATCAACGCCAACGCGTGTTCACAACGCGGTTCTGTTGTTTCAGAAATGCTTCACCTTCTTGGATCGTGGATTTGTCTTCAAACTCATCAACCTCTACATCGACAACTTCTTGCCTGCAGATCCAAAGGTGCGTGCGTGCGTGTGTGTGCGTGCGTGAGTGTGCACGCCAGTGTACGTGCATGTGTGTCTTGATGCTTGTGCAGCCGTCACATGTGAACATCGCCGAACTGGCTGGTACAGTTGTGTTTGATTTTGCGTGTTTCAGCTGCTTCACGAATACAAGTTCGAGTTCCTGCGTTCGATTTGCAACCACGAACACTTCGTGCAACTGAATCTTCCCATCATGCGCAAAACAGTGAAGAACTACAAAGGTGAGGCACGCGTTTGGCTTCTTTTCTTTTTGCAACCAAACTTCTGTTCACGATTTGTACTAATTTTATCAATCAGTATTTGTCAGAACTTCAGGCCTTTTTGTGCAAGAAAGTTCGTGACATGTGGATGAATGTGAGTTGGTCATTCTTAAAATTTCCGAGTACACGTGCACTGTTTCGTTTTGAGAATGTACGTCCGTTTGACAGGAATTATTCCGTGGTTTACCACCAAACCTGATGAAAGCAAGTATTCGCCTTCTTCGTGCCCTCCTGTGTTTGTGTGCAGACCAAGAGATCTACAGGGTTACGGGACTTCTGGAATGCGCTGAAAATTATTCCGTCTGGGAAAAGGGTCCTTGCTTTGAGTGTTCCTTCAGAGAGCTGCAAATAGCAAGAGAGAACAAGAGAAAGTGATGAAACACTGCAGCAGAGTGGCTGTTGCAAGTGTCGAGTTCCAAGAGAGTGCCTGATGTACGCATGTTTCTGTTTCTGTTGCGTTGTAGCGTTTCGACACATGTGTAAGAATCCAGCGTAAAACTTTTGAAGTTGCATTTGAGTAGACGCAAGTGACCTCTTTCGCGACCTGAATAACATCATAATTGGCCCTACATGTTTGCGTTCACTTGGCGTAGTGTTGGATTTGAGAGCATTTGCACTTTTGCGAGAGACCGGCAAGACATGGCTGTGAGACGTGTGATCCTGTCGTGCGAAAGAATCGCATGTTTCTGCGTTGTGACTCGCTAACACTCTGCCCGTATTTCTCGTTCCTCGTTGGCTGCTTGTCGTGACCAATAACGACTTCTGCAGAAGTGAGACCGGAAGGTAACTCAGCTGTCACTTGACTTGTGAGAGTGTCAACCGATCGACTTGGCTTGTGCCTGGGTTTCGTCGGAGAAAAACCATCTGCACGCCCTTGCTTTTTCACACGTACTCTCCCAAGAAGCACGCCTTTATTCCGGAACACGCGTTGCAGTCTTTCTCGTCAGAAAATGACCGTTTGGTTCTTTTGGTTTGAAGTGTGGAAGTGTGATGTAGCTTCACCTACCTGTCTGGACACCAGTAATCGCATGCTGCTCCCTCAGCAAAGAAACAGCACGCACTTTTCTGTTTCGGTTTGGAAATTTAATTTTGTCACGCCTGAATTGCAATGTGATTGTGCGAGTCCGAAACAGTTTTCTTCCTTCTGCAGCACACTGGTAGACTTTGGTGCACGAAATTTGCCAGGAAAACCAATCGTCCAAAGATCCAGAATCTTACAGAGAGGAAAATGGGTAGAACAACGGAGTTCAAATTTTGTTATCTTGAGCATTGAGAACCGACGCGATTTTGCGAGCTCACGCGAGTCTGCACCTCTCCGCACCGACAGACCTGAAGCACGACTACACGCTGTCGGAAGAGTTCCGGCGCAACCACTTCCTGGTCGGGCTGCTGCTACACGAGGTGAAGCTGGCGCTGGGCGAGATGCGCGACGTGCGCCGTCCCGCCGTCACCACGCTGAGAAACTTGCTCGCTAAACACGCCTTCGACGATCGCTACGCCTCCAAGGTACGCGTGCGTGCCTGTGTGTGTGCGTGAGTGTGTGTGTGTGTGTGCATTCGTGAGTGCGTGAGGGTGCCAAAGTGTGTGTGTGTGTATGTCTGTCTGTCTGTCTGTCTGTCTGTCTGTGTCTGTCTGTCTGTCTGTCTGTCTGTCTGTCTGTGTCTGTCTGTCTGTCTGTCTGTCTGTCTGTCTGTCTGTCTGTCTGTGTCTGTCTGTCTGTCTGAGTGAGTGAGTGCGTGAGTGAGTGTGTGAGTGAGTGTGTGTGTGAGAGTGTGTGTGTGTGTGTGTGTGTGTGTGTGACGTGTAACAGAGCGAATCACAACAATGCAAGGTTTTTGCGTTTTCTGCGTTCGACGCCCTGGGCTTCGCGGTGTGGTGTGGGGACGTGGAATGGGGTTCTGAAGTTGATTTGTGCGTTGGCAGGTAAAACCTGTTGTGTACGATTGGATATTCAGAACATTTTGTTTCCCACAGGCACACCAGTCGCGGATCGCCACTCTCTATCTTCCGTTCGTCTCGGTCATCCTCGAGATGAAGGACCGACTGAGTCAGACGGGGTCCTCGCAGGCGACGCCCACCTCCGCGCTCGCCAACGGTGAAGCGGGAGACTCGGGCACCCTCACCAGGACCGGTAAGTGTGATGGGGTGGGCGACGTGGGGAAGGAGTATTGATGCTGGGAGAGAAGGGGTTGGTTGTGTGAAGGGAAGCGTGTGAGTATCGCTGTCTCTGCGTTCACCAGCTGTACTGCCAGGCCCTACAGTGTAAGATGTGGTGTGATGAGGTGTGTGTGTGTGTGTGTGTGTGTTGTAACTTCACCCAGGTAACCCCACTGCATTTGAGAACACTTTCAGTTGCTCGAGTAAGCAGCAGGTTTTGTTGATGTCGAAGTCTTTCTGGCCCACCAGCTCAACAGTGCGGTGCTGAAGAGAGAGCGAACACAGGCTGTTTTGTTGCAGGCCAGTTGTCGTCGTACAACAGCACGCTGTCTATAGACAGTTCGACGTCTCCGTACGCGGGGGCGGGAGGCGGCGCGTCGCAGTCACGGGCGGGGGGCGCCCCGGCGCCGCGCGGGGACCCCACCGTGTTCGCCGTCATCTCCGGACAAGGTCAGTGCGTGCGTAGAGGTCAGCTGAGTGTTCCTACATTCATGCGCGCAGCATCGTGTGTCAACATCTCCACTTGTCTTCTTCAAGATTCGTTCTGTTTTTGACTTGATTTGTTTGTTGACCTCGTTCCTACTTCACTTTAGTTCTCAGTGGCATTCGTTCGCTGTTCGAAAGTTTACAGTTTGTTTGGTTTGACCATCGAGAGCAGTATACTGCTAGTTATCGTGGTTACAGTGAAATTATTTTGCCGAGTCAGTTTTGAACATAGTTGATCAGAGTTAGCGTACTCGTACAGTGCAGTTATTATCTTAGCTTGTGTACAATTCCAGTTCTGATTGTTTGTGTTTGACTTGTTTGGGCATATTTCTCATCCTTTGCGTCTGACTCGATGTTGTGCGATGCGTCGCGACCGCTCCACAGGCGCTTCCGCGCAGCACCCGGCGCCCCCGTCGCGCCACGACCACCGCCGCCTCAGCGAACACCTGCGGGCGCTGAACGGTAAGACCCGGCGGCGTGGCCGGTGCCGCAGCGCAGGCCGCCGCTCGTTGTGCCTCGTTGTGCCCTGGCTCAAAACTCCGACAGAACCCGGACGCTTATGATGTTGTTCCTCCGTGTGCTGTGCGACAATTCCTAAGAGCCGAATGTGTAGACTCGGCGTTTCTTGTGAATCGGTGAGAACATTTTGAGACAACCAGAATGTTTCATGTTTTGTGAAGGTGCCGAAGCATTCAAGTTTGAGGAGGATGTGGGAAAAGAGACGGAGGAGAATTCGGGTAGAAGCACAAACTTTGTTGCGTGTTTCACTTGTTTCCTGTTGATCGTTACTGCTTCCGTTGGCTGTTCTCAAATTGTTTGTTGTGGTTCATTTTTCCGCTTCTATGGCACAAGAACAACTGTTCAAGCTGTTTGTAATTTGATTTGACAAGATGTATTTCGGCCTGCGCAGCTCAACTTCGAAACTACGCCTGATGATCGCGCAATTTCGAGTTGGGTCAATCAGAATGCATCTTTAGAAACTTACAGCCCTACACGAAATTCAAAACTCCACGCGCATAGATAAACATTGCAACGACACAAGCATCTCCAACGTCTTGTGACATATTTTGCGAGGGAAGCCATCTTCAGAAATCTCGTTCTTGGTGCGTTGCAGCTGCGTCCATCTCGAACCTGCAGGCGCTGCACCAGCCGGGCAGCAGCCAATCAGAGCTCATGAAGGCGACGCACCACGGCTCGTCGTCCTCATTGGCCAGTTCGGCCTCGTCGTCCGGCCACTCACAGGCGCTCTCCAGCGACAGCAAAGACAGCAGAGAGAACAAGCTGGCCGTGCCCATCTCCCACCAGAGGTGAGGAAGGATGTCTGGGCACGTGTGATCTTTGTATTGAGCTCCGCTGGTTTTCACGTTTTCCTATTCTTCATCTTTGCAGCTATTTGTTGAGTCTTTTGGAAGACAAAGGGTCAAAGCAACGAAAGCCTCTGCAGTTGAGTCGTGCAAATGTCAAAGCTATTCTGTTTGAAGTTTCTTGTTTCAAGTTTATGTTGCTCGTGATCGCCGTCAGGATCAACAGTGACGTCGTCATTTGTGAGAGGTGTGTCTGGGTAGCAGCGTGTCCAGGTCAGACCTCCGCCCCTCCTTGCCTTGTTCATCTCTGCCTCACTGTTCCCGCCTCGCCCTTTCCTGCCTCGCCCCTCTCCAGCTCCACCTCACGCGCTCGTCTCACGTTGCAGGGCGTCGTCTCTGGGCGGCAGCGCCTCGACCGTCGTGTCGTCCGCCCCGCAGCAGCAGATGCTGCCCTTCGACAAGCTCGACCCGACCGAGATCAAAGATCTACTCATCTGCTTCCTCCACATCGTCAAGAATCTATCCGAAGGTACGAAGACTGAACGCGATTTGCCTGGCAGGAAAGTGGTTTCCCTTGGGTGAAAGATGACAACTCGGTTTCCAAGAGCACAGACCATGTCAAAGTTGAAAAACCTTTTGTTTCTTGACATGTGTTGAGCCCGGAAGAGAAAAGAACCCATTCAAACATTCAAACTCGTGATCTCTTGACGAACAGTTGTTTTGGATCAAGATCTTGTTCACCGCAGAGATCCTGCTCGGCTGGTTCAACAACTCGTCCGAGTCGGACGTGATCGACTTCTTCGTGGTGCTCGAGATCGCGATGCAGAACTTCAAGTACATGGGGCGGAAACGCATCACGTCGCTGCAGTGAGTTCCGCTCCGAGTTTATATGAGTCTGATGCAGTGAAGGGAGGATGCGTGTCCAGTGTCCGCCTTATTGCTCCGTGTCCGTTTGCAGTATTATCAGCGACAGCAAGCGCGCCATGACGCTGCCGGTGAAGGGCATGTCGAGCAGCCTCAAGTCGGCGCTGCGCAACAGCAGCGCCACCGCCGTCCAGGACTTCCTGCCCGAGGCGCATGCGCGTGAGTCTTTGTTCTTTCGAAATTGTCCAACAATTGACGCGGAAACACGTAGCGAGAGCTACCAAGTGAGAATAGACTTCGCACTGGTGCGAACACGTGACAGATGTTCTTTCGTTGTTTTCTCAAATTGAATCCGACCAAAGTGTCGCGATCACAACTTTCTCCTGTTTCTTTCCTTCTCGGATGTGTTTTGATTCATCACTGTTTTCTGATCAGTTTTGTTCACAGTCGTTTTCTTTCTGATCCCCAAATTCTGTCAACAGGCTCCTATCACCGTAAGTGACGCGTGTTTCTTCTGTGCACGGTGTGTTGTTGTTTCTGGTGGCCTCAGGTGAACGCAAACTGAAAGGCATCCCAGACAGTTTGCTCCAAAGTCTTTCCGTCCAAAATTGACGTCTGTCAGGCGTATTTTAGGCGTGTTTTACTCAACACAAGGCCCGAGAATTCCTCCTCAACAAGGTATGAAGTGCCGTTGGAACACGGTAGTTGTTGGCTTCGTTTGTGCATGTTGTGTTTCTGTTTGCTTTCGTTGAAAGGTTTGAGGAATTTTTCTTTCCGGTAGATTGAATCGAATGGTAAGAGATGTACAGAGGGATGACAGTTGCGTGAAAGCGGCAGAGGATGCGATATGCCACTATTTCGTGTCAAGGCGCCTGTCCCTCAGTGGCGTTGCGCACTTCCTGTTCCAGTAAGAGCGTGTGGTTTCGAACTCTGAATGAAATCCTTTTTGCCTGATGACAGCAGCGAGTAGCTGTGGAAAGTCGTGTCCGTTTTCCTTCCATTGCACAGCGAACTGTAACTCTTGTGACCTGGTGTATTTCATTGCCGTGTGTCAGTTGTCGCTGGGCGCCCCTCGCAGTGGACACTGTTGTTGGTTTCAGTCGGGACGTCGTCGGAGGCGGACGCCGTGCTGCGCACCATGATGGAGGCGAACCTGTCGTCCGAGGTGGCGCTCATCGTGCTCGACACCGTCTCCCTCTTCACGCAGCACTTCAAGGTGAGCAGCGCCGCCTCGAAAAGCTCAGTGAAATTACCGCTTCCGATTGGCTGAAGTGCGCACCTTGTGATTGGCTGGTGCGACTGGTGTGTGTAGACAGTTTACTGATCTCGGTCACAAACAGACACTGACTTTCAATGGGATTTGCTGAAGTAAAACAAATGTGCACACCTGCAGTGCCCGTCACGGTTGATTTGTCATGTGACTCTTTGTAGCTGCCTGTGCAGAAACCTCAGGTTGGTGTCTTGAGTGGTGACGCTGTGCGCTGAGAGTACGGCGTCACCGCCTTTGATCCACCTTGTTGTTGAGGGCGTGTCCCGCGTTTCTATGAATGTTCTGTCAATCAAAACTCTCCACTGAGGGTCTGACCAACTCTGCATGCTGAGCAAATTCCTTTAAGTATGGATTGAAAATCGACTGATCAGTTTTCGAACTTCCTTCCCACCTGGAGAAGGTTTTGACTTGATCGGGCACCTGGGAGGAGGGGAGCACTGTGTTTTACGTTTGTATATTATTTTCCGAAGGGTTGAAGTTTTTTTCTGTGACAGCCTTGCAGCAAAAAGCATGAATAGCTAGCAGTCGTTTTCCTGCCAACAAGTCATTTCACTGATTTTGAGTGAACGAGATTTGTGAATGTGGTGGGTGAGAGAAACGCCATCGATCGTGATTTCAGAGCTACGATATTTTTGAACCAAACGAGTTCAGCTGCTACAGTTTTTAATCAGTGGAAGAACACTGTATGAAACTGGGATGTGTGAGAGACCCTTGTCCGTGGACACAATTTCCAGCATGTCCCTTGATGCATTGCAGGATCAGATGGAGGGGAAGGGCGACGGAGACAACCCGACGATGCAGAAGGTCTTCTCGCTCTACCTGCACTTCCTGCAGACGAGTCAGTCTGAGGCGGTGCAGCGACACGCCTTCGCCGCGCTGCGCTCCTTCATCAACAAGTTCTCCAGGGTCTTGTTCCAGGGAGAGGCTTCCATGTGCGGGCGGCTCTGTTATGAGGTATTTTGGGTTTCGACAGGAATCAATCATACCAAACGCAAAGACTCATTTTCACGGAGGAAAACTGGCGCGGCTTCTTCAGACTCGTATCAACTCGTATCTTGCATCATGGTTTCCGGAGGGTCCCTGGTGCAGCTTGTCATGTTGGGTGTTTTCAGATCCTGCGCTGCTGCAATTCGCGGCTCAACACGACGCGCAGCGAGGCGTGCGCGCTCATGTACCTCCTCATGCGCAGCAACTTCGAGTTCAGCAAGCGCAAGAGCTTCACCCGCGTCCATCTGCAGGTGAGCATCCTCACACACGTTGCTTGATGTCACACAGACGATTCCTTTGGAAGATCGGGACTGGACGCGTCGTGTTTGTTGTGGTTTCAGACCATCATCAGCGTGGCTCAGCTCATCGGGGACGTGGTCGGGCTGAGCAACGCGCGCTTCACTGACTCGCTCTCTGTCATCAACTCGTACGCCAACAACGACAAGGCGATGCAGGTCAGTGGCCCGGGCCGCCGCTCGCCTCACCGTGACTCCGCCCTCCGTGCTTGTTTCGTCCCACCAGGATTCAAAGCACCTTTGAGGTTCCCGGCACTGCGCTCAACCCCAGTTCGCCCTGTTCTGACGCACCCGTCTCTCATTCAGTTGTATCCAGAACTGGACGCCTGACACAACCACGTAAATCAGTTCAGTGCCCGTGATCCCGGCCGCCGTTGACGCTCCTTTGCTGCATCCACACTCGGTGTCACGCTCAGACCGGTCCCACCTTCGTTGCGTTTTGGGTGGACCACTTCTGCGTCCAAGCAAAATCCACCAGAAATTCTATGATGGTTTGAAGACGTCCAGAAATTTTGTCGTTTACTGGTCGCAAAGTCCTCAATACTCGTACTGACTCATTTCGTTTGAAATGGAATTCAAACGAACTTGTCCGCAAAATCTACCCACGTGCAAGATTGTGAGACAAGAAAATGACCTCTCCGCCGGCTTGTGCGACAATGGAGACACCAGTGTACAGCTGTTTCTACCAAAATGCGTGACATTCTGGGGCATGGGGAGCTGCTGGTTTGTTCATGAATTGATAACTTGTGTCGCGAGTCTCTAGTTTGTACGAAAAAGCGCCGGACGCAAACGGCTGTTTTTGTTGGCAAACGAGGAGGCAGGTTTGACCGCAGGCGATCAGGCACGTTTCTTGACAGCAGTCCACGAAAACTGGCGTTGTCCCGTCTGTCCTGTATTCAACAGTCAGGAACGAATGACAAGTTTAGTTGGAACCCCCGTAAGTTATTTACTGGGTAGAACCATCTCCAGCGAGAATGAATGACACGGGGTGCGGGTCGGGGGGGAGCGGAGGCGACCGCACGTGTAGTTGTACAAGTCGCGCTGGCTGTGTGCAACGAGCTAGACCAAGAACAAGTGAAAGTTGAGCGGAATGCGGAATCTAGAAGCTCTCTTTACGGAGAGTGCCAAGGCGCGGTGACTGCGTGGGTGTGGCAGTGCGCACGCTTGAAAAGCATTCCTGGGAAGACGGAAACTCGAAGCACACAATTGAATGCACATCCATTGTGTTCCGTCATGATCTTGATGCCAAACTTTTTGCCGAGTTTGCAAAGCGGTTATTCAGGTGAAAAACAAACCCATATGAGGAAACTAGGGCCACAAATGCATTGCACATGTCCTGGGCAGATCTTCAGTGCTCAAGCAGATGGATGGAAGTGAAATTTTTGTGGTGAGAAACCGTAGAGTTCCTGTCTCGTGGCGTGGTGAGTGTTGAGCGTTAGAACAGCGAAACACTGAAAGACGTGTTGGCCGTACGAACCAAACAAGGAACCTCACTTTGCGAAAGTGGTAGATTTAATTTGTTTTTGTGAATACCGTGTAGATCTGTCCGCACTGCTGAACAAAGAGATTCTTTTTTCGTTGTCAAAAAACTTCGCGAATGTCGCTCTTTTTTGACTAGAAGTGCAATTTGACGTCAAAAGTTGGGTGCAACAGCAACACCAGGGGACTTTCTTCGTTGGAACGTTTGCAATTTCCCTGGGGGTGTGGCTGCCCGATACGACTTCTGAATTTACGGGAATTTTTACGGTCGACTCTGATATTTGATGAGGTTTTGGAGTTTGGGGCAAACGGAAGCGACGTGTTTTGTGAACAAGGAAGTCCGGTAATCGAGGACCCGGATGGTCGCGTCATCACTTTCCCGCCTGCAGCCATTTG
>JAAUXT010071174.1_pt1 | contig 21949 bp, 15 predicted proteins | sample 7278171 | NCBI WGS metagenome assembly JAAUXT01 (sample SAMN14350112, study PRJNA611818) | marine sediment metagenome | isolation source: surface marine sediment (1.8m) | place: French Polynesia: Moorea | collected 2018-08 | reverse complement strand
TTAAACAATTCAATTGTCTGTGCTCATTTATGCGCAGGTGCACAAAGGAACTGGGGCAAAGGGTCTGACCCTTGCTTGTCATGCTGATCGCAAGAACTGGTATCCCCCTCGTACTGACCCCCCCCCCCCCCACATCTCTCTCACCAGTTAGTCGGCCTGGGGTGTCTCCAAACAAAAACCCCTTCATCCCCACCCTCGCTGGCGTCTGGCACATAGCAGCCTGGGTGTATCACGCTGCATTTATCGCTTTTCTCACGAGCGTATTCAACACGTTGTTATTGTTCCAGTATCTGTTTCCATTCACAAACTTTTGGTTTTCAGGTGTTTCGTGTGCAGCAGAACGTCCCCATCCCAAAAAGCGTGCGCAAATCCCTGGGGATGGACTCGAAGAAAAGCGGCTCTGCGAAGCGCTCCAAGAGTTCGTCTCGAATCGACGACAAGTCGAGCAGCAGTCCCAGCAGGTTCTTTAGCAGCTTGACGAGCAGGGCGAGTCTCGCTGATTTCAAACGCTCCCGCTCGAAGGAATTCAGCAGTTCCGGTGTCAGTGAAGCCAGCAGCAGGCTGTTCGTGAAGGACGCTGGTTCCACCCCACCGCGCATGCGTAGTGCCTCGTCAAGGCGCAGCGTCTCCAGACGTAGCGTCAGAAGCTCCGGGAAGGAAAACCGGTTCCGGAAATCCAGGTCGTCTCCTGCATTCGGGGCTTCGCTGGATATTCACACGATAACTGGAAAAGCTGCTGAGGGTGCAGAAGAGAAGAAGGCTGCTCCGGCGCGGGTTTGCCAGCTGCTCAGTGAGAACATGTTCTGCATCAGTGGGATGAGTGCACTCACCATCAACACCCCACCTTCCGCCTATCGCAAAATGGCGATGGGAAACCACGCCATGATCACCAGGTCCATGACCAAAAGCGGCACGAAGTCCATGGCGAAGACCAAACCCTCTGATAAAAACAAAACTGATCTGGATATTTCTGTGTATGATACTTCTCCGTCGAAAGGCGGAGTGCGCAAGCGATTGTCGCTGATGGACTCGAGCTTCTCTTCGTGTAAGGATGGAGCGGGTGACGGGCCTGTTGAACCTGAGGGCGACTCCAATCTGTCCCGGGGCCCGTCGGCGAGACCGCTGCGGCGCAACACCGTCCTGCGAGACTCACAGCTGAACGTGACCGTGACCTCTCTGCACTCCATCCTGGAGGACCGGGAGGAGATCATGCCCCCTAGCGCCCGCAAACGTTCGCGATTCTCCGTGAAAAACCGGTCGGCTGTCTCCGCAGCCGCCGTGCCGTTCCACAACTTCATCACTCCGAGCACCAAACTGAGAAAATCGGCGAAACAGAGGAACGTCTCGTCCACATCAACGTGTTCGCGACGAGACCGGAAGCTCCAGAAAACGCCAGATCGGAAGTTGCCGGAAACGCCCGAGCAGCCGCCCGAAGTGAAGGCGACGGTGAAGCGAAGCAAAAGCGTCAGTTTCAGCAACAAGAAGGAATACGCGGCGGTGATTCGGTCGAGCGCCAATGAGAAACGGCAGAGGGCGGTGAGTCTGCGCGGGAAGCCGGTGTGCGCCTCGAAAGAATCGGTTCGCGTGGAAATGAGGGAAAACGCTGGACACACGCCCAAGATGGCTCGGAAGAAACAAGAGCCGTACGACGAACGCTTGATTTAGAAAAAAGAAAAAATAATGTATGTCGTGTAAAAGTTGAATTGCCACTATTTATTGATACACAAAATTTGTTCGAAGTGACCTTTCGTTTCCTGCAGTTCACGCCGAACACGTGATGCGTCATCGTTGCGCGAGGCTCCCGACTCGTTTTGAGCTGTGTGATTGTGCGAAGTCCCTTTAGGGCGAAGCGCCATGTGGTAGTGCAGTGTATGGCAAGGTGGATGAAATGTCCCCTGCCCCCGCCGCCGGATCCCTCCACCCTGCAGAGAAGACAAGGAAGAATCGGCGACATTTCCGGCCGGCAAGGGACTTTGCACTGCAGTTGCCTTGAGCACTGCTTCTTGTTCGCTGCTACAATGTTGTGTGTTCACACCGAATGTCCACACACGTTCGTAACACCAACGGCCTGCACGCTGTGCAGAAACAGACATGCCGTATTCACCCGTGTACAAGATACTTGTTGGTCCCTCTTTGGCCGTGAAAAGAAGGGGTTTCCCTTCAAAGTTGGTGGGATGTCTTGTGGACTGGTGTCTTTTGCTGGGTTGATGATTGCACGTGGCGTATCAAAGTGTGCGGTGTGAACTGCCGGAAACAGAAGGAAATGAAGTGATTGAGGCATCGATCAGGCTGTGCCTGTTCTCGTGAATTTCAAACCGCAACTGTAACTTCGACAGAACTAAACGACCTGTGCTTTTGCAGTGAAAGACTCATAATCTAATTCGAAGAACGTGCTGTATCATGTTATGTCCTTGGGAGAGGAACTTTATCTATTTTACCGTGTTTCTATTTGGAAAAGAAGTCGCCATATTCTTCAATCTTGACTGCGTCTTCAGCTGTGAAACAGGTTTTGAAATTTGTGTCATTTCTATTTGGCGGGCCAAACGTTCATTTTCTTCGGTGCATCTGCAGTGTGGCCGGCTTCGCCATCGCTTGTGACCCACTGAAGTTGGGTTCGCCCTGGATGCGTCTTGTGTGGTGTTCTGCAAAATTTGAAATCACCCAAAATGCCATTGGATCTGCCTCCGTCGCAGTTTTTTTTTGCTGGAAATGCTTCAGGTTTCAGTCGGTGTGATATTTGGAAGATTTACTCTGCAATTCGCTGGGTGTGCGTTTTACAAGGCTCAATCGTGCAGATCAAACTGCAAGGTTGAAAGTGCTTTTCAATTGGATTGTTGAATCACATGTAATTGTTTCGCCTGTTGTCTCATGTGGACCAGGCTTGCATGAGGGAGGGGAAGACCACAGACCCAACTCACACAGAAAAATCTGACGTGGCAAAAGTTCAAATGTGTGGTAGAGTTTGTTGAGAGGGTGGGGGGTTCCAACCCATGGAACCACGGGCGAAAACTCACGCTTTCGTTCACTGCAAATCTCTGAATACTCAGAAACCTTTTCTCTCCACTTTCCAAAACTTCTTCGTGCTGGAGACTACGGTTCAAGCCCGAGCGCGCCATACAGTTGCCATGGAAACGACCGTGTAGTGATAGACTTGTGATTGAATGTACAGAAATTGTGACACACACTTTTTCCTGTTGTATCGCTCAAAAACTACAGTCCAAAAGATTGCCTAAAATGCTGACAACAAATTTTGTTTGATTTTTGGTTTGCGATTCAGAAAAGTGACTTCTCGTACAGAAAAGGCTGCGCGTGTTGTGTCAACCGTCCGACATGTTGCTGCGGCTCGGTTCAGGTGTTGCGCTCCGGAACAAGGCGTGATCGCTTGCAGCGTGCCGCCGATTGACAAGCACAGAGACGCTGACGTCATAGACGTTGACGTCACAGACGCTGACGTAGCGCGTGGTGCCTTGCGTGCTGTGAATCACTCAGTGCTCTGACGTCTTGTTGACCAGAGCGTAAATTGCTATCACGAAGCCCACAATTTCGCGCATCGCTGCAACAAAAGCGCAGTTTGTGCAGCGTCTATGTCCTGGATGCATGGCTAGTTCTCTCTGCCTATTCAGTGTTGGAAAGAAGTGAGAACTTGGAATGGAGTGAAGTTTGCATTCGATAAACTTGTTTCTCCTGGGTGCGTTCTGCGTTGCGCTTCGTCTTTGTACGTGTCAATGGGAGTTGCGTCATGAAGCCACGGGTGACGCAGTTTTTGGCTTGTTGCGCACTTCGAGCCCCACCGTCTCTGCAGTCGACAGACGCTGGGACACAAGCGAGGACCCGTGACTCGCGAACTTGTACTCTTACTTCCGTTGGTGAACCAACACCCAATGGGCGGGAAAGCAAGACGCGATGTGCCCACCCTGCGTGACAGGCAACGAACGCACCCAGACGCGCGTATCCTGACCCCAGTGCGCAACACCACCATTACCCCGTAAAACAAATTGTTTGGGTTGTTTATTGCGTCGGCCAATACAAATATGATTTGACCGCGCGATGCAAGGGGTTTGAAGCTCCCACATAATTTACTCGCCTTGACAGATGCCAATTGGCCTCAGTAATTACCCAATTGCCATGCGGCGCTCCAGAACAGAGAGATTTGAGGGGAGCCGCCGCGCAAAACTGCGTCGCGCGTCGACGACCAAACTTCGACCCGAAACAACGAGCGAAAACAATGGGAAATTACAGTTTGGTCGTGGTCGGTCTGTGCGTTTTGTTCCTGGGGATATCTGAAGGTGGGTATGGTCTGCCGAGCCGAGTGTGTACGGCTTGTTGAGTGGGTTCGGTCTGTTTGAGGGACAGTTCAGTTGAGTCTAGTTCGTGACACACGTGCATGCACTGAATCTATACCCTCCACTGCAAAGCATGCTTCTCCCCATTTCGCGTCCTGCGTTGCGTTCTTCTGTTTTTGCACGCGTGTGCGTAGGGACGCTTCGCAGGACGCATCAAGTGTGCAACCGCTGCACATGCAGATGACCAAGCCGCGTTGTCTCTTGTAACGCAAGTCCTGATGCACACGTCTGTGGTTTTCTCTTGGATGCGCTCTCACTCACACGCAGACGTCATCGAGGGAAAGTGCTTCAGTTTGCAGAAACACCCGGGATTAGGTATGGGCACGACAGCGTTGCAATCGCAGACCGGCTTGAACTTGGCCTTTGTTTTTGTGCGAGAAATAATTTTTGCGCAGATCTAACCAAACGACTACGGTTTATATTTTTGGAAAGACTGGTGCATGCAACCAGAAGTTCATATCTGGCATGTTTTCTTTTCACTCTGTGTCTGGACTTGGCACTGTTGGAGGAATGCGCGGTGCTGGTGAGCGTGCGCGGCGCACGTATGTGTGTGTTTGTGTGTGTGTGTGTGTGTGTGTGTTCTGACACAGGGCGTGTGCAAGTCTGCAAGCTTGCACGAACACAAATTTAAGTTCCATTGCAAAGACAAACGTTTCTCAAAAGTAAACGCACATTTCCTTTCCTCACGCCGGCGCAGTGCTGGGGAGCTGCCGGGACGGGTGGGCCGAGTTCCAGGCGAGTTGCTACCGCGAGGAGCGGGGCGACATCGCCGACTGGGGGCGCAGCTGGGCCGAGGCGCAGCAGTTCTGCGCAGGCGCGGGCGCCCACGTGATCTCACTCGACTCCATGCAGGAGATGGTCTTCGTCGTCACGGTGAGTACATGTGTTCGACTCAATTCTCGGGAAGACCCAGGGTTCGGGACACGTAGGAAGGCTTCAGGTCTGTTTCACATTGATATTATTTCAGATGTTTGTTGCCAAAGACAAATTTACACAAACGCATCATCGTCCTCAGTGTTTCACACTGAGCGTGTTTGAGTTCAACGGTCGCTGATTCGTCGTTTGCCAACCTCGGTGCGCCTCTGTTGGCGTATGCAACCACGACGCAGGGCGCATTTACCTGCAGCAGGGCACACTTGCTCTTGGCCCTGGTTTGGGCCTGTAAAAACACAATTTAACAAAGAAGACTGTAAAGTTTCTGGTCCTGTTGGATCCGCCAAAAACTGACAGCGACAATTCGACAGGAAAATATCACTCTCAAAATCACGATTGATGCTGAGTGACAGGTGATCTTGGACACACTTCGAAATTGCGCACACAAACTGTGTCTCTGGCAGTATCCCGAGCGAGGAGTTGGACCTGTCGAAACAGGAGATTCGAAATGTTCAGCCAGTGTCTCCAGAGTTAGAGGTGGGTCCAGGATTTGGTCAAAGGAGTCGCTTCTTTGCGGGTGCGACACTCCCAATTTCAACAATTGCAAATTTTTTATCACTGGGCTTGACATCTTCGCTTTTTGGGTGCAGGTTCAGGGATTCACCACACAGATGCACAACGATTTGCTTGAAAGCATTGCAGGAAGGATCCCTTTGGTGGATCTGCCACCTCCTCTCCACGAATGTGTTAAACACATGAAGCGCTGGAAGAAAATCCTGAATACTGCCCCAAAACTCGTGTCAAGCACTCACATGACTCAAACGAACACTGTCAGTTCTGCAGCTGTGTGATCGCTGCGCCTTGTCTGCTCCAGGACCTGATCACGGACAAGAAGAGCCACGATCAATGGTGGACGAGCGCGCACAAAGACTTCAGCACCGGCGTCTGGTACTGGGACTTCGGAAAGGGGACCAAAGGTACGGGGGATTCTTCACACTGGACGCGTCGGCGTTGCATTTCTTGTGCTGCGTCACCTTGTGCGACAACGCGCGCGTCACGTTGCACAGCAAAGACAAAGGCAGCGCCTTGTACGCATAAAACTGAGGACCCAGCCCGGTGCTTCAGGGTCAGAAATATCCGTGACGTGCTGAGGATGTTCCTTGCTCGAGTGCCGACTCTCAGAGTGAGGAAAGATCGAAGGGGCCTTGGGGCCACCCATGCTTCCCCCACTCAATAAGCTGATTAAATCTCTTGCCCAAATACGCCCCAGGTATCCTTTCGATTTCAGAATCGTAGATCGTCGCCACTCAGTTGTTGAATTCTTCCTGTGCGCCCTGTCCATCAATGACCTTGGCATTACTTGTCACATGATCGCGCGTGTACACGGTCTTCCACGCAGGCCCGACGTCAAACAACCAGATGGCGCTCCCGGACATGGCGTGGTACAGCGGGCAGCCGGACAACGCCGACGGCGTCGAGTTCTACGCGGCGCTGCTGTACAAGGACGGCGAGTGGGGCCTCAACGACCTGACGAGCGCCTGGAACCTGCGCTTCATCTGCGAGTACGAACTGTGAAGGTGGAACTGGTCCAAGGGGTCCGAGACGTCGTGTCTGAGGCCAGGGTCTGGCAGCTGGGGCCGGGGCCGGGGCCTCGGGCCCAAGGGACGGGATCCATGGGGCTTCAAGTGCTCGCCCTGGCGGTATGATGAAATGCTCATCCGTCGTCTTGGGTTTGCTGCCTGAGACCCCAAGCGAGTGAATCCAGGACGGTGACAGATCACAACTCCAACGCAAACAAACAATTTTTCTCCCAGTTTTAGTTTTTGCACGTCAAAATTAGAATCTTGCCCCCCCTCCCTCTTGGGGACTGGGCTCCTCGACTAAACCCTGGTTCCGTCCCCGGTGAAACACGAGAACTTTGTGAAACTTTGTGCATTGATTGATTCGTTTATTCGTAAAATATATTCACTGGTGTAAATGTGTAAAATGTAAATGTCCAGTTTATATTTTTCCAAAGTTCAGAGACTAGTTGGTGCAAACATCACATCATGTCAAAACACATGCAAAAAGAACAATTTGTGCAGACCAAAAGGCTGGGTCATGCCCGGGAAAAATTCACCCAGACACGGACGTTCTGGTTTCCTGACTCCGCACCATTTCTGAAAGCAAACAGGATGACGCCAAATCGAGGCTTTTGTGCCTCAGGTTGGTAATTTTGGGACAAACAACCCGGTCTTGGCGTACAAGAGGGCACCAGAACTGCTGGCTTTCATTCGTCCTCTTTCAGCCTGGATCTGAAATTTGTGCAGCGTCCATGCGTGTGGACATGCTGTCAGTGCAATGCTTGTGAAAGCAGCGCAATGGGCCATGGAACAGAAGCACTGCTGCAGGAACCAAGCATCTTGACCACATGGTGGCCAATGTTGATCTGCATAACACTGTGAGGACACAAAACCTGTGTACTCTACTCACCCCGCACGGTGCCCGATCACTCCGCCCCCGGCCCGGGCTCTCGTCCGCAGGTCTCCCCCGCGACGGCGCTGACTGCAGCGGCGGAGGCAGCGCCATCTCCCGGGGCGGCCGGGGTCCCTTGCCCCGCTGCAGCCGAGCCCCGTCCAGCAGTGCCGTGCGCCGAATCTGCGTCCTGAGTTTCACCCTGTGAAGACAAACTGTGTGCTGTGAAAGATTCTTTTCTCCGTCGCACGACTCATCTGCATGACCACACGACGCAAATCTGTATGGATACCAGAGGTCCTGGTTCGAAGCCCCACTGCTGAGTGACCAAGCCAATGGATGGTCTCAAGTCCACGTGATCTTGTGTCCAAGGTGAAGTGGACACCATTTTGCTGTGCGCTGCTACACTGCAGCGTCAAAAACAAAAAAGACGTTGACCAGTGCGTGATAAGCAAAGACAAACCTCGACGCAACGTCAAAATATTCATGACGCTGGACGCTGCTCTTCCAGCCCCATGAAAGTGAAGAGCGTTTTGATTTGTTATCAACTCACCAGAATTTTCTGCAGCATGGTGCATCGTGATGAGCGGTAGTTCCGGAGGTGCGCGTTGAGGGCGCTGAGACCGTCACTTCCGGTTTCGCGCTCGATCAGAGTCGTCGCTCGGGGCGTCCTTCTCCTCGGGTAACTCCGGACGGACGCAGGCCCCGAACTTCCTTCATTGTTGATTTGCGGACTCGCGCGTCTCTGTCGTGATCTGGATCGACTCAGCAGGTACTCCAGTTCGGTCCTGGGAGAAGTAACAACCGCAGCGCCTGGATCCACCGCTGCATCCACGGAGGCGTTCTTCGTCTGCACGTGTGTGGGTTCATGTGCACGCGCAGGGTCCCTGGATCCACCCACGTGTACGCGAGTGGGGTACCTGGATCCATGTGCGGGCTCGGGGTGTCTGGGTTCGTCCGGATGTACGCGCGCAGGGAAACTCCCATCCTCGTACGCGCGGGTTGGGGGCCTCGCTTCTTCCGCCTGCACTTGAAGGCGCGTCGTTTGTTTCCAGGGTCTGTAGACCGAGGCGGACTCTTCTCTCATGTGGGGCAGCACTCCGGCGCTGTGCACATCCCACCGCGGGGGGACGGCGGGGCGCATCTGCTGCATCTCCCTCTCCAGCTTCGGTGTGACGGGACGCCGCTTCTCTGCCCTCACGCTCTTGTGCGGCGGCGTCACGTCTGACGGCGTCGCTCTGATCTGCCCCTGCAGCGCCTTGATGTGTCGGCGCACGGCCTGGTGTAGGGTTTGCAGCGTGGACCTCCGGCCTCCAGGTGGCGGCGTTGTCTTGTCTTCGGCGGCGACATCTTCAGAAACGGGCGAAATGGCGTTGTTGAAGGGCAGCATCGACGCCCGTCGCTCCGACGACGGGGTGCCCCCCGATGAAACTGTCGTTGTCCCCATTGGCGAATCATTGGTTCCGTTGAAAGAAACGGTCTTGTGGTTGGTGTTCGAGTCTGAGTTATCGTGCTTTAGAATCCCCTTCACTTCCCCGACATGAGCTGCTGCTGCAGCTGCTGCCGTCTCTTTCTCCCTGAGGATCCGTGTGTCGGACTCGTGCGCTGGAACACTGCGCCAAACGTCCTTGCTCCCCAGCGCCACTCCAGTCATGTCCAGGGGAGTGATCACCTTCTGCTTGTTGAAATTTGCAAAGAACTTTCGTTTCTTGTTCTCATTTTCGTGAAGGCTTTTGTGGGAGAGCCTGACACTTGCCTTCTCAGTCTGGCAGGTATCTGACACCCTGGTCGTGGGAGTCTCAGCAGAAGCCTCCCTCTTGACCCTCACTTCCGGTGCGCCCGTGCTTCCTTCCGGTCGCTGACCCCGTGTTGACCTTTCTCGTCCGTCCCCGACGCCCCCTGGTGAGGACGCAGCGTTGGGGCGTCCCTTGCTCGGAGACGTACTGACGCTTGTGTCACTTTTTCCACACGACTGGTTGACGTTGGATCCAGCTTCACTAGATTTCCTCTGTGTGATCGCTGGCATGTTTCTGACTTGGCAACCCTCATCAACCTTTGAAGTGGAGACTGACTTCACGGAGACAGCGTTCTTGGTGCTCGTAGACTCTGCGGTTCCTGGCAGGTCATCCCCTGTCTGGCACTGGAAACAGCGCTGCCGCTGTTGCCGCTTTGGCTGCTGGTTTTGCTGCAGTTGTTTCTGCTGTTGGTGGTGGTGGTAGTGTTGCTGTTGTTTCTGCTGGTTGTTTCCCCGGGAAACGACGCGTGGCAGTTTCAAGAGGTTGCCGTCGTCATGGTAACCGGCGGGTGGGAACATGTTGTCCACAGTTTGTTGCGTTGCCACGGAAACCATGTTCCGGGCCACCGTCCCGAGGGTCTGAACCGACGCGTCCCGACCCGCGTGCTTCGCCACGTTCGTGATCACCTTCTGCGCCGTTTTCCCACAGATCTTCTGAAAACCGTCCTGGTGTTTTCGTTTTGCGTGAAACAGGGTCGTTTCGAACAACTCACTGACTTTGCGGTCCAGTTTGGTTCGTTCGTCTTCGTTCCTCGGTCTCGTCACGTCTGAGACACTTCTCGCGAAATCTCGTGACCAAGTGTCTTGGTGATGGTTCCTGTAGATCATCTGCTTCCGGTCAACAGCTTGCCTCAAGTTGTGCCGGATTTCGGGCAGACGGGACCAGCAATTCTCATTGTCCGCTGGAGGAGCCACCGATTCGAGGACACTGCTCACAATCTTCGTCGCGGCTTCACCAATGTTGTTCTGTTCGATTTCAGCAATTTTCTTCGTCGTGTCATCCACGAGACATTTGATGACTTGGGACAGGCGATCAGACTCTTCGTGCACACAGGGCGCTCTTGTTTCGGGCACCAGAGAATCCCCGGGTACCATGGACTCCAGGGTCAACTCCTCACAACTTTTGTGCAGAAGATTATCGATCTGGTTGTGCAGCATGTCTTCCACCAGTTTGGACAGCAACAGTTTCTTCATGAGAATCTGATGCTTTTCATGGGCCAGACTCAGAACTTGACTCGAGAATCTCTGAATTTCTACCGCGATGGCGCCATCGGTGCTGCTGACCCACGGTGAGTCCGAAGCAGTTCTCCTCAGATCAGGTGTAGATCGACGGGAACACGATTCCGAAGACTCCGAGTTCAGCTTTAAATCAGCCAAAGATCTTCGGACAAAATTGTCAACGACTTGAGACAGACTGTCGACGACAGCGGAGAGAGCCCTGTCCTGACTGACGTCCGGTCTGCTGGGCGGGCGGTCCATCGCAGACCTCGCCCTGTCCTGATGGGAGCAGTGTAACTTGTGCAGCCCGTTGCTGTTGAAGTTGGTTCTGTTGACGGGGACGCTGCCGCCGTCGTCCTCTACTGCGCATGCGCACAGCTCCGTCGCGGAGGAGCACACGAGGTGGTGCGCCCTGGCGACAACGCGCTCCGCCGCGTTCTCCAGCAGCTCCCTCCTCAGCTCATCGCCGTGTTCTCCCGCAGTGCAGAGCTCCCCAGGCTTCCGCTCCCAGGGTCCGGGTCCGACGCCAGACTTCGCAGTGGTCTCCCTGTAGACGTTTTCCAGCACATCACTCAGCACAGTCACGATGTTGTCTCCTGTGCCATTGTCCGAAGACGGTTCTTTGCAGGCAGTTGTGTCTGGGCTTTTGTTCACTAATCCGAAGAAGTATCCAACGCTCTGACTTACTCTGGGTTCCTTTGTTCTTTCCTTGGATTCCCACACCCTTTCTCTGGGTTTCTGAGCTCTTTCCTTGGGTTCCTGCATTCTTTGCTCTGGTTCCCTCACTCTTTCTCTGGGTTCCCTCACTTTTTCTCCTGGTTTCTTTGCTCTTTTTCCTGCTTCTTGTGCTCTTTCTCCTGGTTCCTGCATTCTTTGCTCAGGTTCTCTCGTTCTTTGCTCTGGTTCCCTCACACTTTTTCCTGGCTCCTGCACTCTTTCTTTTGGTTGCCGCACTACTTTCTTTGGCTCCTGCACTCTTTGTTCTGATTCCCTCACTCTTTCTCCGGGTTCCCTTGCTCTTTCATCTCGGTCCTGTGAAGAACATTTTCCGCAAGTCCCGCACACTTCCCTCTTGTTTTCCGTCTCTGTCGTTCTCAGGCTCAGATCTTGGTGTCCTAGACTTGACGCGTCGGTGGTACTCAGAGAGGAGAGATCTTCTATGAGCGTTTCTGTCGTTTCAAGGATGCCTGCTGCAGCTTGCTTCGTCTCTGCGTCTCGAATGGAGCCTGTGGCACCAAGAAGAATGTCGTACATGACCACTGCGATGTCAATGTTGTTGGGGTTGCTGCTGGGCTTGTTCGTTTTCTCTCTGACTGAACTGTCCCTGCAGATAAGAGCCAGGGAGATGCCGGCCAGCGCAGCCGTGACAAACCTGACCTGGTCCACCGAGGCCGGGCTTTCGCAGGGCGTCTGCAGTTCCTTCTGATCCCCGTCACACTGCAGCGACATCTGCGACTGAATCGCGCTTCTGATGGTGGTACAGATGCGACCCACCTCTTCATGCAGGCTCCCGCCACATACCTCCACCTGCTGGGCTCCCCACCTCACGTCCCCCTGCAGGTTCCTACTGCTGGCCTCCTCCTGCAGGCTCGCATCTGGGTCTTTGAGATCTCCTATGACGTCGTGAAACATCCCCTCGATTTCTCGCAATCTCTCGAGCACGTCTTGAGAGCTGCGAGATCGGGACAGCGCACGGTGCACCTTCTTCAGCACGCTGCCCACGAACTGCTCCGTGAGGTGTTCCACATCGTCTCCACCTTCTTTCCCGCCACTTTCTCTCTTCAAAGTGTCCCTTTTCCAGAAATAAATGTCTGAGGACACAAATCCAGGGGAGACTCTCTGATCTCCACCTTCCACTCTGAGAACTTCTGTCATCAATTTGTTCTCCTTGCATTCAGCACCATCGCATTTTTTCCCTTGGTTGATCAAGTCCACCATGTCTTTGCGACTGAGTTCTGTTTTCTTCTTGGGGGTTGACCCAGTCCGCCTTGTCCTCGGTTGTTCCTCGACCTGGGTTGCCCTGGTTACGCTGTGAGGTCGCCTCACCACCGTGCGGGCTCGTCTTGTTTGCGGCCTCGGGTACACTCGCGCCACCTCGGACACGAACACACTCGGTTTCACCACCTCGACCCTCGTGATCCTGTATCTGGCTTTCGGACGGATAATTGTCAGTTTTCTGGGGTTCCATGCGGTCACGTGACCCTTCTTCATCACCGTTTCTGCGGCCCTGCTGTGAACCACGCGCATCACGACAGCTGCAGGTCGGACGAAGGGCGCCGGAAGTAAGGTGCTCATGATCGCTTTTCGCGGCCGGAAAAGCTCGCACTTCGCCGCAGGCAGCGCTTCTTCTTCCATTTCGAAAAATTCTTCAGCGGTGAACGTCTGGATGATGGTGGCATCGCCGGCCGCGAGTCTGTGCAGCTCGGGAGCCTTGACCACCCTGACCCCGGCGACACGCACGTCAAACCGCACCGTCTTGTCCCCGTACACCTCCTCCAGGGGCGTGAGCAGCTCCTGCTCCAGGCACCGGCGCGGCTCCGACTGAGCAGATGCGTTCACGTCACCAGTCTCTCTCGGGAAGACGGAAGGCTTCAGTTGCTCCACGCTGGTGTCACTGAGCGCGGCCTCCGCTGGGGTCAGCTCGGGTTTGGGTGCCTGGGAGAGGCCTGGGTCCGACTGAAGCTGCTCCCCTTCACCTGCAGCGCTTCGATCCGCGAACCTCCTGACGATTTCCTGCAGCAGAGCTTCATCCGTGAGCTGGTCGTCGGAGTGGCTTTTCGCAGCAGCTTGTTTCGGGTGATGCACATGGTGACTGCTGAATACGTCCTTGGCCACCTGAATCAGTGTCTCGAAGTTGTCAGTCACAGTGAGGTTTCTCAGATTTTCATCCTTTGCTTCCAGAATGACGTCACAAACATCCACAACGTCGTCTTCCTGAGACGTGGCTTGTCCTTCAGTGATGACGCCTTCGCAGACAACATCTTCAGACAAAACAGGCGCGCACTGTTCAGGCTTACTCTTTTCTGCGACTGAGACCGAATCTGTCTCATTGAACCGCGGCGTCGCAGTCTCAGCCACTACTTGCTCTCTCAGTCGCCGTGTCTTTAGTTTCCTTCTCCTAAAGTCGTTCATGCTCCCGTGTTGAGGTCTTCGAGGCCTCAGTCTCCGCGCTGCATCGCTCACAGTGTTGTCATCGCTCCCTGGGGATTCCAGCCTCGAGTCGTCGCTGAGATCTGGGAACATGTCCTGCACTGCATTCTCTGTGTTGTTTCCAAGTTCCTCCTCTGCCATGGCGTGTGCGACGCTCTCATTCTCGTCGAGATGACGTGTTCCTGGACACAGAGCCTCAGTGGACTGGGACGGCACCATGTAAACACTGTAGTCTCGTTGCGCCTGCGCGGACTTCTCACCGCAGAACGCCGCGCGCATCACACCCTCCGCCGATGCCTTCCCGACCACCTCCGACAGAATGCGACTGCTGACCGTCTTGACCTTGACCTCGTCCGTTTCCGGCCGCGCCGCGGACGACTCTCGCACTGACCTCTCGATGAATTCCGTCAGGACGTCCACAGCCGTCTTCGCAGCCTCCTTGATGTCCGCAACGACAGCAGCGAGGTCCTTGGTTTTCTTCTCGATCGTATCTGGCGTCTGAGCCAATGCAGTGTCCCCGTGGTTTGCTGCCATGGAGACCAGGGTCTCGGAGAGCTTTTGTTCGCAGGCGAGGCTCAGCTCGGACGCCGTCTGACTGGGCAGGGTTTGGACGGCGTCGTCAGTGTGTTGTGCCGCTGCCGTCAGCATGGCCCGCAGCTCGTTGATGATCTTCGTGACAAAACACTCGGAACACTCGGTGGAATGCTTCGAACATTTGTGAACTGAGCAGCTGCGTTCACGCAAGTCGTCCAATGTGCCTTCAGCATGATCCGTCTTCTCCCTCGGCTTCTCAAAGTCTTCCAAGCGATTGCCTTTCGCTCCGACGGTCACAGGAAGGCTCCTTGACGAATCACTATGACGAGTCTTTGTGCCTGAAAGTGCCAATCTGTCTCGCCGTCTTCGCCTGGCAGAAACCGTGTCACTGGCAACTTCTGGCACGTCCGTGGACATGGACGAACGCGCCAAAAAATTGTCGCTTTTGGTCGTGACATCCACAAGAATTTCAGCAATGACTTCAGAGCTGGCTGCACTCACTGAGTCGTTCTTCTCACCCAGCAAGTTGTTCAGTATATCTTCAACAACTTCAGAGCTGGTCACACTGGAGGCAGACTCTGATGTGGTGGTGGGTGCGACTCGACTGGGAGACGCGCACCCGCTTCTCTCCGTGGACGTCAAACCGGAGAACAGGTCAAAGGACAACATGTCGTTGATTCCTGCTATCAATGGTTTGCTTTCCTTCTTCGGGATCGTGTCTTTGTAAAAGTACAATGTGTTCGGTGTCGTCTTCGGAGCCTTGGGCGTCTTCGGACACGGACTCGTTCCGTACGTTTTGATACTGGAGCGGCGTTTGATGGCTGGTCGTGCTGGTTCGGGGAGTTTTATCGGCGTCACGAGTTTGACCGGAGCAGTGTAGACCTGTGCGATTTCTCTTTCTCTTTCTGAGTCAAAGTACTGCTGATCGTTGTTCGACCAATTCGTGTTTTCACCTGAAAGTAAAGGAGAAATCCTGCAGCAAGTGATCACACCGAAGTCTCAAAGCTTCATTGCCTTGTACGGTACTCGCTCGTCTCGCATAAGATCTAATGGGAGCAAAATTCGCAGAAAATCCGTTTCTTTTGCGCACAGATTCAAGTTGCCTTGTGGTGGAAGTGTCATTGAACGTCCTTTCGGATTGCGTGAGATTCCCACCTGGTTTGCGATTCAAGAATTCAACACTGACCGCTGATTGTTGTGGTGGTATATATCCAGCCACCAACGTTCGGACATTTTTTGTGCTCAGCAGCTCCTTCCGAAGATTTCCTCCGGTGTCCTGGTGGCACCGGTGACGTCAAATTGGCTCTTGGAGGAGATACCTCGGGTGGTTTCTCCAACAGATCTGGGTCACTCTCCATGGATGCCGAAGTCACCAAGATCTACATTAAAATGCTGAAGTTTTGCACAGTTGCTGTGATGCTTTCTTTCCCTCCCTGTCCCGAACGTCAGAAAATAGACTTTAGATCTACCAGTGGAGATCCCCCCCCCCAACCTTCAATCCACCGTGGCCTCCAAAACCCACAGAACAGACTTCACTTTCTCGTGGAATCCAGTCAACTTCACCTGTTTTGTGTTCAAAGGCTTGCTGGGTATAAACATAATTTTTGTCTGTTCTCACCTCAAATCCACACAAAAGGCTGTTTTCAAACAAATTTTGGCTTCCATTAATTTGTGACCAATGACGTCATCAATCTGGCGCTGCCCACTTTTTGATGACGTCACAAATTCGAAAAGAAAAACAATGTGAAAAAGACAACAAACTATTGTCTGTTTCTTTGTTGGTTCGAGGAAAATTAAAGCACAATGTCAGCCCAAGAAAGTTCCACAGCTGAGGAGATTTCTGAAGAGTCAACAGAAGAGGCGGACAAGGTAGATCTATCGTGTGGGGAGAGGAGTCCTTTGCCAACAAAAACACCGGAACATTTGACAGCGGAATCACTTCCAAGATGGTTGTTTTGGCCACTCAACTCAAAGTTCCCGTTGGTGTCTGGACCCCGAAAAGTGCGCTTTTCCACGACAAGTTTGGGACAGAAGGTGGGTGATGCTACGTTCTTTGAGTATCTGATCATTTTGTGTGCATGGCCAAGAAAACATTGTGAGTTCTTAAACAGATCCAAGGGCGGGGGGGGGGGGTCTTCCACGCACTAGATCTAGATCTGGTGAGTGCCCAATATCCCCGCGCAAAATGTTTCGATGTTGGGTCTGCCGGTGGATCCATGTCTACTTTTGACAGTCTGTTGGAGTCAGAGTGAAGAAATCTGTGGAGTACCGTAACGTTCTTATGCACGGCGTTTCCGACAACGTTCAGGGTGCAATTTAACTCCTCACTGTTTCAGATTGTTCAAAGTTACCCAGAGCTCGACTTCGATTTGACAGACCCGAACGCACACCGCACTCCAACACAGTACGATTCTCTGCACGACCCACATCTCAACAAGTGGTTTGGTAACAAACTTGTGCGAGAACATTTGTTGAAGAAAGGCCTGATTGACGAAGATGGAAAAGTTTTATGCGATCTGAAAACATTCAACAAGTACCGTGCCTACCTCGACACAGTTTACCTGCAGTTGGAACGGAAAGAGGTTTGTACTTCACACTTGTTCTCCCCCCGCCCCCAGTGGGCCGTCCGTGGTGTTTGTACGCTTCCTTAGCTTCCTGGCTTACGTGCAAAATTCCTGAAACTCGTTTGCTTTGCAGAAGGAAGAAACTGCCAGCAATGGGCAATTCCGCTCGTGCAGGGAGATACCTACGTTGATTTACCCAGGCGATCGACAGGAACGCTTTCATCATTTGAGGGCGAATGTTTACAACAAACAACAATCAGAATCGGAGCTTGGTTTGCCCACCCAAGCTCCTCATGTCAATGTAAAATGCAGACAGAAGGCAGCGGCAACAAGGCAGAGAAACAGACTTTGGCGGGAAACGAGAGAAAAGGCAGGATTGATGAAGCTCAGGCAGAAACTGGACGAGGCGAGGTAAGTTTTGAAGGACCAGAGTTTTGTCCGTCCAGGGTGAATGATGTAGGATTTGGTCTTTGGGCGGGAACGATCCCCAGAGCGATCCAACTTGACGTACATGTATTTGAAACAAGGGGAAAGGTACGAGATACAGTTTAAAATCACGATGAAAGGATGAGGGGTGATGTTATTCGGTGCCCACAGGATTCAGAAGCACATCGTGGAGGACGAAGTGCGACGATCCGTGATAAAGGAGGAGCTGGAGCAGCTGCAGGAGGATCAGGAACGCTCGCGGCAGGAGCAGTTCGAAGCGCGCCTCTTGAACACGAAGCTCAAGCATTTAGAGGTGACTCGAACTTGAAAACAAGACGTGTTTGAAAACAGAATTGCAAAGGGCAAGACAAACTTCAATATTTTGGGGAACATTGGGCACAGGCAGAATCTGCCCAAATTCTTTCTGGTGTCACAAAACTTTTTTTTTTCGGTGATGCCTTCAGTTCGCTTGTCCCCTGTTTGTCCCAGAAACGAAAATCCAGGATTTAGCATTGTGTGAGGCAGAAGGTGCAGCCCTACCAAAGGGCCGTCCAACCTGAAAACAAGAATGCCATGTAGCATTGATCACAGGCTGGCCGAGGAACGGATGGTCGCCTGCAATGCCTGCGACAAGAACCAGGTTTTATGTTCTTTGCTCGTTATTTTCAGGACCAAGAGAACAGAATTCTTCGTCTGCGGGAGCGATTGGCAGATTTTGACTTCCGTGCAGATTCCGTCACCTTTCAAAAGCAGATGGAACTGCAGCGAAGGAGAGAAAAGGTTCGAAATGTCCACATCTGGTGTTTGTCCTCCGTGTTACAGCAGTCTGTCAATTGAATGTTCAGACTACGGAGTAAGGTCCCGCCTGAAGGACAGTGGTTCGGTCAGAAATGAAATGCCGCGAGAAACCCCCAGTTGTCACCAAGAAGTTTCCATTTGTGCCAGGTGTGCGCTCTGTCACTTTGGTGCAGAAGAGACACGACAACGATTGAATTTTCAGGCGGGAACATTGTCACTTTTGCTTTTGCAGCTGGAGAGAGACTGGGAGAAGCGAAAGCAGCACCAGCTGGGTTGGGTGTTGGCTGAACAAGAGAAACGATTCCGATATGACCGAGACAGAGGCGAGAGAATTATAGAAAGGCGCAAATCCGCGCATCAAAAATTTGCACGTGAGTGGTGAACTTTTGCGTTTTTTTTTCTTTTGTGAACCTTTGCATATTCTGGTTGAACGGAAGTTCTGATACTGAATTGCAAACACAGTGAAGTGAATATAAAATCCAACAATCTCTTGATTCAGTTCTGCAAAATAAGTTGGCCGTGAAGCTCCAGAGGGTGGACCACTTTGCGAAGGAGGAAGACCTGCAGGGCTTGTTGAAGTTTGGCGTCGCGATGAAGCAGACGGGGGACGTTGTGAGCGGCGCTGCCGACAGCGACGTCAGCGGTGGCGGTGGCGGTGGCATCGGTGGCGGTGGCGGTGCGGGTGGTGGCGGCAACATCTCTGGCGCCTGCCCTGCGCCAAGGACGTCACTGCCCATCCCCCTGGAGCGCGCGGTGGACAGCTTCCCAAGGGGTGGCCAGGGCGGCGTGGACCACGCCACCCGCTACCTGGGAGGTCAGCCAATCTGTCAAGCTCCACACTTCATGTGTCGGTCTTTCTGGTCCAACTCGGTAACAATTTGAAAATGGCCAATTCAAAATGTTGAACATGTGCAATCAATGTTTGTTCTGCTTGGAATGAATGTGAGTCAGTTCAGAATGATTTCACTCAGGAAGGTTTTCGCGTGCTCTTGTTTCATTCACACACCCCGAGGACTTCTCATTTGAACTTTCGGGTTTTAATTTGGTGTTGTTGAGAAAGACATGTGCATCTCCTGTCTGTTCTCCCTTTGAGTCCACGTTAATGGAACGCTGTCTTTGTCTTCCCCCCCAGTTCATCCTGCCACGGTGCATATTTACACAAGCAATCCAGCGCCAGACTCGAACATCCTGGATGCGAGAGGCAGATCGAGGACCACGTATGACGAACGCCGGTTCGGAGGGAGGAAGTTCTCCCCACGGACGATGTCGGATGAGTTAAGCAGCGTCTCTCCACAAACCCGATCTCCGAGTGAGGATTCAAATCCATTCTCTTTGACTGGTCATCCAATGGCTTCTAAGTTGCGACAAATCCATCGAATCCTGGATTCCGTCGATTGAGCAACAACGTCCTGAAGCAAGATAGTTGTGGCGGCGGTCCTAACAAACAATTCCTTGTGTCTGACAGCAAGTATTTTGCGGTGCGGGTTGAATTCTTTTCAGGGGAGTCAGTGACCACGCTCGTCTGATGATTTCCCTCACTGAAAATACCCCCTTTCCTTTTGCTTTTATTGCACAGGTGAAAGCCCGCGGGATCGCAGAGATGCGGCCCCTTCGTCGCGGGACGACCTGCGTCGTCTCACCGGCTCTGAAGCCAAAACTCTTGAAGAGTACTACAATTCTGCGTGGAAGACTCCGAAGAAAACCAAGTCGTCTTCCCCGTACGGGAGTGCGCAAAAACAAACGTCCCCAGTACTGAGTCCCAGGAACCAGGTGGCATTGTCAGGTACAGCTGTCCAGCTGTGTGTATTTGTGTGTGTGTGTGTGTGTGTGTGTGTGTGTGTGTGTGTTGCTGTGTCTGCGTTGTACTTTTCACGTACGCAAGCGCGTTGTGGAACGCGCTGTCAATACCCGAGACAAATGTCCACCAAGTGGACGAGGGTCATGCCCCCCCCCGCCCCAGCTCTGATTCAAATTGTAACCTTGCCATCCACAAGTAGTGGGAGACAGACATGCGCGTGGTCGGCCCGTCACCCTGAAGGACATCTCGATTTCGCCCTTGGTAATTCCGTTCTTGAAGACGCGCCTGTGTTCTTTGCTCGTTGCAATTTTGCTGTTGATGTGCTTTAAAAACAACGTGCACATGTGTGTCAACGATTTCATTTCAGAATTCTCACTTGGCAAAATGAAAGACAGAATCATGGTGAAACGAGGGGAAGACAGCAATGTGCCAACTTCCTTGTTCAAGCTGTCTCCAAAAGACCAAGGCGTTGCAAAAGGCAAAAATGCGACAGAAAGAAAAGAAGACTGGAGCATGCATGATTCCTTCATCAGGCTTTCTCCAAGAGACAGAAATGTGCCGAAAAGAAGACAAGTCAGCAATATAGAGACTTCTTTCGTCAGGCTTTCTCCAAGAGACAAAAGTGCCGCAACAAGAAGAGAAGAAAGGTATGTACAAACTTCCTTTCTCAAGCTGTCTCCAAAAGATCAAAGAAACACACATGACAAAACGGAGACAAAAAAATAGACGACTGGAATACGCAAAATTCCTTCGGCAGGCTTTCTCCAAGAGACAGAAACGGGGCGAAAAGAAGAGAAGTCAGCAATTTACAGACTTCTTTCGTCAGGATTTCTCCAAAACAGGCTGTTCACATGAAAAGAAACCAAGAAGATTCAGGTAAAACACACACAACATTGTCACTGCGGCCAAAACGGTCCCCTGTTGTCCTTTGCTCAAAGACATGGCTTCAAAATCGATTACACAAACCTCGTCGCACGAAAGAACGTGTATTTTTCGCCAGGGAAACGAAATTACCGTCGGAAGAGTGTGGAGGAGGACAGAATCCCGCGGGCTTCCGCTCTGAAGCTGGGCGCCAAGTCCGACCAGCAGACCCTCCGGAGGAGGTCCGATCCGTCGTCAGGTGAGAAGAATGTTTGTCACTGCAATAGAACCGGAGGGGCCTGTTGGGTGCGTCATGCGTTGCGTCCGTGCAAAAAGCCAATTCAGTGCGCTCTCAAGCGACGACGCAGCGCTCATGGGCCTGCACGTGTGTTGCAGTGGGAAAGGCTCGTACCACGCCTGCAGACTTCGTTTCCCTTTTCAGCGTGGGTCAAACTCTACTGTGTTACGCAACGTCCAAAACTTTGTTCTTTGATCCGTTGATTGTGTGGGGTTTGATAAAAAATTACCTGAATGCAGTTTGTTCTTTGATCCGTTGATCGCAGGTATCGCACTGGTGGGAGCAAAACCAAGGAACGTTCCCGAGAAGAGACGCGCAGGACTCGTGGACCCTCAGAACCCTGCGCGCAATCGGGTTCCCGGCGGAGCTTCGTCGCCAAGGAAACATGCAGGGCCTGTGTCTCCAAGGAAATCTGCAAACACTCGGTCTCCCCGTGGAAATGTGACTGCGAGAAAACCCAGGTCTCCAACGAAAGTTGCAGAGACTGTGTTTCCTTGTGGAAATATCACTGCAAGGAAACCGAGGTCTCCAAGGGGACCTGTGTCCCCTTGTGGAGCAAGAACTGCAAGAAAACCCAAGTCTCCCAGAAAACCTGCAGAAACTGTGACCCCTTGCGGAAATATGACTGCAAGAAAACCCAGGTCCCCCAGGAAATCTGCAGGGGCTGGATCTCCAATGAAACCTGCAGAAACTGTGTTTCCCCGTGTGACTGGAAGAAAATCCAAATCTCCAAGGAAACCTGCAGGACCAGGGTCTCCACAAAAGCCTCCAGAGTATGTGTCTCCCTGTGGAATTGTTACTGCAAGAAAGCCCAGGTCTCCAAGGAAACCTGCAGGA
>JAAUXT010135394.1_pt1 | contig 21950 bp, 18 predicted proteins | sample 7278171 | NCBI WGS metagenome assembly JAAUXT01 (sample SAMN14350112, study PRJNA611818) | marine sediment metagenome | isolation source: surface marine sediment (1.8m) | place: French Polynesia: Moorea | collected 2018-08 | reverse complement strand
GTGCTAGCTTGCAAACCTTGGGGCCGTCCAGAGAACACGAAAGGGACGATGGGCATGCACCAGAAGTTCAGGGCCCTGCAACCAACACCTTGGGCGGACCACTGAAGCCTTCTGTTCGCGGGCCGAGAATGTCTCGGCCACAGCCAGTGTGCTAGTGCCAACGTGTTTGTGGCGTACTTCGTCTTTATATGTTCTCATTTTCGGATGCAAGGAAAGCTCACAACTGACTGCGATGCATCGGTAGAACACGAAAAATGGCAGGAACCAGCGGGAACTCTGTCAGTGGCTCTTACCGCGTACAAACAAATGTTGCAAGCTCCCGCGGCACAGGCTCTCTCATCTTAGGAATCTGTACCTTGACACAAGCCAGCAAGGGAACCCTCCAAAAAGTGTGTCTCTCATTGACCGACGGAATGGAAGAAAGCAAGCTGGAAATCGAACAAGGCCACGCAGACTGGACCCCACCTGTGCACGGCATTGCGCCTGAATATTTGACCCTCAAAAGTGCATTCAACATAGACAGTGGGACTTTGTTGATCAACATCAAGCACACAAGAAACAGTCGGCAAACATCTGTGGGCAGATCCAGGGAAAGTCCTGGGGTCCAGCTGTCCACCTTCCTTCCAACAAAAAGATTTTAATGCCCTGAATGTTGCGCTACAGCCTCGAAGAACAGGTGTTAATCGACATCAGAACCCCAGTGCAGAGTACATGTGTCGAGACCAAATTCTGCACCCGCCCCTGACATCTCTTGCTTTTGTTTGAGCGCGATCGGGGGATTGGTGACAAAGCACTTGATAAATTGTCATTCTCTCAATTACAGATCCAACTAATGTCTGTCAAAGCACACAGCCTGCAAGCTTCTATTTATTATGGGCCATTGCATTTCCTGCAGGCAGAGAGACGCATTAGTGAGGCCGTGCAGTGCGAAGCAAACAAAGACAGGAGGCAACCGACTGCATTAAGCGGTGATTTTCCCGCAGCGATCCAATAAGAGTAAACAATCAACCAGAGGCCAGTTGGAAATCAGCTGTTGGTGGATTTGGATCTGGTTCTCGGAGCGCGGATCCCAGTGCGTCAGCTCAGCTCAATGCTGATATGATACAAGGACTTTCATTGCGGACTAAGACCTAAGACTAAGACTACACCTCAAAACAACGTAAGTGTCTTCAGATGCTCATTTCCAGAAGACTACCATTCAGGTTGTTGCCTTTTTTGGACAAAATGGCAAAACGTTTGTTCGGAAACAAGGCGTTACTCGACGGTACATGTGCACAGACAGACCGATTGATGCAGGTTGATGTGTTCACATGTGTGACTGAAGGCGTGGCTCTGGACGATGAGACAAAGATCCCTCTTCATTATACATCAACAGCTTGCCAATGACGAACATGTTCAATCTGTTGTGAGCAGTTTGTAAAGATTCGGAAAGAGAAACAACCAACGTTTCAGGTGCGAAAACCCGTGTAAAACTACGCGCTTGCAGACATAAGCGAGATCCAGCGCCTGTTTATCCAAAGCACATGTGCACGCACGAGTGTCTGCAGGCCCGAATCTGCACTGAAAGTCCACGTCGTGTGATCGGAGTGCAACTTGCAGAACACACCTCAAACGCCTTTTCGTTCTTCTGACAATTCTGTGTCAACTGAACTTCTGAAACCGACTGAACAGTCAAACGTGGCAATTCATAAGTTCACCAAGTTTTTGATCACACTGTCTTCAAGTCAGTTGTGTCCGTCACAGGATCCAGGATCAGTGTTGGGAGATCAATGTTCTCCAAGCTCGGGTCGGGGATAACTCCAACTTCAAAAAAATTTCAAGTACAAAGCAAAGAATTTTTATGCGGTCCAAACTGGAGGAACATGTTTTCCTGAGTTCGAAAGAAACCATGCCCCCTCCCGGTCCCTTCTGGATTCGCTGGGGAACACTGTTGAATTGGGTGAAGTGTCGACGCCAAATGTTCTGGTGACACGTGCAGACTACAGCAGAGGCTCGGACTGCGAAGGCTGATGTTGAACAATCTGCACGAACTGATCATTTGAAATTGGCGGCTGGTAATCTCAAGTTTCTCCAATCATACATCGAAAGTCCATCAGCCCACGCAGCAGAATCGACCAGATGCGCCGACATAAAATTCGAAAAGCTTGAGCCTTCATATTTTTGTGATTCGTGAAGGGGTTTTGCGACACACACCAATGTGATTGCAGGGTATCATCTCCCCAACTCCCTCACCAACTACCGCCTCACCACCACCATTTTCTTGCTTGTGTGGTACATCAGTTCTTTTGACGAGTGAAACACACAAGAAGACCAGAACACTGCAGTGAGTACCGGATGTGTCGTGTCGCACTCTTCGTCTGGAGAATCATCCACTGCTTTCAGGAACATCCCAGGCGTGTGAACCGAGGGGTGGTGAAACGATCTCATTGCAAAACCGCGTGGGTCCAAACTTTTGACTGGGATTCCTTACCCGAGACAAAAGGGAGGGGCATGCAAGCTGCACAGATTCAGATTCGTATATAAACCAATTACCAGGGATCCCAAGTTCCAACAGGGCCCTCAATTTGTGGCTGAAGATGAGAGTGGGGTGGGAGAGATCATGTCCACGACTGGCTTTGTTTCTTCAGAGTTCTGGGTTGTTCGTCAAAACGTCTGGAAGCGAAAGAAGAAATCTCACGCAGATAAACAATGGATGAGCGTTTTGGTGCAAAGAACTTGCTCAGAGAAAACTTGATATTGACTCAGTCAGGGTAAGCCAAATATTTGGATAGTTGTCGGCACAAGTGAACGTCTTTGGTAACGCTTTGTTTAATGCCACCACAATATTTGATTCCGGGCGAATAAAGTGAGAGTTTGCGCACCCAGGAAGGTACGTGCAAGTACAACGGGGCCCGTGCACAAAGATTTTCGGAACAAAAAATTTGCTTCGTGCTCGGACCATACAAAGGGCCTGGCTACAATACACCAACAGAAGAACAACAAGCCTCCTTGTGCGTGCCAATCGGAATTCTCTGGTCGATGAACCACGATTTTACTTTCCAAGTGTGAGGAAAGTTGGACTGTGTTTATTTGCCCATTTGCCAAGCACACATCACAGCTTATCAGACCTCTGGACCTGTGTTCCATGAAGACTTCAGTGTTTTCACCATCAGCCACGACGCATTCCACGTTTCTTTGTTGTTGTTTTTTTCATGAAAATTGGAAGGACAACCGTCTCCCAACAAGTATCTGCATCGTGTGTTAATTCTCACTGGCGTTGCGCAAACTGTCAGAATGTGCGCTCATCCCACCGTGCCTCCAGAGATGAATGCGATCACCCCGTAAAATCCGGAGGCGGAGCCGGGGGCGGGGCAACACCGCCAATAAGATACGAGAAGCCGCTTATCTTCAGGGTCGGGGCCATTTCGACCACATCGTGGATTCGCATCTGATCCCAATGGTTCGCGCGCAGGAATGATCCGAAAGGTGCTCCGATGTTGGATAGCGCAAAGGTCAATGTTATCAACCACACTCCGACGTTATGGGGCAGAAACTATGCCCCTGATAAGGCCCCCTCAAGGCGCACGTTCAGCCAGCAGGAATTGAGTTGGACATACAACCACGATGAGACTGGAAAATCGTACTTTAAAAGCAATCAGAAGGTCGTTTTTTTTCCTGTTTGTTTTGCAATCCTTCACCCGGCACACACACACACAAACATACACACACACACCACGTACACACAACACACGTGCACATAAATCACACACACAACACACGTACACATACATCACACACACACACACATTCCCAGCTGAATACGAAATGCCATTCCATATGAAGCCAAGCTCAAGCGACAAAACATGACAGGTCTGTCAACCTCTTTCTATGCTCGTCAAATTCCCTTGCCAACGTTTCCGACATTCCCGCGAACACCAGAGGCAATGGTAACTTTTACACTGCTTGCTGAGTCCTGAATATGCCATGCGAAAAGGGAGACGTGTGAAAGGTGGACAAATCCGAAACGCTGTTTGGAATTGACAGAAACCAGTTCAATGGCAATCACTGCGGCACTAAAATCCGAAGTGCATAAACTTGCGAAAACTGGCAAGTTTCTTCCACAGAAAGAACACGACTTATTGAACTGAACAAACACGAATCGAGTGCTATGTCATTCCCTGCAGAGTCCAACTAACTTCTTGAGGCTTGAGTGGGACTGGCAGAGTGGGGGATGAAGTGTCCTGCTTGTTATGTTCCTTTTTGGGTTTCTGACTTGCAGAACGTGAGACACCTTTGGGTATCTCAATTTTGTGCACACAGCAACTCGTCAGGCTTCACGTTCAAATGTGAACATCTCCCACCACGGTTATTCGGAGAGCCCAGCACGATTCACCGCCGATTAGTGTGGCTCTCATCGTCTGAAGGCTAACGCCCAAGTTTTTATGCAACTCGCTGTGTTAATGTCACAAGAAAGCACAGAAAATCGTTCGACTTTCTCCTGCAGGTGAAACTCGAGACGAAGGTCGAACGACTGCTGGCGATGCCAATGTGCAGACACCCGACACTTGAAGGCCGAAAGCACCTACAACTCCACGAGCAACACAGAATGGAACCACTGGCTCTTCTCACGAACAAAACGTCTGCACATGGAAACTACGAGCACATTTCTCCAGACGAGCAGCCTGTTCTCACAAACTTCTCACTGGCCAATGTGACCACCATTCGGACGGACAGGGAGAGTGGGCCATGGCTGACACTGAACGAATTGCAGATGATCAAAGTTGTTGTCCTTGTGATTGTTGTCGGAATACTTTTGCTGTCCACCTGCAAGATAGTTTTCAAGACATTTTCGAGATACTCCGAGAAACGTGCGGATCCAATCTGAAGGATAGCAGGTCAACCAGCGCCGAGTGCCTGGCAAACAAGCACAGATTTGCGAATGGGAACAACAGACCTGTTCACTCACCATTCACCTCGCGTCAGTCGTTTTTCAAACACAAAGAAGACAACGCACAAGTTCCTGGTCATTTTTGATTAGTCTTTTTTTTTGCATCTTGGTTTCTTTTGTTTTGCAATATCAACAAATAATGTACAATATTTATGTGTACCGGGTTCGCTTTTCAGCCGATGTGTCCTTTGTTTCACGCCTTTCACTTTTGCAATAAAATGCAAAATCTGTCGTTTAAACGTCATTCTGAATTCATTTCAACCAAAAATTGGAACTCCAAACTTTCAAAGTGGAAACAAAAAGAAATTGAGTTTCACTGCAGTCGGACAACAAGGTCACTCAAGCTAAACCTGACGAACCCATCATAGCTCGATAAACATGTCGACTTCATCGAGTCAGACGCGTTGCATTCTTGTGCAAGTCCTGATTTCAGAAAAACTTCGACTTCCACGGGTCCTGCAGTTCAGATCAACTTGGGCAATAACAAACAATTTCGGCGCAAAACCAAGTCATTCCGTTGCAGTAAACTTCCACAGGCAAGAAACGCTTCAGTTGCGTTCGAACGACTTTTGAAGAAGGCAAATGCACTTTCAACGAAGCAACGCACCGTGTGGACGCGTGCGACTTTGAGACGCTGGAACATTTCACCGACACATCGCGTTCTGAATCTACGTTGGCAAATTGCACACCTCACAAGAAATTTTCAGATTTCCCCTGCGTTCTGCAACGAAGGGCGTTGTATTCAGAAAACTGAACATCGTCACAAAAATGTTGATGCAGTTTTGTGCAACGACCGAAGGGAACATGCTGAAGCCAGCCGAGACACGAGGAACTCATGCTTTTGAATGACCTGCCAGAGGCTTGAAGTGAAGAACATTTTTGTGGCATTTGGTATCTTTATGAGTCGTGTGAAAGTTTTTCTGCACTTTTTTGTTGGAGCTCCTGAGTTTCTTTTCTGCCACGTCCTTCAGCAGTTGTAGAGTGGACACAACTCAGCCCTTGCCCTCAAGGACAGTCAACTCCACAACTACCTTGGGCCCGTGCTCAATCCAGTTACCGGTCTGTGTTGGCTGTCAAAATTTACAACCAGTTTCAATGTTGACTTGGCAAATCGGCGCCCATTCTTCACACTGCTGACAAATTTGGAGCACGTGTGGCATCCAAACGCCGAACTTACAACGCGGCACACATTTGCATCGCACCCCTTCAGACCCGTCACTTTCTTTTTCCTCCCCCTGCATCGTCATCATGCAACGTTAACGCAGAGAACAAAGTCCACAGCACGTGTCCACGAATGAAAATACACGAACTTTGAAACAAGGAAAACGATTGTAAACTTCACATTGTGTACACCAGCACATTTAACAACCATGATGCGCCGAAATAGATTCCAAACATTGACGGCATTCAGTCACAGCAATGTACATTCCTATTTACAATTGGTGTGCTATGTGCAATTCCTGCACCACTGCTGCTAAGACTCCCACCAGCTAGTTGCTGGGCCATTCTGATGCACACACAGTCCTCTCACACTACAGAAGACGGTCCGTTTCAATGTCCCGCACAAGTGGTCCACGCAGGTTTTGCGTCTTCACCAAAAGGAACGAGGAGCACAAATCTCCCAGCTCAACTCCTCCACATCAAAACCACAAGTTCCCGCGCCTCACAACCACTGATCTTGTCTGTTGCAACCAGCAAAATTCTCCATTCATCGTACATGTTGATAAGTTTCACACAATCCTGAGTATGCATCAAAAACGGCTTAACGCAAGGTTTCTCTTGAGTTAAACACAGTGCAAATGTATCACAAATACGCTTCTCACGTTCCGTTCAGACAAGTGCATGCGACAACGTATCAAGTCCATCTGCAACCCTGGACAAGACCTGTAGGTTCTGTGACAATTACGCTTCCAACGTTCACACAACACCCACGACTGGCATAACAGTTTCTGCAGACCAAGGCAGCTATCACACCACCTCGGTCGTGGTTTTGTGACAGTAGAAGAACTAAGTTCTACGTAGCCTCTGAAAGAGCTTTCGTACAGACAATGCGAAGAACGATTCTCTGGACAAAAATATTGACACTTTCCGCTTGGGCTGGAGCACCATGCAGACTTAGACACCTCTGCACGCGACTAAGTAGTGAAGAGCTCCTCAGATTCGCCGGTTATTGCACCGAGTGCGAGTGACGATCCAAGTAATCCTGTGTGTGACATGACCACTGCAGACAAAGGTGTCCGAATTGTCCTCACTGGCTGTCTGTTACCCACAAAACACATTACTCCATCGGTTCTTCTGTTTTCTGAGGTTCACTTTCTCTTTTCTTTCTGTCTGACAAGGGGTCTTCGCCTGAAAGAAGAAGTTTTGTTGGTTTGTCACAAACAGTACCTCTGCTCCACCAGCAGAACGGCTTCACTAATCGTGATCTTTCGCTGGTGGGCACGCACCATTTAACCCCCACCCCCAGGCTGAAATAGCATGTAAATTACAACGTTCCACCACAAAATGATCGATGATGGTGTTTTCTATGCTCTGAAGTCGTTTGAAGTCCCACCCAATCTCCGGCCAAAGCTTTGGGTCCCTGTCTCTTCGTTCAGGACAAACTGTGCTCATCACACCACACGCATCGACAAACACATGACTGAACGAGATTTCTTCCTTGCAAAATTTGAGGTGCTCACCACAAGGCCTAAGAATGAGATATGTGAGTATGTCCGACAGCGAGATCATGCCAGCCACCCGGTCGTCGTCATCGGCGATGACAAGTCTGTGCACCTCCGCCTTCACGATCTTGTCCATAATACTGATCAGATGGTCGGTCTTCTTGCACGTCACCACGCCCTCGAAGTGCTGCACACAGACAAGATAAATATTCATGACTGCCATCACAAAGGAAGGGAATTTAGACGTGTTGTTCCGACGTTTTGTGAGGAGATACAAGAGACTTTTGCTGCGAGTTGTTCTTGAATTGATGAAATTTCACGATGCAACGTGACAGAATCAACCTAAGGTTGACACTTAAAATTCTGAAAATCAAACTTGCAGACTCTGCCAAAGCGGAAGATTGAAAGGAAAATGCCAGCGCCTAGTCGACGAACAAATAATCCAATTAGAAGCTATCTTCAGCTTGTTAAAAAGCAAGGCCAAAAACATTCACACACAGAACAGTGAGGAAGCGAAGAGACGAGTGAGTCGCAGAATGCCTCACGAGGACGAGCTGAGTACGAGATATGAGCGTGAAAACAAACACACCGAAGTTTTCACAACAGCCTGGAAGTTACAGGGGAAATGTTTTGCGTGTTCAAGCCCACCATGATTTCTGTCAAAGCTCAATGAACACAACTCATGCACGCACGCACGCACGCACGCACGCACGCACGCACGCACACACACACACACACACACACACACACACACACACAAGCGACGAACTGAAAGCGGGAGTTACCTCATTGTTGACCTACGAAACAGCACACAGAATGGTAAATGAACGACAAACAGCATTGGACGTTGATGGCAAAAGACAAAAGGGAGGTCCGTACGACGACACGAGAACGGTTTGGACGTCAAAAACAATTTTCAATTTTAACTTTCCGAGGAACCGTAAACCCCAAAACGGGTTGACTGGCTTGCTTGGAAAGAGTCTCCCGAGAGAGAGAGAGCTGCCGTTCGAATTGGGGTCAAAAACAGCTTTGCAGCGCTTTGATGGTCCCCCAAACAGCCTTCAAAAAGACTGACACCAGCACGCGACAAAACGCATGCCTTCAGCCATGAAGCCTACATCAACACAAGACACGCGGTTGAAGATCGCCACCAGGGCAGCTCACCTCGCGCCGGTTCTTGAGAGCCTGCTCAATGGTGACGTCCAGGTTGTTGTACGTCTTCTCAGCTGCGAGGTTCTGCAACACAAGACGCACACACACCGTTCACTCAACCCCTTCCCTTTCTGACACCCACGGCAGCGATTTCAAAATCGACGTGAATTGTTCGGCTGGGGATTAACTCACTATCACATCGAACTTGGCATAGATGTCGACGACGCGCCCATCCTCGTCGAGGACTGGAAGTGCGGATATTCGCCGGTCGAGGAAACAGTTGAGTGCGATGATGAGGGGTGTGTCACGCTGAACCTGTCCACACAGCGACAACCGTCAAACACTCGACTCGTCAAGGACGCTCAACGAGAAAAGTCGTGCCTCACCGAATGGTACTCACTGTGGAGATGTTTTCGTAGGTGCCTATTCCTAATTCTTCAATGCTTTTATGTACAAAGGCAGGACTTGGGAGATCATAGATCTGGAAGGCAAACACAGCATCAAGTTTTCAAACATGATCCCATCTGAAGGCAAAGTTGCGAATTCAAATTGTTGCCTTGAACGAAATAATAGCGCTCTCTGGTTCAGTCAGAAGGATTGCGCTTTTCAAGATACTCACGTACAAATACAGGAAGCGTAAAATGCGTTTGTGTGTGATGACGTACAGACAATTCCCTGACCTCTTGTCGATCACCGGTAACCGATGAACCTGTCAGTTTCAAAACACACAACAGAAAGAGTCAGCGTGTTTCCTTTCAGTTCGCGGTTGTGCTGTGACACCTTCTTTGCTTGGAAAGTTACGAACGCAGACCCTAGCTGCCGATGGGTAACACTGGCACTGCCTGAACCTACGTACCTTGTGATTTAGCAGTACCCGCACACCCTCGTACAGACTGGCGTCTGGATCAATTGACACAAGCGGAGACGTGTAGTCGATCAGCTCTTCTACAATGTCGAACAGGATGTCCAGTCACGGAAACAAACATGAAAGGTGATGGCTGGAGTAAGCTTGGGCCCCTCCCAATCTCCGTCGCAAACACCATTCGAATGACAGAGGAAGAACACAGAAACAGTGCAAGACTGTTTCGCCCAACCCTGTTCAAAACCATCGCTCAAAAGAAATCTCGAAACACCAAAAATCTACTTTACCTCTCCACGTTGCAATTTTGTGTTCCTCCAGCTCATCCATGTGGACCTGGAAGACAAAAGACACGCAATGATCACAACACCACTCACGACGCACACATTTCACTCACACAAATGTTTCACACATCTTGCTTCATTTGGAAGCATTGCATTGTCGAAGCTTCGATGAGTGTGAATAAAGCGTGTGACTGGATAAATAGTAGATCTACGTTCCTCCTGTAAATGTTTTCACCAGACAGACAAAACCGAAACAAAGCAAATGATTGAAAAAATATTCCTGGAGTGACCTGTGACCACCAAACAACTTGTGGTATCTTCGAGGGAAGGCACAAAACAGAAAGCACAAAACCATCTTCAGATCTACACTGCACCAAACTGTTTCGTACTTTGGACAAGTCCCTGGGTGCGAAGCCATCTCAGTTCGGAGCAAACTCACGCAGATGGCAGCATTGCTTCCACCCAAACAGAAAGTGCACCCACAGAAGATTGCCACCCAGCCGCAAGAGTTTTTGTGTCAAGTTGCACTGGAGTACCAGTTTCGTCTAACACAGACCAAAATAGATTCATACACAGTAAAGCTGTAAAAAGAACCAAACAGAAAACCAACTGCCCTCATGCATCGCTTTTGTATATAATTTTGTGCTTGGATAGTTTGGTCTTACAGAATGTTAGGCAAAATTCACACCAACAAAACGTGCACATGGACGATTTAACTGGACCCATCAAACCCCACAGACTCGACGCAATGCATGCGGACACAAAAAGGGCGGCTGGCGAGTTCTACTCACTTTGAATGCTTCAGCATCATCTTTCCCCTGTTGTACAATCAAAAACAAGGCCCTGTCAAATCGGGTGAGGCAAGACTTGGCCAGGGAAACCTTATGTTTTGTTATTTTTTTGGACGGAATGAAACCAAAACCAAGTGCGTCAAGAAATTTTGACGTGACCCGTTTTGGGTAAGTTCGGTGATGCACGCGTCAAAATGGACCAAGACCACAAAGAACAACAACACCAAGACACCCCATCAATTCCTTTGCAGAAGTTATTTGGTTAGTCACCTCGTTGAAGGGTAACAGGAAGGTTTATTTTTGCCTTTCGGTGAAAAAAAAAACTTGAGGACAAGAACATATCACGTTGTTTTATGTTGGTTCGTGAGACCAAATGTAAAACCGAGGCAACGAAACGAAGACTTGCACTTTCCTTTCAACAAAACACAATGCCGCGCCAAAAGCTTTCGACGCAATCGCGACGCGGCACTGTAATTTGACGATGCCGTGTCTGAGGACATCAGCGGAAAATGTTGTCCAAAACGAACCTGTTCTGCACGCACACCAACGCAACGAAAATCACACTTGTTAACAATGTTGCCGGAGCTACGTGCTGACCAGACACACCCTCTTCGAGAGCGACCGAAACAGTGAACCATTTGTCACGACCACTCTGGGGAAGGGACGTGCCATCAACGTGCGGCAGACAGCCCAACTGGGGCAAGCAAACCCAGTCCCTTGCAGGGTGATGGTGAGAAATGAGCCACACTGTCTCGGAATGATGGCCAGACTCATTTGGCGCTGAAATCCATGTCTAACCAGCACATGACATCGGCAACAGTTCTCGTAAGTGCGAACCGCTTTGCGTACAAACACTTCCAAAACAAGTGAAAAAGCTGCACAAATGACTCACCAAAGGCGACTTGTAATATTTCCGGAGAATCTTGATGAAGTCTGTGATCGTCAACATGCCTGCAAACACAGACCATCTCAGTGTTCTTCAGGACAAAGAGGCTAACTTGGAAGAATCAAATCGGCGACAAGCACTTTTCCCGGCAGTTATCACTTCCGGAAGGGCAACGGGAAACGTTTTTGTTTCGACTGGAATTCGAAACGCACGCAAAAAGTGTACAACCCTGTCACGAACAAACGCACCAAAACCAAATCGGTCAAACTGAGTTTTTTCATCACCACTCACCGACGAAGTCTTGTCTGGTGTTGTCCCACAATGGTGCAGAGCGGACACCGTTGTACACCAACGCGAAGAAAGCTTTCTTCACCTGCGGGAAGAGGGAGGTTGGACATTGAATTGTGCAAACCATCATTTCCAACCAAATGCGTTTCGACCAGCGGTATCTGAAGAAAGCGTTGCAACGGACGGGGTGGTACTTACATTCAGCTGCGTGTCAAAGACGACAAGCTTCGAGGATGTTGGGATCAAGTCGTAGCACTTGTGCGCTCGCATGAACTTGGCGAACACGAGCTCTTCGTTCTCCTCTGCAGAGGAACGTCACATATTGCACCTCAGGGACAGGTCAAATATTCCTTCCTGTTTGGTTTTTTCAACTTAATTGACAAAACCTTTTGACAAAGAAATCGGACACGCGCGCATATACAGACGGAAATGCAGAAGTTTGCCTGAAGGAGAGTTTACACTGCAGACGGTGTCACGCATTCCGTAGACGGTGCTCGGCTACTCACCCAAGTCTTCAACCTCCATGCGATCCTCTTCATCTGTGCTTGGCAACTGAAAATACACCACACCTGAACGTTAAGTCTGTTGTCATTCAGAAATACTCTGAAGACGTGACCTGAAGATCAATCCACATGACGCGGAAGCTGCACATAGAAGTCTACTAGCTATTAATTTGCCTCTTTCGTCACAACATGGCCGAGCACGCACACACGGGACAGCAGCAACCAGCTACAGTCAACGCTCATTTCGGTTGACGTACCATGGGCTTCACCCTCAGTGATCGTGTTCGTCTGCGAAACGTGAACAATTTGCGCATTTTGACGAAGGTCAGGGACGTCAGGGACATGGAACGCCCTCGTTGTTGTCTGGAACGGTGTTGTTGCTGCTGCTGTTGACGGGCGTCTACTGGGGGGTGGTCCTCCCTGCAGGCGGGGAGCTTCTGACTTTGGAATGGCGATCGCTTCTGTGATGGGTGTTCCAGCGACTTGCTCCGGACGTGAGGCTGCTGGGTGATGACCCTGTTGTGCTTCGCCTCCTCCACCGACTTGCTGCGCTGCGCGAGCGGCGGGTCGACGCGCCGGACGCCGGCGTGCGCCCCAGGAGACTCATGCTCGTGCAGGGCGACGGGCCGCAGCGACACTTTGCCCAGCTGCTGCTGCAGCGAGCTCAGAGAGATCTTGCCTACTTGTTGCTCCAGGCATATCTCTCCATCCACCTCCAGATCCTCGCTTCCGTCGTACGTATCCAACGCTGCAATTGACTGTGGCTCCCCCAAACGATGGCAGCCTCACCGGAAATTAGTTTCTTCTCCCTGCCCGACAATCTCACCGGTAACAAGCAGTCCACAGTTCTCCTACACCACCTTCATTTGATTATGTTCTTGTCGTATTTTCGCTTATCCAGGCGATGATCTGCTTGCATAAATCCCGCGATTGGGTCACAAGACATGATTTTGATGAACACGAGATGAGTATCCATGTCTGTTCTACATGCGAATGTCACAGGAATCTGCATCTTCAACAAGTGTTTCCATAATCGACTCCACAATGCAAATTCTTGGTTTCAGTCACTGAGACACCAATTGCTTTCCACAAGCAGTCTGAAAAGTCAGTGTCCAATGACGATACAGTTTGGATTCAGACGACGATTGAAGACCTGTGGGTGAACGAGTTGTTTCTGTTCAACATTTCAGCTCTCGCTGCCCTCCCACTTTTGGAGAAAAAAGCTGCTGCGCAGCTTTTGCTCCAACAAGTGAGATTTGCAGCAGATGGAACTCCAGCTGTTGAATTCACTCTTGTGATCTCCTTGTGTCCTTTGTTCTTCTGAACACCGGCAGCAAAACCAGTCAACTTTCATCGTCAGAAAAGGATTTCTGTCAGGGACACAAGATAGTCCACCTGAACTCCTCATAACAATGAGACACTTTCCGCATCAAGCACCCTGTTTGGAATCTCACTGAGGAAATTCGAATAATCAATCAAGAAAAACTCGAAAAGCTGTCAGATGATGCCAATGTTGTCCTGTCAGACTCCTCGCTTTTCACACACTTGAACAGAGCTACAACGACGCCTCATGTAGACGAGAACAATTCGCAACCTTGAAAAGGTAGGGATTCGGTGCCCCCTTGGATGACGCACTCATTCAGCATCAACCAACCCGAAAAGCTTGTTTGGTGAAACTTCAGTCGGTCACTGACAAAGAGATAGCAGAGGCACACACGTCAGAACAAAATAGTAGCTGGAGCCTGGGTTCGAGGTTGGGATCTGCTTGTTGCGACAGAAGTGGAGTCGATGTCAGCCATGCGACAGGAACTTGGCATTGCAGCTTTTCTTTAATTAATTGGCAGCGAACTGTAATCCGGTATGCCAAGAAAACTTAGCTCTTTGTCACTGCTGACACAATTTGGCTCCAATCCCTCATCCGACACAATGACAACCCGGCTCGGGCGCACATGTTTACTGCCTGCTTCATAAAAGAAAATCTCTTCAACCTATCAGGCGTGGTCGTGGGCAAAATCAAAGCTCCACGACACCCTCTCAAGGCATGACACGTCTCCGACGCTTCAGAAGAAGAGTGCCTCAAGCTGTGATGCATTTTTAAGCAGGGAGCCCTGGGGCCCGAAACTGAAACGTTTTTGCAGTGTGACGGAAGTGAGGTAAGGCTGCCTGGGAGATGCTCCTCAATGGCGACATCGATTATGAAGCCTCTTTCCAGGCCTGTAAGCAGCCATTCCTTTTTGTCAGATGTGGGCGTACTGCCAGCTGACGCAGCACTATCTGAACTGTCCTTTTGTGGCAACTCATGACTTGCGACCAATTTTCCAAACGCAGTGTTTTTGAACACAATGAAGGTCAGAGCGTCAAACGCGAAGTTTCAGCGACCAGCTCCGAAGCATCACGAGCACAAACAACGGACACACACTGCACCGCCTGCCTCGTCGGATCAATGCATCAATCGCACCAGTTTTCACGGCTCATTTCCACAGCGAGGTGAACACGAGCGAACTTGCTGCTCGTGTCAGTTCAGTTTCCCTTCGGAAAAAGGGAATCCAAAGGAACACGAATTCTGATAAATGTAGGAGGGGTTCGTTTGGTCGTACTTGTTCAATCTCAGTTGAGACAAAAACGGGTTTCCAGTCACAAGTTCAGGCAAAAGGGCAAGGATTTCTTGTTTCAAGTGACTGTTCACAACTAATTCTCCCAGCTTCTTTTACTTTGACTTGGAAAGCAACAAAAACGCCTGCAATCCCCAAATACCCGTATGTCCCACCAGTGCAGCAGATGACTGCCACCCACTAAAGTTTGTTTTTGCTGCTCTTATATACATGACGTGGAGGAGTACTTCACTGACAGGGCAGGGGGTGAGTATTGGTTTTTGCCAACAGCCAGACACTGACCGTTTTCACCATTGGTTGTTTTGCCTTTGAGGGGCATTTTTCCAAAGTGGTACCAACAAGTTGTTTTGCATCACTGAGGAAAGCGTCCAAAAGACAGAATAAAACCCAGTTCCTGTGATGTTGACACTGGTTTTCCTAACGATACGAGCAATGACTTTGGTTTCACAATGTGAGTACCAAGAGATCAACACCCCGAGCACTGAGCGGCTCCTGCGAATCACCTTCACCACGCAAACTCAAGACAAACTTGATTGTGTCCCCAAGGCTTTCCTTTGCCGCACACAGCACTGCAGACTGAGGGGACGGGTGGGCTCACCATTGAGAGATTGGGGGTCCAGCTGACCAAAGGGGTTCAACTATGGAGCGAAGGTTGATCTTGAAAGAGGAGGTTGGGCTGACCACAGCAGACGGGATTTGACCAATGAAGGGGTTTCCTGCAAACCATGGGGGCAGTCACTTGACCACGGGGTTACCCAACCGTGAAGGCAGCTGACCCAAGGGTGGGGGTTTCTGTCAACCAAGGGGCAGTTTGAAGCAACCTGATTGGGCCTGATAATAGTAGACAGCACGAGTGTACACAGGCACTTTTGTGAATTCTGGTCTGCAACGCGGGAGCCAGTCCCTTTCCTCGGCTCCGCACGGCAAATCCGTCATACATTGTGTTGGAGCAATTCGAGTGCCCGAAATAATCGCAGGCTCTCAACGATCGTCACTTTTTTGCGATTGCCATGAATGGAATGGTATTTACCATCAATAAATAATCAAGGAATTACTCTCATGCTTCGATGTGGAGTCGGCACTAATGAAGAAACCTGACGAAACCCTGAATGACAATCTTTTCAAAGCCGAAGCTGCTTTGCAATCATGTTTGTGCCTCACACACTGCAGATTAATCTTTCTCCTGTCAGATCTGGAGAACCACAATGGTCAGGCAAACTCTTAGAGGTCCTGCACCTTGGGTACACTTTGTTTTATCAAGTCGAAATCAAGCTGCAGAAGCAGATGAATCGATACAAAGAATGACTCTTCCGACACTGTAGTTCTGAAGGGCACAACTGACACAATACCAATAAACTTTGTCTGGAAGCCTTGTAGCCGTGTTGTTAGCGGACGTTGGAGACCAAAGACCATGTGCAAAAAAGCTGCTCATTTGAGCACCCGACAGGATGTTGCATTCATCCGAAACGCGAATTGTTCTGTCAGCGTGACTTTTGTCCGCTGTCACAAAAGGTTTTCAACAACAACGACAAATGTCTGCACAGATGCTGACAATCCAACAGAATCGACATTTGTGACTTTTCACTGGACTGGATCGTTTTCTTCGCTCGCTTGCTCCTGCAGCTTGGTCCAGAAAACAACTCCCAACAACAAGCCCAGACCTATCACCAAACAACAGCACTCTGCCCGCACAAACTCGGTATCCGAAATTGCAAGAGCTGAAATATTAGCCCACAGTGCAGCGGAGAAGTCATGTAAATTGTAAACACTCCGCTGGCTACCAGGGACATTTTCCTTTTGATGCAAAAAATGAAATGAAATTCAACCGAACCGTTCAGATTGTCCCAAGTCGCGAACAATTATCCTTTTGTGAACATAGGACCTTCCACGCTGCAATTTGCAACCAGAACCAGCCCACTCTGCTCTCGTTCTTGACACGACAAACCATTATTCCTGCAGCGCACGTCAGTTCTCCAGCAGCTTTCGGACAGCGACTCGTCGATTCGAAGCCAGAATCCGACGAGCAACAAATCCCGGCCGGATATCAACTCGCACGGTTCGGTTGCAGCACAAAACGTCCCCGCGGCGAACTGTCACCGTACGTCCACCTCGACCAGCACAACTGTCGAGCTCGTGTGTTGAACACACTTCTGACCACAGCTCAATGCAGCTTCAAGTAGAGAGCAAGACCATTTAAAACATCCTGAACCCACAGCTCAGCTGACATATGGGAGAATTGTCTATTGATCCGCAGCCGCCAACAATAACTGCGCCAGCAGCTTGCACCGCGTTTACACAGAAGTCAGGTCTCTGCAGCATTAGCATTAAGTTAGCCTCCCTCGCCCTGTAGTCATCATCACCTGCAGCCAGTCATACCTTTCTGTGCGAACTTGCAGGCAAAGCAGTTGCGTTCTCTTCACTACGCCCTGCACGGCTTGCAACAATCACCAAAAGCTGGTGGCAGCATCAAACATGGATCAGCATGCTCCCCAAGACATTTTTCATGACTTTCACAACTTCTGAATGTTTTCTTCCAGAGGGAATGACGAAAATACAGCGCAAAGTCCTGACTGCCAAGTTTCAGGAAACTTAATTTCAATGTGTGTCAAATCAATATCATGTCGTTGTAAGTTGATCTGGTGGCACAACCATTCCCATCCGCGAGGACACAATACCTGGTCACAATCTCAGCTCGTACGCTCGTATTCCCTTGTTGCATCACACAATTCCAGAGTTGTCAATCCTTGCTCTTCCTGACGTGTGCACATCCACCCCAGTGAAACAGCTGCAATCGTTACGGGCTTTGTTTTCATCTCATGCTATTTTCATAATAAATTCGCGCGGTTCCATCTCCTAGGTCTTGTTTTTTCCTGGGTCTGGGAAATGACCTTATTGGGCTGTTTGCCGAACTGAACTGGTGCTGTCATCTGGATTTCATGGTGATTGTCCCACATCGCTGCATTGTGACTGGTTCTTCGGAACACACCCAACACGTCAAAAAACGTGAAGCTGTTTTTGGAAAGCGCATGTGCTTAGATTTCCAGCTTGAGCTTTGCGATACAAACCAAACAGATTACTACACAAGAGCAATGCCCCTTTTTTCGATCAAACTTCTCCCACAGAAACAAGAGGTCAGAGAAGCAGATGACAACTTGAGGTGTTCTCTTTAGGGACAACTTTGAGAAGGGTATGGTCCCAAGCTTTACGACAGTTGCTGCGGTGTGCCAAAATACTTCTGCGACCAGGTGCCCCCCCCCCCAACTACAGGTGTTCCAAAATTTTGAGACTCCCAAAAACCACCAGCAAACAAGACAGGAAACTTTGGAGTCCTTGCGATATTCGTACTCGACCGACGGACAGGCTGAGAGACCGATCAACTGGCTTGCAGAGTGACAAAATGACGCAAGCCACTCTTTCTACCTTCCAAAAACTCCCCAGGGCATTTCAGGTGGTAACGACTGCATCACAAAAACACGACATCCCCAGCAGGTTACAAGGTAAACCTCTCGTTTGAAGCCAAAGAAAGCATTGCCAACGGTATAGGTATCACAATGCCGTTGATGGTCACCAAAATGCAAAAGTTACAGTGTTGTCTGACATTTTCGTAAGAAATGTGCAGCAGCACAATCTGAACTTATCGTTTCGGGGACACGTTTGTTGCACGCCGGCTGATTTTTTTACTCTCGCTTTCGCATCCGTCTGACAAATACGCACATTCCTGGCTCCTCTCCACTGTCACAGCAAGACCCAGCAGCCTTCCGAAATCTTGCGTGACCGATTGGTGATCGACGGGATGAAAGCAATGAAGGATAAACTCACCGAGAACAGCTTCGGTCTGTTGGTCTTGTCCCTCCAGATGATGAGATGACTGGACTGAACACCGTCAGGAAACCCTGAGATCGCGTAATCCCTCCCATCTGCCAAGAAAAGCACAAACAGGTCATGGAACAACGTTCAACTTGATCAATGTTCAAGGTGGAGAGCAGCACAGTGTCTTTTTGCCTGGAGGGAATCCAATGAGTCTGTATCAAAGTGAGGCCTGCGGCGCTGTTCAGCAGGGTCTAGTCACCCCTAATGGAGCTTTTGGACATGCAGACATGACAGACACAAACACACAACCCCCTCCCGCGCACGCACACACACACACACACACACACACACACACACACTTCACTGACAGACCTTGGCCAGCTGGACGTACGAATCATCGGTTGTGCAAGAGTGGGGGGGGGGGGGGGTCAAAAAACTTCTCAAAGCAACTTTTTGTTCTGTCTGTGACAAGCATTGATCTTCTTCTGCCAAACACAATCTCGTGCCTCGATGTGGCAAAAACACAGATACGATAAAACGACACGAGGACTGTTCATCCAGGTCAATGTCCAATTTCGCATCATTGCAAAACATTCTGCTCGAATAATTAGAACGACTCAGTTCAGTTTGTTTTTTCAGAAGCACAACCATGTTTGGGTGAAGTGTTGAATGCAAGCTCACGTCAAACTGTCGTCCGCATGAACCAACAGATTTGTCATTTCAACCGCACTTGATATCTTGACACCTTTTTGCCAGAAAGAGTCAGAACAAGAGACCGACAGATATTTGCTTTGGTTATCTCTCGCCACTGTCTTTTTGATCTGTTGCACAACAGTTTAGAAATGCACGAACAATCGCTTCATTTCAAGCGTGAAGCTGTACTTGGTTCTCACTCCAATTCGTGAGAACAAATCTGGAAGATACCATGGACCAATTTGTTCCAAACTTTCTCACAGTGTCAAAACAACGAGCCACTGAAAACAAGACGACACATCACAAACATTGTAGGTGACTCGTAGCGATACTCGTGACAGCAGAATGTGTCGAGCGTTCCATTTGGAACTTGACACCTGCTTGCAGACCGAATTCACTGGTTTGTTGGGGGCGGGGTGCGCTCAACCTGTGGCTGCACGGGGAACCTGTCACCAGTGGAGGGCAACCAAAACTTGCCTCGTTATTTCTCTGGCTACCAATCGATATGTTTCAAACGTCGTCAACTGCTGGTGATTCTCTTTCACTGCCTTTGACTGTACACAACCAACAAATCAGAACGAACTCGTCCAGTTCGAACAAGGACGAACAAGATGAACAGAAATCAAAAAGCACGTGATCGAACAACTGTTACAACACCCCACATTTAGACCCGCCCATCATTGAGTGGGACTTGCCCGGAAGGTCCAACTCCCAACCCCCAGGACCCACCCTCTCCACACGCACACAGAACACTGAAGGTTTCGCATCAGATACGTAAACCTGTAAACGGTGCCGAAAAAACAGCAAGCACTGAAACAGGCTGAAAACTCATTGATTTTGAGGCATTCATCACACGTGGGTCCCAACCTGCAGCTGGGGATGCACAGTGTTCCACACAACCTGTGGCTGAGGTGAGGTGCAACTGTCCCCGTACCCACATGTCCGCGTCACCCACGCGCGCACGCACACACGTGCGACAAATCGCGCTCCACCAAGACCGCAACTCGAAGCCAGAACCTTCGCCGTCGAAGAGCTGGTCACACAAATGTGGAGATTCCAACTCTCCAATAGCTCGACTCGCCGATCGCTGCGCGGCGCAGATTCCTCTTGCATGAAGCTGTCTGACGTAACGGCCATGTCATCGCTCATGTGCGCTACTCCTCACAGACAGGAAAGCGACTTTTTTCATTCACCACCGATCGAAATGAAAACGTTGCATGACAACAGGACACACACACACACACACACACACACACACACACACACACACACACACACTGTGCCTCTCTTGACATTTTCGAAAGCTGCCCCAAAGAGCCAAGTGGTCTCTCGAAAGGATGCAACAAGCTCTCGATGACATTCCGCTGCAAATCTTTCGCCAGGCTTCAGTCTGAGTCTTCTCATTGAAAATGCTTCAAGATATCGTCTCGTACGTGTCGTCTCGATCTCCATTGAATGTAGTGATATCACAAACACACTGGTTGGTATCTCAGGAGAGGCTGTCCCCGAGGGCGGGAACCTCCGTATTTATTGACCTGTTTCCAATCACGCCATCTATTGACCTCTTTCCAATCATGCCATCTGGTGAGTGGTGGTTCTAAATTCACAGCTGGTGTGTCACACCACACTCCTCCCCCTGTAGGGGGTGTTAGCAGTACCTGACAATTTTTAATATTCTGAATATTTTTACAATAATTATTTGGATAGAAAATAGATACATAACAGCACAATATCACTATTTGACTGTTTTGCTGAGTTTTACCCAGCATTCCTCCCCCCCCTATGGGGTGATCACATGATCAAGGGTTTTTCCCTCTTCAAAAATGGATCTGGTAGAGTACGAATCCTGGTGTTTCTTGAAACAACAAATTGTGAGGTTGATTCATTTCTACTCTCATCAGCTCCAACTTCAACCACTCAGTAGGCCAGTCATAGATGTGGTGATCCAGTATCTGAGCATTGGGGCACTAGTGTGGAACGCAAACTTGAGGATTCTGATCATCTGACTCGCACTGTCCATCCACTTGGCCGGCCATCACTAGGTGAGTGGTTTCCCACATTCGAGCCGGTTCATGTCACCCCACAGAAAAGCAACCAACTGTGTTGAATCACTTCGAAGAAGACAAAAAATAGACTTTCATTCCCGTGTCCAGTGGTGTACGAGTTTTCTCTCCAGGGGAACCCAATCCCCGGTTGGAAATTTTTCACACAAGTGCGGGAAAAAATTCAAGGAGAAAGCCCGCGGTTCCACACGCGGCCAACTTGGCCAAATCACTCAAAAATGTTTTCGACGGAAAATGATATCAGATTCTGAGCGGAAAATTGGCTTGAATCACCGAGTGACTTGCAGGGGGGGACAGACAGACAGACAGACAGACAGACAGACAGGCAGGCAGGCAGGCAGGCAGGCAGGCAGGCAGGCAGGCAGGCAGGCAGGCAGGCAGGCAGGCAGGCAGGCAGGCAGGCAGGCAGGCAGGCAGGC
>JAAUXT010096642.1_pt1 | contig 21960 bp, 25 predicted proteins | sample 7278171 | NCBI WGS metagenome assembly JAAUXT01 (sample SAMN14350112, study PRJNA611818) | marine sediment metagenome | isolation source: surface marine sediment (1.8m) | place: French Polynesia: Moorea | collected 2018-08 | reverse complement strand
TATGAAAATTGACCAATACTCCCACAATAACTTACTTTGCCTGGCTTTTTTGCCTGCTTCCCTCCCCCCCCCCCAACCGAGGTATCATGTGATCATGTGATCCCTTGAGGTTTTCCTTTTTCAAAATGGCTGCTAGCCCAAGATACATTACAAATTTGGAAGTTGAAATTATCTCTTTTGTCAAACAAAATATTGTTCGGAAACTGCTTGAGTAGGCCACAAGGCAAGGAAAGGATAAGCATCATCCTGACATAATCGCCGCTGTGATTGTGTACTTCAACCTTGGCCCACATCCACATGGGCAGTTCAACAACCTGGTCCACTCGTTGGCCCATTCATTTTAAAGGTGAGTTTACGTGGTTCTTGCTTCATGCCACCCCACATCCAACAATTACACTTGGTTTGGTACTTTTCTTCTGAAGCAGCCATGGAAAGGGCATATGTGGCATATGTGTTTTTGCACCGGACGTAGAAAAATAGGCTCCCACTGGTTGCATCTGAACCTAAATACCAATGCCTCCAACGTTTTCGGGGTTGGGGGGAATGGGTCTTATTTCACAAAGAGTGGTACTCCCTGTTCCTCTGGCTGGCAACGGAAGGTGGCGTGGAATAGTCGGAAGCAAAAATGGCGAAATAGTTGTGTTTGCGTTGTGTGACAAAAATGGCGACCTGGCTATCGCAAAAAACCTGACTTTTGGTTGAAAATTGACATGTCGCGCTTGGCGGATTACTATGTCGTGGTTGGATACGATCATGACAAGTCAAGTGAGTGTTTTCATTCGGGGTTGGTTTCTCTGCAGATCTGAAACATTCTTGCGATTGGGAAACGACACAGACCTGCAAAGTCCAATTGATTCTCGAGAAGATTTCCTGTCGGCCTTCTCTTGTCAGCTGTAACCGGCATGTTTTGGAAGCAAACTGCGACAGCCGCTTGCTGTTCTGTGTGCAGTGCAAGATAGAACGACGCGTGTGCAATGGTGGACGATCTGATGCACCAATAGATTTCCAGAACCAAACCATTGAACCAGACCGTCAGATGCTTGTAGCTAGATTCTAGAAATCTACTTTGTCCATGGAGGAAGGGGCCGGGGAGTGAACACTCTTGGTCTTCCTTGCAAATTCAATTGGTGGTTGTTGTTGCTTCTCAGGGACAGGAACCAAGTGTGGAAAAATCATCCAGAGATTTCCCCAGAAAGACTGGGATGACTGTCCATTCACACAGGGCCTGGAGTTGGTAAGTTCACATGTTCAAGAGGAGTGTGTGGGGGGGGGGGGGGAGTTTCAACCACAGTGCGACAGCCTGACCGACTCAGACGTGGTACTTACGTGTGTCTGGATGTGTACAAGTTAACTATGGATTCTACAATCCCCAACGAGAACCGCCACATTCCTCATGCGCCGTCACATTCAGAGGGCGCAGACATCTGAAGGGACCGAGGGTCACCGGTTCTCGTGATGCCTTGTCTCGGGGTTTCCTTGTGGTTATTCCGGGCGTTTGTCTTCGATTCATTCGTGAATTGTGTTTTTTTTATTTCGTTGCTGATCGCGCCTGCTGTTCTTCCCTGTAGTTTTGCCAGCCGTCGGGATGGCAGCTGTACAAACAGCGTCAGGATCCGACCTACTTCGTGTCGGTCCTGACGGACATCGATGCAGAGCGACATTACTGCGCGTGTCTCTCCTTCATGGAAGACGTGCAGGAAACCGTACGTTCTTGTCATCTTTGCAAGCCCGAAATGAATTGCGCAGGAGACTGTTTCGGGACACATTTCATTTCTTTCGATTCAGGTGAAAAAACGGGCAGATGACGATGAAGAGGCAGACACGACTCTCGCCTCGCAGAACAACTCCACAGACCCGTCCTTGGTGCCACATTCGAAAATGTTCGCGCCCAAGTGTCTTGTTCTCATCTCCAAACTCGACTGCTTCGAAACGTTTCGAGTGAGCATATGTGCCTTACGTGCCAACCCGTTGATATAAAAGATTTTGTGGGTTCCTGTGTGTTTTTTCAGAGGTGATTGTCAGTGAGATATTCAATTGCAGAACTGCTTGGGTTTGATCTACACGGTGTACATAGAGAACATGCAAGTTCAGCTGGAGACACTGGTCGGAAACATTCTTGGATGTGTGCAGGTTCCGCCGGCAGGTATGACACTGCAGAGACATGTTCGTAGTTGCCAGCCGTGTGGCAAACCAGTTTTCTGAAAAGGACAAGCAAGACAATGAGGCAGTGGGAAGAGAATAGTGAAGGCGTTTCAACATCGCGAAAGGGCGAAAATCGACACAGAGGACAACTGGTTTATGTCGTTGATTGCAGGAGGACCGCAAGTGCGGTTCTCAGTTGGCGCCGGGGACAGACAGGCTCTCCAGCCGCCGCTGAGTTCCACGCTGCCAGCAACCAGATCCACTGTCGCCTTGCTTTTTCAGCAACTTGGCAAGGATTTGATCAATTCTTTCGATTTCTGCGAATGTTCGCTGTTCGCAACACTATTTTGTTCGACTGTGAGCAAAATGTCTTGAGATGGTTTTTTTTTTATTTTGCAGGAATTTCCAATGTGATAACCCTTTTTTGTGCACTGCTGACGGATCACAAGATTCTCTTTCATTCGCAAAGCTATCAGCGTCTGACCGATGCAAGTCATGCCATCACATCACTGCTCTATCCTCTGAAGTACAGGTGCAAAGGCTTTTGTTCAGTCAAGTTGAAATGAGTAGGGCGCGAGAATACGAAAACACAGGCTCTGCTTGGCGTACCAGCTTCTTGTTTTCACAGGATAAAACGGTTTGTTGTTGTTTTACAGCTATGTGTATATTCCGCTGTTGCCCGCGTGTCTGTTTGAAGTTCTCAACACGCCAACTCCGTTCATCGCAGGAGTTCATTCCTCACTGAAGAGCTATTTCACTGAACTGGTGAGTTTCCAGGGAGCGGGTGGGAAAAGAAAAGCTTCTTTTAACGTGTCCGCACAGTCAAACATTCCGTGCGCATGTGCGTCCCATTTCCGAATCGCAAGTTCGGTGGTGCAATGTAGCGACCTGTGTTTTCGTCTGGTGTTCAGTTGGACATCATCATCGCCGACCTCGACGGCGGCAGCATCAGCATCCCGGAGAATGTGACGCTGTCGCTGCTGCCGGAGCCGATCCACACACGCGTCGTCACGTCGCTCACCATGGTAACGCTCTGCTCTCTGTTGCCATCTTTATCAGCCGCGAGCTGATATTCGTTGCCGCTGTATCGTTGTTACGAGCCGCGAGGCTTGTATTGTTTCTACCCTGACTGACTGAGGCGAAGGTTCCAGGGAAATTTCCTTGCCCCCCCCCCCTGCGTATGAAAATTTCAGTGATGGGAAATTTTGGAAGAAAATATCCTTGCAAATCTAGTTTGTCCTGGGAAAGTTGAGTTACGGGAGGGGGGGAACTCAACTTTAGGATTTTGACGCTACTGTCTCCATTCACCTGACCATTTGCCAAAATAAGCCCTCCCCCCAGTCACTGAACTTACCCAGGCTGAGTTCAACAAGGCCCAGTTGAGTTCCGGCGGGGGGGGGGGGGCACTCAACTGTGTGATTCTGGTTTTGCATCTTTTGAGAAATCCATTATCTTTCAATGTGGTGTGCGTCTGCCCATTTCCATTTACATGTGTGGTGTTTTTGGTCACACAACCTCTGAACACATTCAAATAAGCACTGTTGAGTTGACGTGGTCTTGAGATCCCCCAAAATTCCAGTGTGGAACGAACTGTGTCAGTCACATAACATGGCCATCATCTTGGATTTTGTGAAAATATGTTTGGGGCCTCTTCTTGGTGAAGTTGTGTCAAGGCCTCTCAGACCTGAGCTTCTCTGTGAATGGGGCGCGGCTGATGTTCTATTTGGAAGTCTGGTTCACGTTCGGGGTGGGGGCGTTGGTGTGTGCGTGCGTCCAAGGCAAAATACACATCGGTGCAGGTTTAGCAGTGGTTTCAAGCGTGCATGTTCTCTTTTCAGATCATTCATCCAGATTTGCTGCAAGCAGACTTCGCATTTGTGTCTTCCTCTGCCAAAACATCTCCACCAGAGTTGATTGTACGTGAAATCTCAAGTACAGTCTTGACACTTGTTTTGGTGAGACACAGTCCTTACAAGATGATTTCGCTGTACTTTCAGGACAAAGAAATCCGTGCAGTATTTCTTCGGCTTTTTGCTGAACTTTTTTACGCGTACAGATCATGCTTGACGATCATCAGGATTCATCCTCAGCCCTTTATCACATTCCACAAGGTACGCTTCCCTTGGTCCTCGTGTAACGCTTGTGTTGAACATCATCAGTTTTTTCGGCAGCTCCAATGCACACTCATCCAAAACTGACTTGTCCCCAGGAAGTGATGGATGTTCCGCACGCGCATGTTGCGGTGCGTTGAACGCCAAACGCTTTGTCTTTGAAGGCGAACTTCCTGGGGCAGCGCGGGTTGATCGAGGACGACTTCACGACGCGCGTGCTCGACTCCATGTCTTTCTCGACGTTCGTCGCAGAGCGCGGCCCGCCGTTCAGGGTCACCGACCTCTTCGACGAGGTGCGTACATCACGAGGCAAAACGGAAGGTTCGGTGCGCCGACGCCGCAGTTCGTTTCGATGAATTTGAGGGCTTTTCAAAGCCTCCAATTTGTGGTATCGGCTTTTTAGGTGTTTGCTACGTTGGAAGAAACTCTCAAATCAGAAGAAGAGAATTCGAACAAGACGTCGAAGAATATCAAGGACTTGGCGCTGCAACTTTACAGCAACGTAAGGACACTTGAGTCCAGCTACTATTGATCTGGTGATGCGAAGCGAAAGAACACCTCGGGATTTTGCTTGTCGTCACAACCGTGGATTTAGATGTATTCTCCACAATACGCTGGGAAAACGAAAAAGCGGATCGACGCTGTCTTGTTTGTAGGAGAACCCCAGCTCGCAGCCGTACGTGCAGAAGATCCCGCGCCCGTCCGAAGGCGCGCACTGCCGCATCCACCAGCCGAGCTTCCCGCTGCTCAACCCGCACACAGTCGAGGAGATCATCGACGAGGGCATCCAGAAGCACCACATCAAGTCCAAGTACGTGCGATTTTGGATTGTGAGAATGCTGGCTGGAGTCGAGGGAGAAAGAGTGAGCGGGGCGAGGTGGGGCTAAAGCACCGATGTTCGAGATATCCAGCGAATGTTGGGTCTGTGAGGTCCTGAGTGCAAGAACAGTCTTTATCCGTGCTGGCGCGCCGTCTGTGTGAAATGGCGATCCTGTTTGAAGTAAGACTGGCAGTGTGAGTCGAGCAAGGGTTTGGGTGAAGAACCGAAAAGAATCGTGCTGGTCCTGGGCACTACTGAATTGGAAAAAACGAAAAATGAAATCTCGGCAAGAGTTTCAAAATTGCAATACTCGTATCTCGTACATGCCCCTTGTTTGCTCGCTCGCAAGACTCATTAAATCGTTTCGCAGTTTTCATTTCATTTCCAACATTGATATCCATTTGAATCGGACCCCAGGCCTGTTTGGGGGAAGAAAGTTAAAACCTCCACATTTGTACTCTCACAAACACATGGCGGAACAGGTTTTCTTCCCGGTGAAAATTCACAAACTTGTTCTCGTACTTTGATCGTTTTGAGCAATCGGACATAACAAATGAATCATTGTTTCGTTTGTGTTCAGTGTTCTGACTTTGTAAGTAAATCATTCCTATCCTAAAAGTATAAAATTCATCGACTTTGTCTCCTGATTTTATTCCTTCAGTTACCATGTTTTACGTTTGCTTTTCTGCAAAGTTGATCATGAACAAATTGTTTGTTTTTTCGCAAAAAAAAAAAGGTTTGCCAAAAACACTCGATCTTGGTCGAGATTTTCGGACGGCAGTCATTCGCTTTACGAGTGAAAATTTGTATCCAGGAATGGGCAGCTGTCTGTGCCGTCTGTGTTTCCGTTTTCTTTCTTTTTCACTTTTTTGTTCAGAAAGGTAAACAGAAAAACGGTAATTGAATTTCGTCTCTTGCGAAATTGCTTGAGGGTGTCTTCGACTTTGGTTTCCGTCACTTTTCATCATCCCCGTGTCGAATCCCATCCTCTGTGCGTTTCTTTTTCAAGTCCAAAGACCCCATCCAGTGTCATGTTTCAAGTTCCACCACGAAATACTCGCAGGTGTTTCATGAAGTTTTGTCTGCATGATTTATCTAGTTTTGAGCAAGTAGGTTTGAACAGACTTGAGTCAGCGATATCGAAAGTTTGAATTCGAGTGTCTGGGTGGTGAAAGGCAATTTTGATTTGTGTGCTGTAGATTCATGTTTGTCTCGCATGTTTGTCGGAGGGATGATCAGGTTGCAGTCTCCTCGTGAAATGTCATTTCCTCTGAAGTTCGAGAACACGCATGACTGACCTTCAGCACATTCACGTTCGCTTTCAGTCTTTGGGAATTTTTTGCTTCACGATTTTCGTCTTGTTGGTCCACTGGCGAAATGAAGAAAATTAATTTACGAACGTAACTCTCAGCGCTTCTGCATAACTGACCACTGATCTGGCTGGACGTTCCTACAGTCGTGCTTCATGTTTTCCCTGCTTTTCATTATCCTTTGCAAAACTGGTGTCTACCGTCCATTGTGATGCCAGATGATTGTCAGTGGCGTCACTTGGACATCGCAGTTGCCGTTTTGGAGTTGAGGCGTCCGCTCAATTTGTTCCTCGGAGTCACGTTCCCTGAGGAGCAAATCAAACGGTGCCTTGTGGAAACTCAGTAATTGTAGCCTTTCCAACCCGTGCAGTGTTGAGTGGTCACTACGGCAGGATTTCAGACAAAAGAACATGTTTGAAAGACCCTGCCGTCTGCTGTCGCTCGACACAAAGTGCATCTCTGACGCGTCTCTCCCACGTGCACCCGACAGGCTGTCGCAGATTCGGCCGGCGCAGCGCCGCATCGTGCCGATCGGGCCGAACATCACGTCCCCGACGGACCGCGCCCAGCTGTTCGTGCTCAACGCGCGCAGACTCGAGGTGCTCCGCAACTGCATCAACTTCATCTTTGAGAACAAAATCTCCGACGCCAGGAAGGTGAGTGGGAATGCGATCTACATCCAGCTGCGTCAACTGGGGAAGGAAATGTTCAGAAGGTGTGCTGTTGTCCGATGATACACAATGTTTTCGACCTGCAAACTCCATCATTGCTGTTCATTCATCGAAGTCCGATTGACAAGCGGTGAAGAAAGTACAGAAAGCGACGGCACATTGCATTCTTGGCGTCGCTGCAGATTTTCCCTGCGGTGCTGCGCACGCTCAAGGGGAAGGTGGCGCGCCTAGCGCTCGTCGACGAGCTCAGCTTCCACGTGCAGAGCAACCGCGCCATGCTCGAGCACCAGCAGTTCGACATGGTCGTCAAGCTGCTCAACTGTGCGCTGCAGAACGAGTCGAATATGGACGAGAACGGAGTTGCCGCCGCCATATTGCCGCTGTGCACGTCCTTCTGCAGGGTGAGTTGTAATCAGTTGCCCATGGTGATGTGTGGGTGAACGTTGTCCGCTCATTGGCGCACGTATCCGCGTCGTGTTTGAATTGCAGAAGCTATGCACGGGTATCATCCAGTTCGCATACACGTGCGTGCAGGAGCACGCCGTGTGGGGAAACCAGGGTTTCTGGGAGGCGACTTTCTATCAGGACGTGCAGCTGCAGATCCGCCAACTGTACCTGCCGCAGTACGAGCAGCACCTCGTCGTGCCGCCCGCCGACAAGTACAACACCATCGCGCACACCCGGCACAGCCCGCGCGACAGAGATGTGAGTCACGCGTGGTGTGTGCTGTGCGGAGCAACACGGTCGCGCGTTTTATAACATGTTGATTTTATGTGTGATTGTGAAGGCCTCAAAGGTCATGTTGGGCGTCTGTGCAACCTGTGCACGTCTTCATTGTGCAGAAGTCGGAAGACGGGCGGGAGAGTCGCGGTCCGGGCCTGACTCCGGAAGGGAAGCGGCGCTCCCTCGCGCATGTGCACGGCTCCGCCCACTTCCGCCCCAAGGAGATCAGCGCCCTCGAAATTGCCGCCGAGCAGATGCGTATCTGGAACAACCTGAGTCCGGACGAGCAGCGGGAGATGGTCAGCAACGAGGAGTCGATCGTCTACAGCCAGGTGCGTGACGTTTAGAGCGGGGGGGGGGGCTGCTGGGATGGGAGCTAAGGTACATAGTGGCGTCGTTATTCAAGAGACCAAGGATCTTTGGTCCACAGTTACGCAAGGGACAGGTCTGCTTATGTGGCAGGCAGAACTTGTTTCAATTGCCGAGATCGTTGTGAAAGTGCGACTTGCTCAGACGCGTTGTTGTGTGTGGCAGGCGATCCACTACGCGAACCGAATGGTGTTTCTGCGGGTCCCACTGGACGCTTCACGCTCCATCAAGGAGCCGCCCAGCGGCATCGAGGGCGAGAGCACCAGCTCCAACATCACCAACAGGTCAGTGACTGCGCATCTGTCACACGCTTGCCACAGATAAGAGGTACTGGTGTCAGCATGACGCTGTGTCCCGTGTTCACTGGGCTGTTCGGACACTTGTTGTTTGCAGCGTGGCGGAGAGCGACAGTTTCGACGCGGAGAGCGGGTTCGATGAGCAGGAGGTGAGCGAGGCCGGCACCGACGTTGTGCGCTTCGTCACTCGGTTCATCGACAAGGTCAGTGCGGCTTTTTCTGATGAAATTAATTTGATCGTTGCCAGAAATCCGAAGCGGAAATTATGAGCTGTTTGTAGCTGCACGCGTTGCGTCCAGAGAGTGCAGTGACAGGTCATCAAGGTGAATTGCTTGCGGCCGCAATTTGACGAAGGTCGTTTTGTTGTCCACGGCAGGTGTGCACCGAGAGCTCGGTGACGGACCCGCACATCAAGGCGCTGCACCAGATGATCCCGGGCGTCGTCGCGATGCACATAGAGACGCTCGAGGCCGTGCACAGCGAGAGCAAGCGCCTTCCGCCCATACAGAAGCCCAAGATCCTGACGCCGACGCTGCTCCCGGGCGAAGAGATCATCATGGACGGGCTGCGCGTCTACCTGCTGCCCGATGGGCGCGAGGAGGGCGCGGGCGGCGCGATGGGCGGCCCGCCGCTCCTGCCTGCAGAGGGCGCTGCCTTCCTCACCAACTACAGGCTCATCTTCAAGGGCACACCGTGTGACCCGCTCGCGTGTGAGCAGGTGGTGTGTCGTGCGTTCCCCGTGTCGACGCTCGTGCGCGAGAAGAAGATCAGCGTTCAGTACGTGGCGCACATCGATCAGTGGCTGCAGGAAGGACTGCAGCTGCGCTCCGTCACCTTCCAGCTGATGAAAATCGCGTTTGACGAAGAGGTGAACGCGGAAGATGTGGAGACGCTGCGCAAACTCATCAACAAGGTGCGCAACCCGCCCAGCGTCATGACCACCTTCGCCTTCCAAGGCCACCACGCACAACCGCTGCCGGGCAAGGCGAGCAAAGAGAAAAACGCGTCGCTGAAAGGCTTCGCGAAGAAGACACTCATGAAGACGGCGCGCAAAGCGGGGTTGCGGCCCAAGAGTGCCACGTCCAAACAAAAGTACGTGCTGCCGACACCGCCGCTGCTGCGCCGCGAGAACGGCAAGGCGAACGGCGCCACCGTCGAGGACGGACTCGCTGTGATAGACGAAGCAGAGATTACACTTGCCATCCAGAGTGACGCCAAGTCCCTGGACCGGCTCGCGGAGCGGGCGTACTGCCGGGACTACGCGCGCCTGCGCATCGGGTCCCTCCTGAGCAACAGTGGGAACGGTCGTGCGCAGAACGAGCCGTTCCGCCTCTCGATGGTGAACTGCGGCTACGCCGTCTGCCGCAGCTACCCCGCAGTGCTAGTCGTGCCCACAGCTATCTCCGACGACAGTATACGCAGGCTCGTGCGCAGCAATAGGCAATACAGGTCAGGAGCATCAATTGAAACATAATGACAATGTCATTGTGGATCTGAATGTATCTCTCAAGTGGTGTTCGCGCAATGCGTCGACAAAATGGCAGTGAGCTTGTTTGCAAATTGCACTGCTCCTTTCTTGCAGATTTCCAGTGGTCAGCTGGAGACACCAAAGGACCAAAGCAGTATTACTACGCGCCAGTGGCTTCCACGCGAAAGGCATGATGGGAATGTTCAAAGGTCATCACAGTAACCCCTCCACAAGTAAGTTGCTGTGTTCTTCATGCAGTGCAGAAGTTCCTGTTATTAATCGTGGCAAAACGTGGACGGAACTGATGGCAACAGAGGACTCGAAGTGATGGTGTGTTCCCTTTGCTTTTCCTTTGGCAGAAACCAAACGGCAAGTCTCCCAAGGTTTGTGCAAATGAAATGTGTTTTTTTCGGTTGATTTCCTTTCTGGCATCAGCTTTGGCATCATGGAATCTGAATGATGTTTATGGCCTCTGTGTTTTCTTGTTTTCCTTCCAATTTGTATTTTGTTGATTAACAACATTTGGCTTGCAGAAATTCAGGATGGCCACGGCCAAGACCAGGCGCGTGTCAACACTGATCAGTGTTCTTGTTCTTTACATCCACTGCTTGTGAAATTGATGGACTCTTCTCATCTTGCCAGGTTCGACGGTCGGCTCGGAGCAGGCGACGTCGTCCAGTGTGGAGCAGGAGAAGTACTTCGCGGCGCTGGTGACGGCGACGCCGCTGAGCGGGTCGGGCGTCGGGGGCGGGGTGGGCGGCGCGGGCGGCGCCGACGCCTCGATGAGCGACTCGCTGACGAGCCTCGACTCGCTCATCATGTCCGCCGCGACAGGTGGCGCTTCTTGTTTCCTTGTTGACTTTTTCCTTCCTCTCGAACACGAACCACATTTGGACACGATGAAGATTTGCAACTGTGGGTATCCACCCGAACTGACAGTCAATCGAAAATATTTTTTGGTGTTTCACTGTTTGCTTGTGGCAGAACCGTATCAGCACAGCGGGTCACCAGTTGCTTGGAAAATGTTTGTTTGTTGTGTGACGTCATGTTTCGCTGTGCGCGCGCAGGAGACGGCGTCATCCCGGACACGCCCGACTCGATGCGGCGCTTCGGCTCGAACCCGATCAGCCGCGCAGTCACGACGCTCCGGGGCAGCGGCGGCAAAGTCAAGTGTGAGTGTCCGACACGAGTATATACAACACGTGCATTCTGTCACTGTCGATCTCACAGACGCTGGCAGGTCTACACTGCGCACGCGCCGCGTTTTCATTCCACAAGAGCGGTTCGGTCAGTCTTGGGCCTCAGCTCCACGTCCTTTCCCCTTTCCCGAACAGCTGTAGTTGAAACTTGGTGCGGCAGTCTCCTTGAGCTTCCTCTGAATGTTGTTGAAGTAGTGGCTGTGGTATGTTGCAGCAATAGGGAAGCGGGGCAGCCTGCGTGACAAGGGGCGCGTGTCGACGGGCAGCCTGCAGTACCAGCTGCGGCAACACGCGAGCAGCACGGACAGCGACCTCGCAGACCTCGCGCCGCAAACCTTCTCCAAAGCCGTGCTCTACGTGTTCGGAGAAAAAACTCAGGTCAAGGTGAGTCTGGCTGTGCTCAGCTTTTCCGTTGTGTGAGAAGACAATCCGGGGGTACAGGAAGCTGGAGAATCAAGAAAACACCGACAGCAACAAGTGACAATCGTTTGGACAATGCTGTTTCACTGTTGGTTTATTTTGTCGTGCAGGGCATCAAGGTTGATTCGTTCCCCAAGTGCGACTTCATCCCGGTCGATTACTACGAGGTGCGGCACGTCAAGTCGAGCTTCAAGAAGCTGATGCGCGCATGCGCGCCCAGCTCCCCGTTCAACGAGGCGGAGCGAGGCTTCCTCAAGGCCGTCGAGGAGACCGAGTGGCTGCCTCAGGTAGAGACAGCGAGATTTGAGCAGTTGCGAGTGTGGTCGGGTTTTACTGTTGGTTGGCTAAATGATCTGAAAACTGCGGGTAAACGTAAAGAATATAGGGAGAAAACGTTCCTGGGACACATCATTTTGCTGAGAAAACTCCTTGAGGCATGGAAAGTGAAGATGGGTCTGACTGTTGCAGCTGCAGAACATGATGCAGATCGCGGGCGCCATCGTGGATCTGATCGACGTGCAGGGCTCCTCCGTCATGGTCTGCCTCGAGGACGGCTGGGACTTCACCACGCAGGTCAGAAATCAAGACTTTAGTCAGACCGGTATGACGAAATGGCCAGACACCCCAACTGAGGAGGCACGGGGTGTGTGGCCATTTCAGTTCGCGGGTGAAATGGCTAGACATGAGGTGAACAAAAAAAGTGTGTTGAAATGAGACACCGTGCTAAAAATTTGAGGTGTCTTCCCATTCTGTTGCACCGGTGGTGTGGAGACGAGATTCCGTGTCTGTGAATCACCGTGGTTCCTCTGGGCGGCAGGTGGTGTCGGTGGCGCAGCTGTTGCTCGACCCCTACTACCGCACGCTGACCGGCTTCCGCGCGCTCGTCGAGAAGGAGTGGCTGTCGTTCGGCCACCGCTTCACGCACCGCTCCAATCAGACGGCGGCGAACCAGGCGTCCGGCTTCGCGCCCATCTTCCTGCAGTTCCTCGACGTCGTGCACCAGGTGAGGCGGGGGCGGTGCCGGCCCAGGGTTGGACGAGCTCCGACGGTGGCATGTGGTGAAGGTGATCTGCTTTCCGATCGTCGTCCCAAACATGGGAACGATGTTCCCTGTGTCTGAAAGAAGATGCTGCGCTGAACTTGATGTTGATTTGGAGAGATTTTTGTGCTGTCAACGAGCCAATGTCGTTGAGATTCAAGTGTTGGGCATGTTTGTAAAGGTACGGACATGGCATTTCTGAACGGTTGTTTCTGTGCAGATCATGGTGCAGTTCCCACTGTCGTTTGAGTTCAACCAGATGTACTTGCGCTTTCTCGCCTACCACTACGTGTCGAACCGCTTCCGAACCTTCATGCTCGACAACGAGTTCGAGCGCATGGAGGCCGGCTGGCTGCTGTACGACGGCAAGACGAGGCCCAAGGTGCGGTGCGATTGTGTGTTGGGGAAGTTTGAGGGAGGCAGACGCGCGTACAATACAACCGAAATGACAGTGACACCCAACACGTTGGAAGAAAATGATTGAAAGCATTCGGCAGACTGGCCGATCTGCAGAAAGGCAAACAAACATGGCGTCGTTTGATGTTGCAGGTTGAAGCAGGTTTGGATGGAGAACCAGGCTATTCCCCAAAACACAACGCAGCGGGGATGTCGGTGTGGGACTACATCGAGAAGCACAACAAGCGGTCGTCCATCTTCTACAACTTCTGCTACAGCCCCAGTGAACACGATGTGGTCAGTGAGCCGTTTGTTGCGGAAAATAGAGTCACACTCTGATCGCCAGAAATTCCAGTCCTCACGTTCGTTTCTGATGCGTAGCAAAGTTGTCTTCGTGTTGCACAAAGAGCGAACGCGAACGTTTGAGAGTCGGCTGACGGCGATGATGTTGTTGTGCAGGTGCTACGGCCGTACTCGGACATTGCTCATCTCAAGATCTGGGAGTACTTCCTCAAGGAGGACCTTGCGCACGGACCCAGCTACGACTTGGAGGTAACAGCTGTCCCACTATTCCCATCTTTTCTATTGGCGCAAAAATAGACTTGGGTTGAATGTCTTTCACTGATGAGCATGGAATGTCGTTGAGGTGGTTGCCAAAGAGCAGAAGATCCTGGACGAGGAGGAGGAGGCGGATCTCGCCATCACGCAGAACACGCGCCGCATTGTCAACGGCTGCTACGACAACATCGAGCATGTCCAACCCGATGCCTGCACTCACCTTCTGCAGGTCAGCATCTCCTTTGTGTCTTGGTCTCGAGCGCAGTACAATGGGATTGATAACACAAGGCGAACAATTGCCAACACAGTGGAACCGATTTGAGACGAGATGCGTGAAAATTCTGTTTCACGTTTTTGTTGGCGTTACAGGAGATCCACAAGTTGGAGGCGGAGATGGGATACCTGCCTCAGAAGTGGCGCGCTGTGTGGGAGCAGCTGGAGCACCCGACTCGCGAGCAACTCATCCGCCAGATGTCGTTCAACACGCAGCTCGTCAGGTCTCACGGCAGAGACGTGCACAAACGGTCCACCATTGGTGAGTGTGCACATGCACCACAGGATTTCGCTGAAATTCGAGCGATCGGAGTCTGCACACACATCTTATGAGCCTCCATTGCATCAATCTTGTGTTTTTGTGCCTGCAGAGATTCTAGTGAAAGGGAAGATGCTGGGCGAAGCAGCGAAGCTGTTCAGCCAACCGCACCGCTTTGAGAAGTTCACGTACACGACGCCCGCTTACTGCGACTACTGCTCACACGTGCTGTGGGGCCTCGTCAAAACCGGTGAGGCCGGGTCGGGGATTGACACAGCAGTGCTCTGTCATCAGTGTGCTGTTTGTTGCAGCTGTTCGTAATGCTCTTCTCAGGGACTGTTGATCATGCAAGGGTGCACTATCCTGCCCCGAGTTCAAACTTGTCAAGCAAATTTCCTTCATGGTCGAAACATGCCAGTTATTCTTCGTGCATTCCTTGCTACACGCGCTTCGTCACTGGAGCCTGTTTTCCGGGTGCAGGTATGCGGTGCATCGACTGCGGATACAACTGCCACGAGAAATGTGTCCCGCACGTGCCGAAGAACTGCTCGCGGCTGCGACCCGTGTCGGAAATCAGCGACTCCAACACGACGCTGTCCAAGGCGAGCATCTCGGAGACTGCGTCCGTCACCGGAGGTCAGTGCACTTCCTCGCTCACATTCGTGACGTGTTTGCGCGGAGAACTTTATTCAGCTTCGTCAGTGTCGGTGCTCATTATTGAAGAACACATCCTTGTCCGTTGATCTGAATGGGGACAAGTTGCGGAAATCATGTTTCGCAAGTACTTCAGATACCACGAGTGAGGTTCCAGGGGAAGGGACTGTGTGCGATATGTTTGCGTGTTGAAAACAAAAATTGATTGCACTGCATGAAATTGATATTGTGTTGGTTGAAGATCGGCTGACTTTGTGACAAAGCAGACGCTTGCGCACTTAGACAGCCTGTGCTGTGAGATCCCATGCTTAGTATGGTTTTTCTCGACAGGAGCATCTGTTCGGAAAAAAATTGCATTTCATGAAAGTAGATGGTCATCAATGTGTGTCGCGCTGAGTGTCATATTGATCACTGTGTTTGGTTTTGACACGGGCTGATGCCGCAGTGTTACTTTCAAATTTTGAGTTTGGCACAGAACACTGGTGTCACGTGTTTGTTTCGTTTGGAAAGATATGCATGTTTCGAGGTGGTTTGTGCTCCATGTTTCATGTTCACAATACCCACACAATGTCTGCACCAACTTCTTTTCTCGCAGTTTCGCCTTGATTTTGCTTAGCTGCAGCACAGCATGCATGGCTACGTTGTTGTGTAGTGTCGTGTTGTGTTTTGTCCTGTAGTGGCGCACACATCCGGCAGCAGCTCGGCGGCGGGTAGGAAGCAGTCGGGATCGTCCGGCGGCAGTGGCACCCTGGTCGCCACCCTGAACAACGCCTCGGTGACGCCAGATGGAGACGGGTCGGACACGCTGACGCCGATGTCGGTGGCGTCGCCTCGCGGAGGCTCGGCCAGCCCGCCGCTCGTCGACCACAGCGCCATGTTTGACCAGTTGTCTGCGCATATTACAGAACACCGCACGCACGAGGGATACCTGTACAAACGCGGCGCGCTGCTCAAAGGGTGGAAGCAGCGCTGGTTCGTCCTTGACTCGATGAAACACCAGGTAACGCGAACTGCTGAAACGAACATCTCAGCTCTCGTTGTTGGTTCGCGCAAACCATGGAAGGAAGAATAGATGGCGGGAAGATGGGGACTTTGATTCTGACAATAGAGCGAGCTCCGTCTGCGTTGATGCCCATTGCATCTGAATTCACGTCACCCAATATATTTCCTGTGGCTTACTTGTTCAAACGTTTTGTGTTTTCTCTGCTCAGTTGCGGTACTACGATTCGTCGGAGGACTCTCACTGCAAGGGATTCATCGACCTGGCCGAGGTCGTGTCCGTCGCTCCGATCCACACCGTGCAGGGCGCGCCGAAACGCGCCGGCGACGGCGCTTTCTTTGAGGTGAGGGCGCCGCACGCGCACACTGACACACACACAATCCTTCGATCAATCAATCAATCAGTAGGCGCACGGACATTGAAATTCGTGCGAGGCCAAGTTTTTGGCGCTAAGTAGGCCTCGAAAATGTCGTGGGATGAACTCAGAGAAGTGGCCTGCGAACTTTGAAAGACACAGGAAAGTGGACGCTTTTGAGGTGCTGAACGTTTTTGAAGGAGCTTCGCCCAATCACGAACTGGGAAGTTGAATATTCACTCGGTTTTTCCAGATGAAGACGACGCGGAGAATCTACAACTTTTTGGCGCCAGACGGACCGGCCGCTCAGGATTGGATCGACAAGATCAATCACTGCATTCAGTAGTGCCGGCTGCTGGCCATAGCGAGTGCAAGACTGACTATCCCGACGACGTCGTCGTCACTGCCCTGGATCTTTCGTTACTTTCTCAGAGGATCGATGCTGTTCAAAAAGCCGCTGGTGAAATGACGGAGACTTTGTCAGTTCTCTCACTCGCATCTCTGATTGGAACTGACAGAAGTGCCATGAGTCAGAATTTGCTGCAGCTTCTGGGGGTGGCGATCAACATCAAGGGCTTCACACCCAGGACACGTGGAGGATTTGGTTATTTCGGCGTCTTTTCAGTTCAACTTGCAGACATCTTATTCCTTTCGTGACGGAAATTATACTCAGTGGAACAGATCATCCATGACGTTGCTGACAACTAATTGCAGTCACTGAACGCAGACGAGCGGAAGGAAGGCATGTGTAACGCACCGGAACATTTTGTCTGCACGAGCGGGTTTGACACCTGGTCGCCACTGCCTTGTCGTCTGCTTTCAGAAAAAAACAGGGGGGGGGGGCGAGGGAAAACAGAATGGGTGTCGCCTACGCGTGTCCATGTCTTTGCCAAGTTTTGAAGCAGCTTCAGTTGGTCGCGTTTTGATGTTGCGCTTCTGTCAGTGAAGGATGTGGTTGGAACCATTCGAGCGCGGTCACTGAATTTCGGTGTTGAAACTTTTTCTAGTCCCAATTTTTTTCGTTTCTTTCGTTCATTGCCTGTTTTGTGCGAATGGCCACAGTTCAGTTTTGTTGTTGTGTACAGAGGTTGCATTTGTACAGTTACCTCTCCGAGCAGAAGTGAATTGATGCAATGTGCGAAGCAACAAAACGCGACGAAAAAAATACGAGGTCGCGCGCCAAAACCGGCCGAATCGTCGGAGTCAATTTTGTTTCGCGCAAACTGTTTATGCATTTGCTGTTCTTTTTCCAAGGGTTTCACTTTGTATAGAATTGTAAAGGGAAAGCTTGCCGCGCAGTGTCAAAAAGTTGCCACACTGTGGTTATTTTTGCAGTTCTTCCACACAGGGTACTTGCTGTACTTCTCTTGTTCACTCATTCCCTTTTGCAGTGAACACAGTGTGAACAAAAGTGTCGGTGTCCCGTCTCTTGAGTGGAGCTTTTCCGAAAGCACAAACAAACGAGTTCACGCAGTCTGTTTCTGTGCGCAACGTGCGTCAAGACGTACAAGTGAACACACGGTTGTTGGTTTTCCAGATAGTCACGGCAACCGTGAAGTACGCCTCAGTAAAAATCCAGTCTTCATGTCACCCTTTTATTCCTCTACTCTGCTCGCACTCCTCACTGCCACATTGGTCCTCATAGTATTTGCGTTGCCGTTCGCTCTTTGGTCTTCACACAGGATGAAATGTTTTGTGCATTTTCTTTCGCCGTACTTCAGTGCGAATCTTTGTTGTGTTTCGTTTCTCTTGCAGAGAAATCTGAAGTGCTTGAAAAATTTTATGCAATGCCAAAACATCAAGATAATTTTCACGTGGCTTTGCAGATCTCGGGTGCCACTTCTTTGAACTGCGTGTCACCATTTGCTGGAGGAACAATGGTCGGTCCCGGCAAATTCTTCTCCCGGAAGCGAAGAGCAAAGTTTGCTGTGTATGAACTGGTCCTGACCTGATGTGCAATCGTTTGAATGTTTGTCGCGCTCCACTGAAAAACGAAACAGTCGTTGAATTGACGTGTTTCCGTTTCGAACATCGCCAGTGGTGAAAGTGAACACATTGAAGCACACAATTCTGTGGTCGGTTTCCAGACGCCAGTCCCTCTGCCATGGCAGTCATTGCTCCGACGACTCTCATTCCCAGTCTGGCGTGCAGTGCCCGTTTCCCCAGTGTGTTTCTGTGATGAAACTGATTCGAGTTATTCAATGTAAAACTTGTTTGTCGAATGGAGCAGTTCTCTTTCTGTTGCACCCAACAAGAATATTTGCCAAAATGTATCATGTGTGCACAAGAGAGAGGGAGAGGGGAGAGACGTTTTTATCACACCTTGGTGAGTCACATGCAATGATATTCACGTGCAAAATGCATTCATCATTTGTCATGTCAAGACATTTTCACTCCACGGTCGGTTTCAGTTTTGCATTGTTCGAAGTTTGACCTGAAAATTTGAACTGTGGTCGGTCGTTTTGCTCGAGAGCTGGAGTCGCTCGTGGGGTGTGTAAATATCGCGTTACACTTTGAACGTAGTCTTTACAAGCTAGTCCGTAAACAGTCAGTCCTAACATCGTTTCAGACATTTCTAGGCGTATATTTTCCGTGGTTTCGAGGAAAGTGTGTGCACGTGTGTTTGTAGATCCATGAGCACAGAACGATACGAGCGAAAAAAAGTGCTCACTGCGTCATGTGCTCGCAATTCATGTCATACATTGCTCGTCCCGCAAAGGACGCGTGTCACTTCTGACCCGGGCATTTCGCGAGAAGAATTTGAAAGTTCTGTGGATGCACACATTCTTTCGTTGTTTTCTTTTTGCAAGGTTTTGAAGGCAGGAAAATTGTACATAGTTTCATAACTAATTTTTTTGCAGACAGAAGGAAATTTTTTACACTGATGTAATTTATTTCAACTCATGCTGAATGAAAATCCTTGACCGCCGTTTGTTCTTTTGTGTTGAAATTTGCATTTGTTTTTCAATAAGTTTCGCTGATTCATTTGTTCCGTTCAGTCCAGCCACTCAAATGCCATCACGGGTTCTCTTGGAGCTGAATCAGAATTGCCGTTTGCTTCAAATTTCAGTGACTGAGGAGCTCAGTGACAAATTTCTTCGTCAAATTAGCCGCAGCTTTGGTCTGAACCAAATTGCAAACGATTTGGAACGAATTTATCCCGCGGCTGCAGGGAGTGTTTCGGCGAAGCGGTGCCAAAGTACGAAGCCTGTTCACGATTTTGGTGTGTCGTCTCGCGACACATTCAAGAGATCTGGGAAGGAATTGCAAAACAAGAAAGTACGCTGCAGTGCAACCGGCAACGCCTGCTTCTTTGTGCTTTTGGTTTCTGAGATTTTATCGTTGAAAGACAACCCGGCTTGAGTGGCAGTATTTTGTTGTTATTATCGTGTCCTACTATACCTCTGTTTATGCTTTAATTACACAAAAGAATCTCAAGATTGAGGAAGAAACAACTTCGCGTTTGTTGATGACTTTTGATGAACGAAACCTTTGCTCATTTCACACTGACGTCTGCATTTTGCGGCAAAATCACTCGCTGTTGACACGAACACTTTTTTTCTGCTTGACAGAAATCTTTCTCGACAGGACAATTGGATATGAGACTGAACATGCAGGGAAGCGGAAACCATCATTTGATCTTTGCGTAATGCTGTTTCAAAATCATTTTAAAAAGAAGCCCTGTACTCTTGTCTTCTGCGGGGAGATGGCAACACCCTATCATTGCAACCCTCGGTTTTCTCGTCCAACCGAGCAAACTTTCCAAACAAAACTCTTCCACCAATTTTCAAGGCATTCCGTCGAGCCGCGGACTTGGTGCAATCCCTGAAATGAACAAAACTTGGATCGATCATTTCATGTTGCGTACGGGGGCAATATTGTACAGTGGGTAGGTACTCACTGGTTCAGCTCTTGTGCTCCACACCAGTACAAACCAAAAACTATATGTCACCCTGAAATACTTCGGTGGCTAGACCGGTTGGTCACAAAGTTCAGACAGAAACAAGGCAAATAGAAATGAAAATACACCAACCACAAGAGTGGGTATTCCTCACTGAGAGCTGCAAATCCAAGCAAGAAAACCACAGATCCATAGTTTGACCCAAGACCAAATTTATTGAGATGTTTCCACTTTGTCTCATGAGAAATACTGGCCAGACAACAGTTTCTGGGGGCTCTGGATGATGTCAGGAGGTATCTGCAGCCAATGAGCAGAGAGAAGAGTTTTTCTTTGGGAGTTTCTTTGCATGACAGAGAGCAGGGCTTCAAAAGCTCTGCCTGCAGAATTTGATTGTTGACTCCGGATCAGGTTGAAAGAAGCTGAGTGTGTTCAGCAGGTTTATCATGAAACAGCCAGACCACAAAGTGATTGAGTTGCCGCGCAGCGCGCTTGCTTGCTCGAAACGAATCCAGGTCAAGAGGGGGTGCATCATCGCAATGGTAGTTCTGTGTGTGTGTGTGTGTGTGTGTGTCCCATTACTTTGCTGGGCGGGGGGTGTCATTGTCCGTGCAATAATTACAGTTGTACAAAGGTGCGATCACGAAGCCTCTGGTACATCACCTCTTTGTTGAAGAAATGACCACACAAGTCATCACACATCGTGTGAAACAGGAAACTTAAATTTTCAATGCTTTTTATTTCAACATTCAGAAAAGCACACGTTGGTATTTATTCCAAGGAACGACAAACAAAATTACTTGACGGTGCCTCTGCGAAAACGTTGACAACGCGCTTGAAAACAAGACGAAGAAAACAATGGTGGTGGCAAGATTTCACAACCGACATGACGGGAATGGTCCGGTTCTTGCAGACGGAAGCACGTGAAGTGACAACACGTCGAGCTCGTCACACTAAAAAACAGCACGATGAATGTGTCGAGACGTAAATTCAATTTTCCATCCCAACGTTTGAAACAACAAGAAACAAAACGAATGTCCGTGGATCATATTCAAGATATATCACTTTAGCACCCGACACAACCCCCCAGAAGTTTGACCGATTCAAAGTCGTTTCGTAGCTATAGCAGCAACAGTTCCGCGAGCTAATCTTCCTAAAATCACAAAATCATGGAAAACTATGTTTTCAAGTGATAAAAACAACCGGTAAATCGCACACTGTGCAGAATTCAACCATGACAACATCGAATCGATTTCTGAAATATTTCACAACCAGCTCAGCACATGAGTGTGACTGTGGCACGGGCTTTCAGAGAACTGGACAAAAAGCAGAATTTCCCTGCAACATGCATAGAACGGATTCGCTCAGCTGCCACTTTTCTCTACGTAATCTCATTTTAGTTCCACTTCACTCACACGGATATGTTACCTTGTGCAGTCTGAGACTTCAAGCGCAAAAGAAGTTGTAATCACAACAGTTCAAGTCACAAAACGGCGCCATGTTCAAAAGTACGTCACGCACACTGTCCAAATCCACAGAATCTCGACTCGTTCTATGAGTCACTAATCACACTTTGCAACAACACCAAGCTGCCCTGGTGTTGCTGTGTTCGCTGGTGCCTTTGTACTGCGTGGCAAACTACAACATCGAAAGAATATTTTCTCTCAAACGTCTTGGTCATTCTGCTCGATCATTCGCAATCTTCGGAATACAGATGAAGCAACAATCACATTTGTCTATCACATCGATCTGTTGGTTTGATTTTCTAACAAAGAAAATGTTTCAAGCAAATTGTTTCCGCGAAAGACACGGCTAAAACAAATTACAGAAGGACACCGCGGACAAAGTTGAATCATCTGACAAGACGAAATTCCTGAAGCTGCTTTGAACAGTGAAAACTAGACTTTCAAGTAGACAATCAGCCGCGGGCAGCGTACATAGGCAGGACAGCACTTGTCCCAATCCACCAATGCCCCAGTCAGCAATGTGTCCGAGATAC
>JAAUXT010050493.1_pt1 | contig 21960 bp, 13 predicted proteins | sample 7278171 | NCBI WGS metagenome assembly JAAUXT01 (sample SAMN14350112, study PRJNA611818) | marine sediment metagenome | isolation source: surface marine sediment (1.8m) | place: French Polynesia: Moorea | collected 2018-08 | reverse complement strand
TGCCTGTGGGTTGTGCGCGTTGTCCACAACGGTCGATCTTGTCCCGCTTTTCAACTGGTACTTTTCAACCTGCAGCAAAAACAACACAATCACATCGCCTCAAAATCCAAAACGCAACTGAATCTCCCGTCACAGACGCATACACACAGTGTCACACACGCACACACACACACACACACACACACACACACACACACACACACACACACACACACACACACACCTTCTTGAGTCATTCTTGCTCAGAACCGAGAAACGCACCTTCTGCTGCGCTGGCTGCGTCCAGTAGAGAACCTGGTTCTCGAGGTCGATGGCGATGCGCCCGACGGAGTGGATGTCGTCGCTGACGAGGATACGCGGCTCCGACCCGTCCATGTTCATCACCGCCACCTTGGGCGGGATGCCCGTGTTGCCGGAGTCCAACCAGTACAGCTTCCTGGAGTTTTTCAACACAAACATGTAGATGATCTCAGGTCTGCGACTCGTACGCTATTTCACGTTGCAAACACACAGAACACCTCAGTCAAGTTGCCCAACGCCAAACGTCTGATTGCAAAGCCAAAATCACACAGATTTCCACACGAGATTTTTCTGCCACATTCCCAGACACAATGGTGTGTTCTCAACCGTTCTGAATCTGACGGACTTGTCAGACCCACCACAGTGGGCTGCGCTTCTCACCCGTTGACGGGATCGAGGCAGATGGAGACGGGTTTCCCGACGTCCGTGTCCGCCTGCCCCGTGTTGCTCCGGACCACGCGCCGATAGTTGTTCTCCCCGTCCATCCGCATCACCTCGATCGAACCTGCAAACAAGAACATGGGTAGTGGAAAAAGTACACGGCCCCAGCAAGTGAAGACAACCACAACTGGATCCACGTCACGGAACATTCAATTCGTAGCATTTTGATGGGCTTGCGTCGCACCGGCATTTTTAGTTTCCATTTGGAGAGAGTTTCTGTGTTCCCGTTATTCGAAAGGGTGTTGGCACTGGAATTAACTTTGCGCACAACGTTGCACAGGAGGGTCGAGGGTCGGCAATGCACCTGGTTTCCGGGATGTTTCTGGGATCCTGCATTTACGGTTTCTTACGGATTGAGGCGGAAAGACATCAATTGATTTGCTGTTTTCCTAGAAACCAATTGTTGACTCCAAACAGCTCTGTTCAAGTGTTGGCACACGCATCGCAGTCGGAGACGCACCTGTGTCGAGGTTGCCCCAGTAGATGTTCCGGGAGAGCCAGTCGATGGCGATGCTGTTGGGCGCGCCCACGAACGCGCTCGGGATGAAGTCCGTCAGGTTCTGCCCGTTGAACTTGATGCGCTGAACTGGACCCTGCGAGTGGCGATCTTTTTGTCATTGGAGACATCGGTGGAATGCGAGGAAAACCGTTGATCAATCGCTGTTGCACACCAATTGTCAGAGGGCTTTCTCCAATGGTCATGTCGTTCTTTGGCGTCTCAATTCTCAATTGAAGAGTGTATTTCAAAATTTCAGCGTTTGTCCATGCCAACTGGCTCAAACTTAAACAACGATTTGAGGATGTACCACAAGAAACCAAACTTGTACCAAGGTGCAACACCAAACAAACCAAAATCAGAAAGAGCAGGCGAAAAGCAAAAGAGACCCTGCCGTGCAGAGAGCAAGAATGGTCATCTTTTTTCCAGAGAAGCGTGTGAAATTGATGCAAAGAAAAGGTTCTTTATCCAGGTAGTTCAGGTTGGCAAGAATACAGTTCAAAAAGACCGGAACTCCCAATTTTGTATAACATGCTGAAATCCAAAGACTTGTTGGAAACAAACAGAAACGAAACGAAAAGGCATGCATGGATTTGAACACGGAGTCATACTGTTCTGTTGGCTCCAACCAATCCATTCTGCTGTGCCTGGAAGAAGCATGTGTGAAGCTCAAAAATTCTGCTGCTCGTGGACACATTTGCGTCATGCACAAACCAGGCTCCAAACAAGACATGCACGACAAGCACAAACACACTCACAACCAGGTTGAATCATGCACACTGCGCTCGGCGAATCAAAATGGCTTTGGAGCACCGCAGACCATGCTGACATGCAGAGAACCAAAGACCCACAACCTCGACAGGCTTCTGCTTGTTGTCTTTTCGTACTCGGCCTCGCGGACCACGCCCACGGGGGCCGGGGGGAGGGGGGCGGAACCGAGGGCGGCCGCTCACATCCCGACCCCCGGACCTGTCACCCTCGGGTTTGTCGTCCTGAAATTCCGCACAGTTCAGAGCATTGAAAAGAGACGAAGAAAACACAGCCAATCACCTTCTTAGAACGTAACTGGTTTTATGTTCAGGAAGCAAAGGAAAAGTGCAGAGAAATCTCTTGGAAGGCTGATCCCAAAACCAATGGAATATTCTCCCAGAAAATCCTATTGACTCGACAGAGTGTCAGTCTTGTTCTTTTGTCCAATACCTCCGGCCAATAGCCGAACCAGATGAACCACCATTCCGCCCACGCCTGTACAACAAACTAATCTGTACACCAACCACCACGTCAAAAGCACAATTGGCATCATGTCTCGGACACAATCCACGAAACGCTTCGGTGTGTGGGTCGCGTTTTTGCAGCACTGCAACCAGTTCTACGATTGATACCACAAGTTGCAGACCCAACGTTCACAGAACTGCATCAAGATTCCACCTCCCCGGGTGTCTCAATTGTGGACTGCAGCGATGGCGGAAACGCACGCATAACGCACACAAGTTCAACTGGCTGAAATCAAGCATTGTCGGTACCTGGTCAATCGCGTATTGGGCGAAGTAAATGTACCCATCTCTGCTGTCATAGTCCATGTCCAGCCCGTAGTTGACACCTGCAATCACATGGCAAGTTCAGATACCATCAGCACAAGCGTGCTGTGTCTGAAGTCAACAGTCGAATGGGAGAAACGGTGCCAGACCACCGTCCTTTGGCATCCCTGAACGCAGAATCCTGATCGGTGGAACAAAATGGCCAGACATGGACAGGTGCGTGGTCACTTCAAGTCCAACCAAAACGTCAGACACTCAACAAAGCGCCAAAGCGCCAAGGTAACTTTGCAGAGGGTGTCTGGCAATTTTAGGTTGGAGCTGCAACCGGGAAACACAGGTCTGTGATTTTGAGTCCCAACCTGAAATATCCAGGCACTCATCAAGGCTCTGAGTGACCCGCGTCTGGAAACCCCGTGTTTCGTCATTTCAATCGACCGGGTCTGCACCCGCTACTCACTGACGACGGGGACGAAGGCTTCGCTGATGGACTCCTGCTCCGTCTGGTTGTAGAGGAGCCCCGCGATCTGCTGCGTCGTCATGAACATCAGGAACTCGTTGTGCTCTGTGAATTAAACCCAAGCTCATCAGTGGAATCAGGAGAAACGGGGTTGTCTTTGACAGCGCACCAATGAAGGGAAGTACGCATACACACACACACACACACACACACACACACACACACACACACACACACACACACACACCAGCTTTTTCCTCTGACAACGCCTCAGCGATTCGATTCCTATTCAGTTCCTTCTCTCAGACACATCCAGACATCAGCAGCACCCCGCTGCCCACACACTCACCTGTTTCGCAGTTGTGTTCGGTGGAGTCGAGAGTCATTCCGGTGGGACAGGCGCACGTGTAGCCGGCACTGTTGGGCGACAGCAGACACAGGTGCGAACAGCCGTTGCTCGCACATGGGTTCGGAGCTGAAACACAGAGACATCAGTTCAAACACGAACATTTTGGCTTGTGACAGGACTGTTTTCCTGCCGAAAAGGGAAACAGCACTGCACTTGTCAAGAATCCTGCTCGTTTCAGCAAACGAAACGCTCTCCTCCACTTTTCATTCTTTGTTGGGGGAGAGGCGCAGGCCGTGGTGTGACCCACATTGAAACGTGATTTGTGGTCAGACAATGAGACAACACCCGAGAAACCAGACAAAACGGGTGAGAGTCACGCGCTGTCTTCAGGAACTCACCCTGGGGTTGTCGCGCAGGATGCACCACAGTGATACCGAGAGGCGAGTAGACCCGAGATCGCACGATGGTCTGGTTCGAGCAGTTGAACTTGTCGCACTGAGAGATGCGGTTTTCCCGCCGGTCGGACCAGTACACGGTGTCCTCGAACAGCGACAACGCGTGCGGGTGGCGGACGAACTGCAACACAAGCAATGTGGGAACCAGTGCTGTGGCTGTCAAAAATGCAACTTTTCCAACTGGTACCTTCAGGGATTGTCACAATGGACCCTTCAGCGCAGGGGCTTGAACTTCCGGTGCATGACATGCACCACAGCCTGATGGGTTTCTGCACTGCGTGGAGTCTCCATTGAACGCCAGAATTTTTACTCACGTGATCGTCAGCCACAACCGTGTGTCGCCCAGATCCATCGTAGTTCACAAACTCGATGTAGTCCAGACGCGCATCAGCGAAGTACACCTGCAACAAGTACACGCACGAGTACACGACTGCGGTGATTGTGTCACGTGTCCCACAGCGGACACAACACATTGACATGGAGGGTGCGAATCACTGATACCCACTCGCTTGGCCGGAAGGTCAAGAGTGAGTCCGTTGGGCCAGTAGAGTTTCTCGGAGACGAGCGTGACTCGGCCCGTTCCGTCCATCAGGGCAGCCTCGATCCGAGGGGTCTGACCCCAGTCCGTCCAGAACAACCGCCGCTCCCTGGAAAAGAAAGATGCGTTGATGTAGAATCTGTCCATTGACGTTCCACACTGAATAACACGAGAATGGAACGTCATTGAGACGAAGCGCTTCACCCTTCTCGTGGGTCGACGGCAATCGCTCGTGGATTGGTCACGTTGTCGTAGAAAAGCACAACCCTATGATCGCCGTTCATGTCTGCGACCTGAAATCGATAAAGTTCGCATGTGCGATGACGAAAACCTTCGCAGGACAAAAGAAACTAATTTCCCACGTCACAACAGGGTATTTTGTACCCAGCTGGCATCTCCTGGACGGACGCACCTCAATGACTTCCAGAACGTAGTCGGTCCAGTAGAGGTTGCGTCCGACCCAGTCCACCGCGATTCCCTCCACCATGTCCACTGCCGCGTCCACGACCTGCGAAACAAATGGGGAAGTGGCTTTTGACCTTATTGGACTGAATCTGAGGAAAGAACAGGCAGCGCGAAAAACACGAGTCCAACTCGAAAACGTTGGGAAACTGACCGAAAATTGTTGCTCCTTGTGGTGTCAATACATTGTTCTCACAAAAGTTTCTTTTTGCGCACTCACCACTTGTGTGTCGCTGCCGTTGGCGAAGGCGCTGTAGATCTTGTTGGTGTAGGAGTCGGACCAGTAGATCCTATTGGTCAGCGAGTCGAAGTCGATGGCGACGATGTTGCGCATGTCCCTGTTGTAGATGTTGGCGGATGAGGTGCTCTGGGTCCCGTCCAGGATCTCCACCAGAATCGAGTTGTAGTTCCCGATGAGAAGGTACGGCTTGGTGGCGTCTACGAGACAAACAAACCATTGTCAGCTGGCGTGCTGCAACCACCTCCTGCGCTGTCATACACGACTGATGCTCGGATTCGATGAACCAGTTTGGTCGAAATCGTACAACCGGCGACACGGTCTGTGAAACCTCAGTTTTGACAGGCCTGTAACCAGGCCCTGTACTGGTGCTGTCAGATCTCAGGCCTCACATGACCGGTGATTTCACGCGACCGAAACACTGGGACAAGATGGGAAAGTTCACATTAGACTTACTTGACGCTTTGCACGTCTTCCTGTCGGGCATCAGTTCGTACATCTCGTCGCACTCACACTTGTAGGAGCCGGTGATGTCGGTGCAGATCTGACTGCACGTCGACGGAGTCTCACACTCGTTCAAGTCTGAAAGAACGAAGTCAGTGGCATTGTGTCCTGAGAACAGACAAACATCTTCACAGCGGTGGATCCAGAATTTGATACAGAGGGAATCTCGACTCTACCAACGTCAACACACGAGGCGAAAAACAAGTTGCACTCGACGGCACACCGTCAGAATGAAAGACACGTGCATTTTCGCAATGGTGCAGGGATCTGTGGGGTCCCGCCCCAAAAATGTGTCCTCTTTTCCCCAACTTTGATGGAAGAATTCTCAATGCTGATTGGAATGCAAGATTCCGCGCACAACTCCCAAGTTTCTCACCGATGCAGGTCTTGGTGTCGTTGAGCTCCATGCCCCGGGGACAAAAGCACGTGGCTCCGAACGGCGTCTGTCTGCACGTGTGGCTGCAGCCTCCGTTGTCTCCCCGGCACGAGTCCTCGTCTGCAGACGGACAAGGCAATGAAATGTTGGCCTCTTTTCTCGAGCCCAGTTGTCTCGCCAGTTTTTGCGTCTTTGTAAGATATTTCTACACATGCAATCAAAACGCTCGTCTTCGTCTGAAGACGGGGAAACGAGATGTTCTTGATGGCCCTTTTTCGCATTTGCCTACGTCAGCCTCACACGCACCTCGGTGAGTTTTTGCAAATTTCACCAGGGCAACTGTTGTCGTCTCAAGTGAACAGCGAAACGCACTGCTTCACTTGTTGGCAAATTGGCGCCTTGAGCTTCAGAAACCTGGTTATCACGATCAACTACGAACATTGAACAAATTGCGCTCTTTGTTCCTTGTACTCACTGCAGACGGGGCTCTCGTCGTGGCCCTCGGGGCAGTCCGGGGTGCCGTCGCACACCTTGACGCGGTCGATGCAGACGCGCATTCCGCCCGGACACTCCCACTCGGAGAAGGAGCAGCGGAACGGCGGCGGCGCTGCGCGGAGAGAACAAGGTTGCTTTGAAGGCACCGATAAAGCCACCCCCCCCCCCCGAGATGTTTGCCCTTTTGGTTGGGATTTGACCTGAGATGACATGACACTCCATTTTAGGTTCACCCACCCTGAAATGGGCAGATGCCACTTTGAAAATGGCACCCAGAGCCCTGAGAGTGCCTGGCCATTTCCAGTTGAACCCGAATGTCTCTTGGTTTGAGGGTCTGGTCATCACATCACACCAGGAAATGCATCCCCAAATGGGGAACAGTTGCACTCACGGCAGGTTTGGTCGGTACTTTCGTCGCTGCCGTCCCCGCAGTCGTTGTCTCCGTCACACACCCACTGGTTCCAGATGCAACGTCCGTTGTCACACTTGAAGTAGTTTGGCCTGCACGTCACCGGCGCTGCAAGCAAACATTGAGGATATTCAGCACGGCCTGAATTTCATACCTGCGGTGCGCCAAAATTTTGTCAGGTCAGTAGAACAATCAAAAATCAGAAATGACCTCATGTGGACATATGCCCCTGGCTGTGTTCTTCTCTTGTTGGAAAAAGGCTGTTTGAGCCATCAATCTCATAACTGGGGCACATTGGCAGAGACTGGATGGGTCTGCTACACTTCCCCCATGATCAGAGTCACGCAGTGTCGAGAGAGGTTTTGACCATTTCCTCACTGTTCATTCAGTATGTGGAAATGTTACCAGTGTGATTCGTTTCCCAACACATCCAATCAAAGATCTTCACAACACTTGATGGAGTAGCAAAATAACTTGTTCACTCACGGCAGCCCGCCTCGTCGGCCCCGTCCTCGCAGTCGGTCTGTCCGTCGCAGCGCCAGCTCTGCGGGAGGCAGCCGCCGACGCCGCACTGGAACTCGTCGTCGTGACACTGACCCGGCGCCCGCGTCGGACAGTTCTCCTCGTCCGAGTGGTCCGTGCAGTCGTACGCGTTGTCACACCTGCAAGTGCATGAGACAAAGAAATTTCGAAACAGGCGTGAAAGGAGCTGAGAAAATGGAAGAAGCTTGATTGTGTGATCGTGTGGTGTGAGATGTGTGTGCGTGTGTGAGTGTGCTGAGTCGCGTAGGCAAGAGGGCATGCGCACGTGTGTGTGTGTGTGTGTGTGTGTGTGTGTGTGTGTGCATCTGTGTGAGTGTACGATGTACTGTACTGTGCTGTAGCAAGTGCCTCAAACAAAGTTCCAGTGTTTCGCCGCAGAGAATGAAAGGTCAAAAGCCAGATTGAGCACCAAACTACATTGAACTCACCTGTATCTCTGTGAGATGCACTGTTTCAAGGAGGTGCATTCGAACTGGGTCGACGTACAGTTTCGTTCCGGACAATCCAGCTGCAAAACCAAAGGAGATATTCATTCACAAATGAGGAGATGAAAAAGTTTGTGCAAATCTTCAGAGTTTGTTGATGAAACACAGCGAATGCTGGAAAAAGATCCTGCAAACTCGCCTCGTCGCTGTTGTCTGTGCAGTCGTTGTCGCCATCGCAGAGCCAGGTCAGCGGGACGCAGCGCTGGTTCCGACACTGGAAGGAATCCGCGCCGCACGTTTTCCCGGCTGAAACCAACACACAGGATAGCACCGCTGCCAAATTCACCTCGAAACCTTTCAGGGCGCCCAAACTCCAGTCTCCAAAACTTCACACGCAAAAGTTAACTTAACTGTTGTGCATCTGGAGGGGGGCAACACCAACAGGGGAAACTCCAGTTTATTTGTTTGGTTTTTTTTTTTGGGGGGGGGGGGTCCGGAAAGGGAAGTTCAGGCGGCATGCCAACTGTGGATCCGTAACAGAGCCGAGAGATTCTTTCAGAACATGGCCTGCTGTACGTTGTCTCAACTCACCGCACAGAGCGTCCGACTCGTCTGACCCGTCTCCGCAGTCGTTGTCGGTGTCGCACGTCGCGACGAGCGGGACGCACAGCCCGTTGTCGCACGTGTGCTGCCACGCGTTGCATGTCACGTTCACTGCAGAAACACAGAGGACCAGTTCAGCACCGTTTATGCGCTTGGACCGGTGGGGGGGGGGGGTCACCTGTATCTGAGACACCAGACGAATGAATTCAGTGTGACACACTCTGAAGGAATTGGTCAGACTGGATCTGCGGGACAAAGCTCACCAGCTGGAGAGGTGGTGCACACCCGTGAAAATGGCGGACTATGCAGGGGCATGACCAACAAATTGCTCCCAATCTCTATTGTCTCAGCTTTGTGAAGAAGGTCAGATGACAAGTTTTCTTTGCAGCACACAGACGTCAGGGTGGAACTCACCGCAGTCGCGCTCATCCGACCTGTCCCCGCAATCGTTGTCTCCGTCGCACGTCCAGCGGGCGTTGATGCAGCGTCCGGAGTCGCAGCGGAACTGAGTCGAGCTGCACGTGCGCGCTGACCGGAAACGCGTGACCCAAAATCAGTCACCACGTGACACACACCACGTGACTCGTCTGTTTCTCTTTGCTTTTGCTGGCTTTAAAGTTTATCAAGACCTTGCACACAACCACCGTCTGACCCTTCCAATTTTAGAACCTGTACCGAACACCACAGTGTTGACTGCAAACTCTTTCAAGCAGGCAAAGATAAGTTGAGGTCAATTCTACAGGTCTACAAATCTGTTTACATGCGCACTCCTCGGGTTCGTCTGACCCGTCTCCACAGTCGTCGTTCCCATTGCACCAAAACCCAGTCCACACGCAACGCCCGTTGTCGCACTCAGCTCGGTTCCGGGGACAGATGTAAGGGTCGTCTGGCTCATCCTCGTTCTGTGCAAAGGCGTTGTTCATGCTGTTAGTAACTGGAGGAGCAGGTTACGTGAAGAAAAGTGTGGACAAGAAAGGACGGATTCATCAAGACAGCAGTCAGCTCATCTGTGACCCAGGCCAAGGGTGTGAAGATGCAAGATCTTTGTATGTACACACAAATGTATTCGGGACTCCGCCCTTCGTGTGTTCTGAATGTCATGCAGGGAAGTAGTCCATCTGAAGGCACACAAACACCGTGAAGCGAGGTTCTACAATGCTTGAACCAGAAATGAAAATGCATGCAAACGAAACCAAGGACTGCAAGGAAACATGCAAGGCTTGGAGAACAAACAACAGCGACAGAGCCATGCACCAGACTGCGGTGCACTCACTGCTGCATCCTCGCTCGTCAGACCCGTCCCCGCAGTCGTCCCTTCCATTGCAACGGACGGACTCGGACATACAACGGCCGTTGTCGCATTCGAACTGCCGGTTCGGACAGTCAGGCAGCGCCGGCTCCGAGCTGTTCTGTTGAGGAAAACAATGAATTTGTGAACTGCATGACCTCGTGAAGACGTCTTTGGAAGGCTCGCAATGGTGCATCTTGTTCAGCGTCAACCTGTAGGAGATTCTCACAGATGAGCAAATGCGTCAAGCAATGGGATGCGACGCACTGTCATGGTACGTACGTGAACGATCCTTCCTTTCTTTGTTGTGACTTGAGCACAACAAACAAAGGAGAGGGAATTCACCACCTCAGATTCTTCTCAAAGCTTGCCTCAAGTCATGTGGCTCCATACACAAATTTGTCCTCCCGGTGACAGCGGACGGGTCTCACTCACCACAACACAGGTTCTCTGGTCCGCCGTGTCCAGTTTGTATCCGTATGGACAGCCGCAGTGCCGGTTCACCGAGAGGAACGTCCAGCGGAGGTTCCGGGGAACAGAGTAGCAGAAGTGCGAGCAGTCTCCGTTACGCTCCAAACACGGGTGCGAGTCTGAAATACAGCGATTCAAACCTGGAGCAAACAGAAAACGAGGTTGTACAGGAACAAACACGTGAGCACAAATATAGTCTCTGACATCATTTACTAATCAATGACATACGGAGCAGTAGAGTTATCCAACGCAGTGATTTCGCTTTTTGTCTCACGTTTTGTTTTTCGATCTTGAAACGCACAAACGCAACAAACAATTTTTTGTGGACAAAAAATAACATCTTTCTATTCAGGTGTTTGCGCAAGTAGACAAGCAGTGCATGAAATTTTGATTCACACAGAAGCAGCTTCCTCGCGCATACGAAGCTCCAGTGTCACATAAAAGAAGCCCCGCACGTCAGTACACCGCGCACGACCACACGCAGCGCAAACCCAACTTGGTCCAGCCCGGCAAACGTCGCAAGCTACTTGCAACATTCTGCGGAGAACTCCCAACTTTCGTGCGTTCTTCGAACGCGCACAAAGAGCTCAGTGCCAGAATCACAAAAGGTCAGTGAAAACTGCAGAATTTTTGACCTGAAGTTACCAATCGCGCCTGGTGTGGAATTTGCCGCGGGAAACCACGAGGTAAAAATGCACATTTTCTTTTTGTCAGGTTTCTCGACTCCATTTCAACAAGATGAGAAGAATTGCGTTTCCAATGCTTGAAGGACTTCCTTGACCGAGAACTTCATCAGTGGTGCATTGAGGAGACAGAATGCGACTTGAACTGCTTCATCAACCTGACTGAACCAAGCATCATTTATCGCAATGGAGATGTCAAGATTTTCCACCGTGATCAAACAGTACGTTCACATGCCAATTCAGCTCTTCGGATGCCTGGTCAATCTCTTCACGTTGCGCGTGTTGCTACGGAAACAGTTGCGCAGCAAAACGACGTGCGTCTACCTGGCCACCATAGCAACCTGCGACGCCGTGGTTCTGTTTGAGCAATTCGTGTACATTGCCAACCAGGTCCATCTGTGGTCCGCTCAAAAGTGGAGCTGCAGGATGATTCAGTTCACTTTCTACTTCACTCTTCACTCTTCTGTGCTGGTCCTCGTTGCCATGACAACTGAGAAATACGTCAGCGTTCGTTTTCCTCTCAAGGCTTCACTGTGGATTTCAAGAAAAAGAACTGGACTTGTAATTGTCCTGCTGCTCATCGTCAGCTTCTTGGTCAACGGACACAACCTCATCTTCCGAGACGTTGGCATCAGTTTCTATGACAACGTCACCGTCTCTTGCGACTACAAATTCGTGGACAAAACCACCACGTACTACTTTTTCGTGACACAAGTGTACACCTGGATAGACTCCGTTCTCTACTGTTTTGCACCGTTTCTGATCGTCGCAACTCTCAACGCAATGATCGTCATAACTTTGCTGAGAGAAGCCAAAATCAAACGTTCTCTGTCTCAAAACAGGGAACACGCCACCAGCCAAGAAGCTCAAATTACCAGGGTGCTCCTGGCCCTGACCACAATGTTCTTGCTCATGACTGGACCTCTGGCGGTTCTGCTGACCGTCCGAAGAATCGCGCCCTCAGACACTGTCAGCAAAGTGTTCAGGTATTTCACTGTTCTCCAGTATTTGTACCACTCACTGAACACTCTGATTTCCATGTGTTGTTCTGCACAGTTCCGAACACACATGAAAGCAACTGTTTGCTGTGCAACAGTTGAACAAGAAAGGTCGGCTTCAGCCTCCAAAAGCGTCTCAAACAGACAATCAGAGGCAATGGACAATGTGGTTTGAGCTTCTGGGAGACAACTCGTAGGAAAAGGACACGTGTACAGTTGTGAACGAGGGTTCATCCATTTTTATCTCCCGATTTTGGTCACGAGAATATCAGTCCCAGTGGTGTCATGTCCAAGTATCGGAAGGTGTTAGTGGGTCAGCCTCAGTACCAAAAGGCTGGGACAAATTCATTTTTTTCTGTTTGAGTCTCGACAGTTAGCTGATGTGGGCAGTCAACAATTTGTGTTCTGTTTTGCGCGAAGGAAGCAGAAGGGCGGAGATGGGGTTCGGCAAATGAGGATGAGGTGAATTTTTCCAAACATGATGGCGTTGTTTTGTTGTCAATAACCAAGAGAAAGACATGTATTTTTAGTGTAATGCTCGTGCAAGTGGAGGGTTTGGCAGTGATCCATGATTTCTTGGTGTCCACAGTGTGTCCTGCAGACGGTGTCTCCATTTGTGATGCCAAAGACACAAACACACACACACGCACGCACGCACACACACGCACACACACAGAGAACCAAACAAACCTTTCGCCAGTTGCCGTCTACCTGTGGATGACCACCGGGAGTCAGGGAAGGGTTCTTGGGGGCGGTCACCCACGCAACAACCACGCCCCACCCAAAGACCACAGACCACATCGGGGTCACAGACTGCATGCAAAGGGTCATTCAGGGAAGTCTCCTTTTGGTGGGTACCGGCCCTCCTGCACAGCGCGTGGCCACGAATGTCATTCAGAGTCTATTTTGGTGTTGTGTGTACGAGTCTGATGTGTGGTGTGGAGTGAAGTGCAAAGAGAGTTCGTCAAGAGATGTCAAAAAAGTCAATTTTCAAACGAAGTGCACTGTATCCAAGTGAACAAACAAGCCTCAAAGCGTTCGTATTCTTGTTGGCAAAGGACAACAAAGCACGCGGCAAAACAGAAGAAAAGAATTTGAGGTCTCAAGAGCGGTGTGACTCAGAGGACGTTTTCAACCATCTCGTCATCTTCCTGGAGAGCAGCGCTTCAGCCTTCCCCAAGCTGCAGAATCCATTTCGCTTCAAAGTTTCTTGAATCAAAGAGGCATCATTTGAAACGACTTCACCACCGAATCTTTCCCTTTCAAACCCAGTGTTATCTTGGGATGTTCTTCAGCAATGTTCGTTTCTTCTGACGCTTCACTTTTTGTCTCCAGTTTGCAAGCAAAGCATCAAGGAACAGTGAAATTGAGCATTTGAGCTGTTTCTTCAACACCACCTTGTTTTAGCACTGAGAGGAACTGTCAGGCAGATTCAAAGGAGCTATGATTTCGACAAATACCTCCGCTGACAGGTAATGGTTCCTGCCACTCTCAAAGTCAAACAAACTTTGAATATTATAGTCACAGGAATTCATCTACAATTCTGGAACACAAAAACTTCTTTTGTAAAAAAGACAGTCATATGCGCCTGAAGAACTTCAAAAACTTGAATTTAACTTTTTGATGGGCTGCTGCATTACGCCAGTCTCCAACTTGAAGATTTGCTTTTGGGACAATTTCGTCGCTTTGAGTTTCAAAAGCAAAAAGACAGGTCGAAAGAGACAGGATTCTGTAGGTTGAGAGACACACAGAAGAGGTACGCTTTCCCACTTCAATGTGATGTTGAGAACACAACAACTGCCTTTCCTCTGTTTGAAGCTACTGTGGAAACTGCTGCAATTCACTGACACCCATATGAGAACAACACGGCATTCTCCCAACAACACAAAAATCACAACTCCGCGAACCTGAATGAGGAGTGATCTTCTTCTTCATTGTGAACAGCCCTTCTATTTCTGATATGATGGACCCTACGCACGCTTCTCAATGACACAACAAAGCTGTGAACATCGGTGCTTCCCAAGCACGATCAGTCTCCAAACCACAATCAGCATCAGCGAAGTCACACTGCCAACACACACGACAGTGACAACCAGCGTTTCTTCTGGGTTGAACACAATTGCAGTCACTGAACTTGCATTTCTCTGTCGAAAATTACATCTCGCCCCCTGTGTTATTGGCGAACCCAGCCACAGATACAGCTGTGCTTGTTGTTCCAACACAACCGTGTCGTACGTTGGTCAGCGTCTTCATCCGCGTGTAAGTCGCACCCAAGCAAAGACGTTGCCTCCTTTTCCGGCATTGAGACCCCATACTCATACTCATACCCATTGCAAGACGCTTCCCAATTTTTGTTGTTCAGTCAGGGACAAGGGTGCGTCACGTGCACGGGTGAATACACTGGAACGAGGCTCACCTGACACGGGCTGCTCGTCCTTGTCGTAGATCCGCAGCGCGTACATCTTGTCGACGCCGGTGCGCATGAGGGTGGAGGAGGACGGGTCCGATCGCTGCACGGCGACGATGCCGCCCGCGCGCCAGTCCGTGAAGTATACGTAGTCTGGGAATCAGGAGTGCGTGAGTGAGTGAGTGAGTGAGTGAGTGAGTGACTGACTGACTGACTGACTGACTGACTGACTGACTGACTGACTGACTGAGAGTGTGTGAGTGGTGGTGTGTGCGTACGTGCGTGCGTGTGTGTGTGCAGTCATGAAAGCAGGTTGTATTCTACTTTCACACTTCCTTCGTGAAATAAAATGTCATCTCATCTGATGTCAAAAGAGGCTGTTCTCAAGATTGTTGTTGTTCTGTGGCTTTGTCGAAAAGCACTTTGCAGCCTTTCTACCTTGCCGGAGAGCAAGACCGTAGGGATGCGACACTTGTCCAGCTGGGAACGTCTGAATGTTCTCTCCGTTGAAGTCGGAATATTGAATTCTGCAAGCAAAAATTATCGCTTTTAGAAAAGGCCTCCAATACGCGCACCAGACACTTTGGGCCAAAGACTTTGCTTCTTTTCTGTTGTTTTCAAAGAAATTCCCGCATTGCAATGCCTGAGCTTTGCAACCGATTCGTCCCAGCAAGTTGCGTGTCAGTGCACATCAGGAACCAACACAGAAAATGTTTGACACTTCCTCTCTCTAAAGAAAACAAAAGGCACACTTCAAAAGCAGCCACCCCAAAAAGTGAATTGGAACTCCTGTGATCAAACACGAAAGGAGGCTTCGTGCGTGCATGTTTGTTCTCACGCTTCCGAGATCTATGTTTGCAATTCTCTCTGTACAAGAAAATCCTGTGAAATGATCCTTGTTTTCCTTCTTTTGAGACCTGCCGCAACTTTGCGACAAAAAAAAACACATTGAAAAAAAAAAATTCCTTGACGCGAGAAACTGAAGCGCAGCTGGAAGGAAAGCGGCTCCTCACTCACTGGTCAAAGTAGGCGTCGCACCACCAGAGGCGCTTGAGCTGCAGGTCGATGGCGAGTCCGTTGGGCCAGCCGAGCTGGTGCTGCCGGATGTACGTCACGTTGGATCCGTCGCTGAAGGCGCGGCCGATGCGCGCGTTGGTGCTCGAGCTGCGCAGCCACTCCGTCCAGAACAGCAATCTGACGACACAACGGAAACGGTTCACTTTCTGGGGTGATGTGATGGTCAGACACCCAAAATTAGGAGACTTTGATGTCTGGTCATTCAGGTCGCAAGGCTCTTTCAGGTTGGAGCGAAAACCTGGAGACATGTGCCTGCCCATTTCAGGTCCCAAGCCACTGTGACCACACACCGGTGTCTGGAATTCGTGTCTCATCGTTTCATTCCACCGGCTCATAATTTCCCTCCTCCTTGACTCCTTGCATTTCGATTCGGAAGCAATGATTCCAAGTACAATCTTGTGAAATGTTTCACGACAAGGAGCCCAGTAGTGATCAGAGTTCACCACATCAACATCGTTTCCCCTGAAGTTTGGATCAGCGAACATGCCGAAAAATGCCACCACCGAACTCACCCAACGGAAGGGTGCACGACGACGGCCCGGGGGCTGCCCAGCCCCGACAGCAGCTCCCTCCGGTCCCGGAAGCCCTGGCTCTGCAGCCGCACCACGTTCAGCGTCCCGTACTGTCCGTCCGTGAAGTACAGGTTCTTGGCGACCCAGTCGAGGCTCATCCCCTCCACGCTGCGAAGCCTCTTCGCCACCACAACCTCGCTTCCTACATCGTGGACACAACAACTTGTTCAGGTTTTGCAGATACCAATAGCGCCTCCAATGGCGTCCATTCCCGAGGGATCAATTCGCTGTGGATGAACAAAGAGGTGGATTCCGGGAAAAACGTTGCGCACCAACCACACAATCCGCGCACTTTGTCTCCAAGGAAACATGTTCACGTCGAAACGTTTGTGCCACCTGACTACAGAGGTATCGACAATGCGCAAGTAGCCGCCCCCACCCCCGACGAAGAACTCTCCACAGTTCTCACCTGTTCCATCCGTCTTGACGCGCGCGATCACGTCCTTCCTCACGTCCGAGTAGTACACGTACTGCTCGTCGGCGTCAAACTCGACGGCGACGAACGTGGAGCCGACGCCGACGACGGGCGTCATGGCGTCCGTCAGGTACCCGGTCGACTCGGCGTCGAGCGGGATGCCGCGCACGTTGTGCTCACTCGCGAACACGACGAACTCCTCAACCGCTGCAACGCGAACAAATATGTGTACACAGAGGAAGACAAGCTCTTGTTTTTATTTGCTCGTTGACAGTTAGATTTTCATGATCGCCATGGCGTTCTGGCGGGGAATCGGAACCAATACATTTCCATCTCAAATGCGTAAGGAACTGACAACGTCAACTGTTTGTGGATGCATTTACACCTGTGAAATATTTGATCAAAAGGTGGGGACCACGACTCAAGCCCCCCCCCCCAACATACAGACAGACAGACAGACAGACACACACACACACACACACACACACACACACACACACACCAGCTGCGGCCCAAAGCGCCTCACCAAGAGAACAGTCAAAGGAGGATGAGAACTCACGTTCGCAGGCCTGCAGGTCGTCGGCGAGGCGGAAGCCGGTGTCGCACATACAGCGGTGCCCGACGCCCGCCACGTCCGTCAGGTGAGTCACGACGCACATGTGCGCGCACGACGCGTTCTGACACGCCTGCCGATCTGAACATCAAGAATACCAGATTTCAGCTTGACACAAGAACACACACAGAGAAAACAACGGTCACACACACGAATAAACACGAGTGCTCTGTTTTGTTGGTGTGTGTTATATTTTGAGACACTCTAGAACCACAAGAAGCTTGTATGTTCAGATGACAGAAACTTTCAAGAACGTCAGGCGACTAAGTAACCTTCCTCAACATTCCTCAACACGACAAAAACAAGCAAGCTGTAAACCCCACCCCAACAGCAACTCCGAGCACTGTGGGCGACATCTCTGGTGGATTCAGGACAGCGGGTTGGTGGCAGCGCAACCGTTTTGAGCCGACAGTGTAAACGTGGGGTGGGGCGTGGGGAATTGATTTTCGTGAGTTCAGTGGGTGAGACAGGTTGGATGCCCTGCATCCCCCTGGACCCGATGGATGACACATTGCACCGGAGCAGTGGGTCTTGTTTTGGAGTCTGCCCTCTGGCTTGTGATTCTGAAGCCCCAACTCTCGACAAGGCCGCCACAGCAAAACGCCAACCTGTGGGCTGCTTCAGGGGGTGAATGACGCCAACGTCCAGAATCTTGTTTTCCTTGTTGTCATACAGCTGGTGGAGAGTTGAGAAACCCTGAGACTTGCTGACGTACGCCAGACTCATGCGCGTCCAGTCGCTGAAGTACACCTGCCCAAACGAAAACTTCAGATTCAACACATGTTTTCAGATGGCTGCTTCAGCTCGTTTGTCCACATTGAGTTGCAATGTTCTCAACACCATCTGGTTTCTCTGTGTGAAGATCAAACTGAGATCATCTCGAGTAGCTGACTGCCAAACGTCGATGAAGCATCACTGATCAAACTGAAGAATCTCAAGAGCTGATATCAGCGAAACACTCACCCGATCCTCAAACACTGACAATGCAAAAGGATGTGGAGTGTATCCACGTCCGTGCAAAACTGTCTGCCTACAAACACAAGAGCCACGAAAAAACACTTCAGACCCTTGAGAGACTGAGACACGCGCTCAGTGTTTTTGTCGCCAATTCTTGACGAAAACTTCGTGGTGTTTCTTGACTCAAAGGTCACGAACACCGACCTGACTCAATTTTTTTCCAGCAAGGCAACGCGAAGTCTGCCAAAAGTACCTGTTTTGGCCGAAGTAGTCGATGGTTTCGATGTGGTCCATGTGGGAGTCGGACCAGTAGACGCGCTGCCCGACGAGGTCGACGGTGATGCCGACGGGAGCGACGAGTTTGTCGGACACGAGTACGAAGCGACGCGACCCGTCCATGTAGGCGCGCTCGATCTTGGTCGGGTAGCGCGAGTTGCTCCGATCGCCCAGGTCCGAGAAAAACATGTATCTGCAAGACAGTAACACTGCTCCTTCATTCATTGTGTCAAACTGACGGCACTTGGAGGAGTGACATTGTGTTCAGAGTACTTTGTGAAGTTCCAAAACGCGACTTTCAAAATTCAGAGCCTTTGGTTCAGCGTCAAGCATCTCTGTCCTCTACAGACTCGGTTGTTTTGAGAAAGGATAAACCCCAAGAGTAACAACACATTTTCGTTTCTGAACTTCAAACTTTTGTTCTCAGGGACGAACGCACAAGCTATCCCGGTATCTGGTCGGCTTTGTCTCCGGACAAACTTATCTCTTGCCCCTTCGGAGAATGACTTTCAGGGCTCGCGGGTGTCAACGTGTTCTCGCTCACATCCTCATCGCGTCCGCACTCACCCGGTGAGGGGGTCGACGGCGACGTCGGACGGGCTGGACAGGTCGTCCTCGATGAGCACGCGCTGGTGGCCGCCCTCGATGGTGAGCAGGTCGATGCGCATCCCGGCCTTCTCCACCACGTACAGGTTGTTTCCTGTGGGGGCACAGGCGAAATTACCAAACAACAAAGAACAATTATTCAAAGGCCGAAAAGGTCCTGCGAAACTGTGCCATGTTTGGTTGAACTTGCAACACTGGCAAACTGTCACAGTCGGTACCATTGACATCAATGGTGAAAGTTGCACCTGAAGTGGTGCACTTTGTGAAACCCAGCAACACTTTTCCAATGAACCTTTTGCACCAAACTAATTTCTGAGTCGTGCTTGGCAGTATCGTTCCCGCTCGCGTGAAACAAAATTTGTATGAGACTGCATGCGCCTGCGTCAGTCTGCTCGGCGAGGACGTACCGATCCAATCAACAGCAATAGCCAGGGGCCTCAAAACACCCTTGATCGGCACCTCCCGCCTGCCGCTCCCGGTGTTGATGTCCGCTTCGTAAACCTGTCAACATGACACACAACACTGCGACGTTTGACACGAATCAAATCTGGAAATGCAGAGCTTTCAACTCAGGCGCACAGCGGGCGCAATCCCAGGTTGGCCTGGGGCAGGAACCATCCGGTAAAACCAACTGGGGAAGGTTCTCCTCCTCCCCACCTCACATGGGAAGGCAGTGGGTCCAACCAAGGAAGTAACGCCTTCAGTTGTTGCCACTGCGCAACACAGGCCCGAAGGGCACGGCACGCCTGTGCAAAAAGGCACACTTCAACGCACCATTTTGCGCGCTCACAAACCTTGTTGCTCTCGTCGTCTACCCAATAGACCTTGCGCTTGGCGTAGTGGAAGTCGAACGCCTTCCCGGACAGCGTGATCACCCTGCGGGGGTCGGAGCCGCCGGCGGCCGGGACGCTCCACAGCGAGTCCGCCAGCAGCAGGTACACGTACGCCGTGCCTGCAGCAAAACGGCCTTTTCAGAACACGAGCCAAACAATGCAAAAAAGGTCAAGAACATCAATGGACCTGGAGAGTTTTCTTCTGTTCCTCCTCTGTTTTGAACAAGCGACCCAACAAACCAAAGTGAGAATTTTCTTTGTCCCAACCCCTGAATTCCTTCCAGAGAATCTTTCACAGTGTTGTGGGCAGTAAAGAGAGCCTGTGTCGCAAAAAGTTTTCCTTTCCGTACCTGTGGTGGCTTTGCACGTGCGTCCATCACTCTGCAGGGTGTAGCCCGTACTGCAGGAGCATGTGAACGTTCCCTCCCCGTCCGTGCATATCTGATCACAGCTGCCCCACACTGTACACTGGTCAAAATCTGCAGAGGGAAACAGATAAACCTTTCCTTATTGCCTTCTGAACCAAGTTTACGCACACATTGCATTCTCCTCATTCAGCATTTTCCAAATGCGGTTTACGGAAACACTGACCAACGCAAGTCCGGTTATCAGCCTCGTTGAGCCTGTACCCTGGATTACACGTGCACTGCCCTCCACTTGGCGTCGGGTGACAATCGTGTTGACAAAACAGTCGACCACAGTTACCTCCACCTGCAAAGTGCGGATAATTATCACACGGTGAGCTCGCTGAACGAGGGTCACTGACCATTCAACATTTGGACACAACCATGGTCACAAGCACAATGTTGGGGCAATACACAATTTCAATCGCCTGAGTTCAACCTGCAAAGCCTCTCACCACAGGTGACTCCTTCGTCCTCGCCCCCGGGACAGTCGTTGTTGTGGTTGCAGACCTGGTCCACATTGATGCAGTCTCCGCTCTGGGGACACGCCCACTGCTGGGGCCCGCACGTGTACGAACCTGCAAACAGTTGTCATGCAGTCAAACAAAACGCTTTGGTCCCTGTGCTATTTCCCTCGCAAGGAACGGCAACACGTGCAGACTTTTCCAGCACGCGGGATGTTTGCAGTGTGCAGGTTCAATTTCTGTCGGCACAAAAATTGGTTCAACCTCACCGTTTCACTTCCAGCATTCAAGCTGGACTCCAGACTCCAGATCTCGACAAGTCCACTAGATCTCATTGGGATTCATTTCCAAGTGATAATTTTGAAGGGACAACTGCACAGCTTGAGCTTTCGCCAAAAACATTCAAATTTTCCATTTCCTCCCGCGCACGTTTTCTTCCTTCAGCGCCCTGAATCGTGCTCCACTTACCGCACGTTTCGTCGCTGCCATCTCCACAGTCGTCATCCCCATCACACACCCACGACTGAGCAATGCACTTCTGGTTGTTGCATGCAAACTGAGACCCGGAACATGTGCTGTAGTCTGCAGAAAAAAAAAAAGTTTTCCAAATGACCAATTTTCAATCAGTCCTGCTTCCAATTTAACACAATTTTTTGGCACAAAGTCACTCACTGCAATTTGCTGGTTCGTCTGTCCCGTCCCCACAGTCGTCGTCATGATCACATTGCCACTGGGCCGGAATGCAGTTGCAGTTGTTGCACTGGAAGGACGTCGCGTCTGAACAGGGACTGCAGGCTGCAAAGCATATTCCACTGTTCAGGTAAAGCACTTGTGTGTGTAATTTGATGTGTTTCAAGAGCCCGTTTGAACAGGCAACGATAGCGGCAGATGGGCGGCGGGGCAGCCGGACCCACCAAGGCTCAGACCCGAAGTTTCCGGAACTCTCGTGTCCGCTTCTCTGCGCACAGGCACGACAGGTTCACAAAAGCGTTTAACAAAAAGACAGAACATCCACAGAGGCGGATTTTCCACATCAATTGCAAAATATTTGTAGTGATATCACAAACGATCAGTTGGGTATCTCGGGTGAGACTGGCCACGGTGGCGCAAATCTCTGTGTTTATTGAATGAACAGTGCTGCCACCTGTCATGCTGTAGTTCAAATTCACAGCTGGTGTGTCACACCACACTCCTCCCCCACCAGGGGGGCTGGCCTCAGCCAATTAATTATATTCTAAATATTTTTATATTTAATTATTACATACAT